>WNFS01002545.1_pt1 | contig 13782 bp, 10 predicted proteins | sample 5400141 | NCBI WGS metagenome assembly WNFS01 (sample SAMN13153358, study PRJNA577476) | soil metagenome | isolation source: 60 cm saprolite under Madrone tree | place: USA:California | collected 2016-06-14
GAGAAGTCTTGCGCATTATCCACCAACCTTTTCGTTTACAGTTGTCGCCCACCACGGAGTGGAATCTATCGGTGTGCCATCTTTCCGGAACTCGATATAGAGCACCGGTTGAGCTGAACCAATCACAGAAGAGGAGCCGGCTGCCGAAGCAGAGGCAACTCGCGTGCCACTTCCCATAACCGCCACCGGCTCCCCGGTCAGAACGAATTGGCCGGGGTCAACCGTAATTCGTTCCATTCCGGCAAGTAGCACATGATAGCCGCCGCCGACGTTCAGGATCAAGAGTTGTCCGTAGGATCTATAGGGCGCAGCGTAAACAACCCAACCATCGCACGGTGCGGTGACCTGGGCTCCTGGTCGGGTCGCGACCGAAATCCCCTTCTCATTGCTCCCGGCTCCATCGGGAGCCCCAAACTCACGTATTTTGGTACCGCTGACCGGCAAAGACAGCCTGCCTTTGGCGGAAATAAAGGCAACTGCGGGCACCATTCGGGCCGGATCGTTGATAGCCGCAAGGACCGATCGCGCCCCATTAGGGGTCTTTGACTCGTCGCCCGGGCGGGCCTGAGCCCGCGTGGCACGTTTCGCGCTGTCGCTCGCAGGCTCAAGTTTGCCGATCAAATCTTTGAGATTGTCGACTTGCCGCGATAACGTGGCCGCCCGCTGGCGCTCAGCCGAGATGGCTTGTTCCACCTCGGCCTGTCGGGCTTGGCGCGAGTCAATGAGCGACGCCATGTTTTTCTGCATGATCGCAAGGTCGGCCAATTCAGCCGCGAGCTGTCTGTGTTCGGTCGCCTTTGCAGCTTTAACGCGCGCAAGGTCAGTTAGCTCTACCTGAAGTTTGTCGGCTTCGCTCCGCATCTGCGGGAGCACCGCTTCAAGCGCCATCGCGATACGTAACGATTCAATGGCGTCTCGCGCCCCGACAAAGATGGCGGGCGGTGGCCGCCGTCCGATGCGTTGCAGTGCGGCCAAGACCTCGGCGATCTGCTTCCGCCGCCCGTCGAGCGACTTGCGAATGTTCGCCTCGCTGCTATCGAACTCGCGCAGACGGATTTCCATCGCCGCAATCCGCTCCTCGGTGGCTCGAATCCGGGAGGCCGAGACGATCAGCGATTGATTGATCCGGCGGCGCTCGTCAGCGATCGCACTATTCTCGCTGGTGAGCCGCTGCTCGGTTTCCGAAGATTTGCGTTGCTCGGCCCGGATCGAATCGAGCTCCTGATCGTGCTGTTTTGCCGTATTAGGATTGAGCGTCTTGGCTGCGGATCGCGAAGATTGTGCCAGCGCCGTTCCGACCGACCCGCCCGTCCATACCAGCAACGCTGCGATCGCCACGCCGCTTCGCAACACCTGCGCCGCTCGGTCAGGGGATATCATCGGCTCCCGGGGCTCCCGGCGAATTGGAAAAAGCCAATTTGGCGTATAGCCACCAGCCGTTTGTAGGGACGAATTGGGGCAGTATCAGGCCATCATGCTTATAGCCCGCACCGACATCCTGCCGCCAGACCGATCGCCCCGTCATTTGCAACCTCAATCGCGATGGTAGGGATGGCCAGACAAGAGCGTCATCGCCCGGTAGATCTGCTCCATCAACATGATTCGGACAAGCTGATGCGGCCACGTTGCTGATCCGAACGCAAGGCTCATATCGGCGTCATCGCGCAAGCCAGCCGGAAGGCCATTTGCTCCCCCGATGATGAAGCACATGGCCTGGCGGCCACCATCGCGCCACGCGCGAATTCGCTGGGCAAAAGCGTCACTAGAGGCATTTTGACCCCTGCTGTCCAATACGACCTTGATGGCGCCGTCCGGAACCGCGCCGGCCAGCGCGATCGCCTCCTCGGTTATGCGTCGCTCCGCTTCGCGGGCGCGACTCTCCCTCACCTCGATGACATCAGGACCGCGCAGGCCCAGCGCACGTCCAGCCTTGATGGCGCGATCCCGATAACGTTCGGCAAGCTCGCGATCGGGGCCCGACTTGAGCCGGCCCACCGCGGCGACCACAATCCGCATCAAGCGAACTCCGGCGTTGCCACAAGCCGGCAGGGTGGGCCGGCCCGGATGGCAGGCTCCGCGCTCCCCGCCCCCTCCCTACCCTTCCCCGCATACGGGGGAGGGTAGGGAGGGGGCGGGGAGCGTTTGGCTTCGCCCACCCTACGATGCTGCAACTTCATGTATCCAGCCGCCCCCTTCTTCCCTCGTCCCGCGAAGGGGAGGGACGGGTGGGCGCGGGGGGGGTTCCAGGGTGCCTGCGCTAGCTCGCTTGGCGCGTAGCTGCGCGGCCGCGCGACCACATCTTCTCAAGATTGTAGAATGCGCGAACTTCGGGCCTGAAGACATGAACAATCACGTCGCCGGCGTCGATCAGCACCCAATCGCAATGAGGCAGGCCCTCGACTCTGACGCCGGTGAGCCCAGCCCCGTGAAGGCCCTCCAGAACCTGATCCGCCACCGCCCCGACATGGCGATTGGACCTTCCGGAGGTCACAACCATGTAGTCGGCGATCGCGGATTCGGCGCGCAAATCGATGGTGGTGGTATCCTCGGCCTTCATGTCGTCGAGGCGAGAGAGGACGATGCGGAGCGTCTCATCGGCGTCAGGACGCACCTTTGAGACGAGATCGGGACTGCAGCGAACGCTGCCCCGCGAGATTGCAACTGTCGACAGAGGTCCTTTCCTTTCGGTTCCGCTGCCCAGGGCACCCTGCCCGGGGCCACTGCCTTAAGATAAGAGCAACTGGTTAACGGTTTCAACCGCCTTGTGATCTTTAGCGCGATGAGGCGTTCATTCGTCGCTGAAGCCCGCAGCCCGGATGGAGCCACCGGGCTGCCACGGTTTTTGCCCCTCTCACGAGGAATCGACGCAAGTGCACTCTATTTTGCCTGCGGTACGCGAAGCTTCTGCGACCGGCGCACCGCGCGCAGGGCGGTCGAGGACAACGGCGATTTCAAACCATGCAGAAGCGCCCAGGCCGGCGGACGACGGCCGAGCAGCGATGCAGCCTTGCTTTCCGGGACGCGCCGGTGACCGAGCGCCTGCGCGGCGACGCTGCCGGTTGCACGAAGGCTCGGACCGAGCCGATCTATCACGGCGATCGGAACCAGTTTCGTAATGCCGCGCCACTTCTGCCAGCGGTGGAAAGAGCGCAGATTGTCGGCTCCCATGATCCAGACAAAACGGACCCCCGGGCAGTGCGATACCAGATATCGGATTATGTCATACGAATAACGGACGCCGATCGCGGCTTCGATTCCGGTAACCTCCATGCGGGGATGCCGGGCGAGCTTGCTTGCCGCCGCCACACGCTCGTCGAGAGGCGCAAGCCCCGTTGTGTTCTTGAGCGGATTGCCGGGCGTGACCAGCCACCACACCTGGTCGAGCGCCAGCCGTTTCATGGCCAGCAGACAAGCAGCGCGATGGGCCTCGTGCGGCGGATCGAAGGTTCCTCCGAACAGCCCCACGCGTTGGCCGGGATAATGAACCGGAATCCGGTAACGTGGAGCGTTCGAGGCGGCCGGGGATGCTTTCGCCACCCCCTCCCCATCCTCCCCGGCAAGCTGGGGAGCATCTCCGCTTACGCCTTCCCCCGCATGCGGGGGAGGGCAGGGAGGGGGCGTGGCTGAGACGGCTTCGGCCGCCATAGTCATGGACGCGTCTGACCCGAACCGCGCACGCGATACTTGAAAGTCGTGAGCTGTTCGACACCGACCGGGCCGCGCGCATGCAGGCGTCCGGTGGCAATTCCGATCTCCGCTCCGAAGCCGAATTCGCCCCCGTCGGCGAATTGTGTTGAGGCATTATGCAGCACGATCGCCGAATCGACCCGCTCCAGAAATTTCTCGGCGGCGCCGCGGTCAGCTGTCACAATAGCGTCGGTGTGATGGGAGCCATAGCGTTCCACGTGCGCGATGGCCTCATCCACCCCATCGACCAGCCTCACCGCAATGATGGCGTCGAGGTATTCGGTGCTCCAATCCTCGTCGGTGGCGCATTTTACACGAGGATCGGCGGCCTGAGTGTCGCGGTCGCCGCGCACTTCGCATCCGGCATCAATGAGCGTGCGCACCAGCGGTACGAGAAGAGTCGGGGCAGCGCCTTTGTCGACTAACAAAGTTTCGGCGGCGCCGCACACGCCGGTGCGGCGCATCTTGGAATTCAGCACAATCGATCGCGCCATGTCGGGGTCGGCGGCCTTGTCCACATAGACATGGCAATTACCATCAAGATGAGCAAACACCGGCAGGCGCGCTTCAGCCTGCACGCGGGCCACCAACCCCTTGCCGCCGCGGGGAACGATCACGTCGATCGCGCCGTCGAGGCCGGCCAGCATCAGGCCCACGGCATCGCGATCCCGGGTCGGCACCAATTGAATCGCGGTCTCCGGCGCGCCGGCGCCGGATAGGCCCGCCGCAATTGCGGCGTGAATGGCGCGCGAGGATCGGAAGCTGTCGGAGCCCCCGCGCAGGATGACGGCGTTTCCCGCCTTGAGACCAAGCGCGCCGGCATCCGCGGTGACATTCGGCCTGCTCTCATAGATGATCCCGATCACGCCAAGCGGAACCCGAACCTGTTCGATCCGCATGCCGTTGGGCCGATCCCAGCCCGAGATGACCGTGCCAACGGGATCAGGCAGCGCTGCGACGACATCGACGCCATCCGCCATGGCGGCGATCCGCTTTTCGTCGAGCCGCAGGCGGTCGATGAAGGCGGTGGTCGCGCCCGCCTTCTCGGCTTCTGCCACATCCTCGCCGTTAGCGGCCAATATCGCGGCGGTCGCAGCGCGGATCGCGTGGGCCATGGCCGCAATTGCATGTTCCTTTTCAGTCGCGCTGAGGGTCGCGAGGACTTTGGCGGCAGCACGGGCGTTGGCGCCGATGGTGCGCATTGTGGCGGCGATATCCTCGCCTTTGAGTTCTTTGATCGGTTTCTTCAGCGCGACGCTCATCTCGGCTACTTTCTAACTACGATGCCTTCCTAGCATGTCGAACGCCGGGCAGCGAGCCTGCGAGACCGTGCCAATGCGCTGATTCATAGTCTCACGGCGCAGTGCCAGGTCGTCGGGTTAATGCTGCACCGGCATCCATCACAGAAAACCAATGCCCGGCCAGAGGGCCGGGCATTTTCTTGGCGGCGGCCGAATCAGGACCGGCCGAAGGTTAAAGTCGCATCACCGCGCCAACGGGTCCGGACGGACCTGGAACTTCACCACCTTGGGCTGGGTTCCCTTGCCGGTTTCGCGATGGAAGGGCGTCCGGTTTCCGTCGGTCGTCCAGACGCCGCGGCCCTTCCAGCCCGCATTCGGATCGTCGATGCGGCCGTCCATCCACTTGGCAAAGAAGCCGAGCGGATACGGCACCCGCATGTTGACCCACTTGCCGTCAACCCAGGCCATCAGCGACTCGTTGGCATTGCCCGTGGCCATCGGGACGTTGGCGCCGAGGCCGGATGTGTTGAACTGGTCGACCCAGGTGTAATAGCTCGCCTCGGCGCTGCCGCTTTCAGCGACCTTCCTGAACTGCGGTCCCGGGAACGGAATGAGCGTCCATCCTTCCGGACAGAGCTTACCTTCGGCGGCTTGCGGTCCGTTCAGTGGGCCCTTGCATTTGCGGCGATCGAACTGGCCCATGTGGCCGCTCGAGAGCGGCACATAGGCGACGCCATTGCGGTCGATGTCGAAGCCGCGCGGCCCGAACCCCGGGAACGGTGGCTCATAGACTTCAGAGAGCTGCGTCTTGGTGTCGAGCCGGATCACATAGCCCGGATAACCGAGAACGGAGCCCCAGACAGTGCCGTCAGCCGGGTTCACGCCGACGCCATAGAAGCCCGCGTTGACACGCTTGTCCTTGGCTGGATCGACCGGCTGGTTCGGCTGTACGTAGTCATCGACCTTGCCGTTGCCGTTGGTGTCGACAATGATCGGGAACCAGCCCTGGGCTTTCGCCTCGTCGCCGGTCTCTTCGTAGATCCGGCGGTTCAAATAGCCGATCACGCCCTGTTGCGGGCCGCCGGCGCTGGTCCACAAGGTGTTGTCGGCGTCTTCCGCAAACACCAGGTGGTGCGTATTAAAGCAGGTCCGGATCAGCTTGGTGTTTCCGGTCTTCGGGTCGTAGAAAGCCAGATGCCGGGTCGACAGCTTGATCGGGAACGCCTTGGCAGAGGGATGATCCGAACCGGCCTGGCAGAAAGCCGGATTGTCGGGCTTGCCGACACGCGACGTAAACCAAACATCGCCACGCTCATCCATCATGGGATTGTGCATGCTGTTGCGGCTGTCCCAGATCGCCTCCTCGCCCCAATAGGGCGACGGCGCCAAGGGATTGTTCTTGGTCGTCTCCATGTCGGCGTCGCGCACCGGCATCTTCACCATGGTGGCGCGGTTGGCTTGCGAATCCAGGATCGGGAAATATTCCGCGCTTTCCTCCGTGGCGCCGTAGTTCTTGCCATAGGCATTGACCGTCGGCTTGCGCTTGTCGGTCGAGACCTGGTCGTGCAGGTAGACCTTCGGGTCGGCCCAGTCCCACTGCGTGATGACGATGTTGCGCTCGATGCCTTGGGGGCGATCGGGCTTGGCAAAGGGGAGCTCACCGGCGGCGATCCGGTCCGTCCAGTTGGCGAAGTTGGCGAGCGATATCTTGGTGTCCTGGCGGCCCAGCGCGGTGGCCATATTCACCATGGCCTGGCCGGATTGGATGCGGCGCTCCCACGCCTCCACCGAGTTCTTGAACGTGCCGAGCGCCGACGGGATTACGCGCGTTGCCTTGTTGCCGAGCTGGTGGCAGCCATAGCAACCGTTGGTCTTGACCTGGTCGAGCCATTGCAGCTGGCTCTTCATCGTGGTTGCCATGCCGTTGCCGTTCGGCCCGGTGCCCGGGAACATCTCCTTGCCAGGAATATTGAGCATCGCGTACCAGTAGATGGCCGGGTAGTATTCTGCCGCCGCGGCCGCGCTTGGCGCCGGGACTGCGCTGATATTCACGATCTTGCCGGGCTCGCTCGTGGTCTTGGCCGAATCCACCACACCATAGCCGCGCGACCAGACGACGTAATTGGCCTTCGGCAGATCAGGAATCACGTAGCGCCCCTGATCGTCGGTCACTACGGTCTTAGTCATCCGGGTCGGAAGGTCGGTGGTCTCCGCGATGACCCACACGCCCGCTTCCGGCCCGTTCGGTCCGCGTACCACGCCGCCGATATCGGTTGCCCCGATGCTCACCGGGGGCGCACTCTGTTGCGCGCCGGCGGATGCCGGCGCGAGCGCAATCGCGAGGGCAATCACCGCCGCTCCCGAATATAGTCCGCGTTTCGTGATCATATGATCCTCCAGGTATGCATTTCCGGGTGAATGCGACCGGAACCAAACCCGCTCCCCCTCCCTACCCTCCCCCGCCTGCCGGCGAGGGTAGGGAGGGGCAACGGCCGGCCCGGTTCTTTTTGTTTTCGGCGACATTGACGCATATTTTGTTGCGCTTGCAAAGACGGCGGCGGTTTCATCTGTAGTACAGCGATTCCATCGAGCGGAATGAGCGTAGGATGGGTTGAGCGCAAGCGAACCCATCGACAGCCACTCCGCGTGGCACCGCTGATGATGGGTTGAGCTCAACCCATCCTACGTAGGGGCTCGTCTCCAAGACCGAGCCCGCAAAACACGAACGCCCGGCACAAGGCCGGGCGTTCGGTAGAGACTCGGGCCGGGCAAAGTGCACCCGGCCCGATGGCGTGAGATCAATTCGCGAGCGGATTCGGACGGACCTGGAACTTGACGATCTTCGGCAACGTTCCCTTGCCGGTTTCGCGATGGAACGGCGTGCGGTTGCCATCGGTCGTCCACAGGCCGCGGCCCTTCCAGCCGCCATTCGGATCGTCGATGCGGCCGTCGATCCACTTGGCGAAGAAGCCGAGCGGATACGGGACGACCATGTTGACCCACTTGCCGTCCACCAGGGCCATCAACGATTCGTTGGCATTGCCGGTCGCCAGCGGAACGTTGTCGCCGAGACCGGCGGTGTTTTGCTGATCGACCCAGGTGTAGTAGCTCGCCTCGGCGCTGCCGCTTTCGGCGATGCTCTTGAACTGCGGGCCTGGGAACGGCGTCAGCGTCCAGCCTTCCGGACACAGCTTGCCTTCAGCGGCCTGCGGGCCGTTGAGTGGGCCTTTGCACTTGCGGCGGTCGAAGGCGCCGAGATGACCGCTCGACAGCGGCACATAGGAGACGCCGTTGCGGTCGATGTCGTAGCCACGCGGCCCGAAGCCCGGGAACGGCGGCTCGTAGACTTCCGACAGTTTGGTCTTCGGATCGAACCGAAGCACATAGCCGGGATATCCGAGCACGGAGCCCCAGACCGTGCCGTCGGCCGGATTCACACCGACGCCATAAAGCCCGGCGTTGATACGCTTGTCCTTAGTGGGATCAACGGCCTGGTTCGGTTGCACGTAATCATCGACCTTGCCGTTGCCGTTGGTGTCAATGATGATCGGGGCCCAGCCCTGGGCTTTCGCCTCGTCGCCGGTCTCTTCGTAGATTCGGCGGTTCAGCCAGCCCATGACGCCCTGCTGCGGTCCGCCTTGGCTGATCCAAACCGTGTTATCGGCATCCTCCGCCAACACCACGTGATGGGTGTTGTAGCAGGTCCGGATCAGCTTGGTGGTATTCGTCTTGGGATCGTACACCGATAGCGAACGGGTCGATTCCTTGATCGGGAACGCCTTGGCGGACGGGTGATCCGATCCCGCCTGACAGAAGGCCGGGTTCTCGGGCTTGCCGACGCGCGAGGTGAACCAGACCTCGCCCTTCTCGTCCATGATCAGGCTGTGGATGCTGGTTCTTGCGTCCCAGATCGCCTCGTCGCCCCAATAAGGCGATGGCGCCATGGTGTTGTTCTTGCTCGACTCGATGCCAGGATCACGCACCGGCATCGTGACTTTGCTCGCCTGATGGGTTGCCGGATCAAATACCGGGAACCACTCCGCGCTCTCCTCGGTGGCCCCGTAGTGCTTGCCGTTGGGATTGACCGTCGGCTTGCGCTTGTCGGTCGAAACCTGGTCATGCAGGTAGGCCTTGGCATCGCCCCAATCCCACTGGGTGATTACGACGTTGCGCTCAACGCCTTGTGGGCGTACCGGCTTGGCGAAGGGCAATTCGCCCGCCGCGACACGGTCGGTCCAGTTAGCAAGGTTGGCGATCGAGAGCTTGGGTTCCTGCCGCCCAAGAGCCCCCGCCATTCCTACCATCGCCTGTCCGGACTGAACGCGGCGCTCCCAGGCCTCGACCGAATTCTTAAACGTGCCGAGTTCTTTCGGAATGACGCGGGTGGCGCGGTTGCCGAGCTGATGGCACGCATAGCAGCCATTGGTCTTGACCTGGTCGGCCCACTGCAGCTGGCTCTTCATCGTGGTCGGCAGGCCGTTGCCGTTCGCGCCGGTGCCGGTGCCGGGGAATTTGTCCTTGTCCGGCATGTTGAGCATCGCGAACCAGTAGATGGCCGGATAAAGTTCAGCCGCCGCTGCTTCGTTCGGCGCTGGTACTGCCGTAATGTTCACGGTCTTGCCGGATTCGCTCGTCGTCTTGGCTGAATCCACGAGCCCGTAGCCGCGCGCCCATACGATGTAGTTGGCCTTGGGCAGGTCCGGGATCAGGTAGCGGCCCTGATCGTCGGTCACCACGGTCTTGTTCATCTTGGTCGGAAGGTCGGTCGTCTCGGCGATCACCCACACGCCCGCCTCTGGCCCGTTCGGCCCGCGCACGACGCCGCCGATATCGGTGGCCCCGACGCTGACGGTCGCGGCCTGCTGCGCCACCACTGTCGTCGGCGCAACGCCGAACGCCAGGGCAATGGCGACCGCCGCCACGCCTAAATACAAAGTCTTTCGTGTCTTCATGTTTTCTCCTCCACTCTCGGATTCCGAGGTTCCGTTCGCAATGCCACGATCGCGGTTGGCGACGTTATTCTGTTTTGCGGCATAATGCGCATATTTCGGACCGGTTTGCAAAAGCTACCAACGTGGTTGAAAAAAATTCTTTCCTCGCGCCCCGGCTTAGGGGTTTTTGAACGTATGATCGCAGTCCTAACAATTCGCTGGCAGGCCGTCGCGCCGAGCTCAGTTCCTTGTGTTGCAGCAGGTTGAGAATTTTCGTTTGGGCGCCGCCTCAGACTGGGACAAGATAGCGGGTCACCTAAGTCCGATGCGGAAGCCAAGGCAGTGCCGCAAGCAAAGCTTGCCCGAGAACGCCACACGGAGGCACCACACGATGCCACCTTATCTTTTCTTGCGCCCGGCGGCGGCGAGAGGAGCTGCAACATGCGGCTAGGTTGCAAAAGAGCACTGTTGTGCCTGGCGCTCGCCGTCGGCGTCGTGTCGTTGGACGGCACTGACGCACCGGCGCAAACCAAAATCCGCCTCGGCAAAGCCCAGGCACAGAATTTCGCATTCCTGGCCGCAGACGTCGGTCTTGCTGCCGGTATTTTCAAACGGCACGGCATCGACCTCGAGATCGCGAATTTTGGCGGCGATGCTCGTCTCGTGCAGGCCATGAGCGCCGACGCCATCGACGTTGCGTTCGGTGGCGGCCCTACCATTGCGTTCGAGGTCAAAGGCGCGCCGATGCTGGCAATTGCGGCGCTTGCCAATCGGCCGGATACCATCATGCTCGTGGTGGCGAAGGACGGGCCCATCAAGAGCGAGGCGGATCTCAAAGGCCGCACCGTGAGCGTATCCACGGCCGGATCGTTGACTTACTGGCTTGCGCAGGAGCTATCGCGCTCTCATGGCTGGGGCGCTGATGGTATCAAGATCGCTCCACTCGGCACCACCACGGCCCAGGCAGCGGCGCTGAAAACGCGGCAGGTCGATGGCGTGGTGACCGAAACTTCGACGGTCCTGCGTCTTGTCGAGGAGGGGACCGGCCGGATTCTGGTGCGTTTCGGCGAGCGCATACCGGAATTTCACGTCCACGTGGTGTTCGCCCGCAAGGCGGTCATCGAGCGCGATCCCGAGGCGTTGCGGAATTTCATCACGGCAGTGCTGGAAAGCGTCCAATACATGCGTGACCACAAGGAGGAGACCATCGCCGCCGCGATGCGGGTTGCGGAGGTGTCGAAATCTGTCGCCACCGCCAATTACGAGGAACTGATGCCAGTCTTCAACCCGACCGGCCGCTTCGACGCCCGGGCGCTCGACGTGCTGGCCCGCTCCTTCGTCGAGATGGGGTCGCTCGCGGAAAAGCCTGATATGAGCAAGCTCTACACCGAGGCGTTTCTGCCGAAGAAATGAAGACGGTACGTAGCGCATTTTACGATGAGGTTGACGCCCACTATGGTGTCATCGCCCGGCTTGACCGGGCGATCCAGTAACCACCGACCGGGGATACTGGATCGCCCGGTCAAGCCGGGCGATGACACTCGGCGTAGCTTGGCAAGGTGGAACTGCTGGGTGACGGGATGGCGACGTCGGAGGCAGCGATCAAGGTTCGTGGCGTTTTTCACCGGTTCGGTGATGAAGGCGAACAACGCTTCGTGCGGGCGCTTGCCGACACCTCGCTCGATATCGCGGCAGGCGAGCTTATGTGCCTCATCGGGCCAAGCGGCTGCGGCAAGAGCACGCTCCTCAACATCATGGGCGGCCTGATGGCGCCGAGTGCGGGCGCCGTCGAAGTGCGGGGCCAGCCGGTCCGGGGTCCGCTGCCCCGCGACATCGCCTTTGTGTTTCAAGAGAATTCCTTGTTTCCGTGGAACACAGTGATCGAGAACGTCGAACTCGGCATGACATTTCAGGGCGTGTCGAAATCAGCGCGGGCGGCCCGCGCAGCGGAGGCGCTCGCAGCCGTCGGGCTGAAGGAATTTGCCCAGCACTATCCGGCGCAGCTTTCCGGCGGCATGCGCCAGCGCGCGGCGCTTGCCCGCGCGCTGAGCCTGAAGACGCCGATCTTGCTGATGGACGAGCCGTTCGGCGCCCTCGACGAGCAGACCCGGATGATCCTGGGCGAGGATCTTTCGGTGCTGCTCGCGCAGAGCCGCAAGACCATCGTGTTCGTCACCCACAGCTTGGGCGAGGCCGTGTTTCTCGCCGATCGCGTGGCGGTGTTTTCGGCACGACCCGGCAGCATCAAGCAGGTGATCGCGGTCGATGAGCCGCATCCACGCAGACCGGAATTCGTGACCTCGGCGAAGTTCACGTCGCTGCGCAACCAGCTCTACGGCCTTCTGCACGACGAAATCCGCAAGGCGGTGCAGCAATCAACTGCCGCCGATACGGCCGAGGCGGGACCGGAGTCTGTATGATGTGGAGCGAATCAGCCGAAAGCCCCGTCCCTACCCTCTGGTCCGCCGTCATGCCCGCGCTTGTCGCGGGCATCCACGTCTTTCTTGCAGCACGTCAACAAGCAAGACGTGGATGGCCGGGACAAGCCCGGCCATGACTCCGGCAAAGAGGCCAGGGAGGGGGGCGAGCCGCCTCATTCAGGCGGGTTTTCTCGCCGGCCTTGTCGTCGTCTGGTATCTCGCCACGACCCGTTGGGGCGTCAACCGCCTGTTGTTGCCCAATCCGGTCGCCGTCTACGACAATCTATCCGATATCCTGCGATCGGGTGAATTCGTCGGCGATCTTGAGACAACATTGGGCGAGCTTGCGGCTGCGTTCGCGATTTCGGCCACCGGCGGCGTCACGTTGGGCTATTTGATCAGCCGCTCGCGCTATTGGATCGAGGTTTTCGAGCCGCTGTTTGCCGCGATCTATTCCATTCCCATCATCCTGTTCCTGCCGCTTTTTGTGCTGTTCTTCGGCCTCGGCCCAGCTTCCAAGATCGCGCTCGGCGCCGCGATCAGCTTTTTCCCGATCGTCATCAACACCATCGCAGGATTTGGCCATGTCGATCGCCTGTTCGTGACGGCGGCGCGGTCCATGGGGGCTTCCGACTATCACCTGTTTCGCCATGTGCTGCTGCCGGCTGCCTCGCCGGTCATTCTCACCGGCCTGCGCATGGGTTTCACCACCGCGCTATTGTCGATCATCGGCAGCGAGACGCTCGCCTCGCTCGCCGGCCTCGGCCATCGCATCGTGCATCTGGCGGAGGCGATGGAGATGGCGCGCATGTTTGCATACATCGTGTTCGTTATCGCTATCGCGGTGACCCTAAATGCCGTCGTGTCGAGGCTCGAAGCGCACGGGAAGCGGGATTGAATGGCTATTGCAGTGCCGAAGCGACGACCCGCGCTGCGCAGCCTGGCGCAGCGGCCGTGGCTCACGCGCCTCATCGTCATTGCGGTTCTGTTCGCTTTGTGGGAAGTCGCGGCGCGCTTCCTGGTCGATCCTCTGTTCTTGAGCCCGCCGTCGCAGGTCATTGCTTCGCTCGACAAGGTTTTCGACACCCGCGGCGTGCCGGCCGCGCTGCAATTGACCCTGTTCGAGCTCACGGTTGCCTTCGTGCTTGCGGTTGCGATCGGGTTGGCGCTTGGCCTTGCAATCGGGCTGCAGCCTCTGGTGCGCCGCAGCTTTTTTCCCATCGTGCTGCTGCTCTATGGCATGCCGCAGGTCACGATCCTGCCGCTGTTCATCCTGTTCTTCGGAATCGGGGCGGCATCCAAGATCGCCTTCGGGGTGACCCATGGGGTATTTCCGGTCATCGTGACCGTGGTGGCGGGCGTGCAGAATCTCAAACCGATTCTGCTCACCGGCGCCCGCTCCATGGGGGCAAGCCGCTGGCAGATTTTCCGCCATGTGATCTTTCCCCACATGGTGCCGAGTTTCTTTGCCGGCATGCGCCTCGCCATGAGCGGCGTTCTGTT
>WNFS01005555.1_pt1 | contig 13781 bp, 17 predicted proteins | sample 5400141 | NCBI WGS metagenome assembly WNFS01 (sample SAMN13153358, study PRJNA577476) | soil metagenome | isolation source: 60 cm saprolite under Madrone tree | place: USA:California | collected 2016-06-14
AAACGCGGCGCAGAAAAGGGCCGCTGCCCGTCGATCTTGAGGGAAAAATAGGTCGGAATGAGATGAATCCCGTCCGGTCCGGCATGCGCTGAAGGCGAAAGGCTTTTGCCTTTCCTTATCCGCTGGAATCCTTGAAAACAAAACCGTTTACAGATGAGTCAAGTTTTTTCCATATCCGCGCATTAATCATTAGGTGGTTTTGCTTTTCAAGGATTCTATAGAGCGGGACCACAAACCTAAATGTACCGGATTCTCACACCACTTACTAGATGCACGCACGAATGAAAAACCGAAACGCAGCATGCTCGTCGGGCGCGGGGGATTTGCCCCCCGGACCTTTGAGAAGATTTCGGTCCAGCGAGAGCGAGGCCGCCTCGCCGGATCGGCGCTCCCAGCACGACCTTAATACCCTTACGTCTCGCTGGTCTGAGGCGCGGCCTCGATCGCTTGGGGTTTGATCCGATCTCACCGTGTAGAGGTGCATGGAAGACCAGAACTTGCCCGACGACGAAACGTTGGTCCGCCGGGCTCAGAACGGCGAGACTCGGGCCTTCGATCTGCTCTGGCAGAAGTATAGCCCCCGCATCTACTCTCTGATTTACAATATGACCGCGAATCACGAAGATTCGAACGATTTGCTCCTTGAAGTCTTCGCTAAGGCATATCGTTCCATCAATGGGTTCCGGGGCAAATCAAGCTTTTACACCTGGATCCACGCGATCGCCGTCAATATGACCATCAATTTCGTGAAAAAGCGCGGCCGCCGCTTTCAACTTAGTCTGGATGATCTGGATACAAATGTACAAAATGATAAAGAATTGATTGACTTGGCGGCAACAAATTCGCCAATTCGAGAGGTAGATCTCTCGGAACTTCAACAGAGATTGAACGAAGCTATGATGAAGCTGTCTGTTGAGCATAGAGCAGTCGTCACCATGTTCGACATCCAAGGTATGCCGCACGCGGAGATTGCCAAAATACTCGGGATTCCCGAGGCGACAGTGCGCTCTCGGCTGTTTTATGCACATCGGCAGTTGCAGAATTACCTCGAGGAGTTTAGAAAGAAATGATGCTCGACGAACAGCAGCTACAAAAATTGCTTCGGATTAAACGTTTTGAGCAGCCACCCCCCGGGTATTTTGACAGGGCGTTGATCGAATTCCATCGGCGCCAGCGCGAGGAACTTTTGCGGCGCTCGGCCACCTTGATCTGGTGGGAACGTTTTGTTTCCGGGCTTGGGAATTTTCGGGTTCCGAGTTATGCCTACGGTGCGGCGTTCGGTGCCTTTGTGGTCGTTGCGACGATTGTTGGTTCCGGTTTGTGGGCCCCTTACCAGGATACCGCCGACTTGAGCGCGAATAGAGTGGTCCTATCCGAACCCGAGGCTCAGGAAGTGGCGGTTAACCGGCTTGCGCTCAGCGGAAATCTTGATTGGTCGACGTTCCATCACACCGCTTCATCGCCCAAGGTCGTCCCGGTCATTCGACCGTCTCAGACCGCTCTACCTCGCTATGTTTTGGATGGACGACCTGTAAGCTACGAAGCTTCGTTCAGCTTTTAAAAGCAATGGTCGAAATCGTTGGACGTAGGCCTATTCGGAGACTGGGCGCAGAAGCTCTGAAAGCTGGCGTGTTTTTTTTCCTGCTCAGTGCTTCAAGACTCTTCGCTCAGCAGGGTCTCAATTCCATTTCCACCGAAGTTACAAGGGTCTTCGACCAGGCAAAAAACGCTGTCGTACGGATCCAGGCCGAAGATGAACATGGCCGGCTGGCCGGTACGGGTTTTTTTATTGATCCGGCCGGAACAATTGTGACCGCGTATGAAGTGGGTGGCGAATCCTGGGACCTTATTGTCGAGTTCGGCTCTAGCCGGTATCCGGCCCAGCGGCTGGTCGCCGACCCTCGCAGCGGAATCGCCCTTCTTAAGGTTTCCGCCGATACTCCCTGGCTGTCGACCGGGGATTCCGACGGACTCAAACTGGCTTCACCGGTGGTCACGATCGGCTATCCGATGGATCTTTCTGTCACCCCATCGTTCGGAATGATTGGGGGATTCGATCTTAAATATCTGAATCAATATTTCAGCACGACCCTTATTCGGGTAAATATCGCCGCGCAGCGCGGGGAGGCAGGATCCCCTGTATTGAATTTGCAAGGAGAGGTCGTGGGCATCTTGATCTTTCCGATCGACAACCGCACCGCGTGCTATGCCCTGCCGATCAAGGCAGCAGAAAAGGTGCGCACGGACTATGTTCGATTCGGCGAAGTGAGGCCCGGATGGGTAGGAGTAAGCGTTATAGAGGCGGATGAGCCGCTGCATAATTCAACCGCAGTTATTCAAAGCTTTGCCGGCGGTTCGCCCGCAATGGATTCCGGACTTCAGCAAGGGGATGTTCTCCTGCGCATCGGCACCGTCGAAATCCGTTCGCCTCCGGATGTTGTAAATGCGTCCTTTTTTCTCACTGCCGAGCAGGACGTGCCGATCACTGTGCTCCGGGATGGAAAAGAGATTACTGTGACGGTCACAGCGGCCGATCACCCGGGTATTGTGCAGCAGAAATTTCCTTTGTTCGCACCGGCAACTCTGGAAAATACTCTTCGGACAAGAGACAGAGAGTGACGAATTTCTCGCCAAATAGTAGTTGGCGAAGTCACAAACCTGACGTACAGATCCGCGGTTCTGACCATTAAGCGCCACCGTGGAAAGTTATTGGCTTTCTCTCCGCACACGATTAGTGTGCGCATCTTACGCATGCCGACAGACGAGCCAGACAGGGGGGATCCCTCTTTTGAGGAGGCGATGGAAAGATTGGAAAAGATCGTCGAGGAGATGGAGTCATCCAAGTTGCCGCTAGAGGAGTTGATCGTTCGATACGAAGAAGGGATTCGCCTAGTTGGCGTGTGCAATCGACGACTCGCTGCCGCAGAGAACCGAATCGAAACTCTCAATCGCTCTGGTAACGGCAAAATTCTCGCGATGGCCCCGGAAGCTCAGGCTGCGCCCAAGGATATACATAAAATCAAAAATGATGAAACCAGACTCTTTTGAAGCATCATCAAGAACCAGGTTGCTGGACGCCATTAATTCGCCCACCGACCTCAAACGTCTTGAAGAAGGGCGACTTCCCCAACTCGCTCAAGAGATACGCGATGAGCTGATTACGATTCTTTCACAGACCGGTGGACATCTCGGTCCTAATCTGGGTGTGGTAGAGTTGACGATCGCGCTGCACCGGGTTTTCAATACGCCGAAAGACAAGCTGGTCTTCGACGTGAGCCACCAGGGGTATGTTCACAAGCTCCTTACCGGGCGGCGCGACCGCTTCAATACGATACGACAATATCAGGGCTTGAATGGATTTCTCCTGAGGAGCGAGAGCGAACACGACTGTTACGGCGCCGGCCATGCGGGGACCGCACTTTCAGCAGCCCTCGGCATGGCGGTTGCGCGGGATCGAAAAGGCACGAAGGAAAACGTCGTCGTCGTCGCAGGAGACGCAGCGTTCACGTGCGGAACGAGCTACGAAGCCCTGAACAACGTCGCCGAGAACACCAAACGCTTCATCGTCGTTCTCAATGACAACGAATGGTCCATTGCGAAAAATGTTGGGGCAATCGCCAATTACTTAAACAAGCTGGTCACGAGCGATACCTACAGCCATCTGCATGAGAAGGCGGCGAAGTTCGTTGAGATTATCGGCGGCAAGTATGCTCAGCAGCTCGCGCACAAAGTTGAGGAAGGCGTGAAACATCTCGTTCTTCCCAGCGTCGTCTTTGAGGACCTCGGGTTGCGTTATTATGGGCCGATTGACGGTCACGATATTCCTCTGCTGATTCAAACATTCGAGTTTTTGAAGCGACAGAACGAGCCAGTTCTTCTTCATATCATCACCCAGAAAGGGAAAGGCTACGCGCCCGCCATCGCAAAGCCGGACAAGTTTCATGGTCTTAGCAAATTTAAACTCGAGACCGGAGAGACAGCAGCGGCGCCGACCCCTACGTACTCAGAACTTCTCGGTCAAACGTTGGCGAAATTCGCGGATCAAAATAATAAGATCATGGCGATCACTGCAGCGATGCCTTCGGGCACCGGCCTGTTTCACTTTGCCGCTAAGCATCCCTCTCAATATTTCGATGTCGGCATCGCCGAAGAGCACGCAGCGTTGTTCGCGTGCGGACTTGCAACCCAAGGATTTAAGCCGTTTCTGACTATTTATTCGACCTTCATGCAACGTGCCTACGATATGCTCATTCACGATATTGCGTTGCAGAATCTGAACGTCGCCCTCTGCATGGATCTATCCCCGCGGGACCGGCACCGGCGCAAAGCCCAACCCGCAACCAAAACTGCTCGAGATCGGAAAGGCCGAGGTAGTCCAACATGGCCGCGATGTCGCACTTTTCGGCCTTGGAAATATGTTCGCCCTTGCGGAGGAAACATCGCGTCTTCTCAGGACAGAAGGCATCTCAGTCGCCTTGATTAATCCTCGCTGGATTAAACCGATGGACACTGGAACCCTCGAATTCTTCGCCAGGAGCGTCGACGTTATCTGCACATTTGAAGATCACGTCCTCCACAACGGGTTCGGCTGCGCAGTCATCGAGCATTTATCGGAGGCGAGAATTACGACGCCGGTCGTTCGTATCGGATGGCCGGATCAGTTTGTGGAGCATGGCACGATTCCGATCTTACGAAAAAAAAATGGCCTGACCGCGGCCGCCGCCGTCGAGAAATTAAGGCCGTTCTTGAAAATTGCTCGCTCCGCCAGCCCGAAGACTGCCGCGTAGCCTGAGAAGACACGTCGGAGGGACGGCCTCCGTGCCGTCCGATTAATCGTTTTTGGCCCATAACAAGGAGAAAAATGGGACGGCACGGAGGCCGTCCCTCCCTAAAGGGAACGAATTCCTCCTCACGCGCTTCCACCGCCCGTCCCTGAGAGGCCGCGAGCTTGCGGCGGCTGAACTTCGCACCAATTCATGGATTTTGTGCGAAGTTCACGTAGCTATCCTGGGAACAAAGAATGAGTTCCCTTTTGTTGCACGTTTCATTTTTCCAACCGATGATCTTTCGAATGGGTGTTGCGATCTCTGCTGACGGCCTCTCAAAGACTTATCGTACCTACAAAAAGCAAGAGGGTATTTTCGGGGCTCTGAAGGGGCTGATAGCAAGAGAGTACGAGAAAACCCATGCTGCCAAAAGTGTAACGTTCGAAATCGAGGAAGGAGAATTCGTTGGATTCCTGGGTCCAAACGGAGCCGGAAAGACAACGGTTCTCAAGATGCTTTCGGGTTTGCTCGTGCCGACTTCGGGTAGCGCTCGGGTGCTGGGTTATATCCCTTGGGAACGAAAGGCGCCCTTCAAACGCCAGTTCAGCCTGGTCCTCGGACAGAAAAATTCGTTGTGGTGGGATCTGCCCGCACATGAATCGCTTGAGCTCAACCGGGCTATCTACGAAATCGACGATGTTTCCTTTAAAAAAGTGGTCGATCAACTCGCTGACCTGCTGGAAGTGCGCGACAAGCTGAACGTCATGGTTCGCGAACTCAGCCTTGGCGAGCGCATGAAGATGGAGCTGATCGCGGCACTGATTCATCGACCCAAGGTGCTTTTCCTTGACGAACCAACCATCGGTCTTGACGTGATAAGCCAGAAAAGAGTTCGCGACTTTCTGCGGTTCTACAGCGGAGAAAACAAAATTTCGACGATCCTGACCAGCCACTATATGCAGGATATCGAAGAGCTTTGCCGGCGGGTGATCATCATCGACCATGGCCAGGTATTCTTTGATGGAGAACTATCGGAAATCATCGAAAAATTCGCCGGTTATAAGCTCTTACAATTCATCTTTCCCGAGCCCCCCTCTTGTACGTTTGATCTCGGAGAGGTAGTCGAGCGGACCGGGACATCGGTAAGATTGAAAGTCCAGCGAGACAAGGTCACGGAGGTGTGTCGACGGATCTTATCGAACTGCGAAGTCCAAGATTTCAGCGTTGAAGAGGAGCCTATCGAAGAAATCATTCGCCAGGTTTTCCATGATCATTCGGCAGCCGAGCAGCGAGCAGGCCGCGAAATCGCTCCCGCCGTCCCCTAGCCCTCCGCGAGCGGGATTAGCGGCAATAAATCACAAAATCTGTTCATAACATGTGAATAACACGTTATGGCTATTAGATACTTTGTCCAAAACCCTCGCTATTCTTTTTGTGGTTTTTCGGGCTAACTAAACCTTTACGGCTCCGGGACGAATGTTATTCTCATGGTCGCGTTGACAAAAACTCGGATTTTCAAATTCCATTGGAAAGCGTGATGAAGAACTTTTTGGTTTTGCCAGTTCATTGAGTATTGGGCTCACGGGCAAGTGGATTTTCGTCCTACTGCAATTCTCTGGTTCATCGTAGCAGCACCTTTCCTGAGTGCTGCGGTACTAGCCACCGGCTCGCTTTGGGGACTATGCATTCTCTTTACCGCCCATCTCCTTCTTATCCTCGGCACTTTTGTTCCTTCGCTGGAGGAATTCGGGCCGGTCGTAACAAAATATTCGACACCCACCCGTACAGTCTGGCTGACCATAGATAAGGGTCCGGACCCGCAGACCACGCCTCAAGTCCTTGCTCTCCTTGAGAAATATGGGGCTCGCGCCACATTCTTTTTGATCGGCACAAAGGCCGCAAAATATCCGAGCCTGACGCATATGATACTGGAAGCCGGCCACTCCATCGGCAACCATACCCAAACGCATCCGAAATTTAGCTTTTGGCGCCTCGGACCAAACGAACTGGCCCAGGAGATTGACGGATTCGAGTCGACTCTTTCTTCGCTTGGCCTTCCGGCGCCAATCTGGTTCCGTGCGCCGGCTGGGATCAAAAATCCCTTTTTGCATCCGATTCTCGCCGCGAGGGGTCTGCGATTGGTCGCATGGAACGCACGGGCCTTCGATACGCAGATTGACGACTCCGAAAAGATTGTCGACAGGATCAAACGTTCGATTCGTTCGGGCACCATCATTCTGTTCCACGAAGCACGAAGGCCCGACGTCTGCCTGAATGCCCTTGACCAGCTCCTGGGTGAACTTACCTCCGAACACTTCAGCCTTATCGTCCCGAAGCCTGTGGAACTTCTCGCTGGCCGCCGCTCGATCCTTCCAAAAGCCCTTGAACGCGCCAGCAATTAAGTCGATCTTTTTCTCATGGACGAGTACTACACCCAACTCGCCAATGCGCTTCGGGAACGCCTCGCCGTCATCGCGGATCACACTCTGAGGGCGGAAAATCCGGCATCCCATCTGGAGCGATTGCGATCGGCTTCGGAACGGATTGACGATTTGAAAACTGCCTTGCCCCGGAATGCTGATCCCATGCTCGTCCACTATTTGCAGAGATCGAGTCTGGCTAAGGCGCTTGAGTTTGTGCAAGATCATTACCTCCGCTAATGTGATGCTCCGATGCGGATCGCTGTACTTTCGGACATACACGGAAATCTTCCGGCCCTTGAGGCGGTAACAGCGGACCTTGATCGACTTGATCCGGATCTCGTGTTCGTCGCAGGCGACTTTCAAAACCGGGGTCCGAACCCTCGCGAGGTAACAGCTTTTGTCTATCACAGTGGTTGGACCATCCTTCGCGGGAATCACGAAGACTACGTTATTCGACAAAGCCAGAGTTCAAAAATCGACGACCCCACCGATTACTACAATTGGCTGCCTGCTCGCTGGACTGCGGACTTGACACGCGACTCACTCGAATGGGTGAAAGGACTACCGATCGCAACCACTCTGGCGGGACCGGATGAGCTCTCCGTCATGATCGCTCATGGTTCCCCACGCTCTAACGATGAGGGCTTTTTCCCAACTACCCCGGAAACGAAAGCTACCGAGATGATTGGGGAGAATCCTCCAGCCCTCCTCTGTGTGGGTCATTCTCATCTTCCACTGATTCGCCGGATCAATACCACTCTACTTGTTAACGTCGGTTCCGTTGGGTTTCCCTTCGATGGCGATCACCGTGCTTCCTATGGCGTAATCAATTGGGGACCCAATCGTTGGGAGGTCGACATCCGACGAGTTGAATACGCCGTGGACAAGGTCGTTGAGGAGTTTGATCGCGTAAACTTCTACGAAGGCGCAGGCCCGCTCTCCCATCTGATTCGCCGGGAGCTTGAATCGGCCCGACCGCATCTCACACCCTTTCAATACTTGTTCGGTCGCGAAATCCGAACCGGCGATCTTTCGATCATAGAAGCTGTAGAAGTTTACCTGTCGATGCCACAGGAACAGATCGAAAACGAGTTTATCCGCGTCTTCAGGAAGTAGCTCGCGCCGAGTCGTGGCCCGGGTTACGGAAGAAAGATACTCGCGCAGAGGAACGCGGCCAAAGAGCGATCCACTGGAGGGCGTCCACTCCGTCGGCGGGCACCCCGAGACCTCGGCCTCGCGCAAAGGTACGCCGAGGCACGCAAAGGAATCGACTTGAAGCTATCCGATCGCCTTGGTCCCTTGAGTAACTTTGGCGACGAATACCTCAAGAACGGGATTGGCCGCATAGGTAACAAACTTTAAATCCATGCCTTTGCGTACCCCGGCGTAACTTTGCGGGAGGCTCTCTCCCTCCAGGCACCCTCCGCGCAAATGTTGAATGTTGAGATATGACCCCGTCGCCTGATTCTTATCTGGAATAGAGTTCGACGACTAATTGCTCATTTACGATCGGGGCGATCTCCTCCCGTGACGGGATTCGCATCACCTTGCCTTGAAACTGATCCTTGTCGACAACCAGCCAATCGGGGACAGGCTGAATTTGGGTCAGCTCGAGATTTCGAGTGACCAATCTCCGCGAACCAGGCTTGTCCTTAATCACAACAATATCGCCAGCCTTCAAGTTGTAGGAAGGAATGTTAACCTTGTGATTGTTCACAGTCACATGTCCATGAGCAACCAACTGTCGGGCGGAACCCCGGGAGTTAGCGAATCCCATGCGATAAACGATGTTATCCAGCCGTGTCTCTAACATCTGGAGCAGCGTCTCACCGGTCACGCCGCGTTTTCGAAGAGCCGTCTCAAAATAACGGCGGAACTGCCGCTCCATGAGCCCGTACTGGTAGCGCAGTTTCTGTTTCTCAGCCAGAGCAGTTGCGTAGTCGGATTGCTTTCGCCGAGACCCTTTCGGTCCGTGCATGCCGGGAGGATAATTTTTCCGTTCGAGAGACTTGCTCGGACCAAAGAGCGCAACTCCGTAACGACGACTAATTCTTGACTTGGGACCGGTATAACGAGCCATGATAAATTATATCTTTGATCAGACGCGGCGCTGTTTCGGCGGCCGGCAGCCATTGTGCGGGACCGGCGTAACATCGCGGATGACAGAAATATCAAGGCCGATAGCCTGGATCGCACGAACCGCCGACTCGCGGCCAGCCCCCGGCCCTTTCACCAAAACCTCGACTTCCTTCAAGCCGTGCCCCATGGCCTGCCTGCACGCGTCCTGTGCCACCAATTGCGCCGCGTAAGCGGTGCTCTTTCGGGAACCCTTGAATCCGACCTTTCCTGCACTGGACCAGCCGATCACGTTCCCGTTCAAGTCGGTGATAGACACGATCGTATTGTTGAAAGTCGCAAGAACATGCGCCACGCCGGTAGAAACATTTTTGCTGCCTTTGGCTTTGACGATTTTCGGTTTTTCCACCTCGCCGCTATCCAGCGAAAGACTTACTTTTGCCGGTTCAACCTCTTTCTTAGCTTTCGGCTTCTGGACACGCGGAGCTTTCACCGGCTCGGAAGATGGTGTTTGAGGGGGCACCGGTTGAGGGGGCACCGGAGTAGCTGCTTCTACGCCACGGGCTGATGTGGCGGCACTCGCCGATTCCTTTTTTGGCGTTGGTGTGGATGATTCGCTAGCCATTCTTGCCATTTCAGTTAACTAAACTTTTCCTGACTTCGCGTCCTTGTTTCTTTGCACGCCTACGGTCTTGCGGGGCCCTTTCCGGGTTCTGGCATTCGTTGAGGTTCTCTGCCCGCGGACCGGTAGGCCACGAATATGCCGTATGCCCCTATAGCTCCGAATGGCCTGCAAACGTTTGAGGTTGCCCTGGATTTCCCGACGCAAATCTCCTTCGATCGACAATCCGCTAGCATTGATCGCGTGAACAATTTCACCGAGTTGCTCAGGCGAAAGATTTTTGGCTCGTGCGTTTGGATCGATGTTTGCTTGCTCCAGGATCTTTTTCGCTGTCTTCGGGCCAATACCGTAAATGTAAGGCAACGAAGCTTCGATCCGCTTATCTCCAGGTATATCAACTCCAAGTAATCGAGGCATATCTAAGCATCCGGGCTGTCTTTAAGTTCGTCCGCTCCTGCGGGCCGAACCAGGCGGTTTATCCTTGTCGTTGTTTATGCCGTGGATTTTTGCAAACCACACGGACGACGTTTCTTCTTTTTACAATTTTACAGCTCTCACAGAGCCGCTTAACCGAAGGTCGTACTTTCATTCCAGTTCGTCCTCAGGGGACAAAAAAACGCAACCCGCGGAGAGTTACTCCGAGGAGCGTTCTCATCTCACTAAAACCTCACTTTTGCCGGAAGGTTATGCGGCCTTTCGTCAAATCGTAAGGCGACATCTCTACCATAACTTTGTCGCCTGGCAAGATCCGAATGAAATGCAGCCGCATTTTTCCTGAGATATGCGCCAAAATGCGATGTCCGTTGGGCAGTTCCACCCGGAACATTGTATTTGGGAGCAATTCAACTACCCTGCCTTCAACTTCGATGACGTCTTTTCGCGCCATGTCAAAATTTCCGGTTCACCTTTAGTCACAAGAACTGTATGTTCGAAATGCGCCGACGGGGAATGATCAGCCGTCACCACCGTCCAGTCGTCTCGCAATACTTTCACAGCGGCCTGGCCCATGTTAACCATGGGCTCGATCGCCAAGGTCATTCCAGCTCTGAGTTTTGCACTTGCTGCAGGCGTCCGATAGTTCGGGATTTGCGGTTCTTCATGCAGATGCCTTCCCACGCCATGGCCTACAAACTCTCTGACGACGCTAAACCCGTTTGCCTCGATCTCATCTTGTATTGCCGCACAAAGCTCGCTTAATCTGCGGCCGTCACGAGCTTTCTCGATTCCCTTGTACAATGCTTCTTCTGTGACAGTCAGCAGCCTTTGAACGTCGCCACTCACGACCCCGACCGGAATCGTGGCCGCCGTGTCGCCAACGAATCCGTCCAGGACGACACCGATGTCAAGCTTCACGATATCACCATATTGAATTCGCCGTGAGCCGCCGATTCCGTGCACAACCTCGTCGTTTATCGAGATGCAGATATTGCCGGGAAATCGCCGGTAACCAAGAAAAGCGCTCTTGCATCCCGACTCGAGCATCAGCCTTGCGCCAGCCTGATCAACATCCTTGGTCGTTATTCCAGGACTCAGCATTGCTGAGAGCGCATCGAGGATCTGGCTTGCAAGCTTGCAGGAAGCCCGCATCTTGTTGATTTCCAGAGGTGTTTTTATGGGGATCATTCACTGATCAAACGGCTCAACTCGTCAAATACCACCGCCACTTCGCGGTCGGCATCGACGCGGGCCAATATACCTCGTCTCCCGTAAAAGTCTGTCACTGGGAAGCTTTTCTCTCGATACTCGTTCATCCGATGCGCGAGAACATTGTCTGTATCATCGGCACGAGCTTCAAGTTTGCCGCCGCAATTCGGACAGGGATCAACCGCATGCTGGACATGTCTACCCAGGCTGATCACCTTGCCGCAATTCGAGCATGTAAGCCTTCTCTTCATCCGGGTGCGAATCGTCTCCTCAGTGGCATCAAGAAAAATAGCCAATTCCAAGGGTGAGCCACGCTTGGCAAGCAGCTCTTCGAATTGCTCAGCCTGCACCAACGTCCGGGGGAAGCCATCGAACAAGAACGCGCTATTCGTTCGATCCAACCACGCGGCGACAACGCTCATAATCAATTCATCCGGAGCCAGTCCTCCCTGAGAAATGATTTTCTGAGATACCAGCCCAAGCTCCGTCCCGAGTTTGGCTTCTCCTCTCAAAATCGCGCCCGTAGAGGTAGCGGGTAATCCGAGCTTCTTTTGTATCAATTCTGCTTGCGTTCCCTTGCCCGATGCCGGTGGGCCCAGGAGAACGATTCGTTTTCTTCACCCTTGCGGTACCCCTCTATCGCTGATTGACAAAAATGGACACCGCCACCCCGGCGACAGCCAGCAACGCAAACGCGAGCCACATCCACAGTAGCACGCTCTCTTTGACAACTCTGCCCGTGCCTCCAACCGCGCGTTCAAATCGCCCTCGGATGCGGCCTTTGCGCAAAAAGCCGTCATAATGCCGCTGAATGAGATGGGTCTCCACCTGCCGCATCGTATCGAGAAGAACGCCTACGATGATCAGGAGGCTGGTGCCCCCAAAAAAACGGGCTGTCATGCGCGGAACGCCCAGCCAGGTGATCATCGTTTCAGGGATTACCGCGATAATGGTCAGAAACAGCGCGCCGGCAAACGTCAACCGGGTCAGCGTATATTCCAAAAAGTCTGCCGTCGGTTTCCCTGGCCGATACCCAGGGATGTAACCGTTATACTTCTTGAGGTCGTCGGCGATCTGCGTGGGTTGAAATTGAATGGCGACCCAAAAATAGCTGAAGAAAAAAATGAGGACGGCGGTCATCAGGTAATGCCAGAAACCGACTGCAAGCGCATTGGACAGCGTAACGGCCCATTCTGCATTGCGGAAGGCCATGCTCAGGATCGTTGACGGGAAAAGCAAGATCGCCTGCGCGAAAATGAGCGGCATCACCCCGACGGCATTTACCTTCAAAGGCAGATACTGAGTTTGACCTCCATAAACCTTCCGGCCAACAACGCGCTTAGCGTATTGAATGCTGACCTTTCTCTGTGCCTGAGTGAGCGCGATCACGGAAGCGACTACCAGAACCAGGAATGCAATCATCAACACGAGCACAATTGGGCTGACCCGGCTTGGAGCTCCTCCAGATGGCACAAACGTATTCCAAACCTGCACGAGAGCGCCCGGCAACGAAGCCACGATACCAACAGTGATGATCAGCGATGTCCCGTTCCCAATTCCGCGATCGGTGATCTGATCTCCGATCCACATGAGGAACATTGTTCCGGCGCTGAGAGTGATCACTGCGAGAAGCTGAAATCCGAGCCCAGGATTCTCAACAAGAGGACCGAGCCGAGCCGTAACCGATTCAATTCCCTGGAGGAAAGGATTCGAGGCCGGATTCTGCATAGAAACGGCAAGGAGATATCCCTGGAAGATGCAAAGCCCCAGGGTCACATACCGGGTATACTGAGTGATCTTCTGGCGGCCGCCATCCTCACGAGCCAGTTTGTTCAGACGCGGAATCACAGCAGTCAGCAGCTGCATCATAATTGATGCGCTGATGTACGGCATGATACCGAGCGAGAAGATAGCGCAATGCTCAAGCGCACCCCCGGCAAAAATGTTGAATAGAGCGGCGACCCCGCCTCCAGCAGACTTTGACATGGAAGTCTGAAACCATTCGTTCAGAACGTGGGCGTTGACCCCAGGAATCGTAATTGCGGCGCCGGCACGAACAATGACCAACATCGCAATCGTAAAAAGAATGCGCTGCCGGAGCTCTGGAATTTTGAAAATATTCGTGAAGGCAGAGATCATGGGGAAAACTACTGGCTATTTGTCAACGACAACCGCCGATCCCCCTGCCTGCTCAATCTTCTGACGCGCAGCCTCGCTGAATTTGTCAGCTTCGACAGTTAAAACCTTGGT
>WNFS01002550.1_pt1 | contig 13770 bp, 14 predicted proteins | sample 5400141 | NCBI WGS metagenome assembly WNFS01 (sample SAMN13153358, study PRJNA577476) | soil metagenome | isolation source: 60 cm saprolite under Madrone tree | place: USA:California | collected 2016-06-14
GAGCAGCTTGGCCTGGAGCGAGAGCGGCAACAGCCCGATCTCGTCGAAGAACAGCGTTCCATGATGGGCCACCTGGAGGAGGCCGCTCTTCGAGTGCCGGGCATCGGTGAATGCCCCTCGCCCGTAGCCGAAGAGCTCGGACTCGAGCAGGTTCTCGGGAATGGCGGCGCCGTTCAACTCGACGAACTGTGCGGCTGAGCGCGAGCTGGACTCGTGGATGATCCGAGCGAGCAAACTTTTGCCGGTGCCAGTCTCTCCCGTGATCAGCAGCGGGGGTAGCCGATGGGTAGCCGCTTCGCCTGACAGCAGCGCCCGGATCTTCTCGCGGACGGCGGCAATCTTCGGGCTGTGACCGACGAGCTCGTCCGGGTTGCTCATGGGGGCTGTATTGTTAGTCGAGACGGTCCATGAAATCCAGTCCTCGTCGAGGAGGCACCCAGCCTCAAAGGGTAAATCTCTTTGCTCGCGGAGCACGCCCGGCCCTGTTCGATGTCACACTCAGCGGCAGACTTGAGCTCGGGAGAGCGCTGCTCGACGTCAGCTTTCGTCCCTATAACAAAGGCTTTTCCCGGCCCAGTCGGTCAGCAGCTCGTCAGACTGGAACGGAGGCAGACCCGCGACCGGGTCAGCGCCGGCCACGCTGGAGACGACATCTCGCCCCCCAGCCGTAGAAGGGGAGTTTGACACGGCCGGCAAGGAAGGTGTGGGGCATTCTTCGCGCCGACGTCGCAGCCCGATGGAGCAGTTCCAGCTGCACGCACCGGGCCGCGCTGGTCGGTACTTGTTCGAGTTGTATCGAACGAGGTGCGCGAGGATCTTCCGGATGACCACGGGATCGTGCAACGTGGCGATCAGGCGCAGCCGGCCCCCGCAATGGGGACACGCTAGCACGTCGATGCCGAACGCCCGGCGTGATTACGGCTTCAGCCCGCGCCGACGGAGCCCATCCCGGAGCGTGCGGGTGGCCTGGACGTGGACCGCTCGTGGGCACGAATCACTACGACTATCTGCGTCGGGTCTAGTTTTGGTAAAGCGTTACCACCTCTCGATCAGGTTGCGACCAGATCCCGGTCGTCCTATGCTCTCGGCACGAATGCGGCTGGTAGACCCTCCACCCAAGGTGAAAGGAGTCGTTATGGCCATTCAAACAGCTGATGTCATCATGCCCGGGAATGACAATGCATTCGAGACCGGCCGGCGTGGACAGATATCGTCCATTGCCGAGCTCGACGAGTCCTATCGCTGGATGCTCGAGAAGAACGTGACAGCCACGCTGGCCACGATGAAGCGAAACGGCTTGCCCCAGTTGACGCCGATCTGGCTAGCCCACGATGGCACCCACATCCTTGTGAACACCAAGAAGGGCCGTCTCAAGGACCGGAACATGCGAGCGCGGCCGGACGTGGCTATTCTGTGCGTCAATCCGGCGAATCCCTACCACTGGGTGGCCATCAACGGGAAGGTCGTGGAGATGATCGAGGAGACTGACCCCGCAAAGGGCCGCGAAGCTACGGACAATGTGAACGAGATGGCCCACCGCTACATCAATACCACCCCGTACCCGCTGCGAGATCCCAAAGGCGAGGTGCGCGTGCTGTTCAAGGTGCGGCCCACCTACGTCATGACGTTCGGCCCACCACCAACCAGCTAATCGATAGGGATCCGGGGAAAGGTCACTTCCGCCTCAGGACCGGCATCCCTCTTCGAGCGCGAGTGTGATGAGCTCTCCCATCGGCTGCTTCCGCTCGTTCGGGTTCTTTGTCAGGTAACGGTCCACGATGCCGCGAACTTCCACGGTAGACAGTCTTCCCGATACGCATCGGACGATCTTCCCAAAGATGCTGTTGAAGAGCGGCGATGGCCTCGCTTTCAATACTCTGTCAGCGGCGAACCACCCTTCAACGGCCCCCGCCACGTACAAGGCTCTCTCGGTGGCCGACAATTTCTGATAGTCGCTCCCGGTGAAAGCGGCCGCTTCCCCGGTCGACAGGACGAGGCAGCCAAGCACGACGCACCACACGGCCTGTCTCATCGATTCTCCTCCGCCTGCCCGTGACGTGGTCAGGCGAGATACACGCCGAGGCTAGAGGTTCTTGAGCTTCTCGTTCATCTGGTTGAGGAGAAGGTCCCGCTGGCCGCGGGCCTGAGTCTCCGTGCGGCGCTTCTCCTCCGCGGCCTCGTCGTCGGCCACCTGCTTGTTGGCCGAGGCGATCCAGAGATCGATGTGATTGATCCAGGCCACGGCCATGGACTCCTCGGCCGCGAAAAGGAGGCCCTGCTGAGGATCGACGACCACCCGCTCGGGATCGATGTCCCGCGCCACGGGCGTGGCCAGTTTGAAGGCATAGATCCAGTGGCCGGCCGGTGGTTCGTTCAACCGGACGGCGAAGGAGTAGAGGCCATCCGAAACACCGATCGCTTCGGGCGGGCCCACGCGCGTGATCTTGTCCATCCAGCACCTCTCCCTTGGTCAAAAGCCATACTGGCCACTCACTTGCCGGCTCGGATGCTTCACTTGAAGGCGGGCATCACCTCTTGGGTCATGATCTGCAAGGTGCGCTCCGACTGTGCCCGCGAGAGCATCCCGCCGGAGTTCAGCTCGGCGGCGATGCTACCGAGGTGCAACTCGTCGCGCAGGCGGGTCAGGCGATCGATCAGGCCGGCCGGGCTCCCGAACACGACCCGCTCGTTGAGTAGCTGGTCATATGAGAGCGTGGCGAGACGATCCACCCGAGCCTGCTGGCGATCCGCCGGCCCCGCTCCTTCTCGTCCGACGGCACCCTTCGTCAGCTCCGCCTGGCGAGCGAAGTAGTAGGTGATGCTGTCGTGCGGCTCCTCGCGCGCCGCCTTCTCCGTGGGCGCAGCGTAGACGGGGATACGCAGGCACACGTCGCCTTCACCGGGGTGACCGGCCGCCTGCCACGCCTCGCGGTAGGCCTTCAGGTGTTTCGACAGCACGGAGATGTCCATGCCGCGCAGCCCCACGAAGATGGGCAGCCCCATCTGACCGACACGCGGGAAGGTCTCCTCGGTGGTGGCGGCCATGCGCAGTGGTGGATGCGGGAGCTGATACGGTCGAGGGGCGACCGCGGCATTCTTGAACTGGTAGAACTTTCCCTCGTAGCTGAACGGCTCGCCTTTCCACGCCTCCAGGATGATTTCGAGGGCCTCCTGAAAGCGCGCCTGGCTCTCGGCGTAGGGCACGCCGTAGATATCGTAGACGCGCGGGAACCCGCTGCGGCCGATTCCGAAGTCGAAGCGGCCCTGGCTGATGTGATCGACAGTGGCGACTTCCTCGGCAATGCGCAGGGGGTTGTTCAACGGGAGGACCTGCACGGCCAGCCCCACCCGCATGCGTCGGGTGCGGCTGGCAATGGCGCTGGCCACGGCGATCGGCGCCGAGAGCACCGACCGGCTCGGGGAGAAGTGCATCTCGCCGAGCCATGCGATGTCCAGACCCCAGGCCTCGGCGACTCAACGAAGTGGAAACCTTCCTCGAAGGCCCCGGCCTGGTTGGCCGCGCGAATCTCGAACTCCATGAAGATCCCGAAGTCCATTCCCTTGCCCCCTTAGCGGCCCGAAGGTGAGGCAACGTTAGCCTCGGCAAGGGGACAGGTCAAGGCAGGGTCTGGGGCGTCCGGGCCGCTTGACGGCGAGTTTCTTTGGGTAGATTCTCGGCCCATTGGCGGTCTGGTGATCGCATCCGGAAAAGCGAGGAGGGTCTGAGCATGCTGGCACGCGACGAGAACGAGAGAGTCACCCGCGTCGGCCGGGGCACCCCCATGGGCGAGGCAATGCGGCGGTACTGGATCCCCGCGCTCCTGGCGTGGGAGCTGCCCGAGCCCGATTGCCCGCCCGCGCGCGTGAAACTGCTGGGCGAGGAGCTGGTGGCTTTTCGCGACTCGCGGGGGCGCATCGGGTTGCTCGACGAGCGCTGCCCGCACCGGCAGGCCTCGCTCTTCCTGGGGCGGAACGAAGACTGCGGACTGCGCTGCGTCTACCACGGCTGGAAGTTCGACGTCGACGGCCGCTGCGTGGACATGCTGAATGAGCCGGAGGAGCTGAGCTTCGCGCACAAGATACGCACTGGGGCCTATCCGACGGTGGAAGCGGGCGGGATCATCTGGGCCTTCCTCGGGCCCGCGGAGCGCCGGCCGGCGCCGCCGCATTTCGCTTGGACCCAGGCGCCACCCTCACATCGCCACGTCTCGAAGGTGATTCAGGAGAGCAACTGGCTTCAGGGGCTCGAGGGCGGCATCGATACCTCGCACGTGCCCATCCTGCATCGCGTGTTGACCACGGATTCGTCGCGCCCCGGCTTCAAGCCGGGTGATCCCTTCGTGGTGGGCAAGGCGCCCACGCTCGAGCTCGACGTCACGGACTACGGCTACCGCTACGCCGGCCTGCGGCCTCTCGCCGGCGAGGAGATGCACGTCCGCGCCTATCACTTCATCCTGCCCTTCCACCAGATCCGTCCCGCGCGCACCGGCTCGGGCAGTCGCGGCTTCTCCGGGGCGGCGGGTCACATCTGGGTTCCCATGGATGACGAGACCACCATGGTCTACAACTGGGAGCAGAGCACGACGGAGCCGCTGACCGACGAGGATCGTCTCGAGCGACGTCTTGGCAATGGCCCGATGGACGTCGACCAGACGACGTTCCGCTCGAAGCGCAATCGCGAGAACAACTATCTCCAAGATCGCCGCGTGCAGAAGACGGAGACCTTCACGGGGATCGACGGCGTCAATGCCCAGGACCGGGCCGTTCAGGAGAGCATGGGCGGCATCGTCGATCGCACCCGCGAGCATCTTGGGCCCGCCGACAAGGCCGTCATCCAGGCGCGGCGGCTGCTGCTGCAAGCGACCAAGACGGTCGAGGATGGTGGGACACCGCCGGGCGTCGAGCCGACGTACTACACGCTGCACCCGGCGGAGGCCGTGCTGCCTCGCGACGCCGACTGGCGGACCCTCGTCGTGCCCGACGCGCCGCGCCCTGAGGTCTTGCAGCAGGCATAGCCGAGACTCGCAGGGGCGCCATGATCTGGGGAATGACGACCTCGACGTTCACGCTCGCGCACGTTTTGCTCAGCTTGCTTGGGATCGGCTCAGGCGTCGCGGTCATGTTCGGTCTGCTTACCGGGAGACAGCTCGACGGCTGGACGGGGCTTTTCCTGGCCACCACCGTAGCCACGAGCGTGACCGGATTCGGCTTTCCGATTGATCACCTGTTGCCTTCACACAAAGTCGGCGTCATCTCGCTGGGGGTATTGGCCGTCGCCATCATCGCTCGCTACGTCCTTCACCTCCGCGGCGCGTGGCGCCGGATCTACGTCGTGTGCGCCGCGGCGGCGCTCTACCTCAACGTCTTCGTCGGGGTGGTGCAGGCGTTTGAGAAGGTGCCCGCGCTGAGCGCGCTGGCTCCCAAGCAGACCGAGCCGCCATTTGTGATCACGCAGCTCGTTGTTCTGGTACTGTTTATCGGGCTGACCATTGTTGCGGCGAAACGGTTCCGCGGCGCGCCGATCCATACGGCCTGATCGGAATCATCACTGTGCCAAGGCCAGGGACGAGCCCGGCCGTGACTGAGAAAGAGAGAAAGAAGACCATGATCGACCATCGGGTCAGCGGCAAACGGACCGGGGTCATCCATCTCATCAATCCCAAGACGGACTCTCTGACCACGCGACCGCTCTACCTGAACCGTGCCCTGTACTCCCCCCTCGCGGGCCTGCTGGCGGTGGGGGCCGCCATTCCGCGCGATCGCTACGAAGTCGTGCTGACGGACGAGAACATCGAGTCGATCGATTTCGACCTCAAGGCGGACCTCGTCGGTCTGTCCGCGATGACGAGCTACGTGAACCGCGGCTACGAGATTGCCGATGCGTTCCGGGCGCGCGGGGTGCCGGTGGTCATGGGCGGCGTGCACCCGAGCTTCATGCCGCAGGAAGCGCTGAAGCATTCCGACGCGGTCGTGATCGGAGAGGCAGAGCTCGTGGTGGAGAAGCTCCTGGCCGACCTCGAGCAGGGCCAGATGCGAGGCACCTACCGGGCGGACCGGCTGCACCCGATGGAAGGCCTGTCGATGCCCCGGTACGATCTGCTGAAGAAGAACCGGTACGTCAACACCACCTTCGTGCAGACCTCGCGGGGCTGCCACCAGGGCTGCACGTTCTGTGCGGAGCCCCTCATGAACGGCCTGAAATTCCGCTATCGTCCTGTCGACGAGGTCATCCGGGAGGTCGAGGGCTGCGGCTCACGGATGATCTCGATCAACGACGCCGACTTCTTCGGCACGCCGGAGCGGCCGAAGGAGGTCATGCGGGCGCTCAGGGGCCGCGGCATCCAGTGGCAGGCGGGCGTCACCTCGAAGCTCGCGCAGGACGACCGGATGCTCGAGCTCGCCGCCGCGAGCGGCTGTACATTGCTGAGCATCGGCTTCGAGTCGATCTCGCGGTCCACGCTGACGAGCGTGCACAAGCACGTGAATCGTCCGGAGACCTTCGCCACGCTCGTGGAGAAGGTGCACTCGTACGGCATCATGGTGTTCGGGCTGTTCATGTTCGGTTTCGACGGCGACGACCCGTCGGTCTTCAGGGAGACGGCGCAGTTCAACATCGACGCCGACTACGATGCCTGCGCCTATTCGGTGCTCACCCCGTACCCGGGCACCCTGACCTGGTACGAGCTGAAGAAGGCCGAGCGCATCGTCTCCTTCGATTGGACGAAGTACGATCAGGCCAACGTCGTCTACCGCCCCGCGCAGATGACGGGAGACGAGCTCCGGCTGGGTCAGAACACGGCCTACGAGACGTTCTACGCCTATTCGTCCATGGCGCGCCGGTTCCCCCTCCGCGGGGGGCGGAAGCGGCTGCAGTGGTCCATCTACAATCTGTTCATGAAAAAAGGGGCCGCGACCGATCGCAAGGATGCGATCGCCGAGCCGACCGAGGTACCCGACGTGGTGCCCATGCCGCCCATTCTCCCGCTCAAGCGCGAATGGCGTGAGGCGGTGCTGGAAGGGACAGCGGGGGCGCGCCCGCAGTAAGGCCGAGATGAGCTAGTGTCGTGGCGGCGGGGCGTCGAGCGGACAGCTCAGGTGGTAAGCCGGACCCGCCGCGACAACCGGATCGTCACGAATCATCAGGTAGCTGAGCACCCCGCCGGCAGCCGCCAGCGTGGCTGTGACCCACATCGCCTCGCGAAATCCGGTCGCGAAGATGTGCGGGTCGAGAGTGCCGATGCCCGTGAGGCCGACGACGAGCGGCAAGGTGGCAACCGCGATGAGGCCCCCCGCCCGCGCGACGTCGTTGTTGATCGCCGAAGCGATACCGGCGTGCTCGGGGCCGGCGGCGGCCAGCACCGCCGCGGTCAGCGGCGCGACCGTGGTCGAGAGACCCACCCCGAAAACGACCACGGCGGGGAAGATCGTCAGCCAGTAGCCCCCATTCGGCACGACTCGCACCAGCAGTGCCAGCCCGATGGCAGCGAGCAGGGGCCCGATCGTCATCGGCAGGCGCGGTCCCACCCGCTGCGCCAGTCGGCCGGCGGGAGACGACAGGAGCAGCATCACGATCGTCATCGGGATCAGCGCGCTCCCCGACTGCAGAGCGGACAACCCCACCACGCGCTGCAGCTGGATGGGGAGCAGGAACAGGGTCCCGCCCAGGGCGCCGTAGACGACGAACGTGATCACGTTGGCCGCGGTGAACTGGCGCGAGTGGAACATCTGGAGCGGCAGCAACGGATGACGGCTGAAGCGTTCCACCAGCACGAAGCTGCTTGTCGCAATGATCCCGCCCACTCCAGCCACGAGCACGGCAGTCTTGTCCCAGCCATCAACCGGGCCGACCGTCAACGCGAAGATGACCCCACCCAGACCGAGAGCGGCGAGAGCGGCCCCGACGTAGTCGAGCCGGAGCGCTGCGTTCTCGTCGCGACTTTCCGGCAGATGCCGCATGGCGGCCCATACCGCTACCGCGGCGAGGGGCAGGTTGATGAGGAAGATCAGCCGCCAGCTCAGGGCTGTCGTCAGGTATCCCCCGACCACGGGTCCGATCGCGGTCAGCACGCCGCCGAGACCCGCCCAGGCGCCGATCGCGGCCGAGCGGTCGTCGGGGTGAAAGGTGGTCTCGATGATGGCGAGGGTTCCCGGAGTGAGCAGTGCCGCGCCGATCCCCTGCAGCGCCCGGGCTCCGATCAGCGTGGGGGTGTTGGGCGCGATGGCACAGACCAGCGAAGCGGCGGCAAACCAGAGAATGCCGGTCACAAACAGCCGCCGGCGGCCATACCGGTCACCAAGTGCGCCGCCGAGCAGAAGCAACGCTGCCAAGGTGAGCGTATAGGCGTTCACGATCCACTGGAGCCCCGTGAGGCCGGCGCCGAAGGCCTGGGCGATTGTGGGCAGCGCGACATTGACCACGGTCGCGTCGAGCGCCACCAGTCCCGAGCCGAGCACCGTGACCAGCAGGACCCACCGTCCAGCCGGCGAGTGATGCCGGACCCACACCGCAGCTTGGCGCTGATCGCCCCCGGTCGTCATTCGTCGCCGTCACGGTTGCGCTCGATCACTTCTCCGTGAGCCTGCCACGTTTCCGGGGTTTGCGGCTTGACGAACAGCGCGACGATCTCCGCATGGGCCGCCTTGGCGGCTTCCTCGATGCGGTTGATGCAGGCCTCGATCTTCGGGGTGGTCAGCGAGTCTTCGAATTCCGCGCTCAAGGCGGCCACCACCTGGCTGGGCCCCAGCTGCACGGTCAGCACACCGTTGACATGGCGGACGGCCGGATCCGCGGCCGCGATGGCGAGAAGCGAATCGCGAACCTGCGGATGCGCCGGCTCCCCTATCAACAGGCTCTTGCTCTCCCGTGCCAGCAGCATCGCCGAGACGGCGAGCACGAGCGCGATGCCGATCGATGCGACGCCGTCGAGCCGGGGCGCATCGAGCAGCTGCGCGCCGATGAGCCCCAGGAAGGCGATCAGCAGGCCGACCAAGGCGGCGCTGTCCTCCAGCAGGACGGTGAAGGTGCTCGGATCCTTGCTCTGGCGGAACGCCTCGAAATAACTCAGCCGTCCTTTGCGCGCGCGAAATTCACGCAGCGCGATCAGCCACGATCTGCCCTCCAGCAGGGCGGACAGGCCGAGCACGGTGTAGTTGAGGGCCGGGGCGTCGAACGGATGCGGTTGGCGGAGATGGGTGATGCCCTCGTAGAACGCCACCCCCGCACCCGTCGACAGCACCAGCAGCGCCACGACAAAGCTCCAGAAGTACAGCTCGCGGCCATGACCGAACGGGTGAGCGAGGTCTGGCGGCACCTTCGCGCGACGCAGGCCGTACAGCAACAAAAGCTCGTTGATCGTATCGACGAGAGAATGCACGCCTTCGCTCAGCATTGCCGAGCTGCCGGAGATCGCCGCGGCCACGAACTTGGCCAGGCCAATCAGCAGATTGCTGGCGAGGGCGGCGTAGACCACCGTGCGCGAATCGGACTGGGTCGTCGGCATGGAATCAGGCCTCCACGTACAGCTTCCGGCGCACTTCTGCTCGGGCGGGCAAGATGTTATAAACCTGATCTGGTCCGGCCCGCGACTGGGTGGATCATCGTCATGGAGATCTGGAGCATACTGCGGGGGAGGGTGAAACGCCGTGAGTGAAACGGGGGGACAGGGCTTCCTCGACGCGGTCGCCGCCGCCTTCCTGCGACGGCGGCTCCAGAGCCGCCGCCTGCGCGCCGCGGCCGTGCGGGGGCTCAAGGTCATCTCGGCTGGGCCCGACGGCGGCCTGCAGATGGACTTCGATCACGCCGCGGGCGGCTTCGCCCAGGTCCCGCCGTTGCTGGCCGCACACACCAGCGAGCTCGCCGCCGCGCCCGCCCCCCCCACCGAGCCGCCACGCGTGCCGTCGTTGTCCATCGTGGTCATGGTCGTCGGCTCGCGCGGCGATGTCCAGCCCTTCATTCCGATCTGCCGGCGATTGGCGGAGCGGCATCGCGTGCGCCTCGCCACCCACCGCGAGTTCCGGCCCATGGTCGAGCGCGCCGGACTGGAGTTCTATCCGCTCGGGGGCAATCCGCACGAGATGATGGAGTACATCGTCAAGACCGGTGGCCGCATTCTCCCGACCCGCCTGGATCAGATCTGGGAGGATGTGCCGAAGAAGCGGGCGATGATCGCCGAGATTCTCGCGTCCACGTGGCGGGCCTGTACGGAAGCGGATCCCGAGCAGGCCGGCGCCCGGTCCTTCCGGGCCGACGTCATTGTCGCCAACCCACCAAGCTACGGCCACATTCACTGCGCCGAGGCGCTGCACATCCCGCTGCACATGATCTTCACCATGCCGTGGAGTGCCACGTGTGCTTTCCCACACCCGTTCGCCAACTTCGATCCCGGCACGCATCGCCCGGTAGAGAATTTCTTTTCGTATGGCATCGTCGACCTGCTCGTCTGGGCCGGCATCGGCGACCTGGTGGATACGTTCCGCGTGGAGACCCTGCAGCTGCCGCCCCTCGCGCTCACCGACGGCGCGGCGCTCCTCGAGGATCACGAGGTGCCCTTCACCTACTTGTGGCCGGCCAGCCTGGTGCCCAAGCCGGAGGACTGGGGCCCGCACATTGACTTGGCGAACTTCATCGAGTACGAGCAGGCTCACGCCTACGAGCCGCCGCAGGCCCTGCTCGACTTCCTCGCTGCCGGCGAGGCGCCGATCTACGTCGGGTTCGGGTCGGTGGTGACCGAAGACCCCGCCGCCCTCACCCGCACCATCTTCACGGCGCTCGACAAGGCGGGCGCGCGTGGCATCGTGTCCGAGGGTTGGGCGCACCTGGGCGGTGACTCGCCCCCGCCGAACGTCTACGTGATCGGCGACTGTCCGCACGACTGGTTGTTCGCGCGCTGCCGGGCCGTCTGCCATCACGGCGGGGCCGGGACGACGGCCGCGGGCCTGCGCGCCGGGCTGCCGACGGTCGTGGTGCCGTTTTTCGGTGATCAGTTCTTCTGGGGGCGCATCGTCGCGGATGCGGGCGCCGGACCGGAGCCGATTCCCATCCGCCGGCTCGACAGCCAGACTCTCATGGCGGCCTTCGACGCCTGCCGGCGTCCGCAGGTCCGGGAGCGCGCGCGCGAGCTCGGTGCCCGACTGCGAGCGACCGACGGCGTGGAGCTCGCCGTGGAATCGATCGAGCGTCACCTTCCGGCGCCTGCCCTGTGTTGCTCGCACGACCCGCACCACCTGGCCGTCCTCTATTGCGACACGTGCGGCGTCCGCCTCTGCGGGGACTGCTGCCGCGCGGCACACTCGGGGCACGTGGCATACCCCTACCGCTATGTCGACTGGGGTGGACGTCCGCCGCACGGACTCGTGGCCGAGCTGGGCGAGGTGATCGGCGACGCCGCCCAGGCCGTGCAGGCAGGCCTGGCCGAGCTCTTGCCGAGGGGGATACCCAGCCGCCACGGGGTTGTCTTCAGCGGCGGCGACACACCGTCGAGCGCCGACAACGAGGGGCCGGTCCGCAAGCTGCGACGCTGGCTCGCCTCGCTGTAAAAACAGGCGCGCGCCGCGGTTCCCTTCCCAAGTCTCTCTGGGAACGCGATGCTGAGAAGGGTTCGCGACTACTTGGGCTTGATCTTCACCGCACCACGGACCCGAAGTGCCGAGCCCCGGCGACGCGGGCGAAGCGTGAAGACTGTCACGATGACCGTCAGGGCGAGCAACTCGCCGAAGACGACGCCCCAGCGCTGGGCGCGATCTGCCCACGCTCCCGTCCAGAGGGCGGGCGCGAGCGCGGCGCAGAGGGAGAGCGTGATCCCCAGGAGGTAGGGCTGGGGAACGCCGAGCGCCCAGGCGGGGAACCACCAGATTTGCCCCTTGCGGAACCGGGCCACGCCGAAATGGCGGTTGCACGCGAACCAGAGAAAGTCCCACGTCACGGTGAGGAAAAAGAACATCGCGAGCAGGTCCGCCTCGCGTTCCCAGGAGCCGCCGTAGAACTGGGGCACGTGGAGAAAGAGGAGAATGCACGTCACCAGGCAGAGGTGGTATCCCGTCACTGGCTTCCCGAACCACCGGCGGACGCCGGGGCTGTCCCAGCGCCAGGTGGGCAGCTTCTCGGCCCAGCCGTGAGGGCCTTCGATCTGGATCTCAAGGTGGGCGAGGATGAACGCGATGAAGAAGAAGTAAGCTCCCATCACCAGGGTCATGAGGCGGCTCCCGTGTTCGAGTATTTCCGCCTCAGTATATCGTCCGCCATGTCAAATGTGGTGAATCGAGCCGCTTCCAATTCTCACCTCGTTCTCACACTCCTCTCATGGGTCTGGGTAAACAGACCCGCTTCCATTGCGTCCTACTGGGCAGGACGTGGAGAGAGTGGGCGAGGAGGTGCAGTGATGAGACAGCTTATCGGGTTGGTTCTCGCAGCCGCGCTTCTGGGTGGCTGTGCCGTCTACGCAGACCCGTATTCCCTCCGGGCTTCCGCCGGGATCTTCGTGCCCCCCGTGGCCGCCGCCCCCGTCTATCGCTCCCGGGGTTGGGGACACGAGCGCTATCAGGAAAGGTACGACGGCTGGCACCGCGGATAGCCTGCGCTTCGTGTCGCAGAGCAGTCTGAGAGGTCCCGCGCGCGTTGCGCCCGCGCGGGGCCTCAACGGGGATTTGCGGTCTTGACGGCACGCTGCCACGCGCGATACGTCTCGTTGGCGAGAATGCTCAGCGCGATGGTGATGATGACCATGCCCAGCCCGAAGGTCAGCCGCCCGAGCCAGGCCGCCCAGTTGAGCAGCCCGAGCTGTCCCAGCAGATAGTGCCAGTCGTGGCCGGTAGGGTCACCGCCGAGGAGAGGCAGCATCCGCTTCTTGGCGTCGGCCATGTAGATCGCAACGTCGGTCACGCTCTCGCCGGTCCAGAAGAGCGCCACGGCAAACGATGCGAGCTGGCGCTGTGTGAGAAACGTCCACGCGCAGACGGCGGGAAGGATGACCTGGAGCGCCGAGCCGGCGAGGACGTAGAGAAAGCGCGGCAGGAAGAGCGCGAACGTATGGCCGGCTTCGTGGATGACGAGGTCGATGCCGTGGATGAAGCGTAACGGCCCGCTCGCAGCATTGAAATCGAGCTCGCGCCCGAGTATCTGCCAGCCGAGCACGGCCATCACGAGCAGGCCCAGTGCCCTGCCGGCAACGGCCGCCCACGCCACGAGGGGAGCCGCTACCCTCCGGCCTTGACGGCGGGCTTGGCGGCGCCGGCGGCCTGGTGGCCGTTGTCATCGACGGCGCAGGCCGCCGGGGCGCCTTCGCGGTGGATCGAGAGGTCCCGGATGCTCGGATGCTCGCCGCACACGGGACACTTCGGATCGCGCCTGAGCTTGACCTCGCGGAAGCGCATGCCGAGGGCGTCGTAGGTCAGGAGCCTGCCGATCAGCGGATCGCCGATGTCCAGCAGGAGCTTGATGGTCTCGGTCGCCTGTACCACTCCGATCATGCCTGGGAGCACGCCCAGGACGCCTGCCTCGCTTCAGGAGGGGACGAGCCCCGCCGGAGGCGGCGTGGGATAGAGGCAGCGGTAGCAGGGTCCTTTCCCAGGCGCGAACACCGTGGCCATGCCCTCGAACTGGAAGATCGAACCGTGGACATTGGTCTTGCCCGCGATCGTGCAGGCGTCGTTGACGAGATAGCGGGTGTCGAAATTGTCCGACCCGTCCACGACCAAATCGTAGTCCTTGATGATGTCCATCACGTTGTCCACGTCGATGCGCGTCGGCAGCTTGATGACGTTGACGTCGGGGTT
>WNFS01006888.1_pt1 | contig 13765 bp, 14 predicted proteins | sample 5400141 | NCBI WGS metagenome assembly WNFS01 (sample SAMN13153358, study PRJNA577476) | soil metagenome | isolation source: 60 cm saprolite under Madrone tree | place: USA:California | collected 2016-06-14
CCCGCTTTCCTTGTCTCCCATAAATTGCCTCCCTCGATGGTCGAGATCGGTCCCTCCGCCCGGTCTGTGTTGCTATCGTTTCAGGGGAATAGGGGCGTTGGCAAGTGCGCATTTTGACGGAGGTGTGACGTTACGGCGTCTTACGGTTCCTGTTGGTGCAGGCCTAGCAGAGAACGGCTTGTCGTCGGGAGAAGTTCCATCGCGTCTGCGGGCTTGCCTGATGCCCGGCTGGTCGATCGATGAACGAAGCCAATCGTTAACGGGAACCTTACCCTTATGACGGAAGAATACAGGCATCGATGCGACGATGCGCATCCGGGATAGCCGCTGTGCACCCGGCAGACGAGGCGACAGCGAGACGAATGAGATTTGCCTAAATACGAAACGCGAAGGCCCCGGACGAGCCGGGGCCTTCGACCGTCATGGCAAACTGATCAGTGCCGGTGACGATGGCGCGAGTGACGCGGTGCGGGACCGGGACCAACGGCCGCCGGCCGCAGTTCCAGGTCCGCTAGCCCCGCCGACACATTGAGGCCGGCCTGGGCCTGGGCACTGACGGGCTGCAGCGCGAAGGTGTTATTCGAGCCGCCTACCAGCGCATTGGCGCCGACGCCAACGCCGATCGAGGCGTTGCCCCCCACGCCGCCGTAGTTGCCGGCGAGGTCGCCCGGGTGGATCACGCCGGTCGGCGCGAACACGACCCAGCCCAGCGACACGTTTTGCGTGACGCCAAGGTCGACCCCGATGCGGCGGACGACGCCGAGATAGTGATGCGCCGGACCGCCGCCCGACGGCACGAACACGCACTGGAAGTTGAGCGTGGATCCGATCACATAACCGACCCCGCCGGCGCTGCGGCAAGTGAGGCCACCGACCTCGATGTTGGCCTTCGCGCCGGTTGGTGCGGTCGCCATCAGCGCGGCTGCCGCGATCGCAGAAAGACATGTTGTACGGACTGTCATGACAATCTCCCCGTTGCTGGATGAGCCCCCTTCTACATCGAAAAACCGCCGCGTCAACGCACCCAGCGCAAATCGATGCCGGCGACACCTGCGGCGACGTTCAGACCGGCTTGGCCCTGGAGCGAAAGCGGTTGCAATTCGATGGTGCGATTGGAGCCGCCGATCAGCACATTGGCGCCGATGCCCGCCCCCACGGTGGCCTCGGCGGTGGCGCCGCCATAGCTTCCCGAAAGGGCGCCCGCCCGCCGAGAGGTCGGGGCATAGACGAGCCACACCATCCCGCCGCCGGCGGTGACGCCGATATCGACGCCGAGCTTGGTCAGCGTGCCGGCATAAAACTCTACCGGCCCGGGAACGGACGGCGTGAAGGTACAATTCAGCGTACGTTGCGAGCCAAAGATCAGGCCCACACCGCCAGAAATGTCGCACGTAAGCTGGCCGACCTGAACCCGCTCCTGTGCAGCCGCGGCGCCGCCGACTATCGCGGTTAAAGTCGCAATGACTGCAAATTTAGCGCATTTTCCCATGAACGCCCCCTGCTCTCCGAACGCGCCGCCCCCTCCCTAACCTCCCGGCATGCGGGAGGATAGGGAGGGAGCGTTGGCCGCCGCACGGATTCCGCTTACGAGATCGGCCAGCCCCCGATTCCATATACGACATAACGCAAGCCGTGTCGCCCCGCCACTCGGACAAATCCAGTCCGAACGTGGAGGAACCGCGTCGCTTAGTTGGGGCCCGTCCCGAGATAAATGCTTCAAACGTGTGATCGCCCACGAAAAGCGGGCGATCCAGTAACCACGTGACGTCGATTGGGGCAAGGCCATCACGCGGTGGTTACTGGATGCCCCGCTTTCGCGGGGCATGACACTGCGTGATTCACGTATTTCTGAACGGGCCCCTAACTTTCATTCGACTGGCCACCGCAACCGCCTCACCGCAGGTTGGCACAAAACCGCTGGATACGTTCGCAAGCCTGCTGCAGCGACGAGGTCGCGGTCGCATATGAGATGCGAAAGGCCGGCCCAACCCCAAAGGGCGTGCCTTGCACCACGGCGACGCCTTCGGACTCCAAAAGCTCGGTGACGAAATCCTCATCGGTGTTGATCCGGTTCCCCGACGGGGCGGTCTTGCCCATGGTGCCGGCGCACGAGGGATAGACGTTTGGATCATCGCCATGGTCTTGATCAGCGGCTCAGGTCCGCCGGCAAAGCCGATCCGCCAGCCCGTCATGCAATAGGCCTTGGACACGCCATTGACCGTCAGCGTTCGCTCATAAAGCCGCGGCTCGATCTGCGCCGGCGTGGTGAAGACGAAATCGTCATAGACGAGATGCTCGTACATATCGTCCGACATCACCCAGACATGCGGGTGATGCACCAGCACGTCCGTCAGCGCCTTCAATTCGCCACGCGTATAGGCGGCGCCGGTCGGGTTGGATGGCGAATTGAGGATGATCCACTTGGTCCTCCGCGTAATCGCTCGATCGAGTTGCTCAGGCTTGAGCCTGAAGCCGGTTTCCGCAGTTGTCGTGACGGCGACCGGGTTACCGCCCGCAAGCAGCACCATGTCGGGATAGCTGACCCAATACGGCGCCGGAATAATAACTTCATCACCCGGGTTGAGCGTCGCCATCAGGGCGTTAAAGAGCACCTGCTTGCCGCCGGTGCCGACCGTAATCTGGCTCTGACTATACTCGAGCCCGTTCTCCCGTTTGAATTTCGCCGCGACCGCCGCCTTGAGTTCGGCGATGCCGTCGACATTGGTGTATTTGGACGACCGGCCATCGCGGATCGCCCTGACGGCGGCCTCCTTGATGTTCTCTGGCGTATCGAAATCCGGTTCGCCGGCACCAAGGCCGATGACGTCGCGGCCGGCAAGTTTGAGCGCCCGCGCCTTGTCGGTCACCGCGATCGTAGCTGACGGCTTGATGCGCTGCAGCGAACTGGCGAGGAACCCCAAGATACCCTCCGTGAAGGCTGAGAAAACGCGGATAGCCGCGCCCGGCTAACGATCGTCCGAGAATCTCCGTTCCCAGCGACGAGCGATCGCTTCCTACTGTCCTGACGCCTGAAGGGCAAGCGCAAAGCTCTGCGTTATGGTCAATGCAGCAGAAACCGCAACCCGGATTGAGCCACCGGGTTCCGGCCTTGGGCGGGCTCGATGATAAACTCGGCGAAATCCGGGGGGCCGCGGTGTCATGTTGAAAGACCGGCCGCGGATTTCGCTGCGCTCAATCCGGGCTACAGCCTACAGCTGGCTGCAGCCGACCTCGGCGCGGCGCAACTTTTCTTGCGTCTTCGGCTTGGTGCTGCAGCGTGGGCTTGTTACTGCGGCGCGCCGCCGCGCTTGGCGGATGGCGGCGACAGTGGCTTTCCACGCAACATGCGGTAGGATGAATGAGGGGTTATCTACCATGCGCACGTGCGACAGATCGCGTACGGTCAAGCCGCATTGACGTCGCATTCACCAAGCTATGTCGTCGCGCGTTTGTGAGACCATGCGCGTGGGGAAGCTTCGAAAGACAAAAGCCTGAACAAGAGCCGAAACCGGGTCACGGGAATGTTCACGCTCTACTCGATGCAACGCTCCGGCAATTGCTACAAAGTGCGGCTTGCGCTCGCGCAGCTCGCGCTTGAGTACGATCTTGTCGAGATCGACATCCTCAAGGGCGAAACGCGCACGCCGGAATTCCTCGCCAAGAACCCGAGCGGCCACGTGCCGCTGCTCGAAGCCGCGCCCGGGCGCTATCTGGCGGAATCCGGCGCCATCCTTTGGTACCTCGCCGGCGGCACACCGCTGGTGCCGGAGGATCGGCTCGCTCGCGGCGAGATGCTGCAGTGGATGTTCTTCGAGCAGCACAGCCTCGAGCCGTGTTTGGGCGCCGCCCATTTCTGGCTGGTGCTCATCAAGGGCGGCCGCGAACTGCAGATGCATGCCATCGAGGAGTGGATGGAGAAGGGCTACCAGGCGCTGCGCGTGATGGAACAGCATCTCGAACATCACCCCTTCTTCGCGGCCGGCCGCTACACCATCGCGGACATCGCCCTCTATGCCTTCACGCATGTCGCCAACGAGTGCGGTTTTGATCTCACCGGCTTTCCGGCCGTGCGCGGCTGGCTCAAGCGCGTTGCCGAGCAACCGGGCCATGTCCGTATGGATTGGCATCCGACTGCACTGGAAATAGCGGAGTGATGCGGCCCGGATGGAGGGCCGCTTGCGGCCCGTAATCCGGGCTACGACTCCTTCCACGGGATCACCTTGCGCTCGATTTCCTGGAACGCAACCGCTGAGATCAGCCCCAAAATGCCGATCACCACGATGCCGACAAACATGTAGTCGACCTGCAAGAGCTCCCACGAGTTCCAGATCAGATAGCCGATGCCGGTCTTTGAGGCCACGAACTCGGCCGCGACCAGCACCACAAAAGAAACCGCGAGCGCGATCTTGAGGCCGGCAAAGATCAGCGGCAGCGCGCCGAAGAACACGACGCGGGAGAACATCACATAGGTGCTGGCGCCGAAGTTCCTCGCCACGTCCCAATAGATGCGGTCGATATTGGCGGCGCCCGCATAGGTGTTGACGATCACCGGAAAGAACACCGCCGTGGCAACGAGCGCGATCTTGGAGGCATCGCCAAACCCGAAGGCCAGCAGCAACAGCGGCATCAGGGCGACCTTGGGGATCGGCATCAGCGCCGCGATGAGCGGATCGAAGAAAATCCGCGCCGGCCGGAACATCGCCATCAGGAGGCCGATGGCGACTGCCGGCACCGCACCGATGACGAAACCTGCGAACACGCGCCATAGCGTCACCGCCGTATGTCGGACCAGTTCACCGCTCATGGTGAGTTCCCAGAACCGCACTGCGATGTCGCTCGGCGCCGGAACGAAGCGACGGTCGCCGAAGCCGAGCGCCAGCAGGATCTCCCAAACCGCCAACAATCCGATCGGCGAGGCGAGGTAGAGGAGGCGCTCCGTAAGCTTTGAGGGTGACTCGCTCATCCGTCGATCTCTGCCCTGGCGCGCATGACCTCGTCTTCCAGGATGCGCCATATGGCGAGCTTGAGCGCGCCAAACTCGGGCGTAGCCGACAACTCCATGACGTTTCGCGGATGCCGGAATGGGATGTCGATGATCTCCTTGACGCGGCCCGGTTGCGCCGTCATCACCACGGTGCGGTCGCCGAGCAGCAGTGCCTCGTCGATGGAATGCGTGATGTAGACCACCGTCTTGCCGGTCTCCTCCCAGATGCGCACCAGTTCGGCTTGCAGGATGATGCGGTTTTGCGCATCAAGCGCCGCGAACGGCTCATCCATCAGCAGCATGCCGGGGTCGGTCACGAAGGCGCGCGCGATGGCGCCGCGCTGGCGCATGCCGCCGGACAGCTGGTGCGGATAGTGATGACGAAACTTGGTCAGGCCGACGAGGCGCAGCGCGGCATCGACACGCTTGCCCGCGTCGGCCGCAGCGACGCCGCGGGTCATCAATCCGAAGCCGACGTTTTTCTCGACATTCATCCAGGGAAACAATCCGCTCTCCTGGAACACCATGGCGTTGGCGACGGGCCAGCCTTTAGCGTCGATATCGATGGTGCCGCCGGTGGCGCGATCGAGCCCCGCCAAAATGCGCAACAGTGTCGATTTCCCGCAGCCGCTCGGCCCGACGATGCAGCAGAATTCACCCGGAGCAATCGTGAGATTGATGCCGTCAAGCGCAACGACGCGCTCTCGCCCCTCGCCGTACTCCTTGCGCAGACCTGCAATCGTGATCGCCGCGCCGCGCCGCTCTTGCATCATCTCTCAAATCCACTCAACGCGTAGGGTGGGCAAAGGCGCGCTCTTGCGCGCCGTGCCCACCTTGGCCCGGCCAACGGTGGGCACGCGGAGCCTGTCATCGGGCCCGCCGAAGGCCGGACCCGGTGGCTTTGCCCACCCTACGCGTCTGCGATCGTGATCGCCGCGCCGCTCTTGCATCAGCGGCAACCATCGAGCTTGGAATCCTGGTTGGCCGGAACGAACGGCCCAAGCTTCTCCACCGCAAAGTCCGCATAACTCAGGTCGAACAGGCGCTCGGCAGGGAATTTTGCGCGCACGTAGCCGTTCTTGATGAACCAGTCCTGCATGTCGAGCATGCTGGCGGTGTTGATCCGCCCGTTCGGGCTGCGTGCCGGCCATGGATACTTGTGCAGGAGTTCGGGTCGGCGCTCGGAGCCATGACGGATCAGGGCCGCGATGATCTCCTCTTTCACGGGCGCGCCGTGGTAGGCATTGCAGTAGTCGCGCACGCCGCGCAGGTAGGCGGTGTAGTAGTTGCGCAGCAATGCGGTATTTTTCTTCGCCCAGTCGGTATTGACCATGATGACGGCGATCGTCATCGGGGTCGGCTTGACGAGGACATCGGGCTCGGCAAAGCCGACGGCGTGGCCCTGTTCGAGGAACTGCGACACGAAGGGCGGAATCACGATGCCGGCGTCGATCGCCTTGTTGGCGAAGGCGACCGGCATCTGGGTGAACGGAAAAATCTTCACGTCGACGTCTGAAATGGCGACGCCCGCAGTCTCCAGCATCTTGCCGACCTCATAGGTCGACACCGAGCCGGTGCCGTTCGAGGCAATCACCTTGCCTTTGAGCTGCGCGAGGGTCGTGATCTTGTCCTTGAGATCGGGCCGCAACATGAGGTTATGGCCGATCGGCGTCGAGACCCGGTCGGCAATGATGCTGATCGGGAGGTCCTTCTCGATGGCGTTGAAATACCCGGCCGAGATGCCGCCGGCGATGATCTGCAGCCGGTTGGTGGCGAGCAACGCCATCGTATTTGCCGAGGTATCGATGTCGTCGATCTCGACCTTGATGCCGGCTTCCCGGAAATAACCCTTCTCGATTGCGATCAGCTCGGCGCCGTTCGAGACCGAGCGCGCGATCCCGATGCGGACGGTCTCTTCCGCCGTTGCCGGCGCCAGGAGACAAGGGACGAGGCCGAACATGGCCAGCCGGGTCAAGCGCAACACCGTCATGTTTCCTCTCCCTCCTCAGCCACACCAGGTGTTCACCCACTGCCGGCCGGCTTGATGAGATAACGTCCATTCTCGTCACGATCCAATCCGGGACCAATTCGCAGGGCTTCAAGCTCCCGCACGATCTCGCGGCCGTCGCGGCTTCCAATCGCGGTCATGAGTTCTTCGAAGTATTTCGGCCCGTCGGCGAGCGCGGCCTTGACCGAGGCGAAACGCCTGCCTTCGAAGCGCGGCGGCTCGGGCACGCGGGTTTCCAGGCGGTTACCAGTGCCGAACGGCCAGGTCAGGTCGAAGCCCGCTTTGCTGCCGACCCGGCCGCTCGTGATGGAGGGATCGAGCGGTAAGGTGCGCATGCCGGACAGCACGATGAGATCGCGATCGGGCTGGAACCGCGTCGCCATCGCCCAGTCCATCTGCTCGTCCGAGGTGACATCGATATCGGGGTCGACCACGAACACGTTCTTGACGTTGACGAGCGCGCTCAGGCAGGCCGCAATCGCGTTGCGCGCCTCCCCAGGTACGCGCTGGCGCAGCGCCACCCGGACATTGAAGTTGCCGCCGCTCGCCGTTGTCGCATAGACCGCGACCGGCTCGCGCACCGCGATCTCGAGGGCCTTCCAGATCACCACCTCGGTGCGCACGGAGGTGAGCACCGCGGTGTCGGTGCGGCTCATGGCGCGCCCCCCGATCGTCGCAGTCTGAAACAGGGCATCGCGCCGGCGCGTGATGGCGGTGAGGTGGAAGACGGGGTTGCGCTTGACGGCGCCGTAGTAGCCGAGGAACTCCCCATAGGGGCCTTCGGCCTCCACATGGCCGCGCGCATCGAAATAGCCTTCGAGCACCATCTCGGCATCGGCCGGGACGCGGATATCGTTGGTGACGCATTTGACGACGGGGAGGGGCGCATCGCGCAGCGATGCCACGATACCGAGCTCGTCGACCGGCATGCGCATCACGGCGGCAATGTGATCGGCCGGGTGAGCCCCGACCACGAAGCTCACCGGCAGCGGTTTGCCGGCGGCGGCGCTCGCCTCGTAGAGCGCGCGCAGGTCGCTCGGCGACACCAGGTCGACGCCGGTCTCGCGGCGCCCGCGCAGCATCAGGCGCCGGACGCCCACGTTGGTCCAGCCGGTCCTGGCATCGACCGTATAATCGATCGAGGCCGAGATGTAGGGAGCGCCATCAAGGCCATGCTGGAGATGCACCGGCAGCGCCGTGAGGTCCGCCGCCTCGCCGGCAAGCACCACTTGTTGGACGGGCGCCTCGGTGCGGCCCACTTCCACGATCTGCGGCGTGTTGGCGAGCCGCCGCCCGATCTCCGCCGCGAGTCGCTCCGGCGCAACCCCGAACGCGCGGGCGATGCGGGACCGGCTCGACACCACATTGCCGACCAGCTCCTGCTGCTCCGGCCCGGCGGCGAGAAAATGCACCGCGCGTGGATTGCCATCGAGAACCTTGGCGATGTCGGCGAGATCCACCGGCGCGTCGCGGCGCTCCAGCTCATCGGTGCCGGCAAGACTTTCGATGAAGCGGCGCAGGCGGAAGCGATCGAGGTCGTCGGTTGCAATTTGCGCGCCCCGCGTGGGCTTCTCGATCACGTTCATGCCTGGACCCTGGGGTTCGTCGTTTGGCACGAATGTACTGTAATCGGATGCCCGCGCAAATATTGGTTTCCCGATCTCTTGAGATCGTCGATTATCACCAGGAGGGCACCATGGCACGCACCCCCATTCACGCAGGCGAACACCTCGCCTTAGAATTGAACGAACTCCGCATATCTGCCGCCGAACTGGTCCGACAGATCGACGTTCCGGTGAATCGCATTAGGCAATCATTGACGGAGAGCGTGGTGTGACGGCCGATACCGCGTTGCGGCTTGGTCACTGGTTCGGCACCACTCCGGAGTTCTGGCTCAACCTGCAAACGCCGTACGAGCTTCGCATCGCCCGTCAGGAAGTCGGCGACCGCGTCAAAAAATTGTCGACACTGACCGGCAGCAGACACCGGCGCGAATCCGCGGCCAGCCGGCTATCAGGAGAGGCCGGAGGCTAGCTGCGTGCTCCTCTCCGACCTATGCCTGCGGCTTCTTACGAAAGCGAAAGTCGCAGCAGGGCTTGCCTTCCATGATCGTCCCAGTCCGCACCAATTCGACGTTGGGATCGAACCCGGCCGCCATCGCGTGATCGCGGCTGCAATGGACAAGCGCGCCGATGTCCGCCCGCCCTAGCTGCCGATAGAACGCAGCATAGCCGCATCGTGTCACGTTGAAGTCGAGGCGATCCTCTGTCCGCTGGATCATATCGATGTCCATACCGCCGCCGGCGGCCCATACGTCTTCGGCGACCTGCTGCAGCGCAGCGAGGCCGTCGCCAAAACGCTCCGCCCATTGCTCTCCCTCCTTCCCGGCAAGACGCTGGATTGTGGTTAAGACGAGATCACGGGTGGCCGCTTCGCCGAACCGCTCCCGACACGCTTCGATGAAGGGGATAAGGACTCCGCCCTCGATCTTGCGCCGTTGTAAGTGGGTGATCAGCGCTTCGTGCTCGTGGGTCATTTCACTGGTCATGATGTTCGATTCCGATCTTCAATAGTTGAGGCCGCGGTTCTCGCACGCATCGACGAACGCGACAAACGACTTTCCCTGCGCACTTGACGCAGAAAATCTATTTCATGAGCATGGCTCAATCGGCTTCCCGACCGGCTGGCCATCGATGAGCTATCGCCTTCCTCCGCTGAACGGCTTGCGCGCCTTCGAGGCCGCGGCCCGCCATCTGAGCTTTAAGCACGCGGCCAACGAGCTGGGCGTCACGCCGGGCGCGGTGAGCCAGCAGGTGCGGGCGCTTGAGCGGGCCCTTGGCGTCGCGCTCTTCCGTCGCCTGCCCCGTAGTCTTCTGCTGACGGCGGAGGGCGAGGCTTTTCTGCCATCCATCACTGCGGCCTTCCGCATGATCGCCAACGCTGCCGAAGCGGCTGCTCCTGCGCTCGCTGGGCGCCGCCTCCGATTGGCGGTCGCGCCGTCGCTTCTTACCTGTCCCGCCGTGGTCCAGTTGCGCCACCGCAAAGGTCCGCTGCGAGCGGCCGATCCAACGCCCGGCGATGATTTGGCGTTGCTGATCGAAGGCCGCGTCGACGCGCTGCTCCGACCGGCCGGCGGCACCTATCCGGGATTCCATGCTGAGCGTATTGAACTACGCCGTGAGCGCGGCACGACCGCGCCCGCGGACATCATCACCGTTCCAGGATTGGCCGGATGCGCGGAACATCGGGCACTGCTGAAGATGCTGAAAGGATAAGCTGCCGCGACACAGCCCAGCGGTTGAATCGCATCGCCACCGCGCTTCGTTGTCAACGGCGACGCGGTGCAATAACAATGCCGGCCCGATCCCCACGGAGGAAGCCCATGCTTTCGGACGCCGACCGCAACAAGGCCGCCGATATTCTGATGACGGCCGCGAAAGAGCGCAAACAGGCCGTTCAGCTCTCCACGACCTGGCCGGATATCACGCTGGAGGATTCCTATGCCATCTCGACCGAGGTGGCGAAGCGCAAGATCGCGGCCGGCGCCAGGCTGATCGGCCCTCGACACCATGATGATCGCCGACGGCGCCAAGGTGCCGCACGAGAATTTCTGCCTGCCGCGGGTCGAGGTCGAATTGGCCTTCGTGCTCGGCAAGCGCCTGCTTGGCCCCGGCGTTGGCCTCACCGACGTGCTGCGGGCGACCGAATACGTCATCCCGTCGCTGGAGATCGTCGATGCGCGGATCCAGGACCCGCGCAAGATCGTGGACACGGTGGCGGACAACGGCGCGGCCGCCGGCATCGTGGCGGGCGGTCGTCCGGTCGGGCCGATGGAGGTCGACCTGCGCTGGGTCGGCGGCATCATGTACCGCAATTCCGAGATCGAGGAGACCGGCGTCGCCGCCGGCGTACTGGGCCATCCGGCATTGGGCGTCGCCTGGCTCGCCAACAAGCTCGGCGCCCACGGGGTGGCGCTGGAGCCCGGCCATATGGTGCTGGCGGGATCGTTTACCCGCGTGGTGTTCGCCCGCAAAGGCGACACGCTGCACGGCGATTTCGGTGCGCTCGGCGGCATCGCGGTTCAGTTTGTCTAGATGCAGCTTCCCACGAATACGCCGCGTCGTAGGGTGGGCAAAGCGAAGCGTGCCCACCGCGTCCTGGTGGGCACGGCGCGCAAGTGCGCGCCTTTGCCCGCCCTACAACTTTCCTCGAAATCCGCCTCTAACCGGAGAAAATGATGGACCTCCCCCGTAACCGCTTCAAGCATGCCATCGCGGCCGGCCACCTTCAGATCGGCTTGTGGTGCAGCCTGTGCAGCCACATCGCGGCCGATATCGTGCGCGACTCGGGATTCGACTGGCTGCTGCTCGACACCGAGCATTCGCCCAACGAAATCCCCGACGTCCTGTCGCAATTGCAGGCCTGCGAGGGAGGTGCCGCAACCCCGATCGTGCGGCCCGCTTGGAACGACACCGTCATCATCAAGCGCTGCCTCGACATCGGGGCGCAGACGCTGCTCGTGCCTTACGTACAAAATCCCGACGAAGCGAAACGCGCCGTCGAAGCGGTGCGCTATCCGTCCGCAGGCGTCCGCGGCGTCGCGGTTGCGAGCCGCGCCAGCCGCTACGGCCGCGTCACCGACTACCTGAAAAACGCCAACGGCGAGATTTGTCTCCTGGTCCAGGTCGAGACCCGCAGCGCGATGGATCAGCTCGAGGCGATCGCCACCGTCGAAGGCGTCGACGGCGTCTTCATCGGGCCGTCCGACCTTTCCGCCTCGCTCGGCCACATCGGCAATCCGGCCCATCCGGATGTGCAGAAAGCCCTGGAGACCTGCGTTCGCCGCCTCAAAGCGGTCGGCAAGCCGGCCGGCATCCTCACCGGCAACGAGGAAGAAGTGCGCCGCTACATCAGCTGGGGCTACACATTCGTAGCGGTCGGCTCCGACGTGGGGCTGTTGAGCCGCGGCGCCGACGCGCTGGCGAAGAAATTCAGGAGCTGACTTAGAGCAATGGGTGAATTCGGCATCGGGCAGCCCGTACCGCGGGAGGAAGACCCCTATCTGGTGCGCGGCGCGGGCCGCTACGTCGACGACATGCAGGCGGTCGGGCAGGCGCGGGCCTGCGTCCTGCGCTCGCCGCACGCCCATGCCGAGGTCGTACGGATCGATGTAACGGCAGCGAGGGCCATGCCGGGCGTCCTCCTGGTGCTGACCGGGAACGATGCGGAGCTGCTCCGGCTCGGCACGCTGCGGCCGCACACCCCGCGCAAGCGCCGCGACGGCACCGCAGCCTTCACGTCGTCCCAGCCGTTTCTCGCCCGCGAGCGCGTGCGCTACCTGGGCGACCCGGTGGCGTTCGTGGTGGCCGAGACGCTGGAACAAGCCAAGGATGCCGCCGAGGCCATCGCGGTCGATTACGACGTGTTGCCGGCGGTGCCGACCACCGCCGACGCCATCGCGCCGAATGCCGGCGCCGTGTGGGAAGGGTGCCCGGATAACCAGGCCTTCACCCATGCGGCAGGCGACAACGCCGCGGTTGCCAAATCCATGGCCGCGGCCGCCCATGTGATCCGCCATCGGATGGTCATCAACCGCCTCACGACCAATTCCATGGAGCCGCGCGGCTGCATCGCCGAATACGCTGCCCGCGAGGCGCGCTACACCCTGCGCTGCACCGTGCAGGGTCCGCATATGATTCGCCGCATCATCGCAACCGAGGTGTTCGGGGTTGCGGAGACGCAGTTCCGTGTCGTCGCGGAAAATGTCGGCGGCGGTTTCGGCATGAAAGGCGGGCTTTACCCCGAATACGTGCTGGCGGCGCTCGCGGCGCGCCTCGTCGGCCGTCCGGTAAAGTGGATTGCCGAGCGCAGCGAAGGGCTGCAGTCGGACGAACACTGTCGCGACAATATCACGGAGGCCGAACTCGGGCTCGACCGCGACGGCCGGTTCCTGGCGTTTTCGGTGCGCAGCTTCTGCAATATCGGCGCCTACCATACGTCGGACCGCAATGCCGGCCCGCCCACCAACAACATCGGCGTGCTGGCGGGCACCTATGTGATCCCGGCGATCCATGTGGAAACCACCGCCGTGATGACGAACACCATGATGACCGGTCCCTATCGGGGCGCCGGCCGTCCGGAGGCCGCCTACGTGATCGAGACCATGGCGGACCTGGCGGCGCGCCAGCTCGGCATCGACCCCGCCGAGCTTCGCCGGCGCAACATGATCCCGGCCGGCGCCATGCCGTACCGGACCGCGCTGATCTACACCTATGACTGCGGGGACTTCGGCAAGAACCTGGAAGATTGCCTCAAGCTCGCGGACTATGCAGGGTTTGCGGCGCGCCGCCGCGAATCGCAGGCGCGCGGCAAGCTGCGCGGCGTCGGCGTCTCCTCGACGGTCGAGGCCTCCAACGCGGGCCTGATCGAGCATGCCGAAATCCGCTTCGATCCGACCGGCACCGTCACGGTTTCGGTCGGGACCCACGATCACGGCCAAGGCCACGCCACCACATTCCGGCAGATCATCTCGGACCGGCTCGGAATTCCGCCCGACCGCATCCGCTTCAACTATGGCGACACCGACCAAATCGCGATCGGCACCGGCACGTTCGGCTCGCGCTCCACCGTATCGGCCGGCACCGCGATGTTGATCGCGGCGGAAAAGATCGTCGCCAAAGGCCGCCGCATCGCCGCCCATCTGATGGAAGCGCCCGAGCACGATATCGAATTCGAGCGCGGCCGGTTCGTGGTTGCCGGCACCGACAAGGCCA
>WNFS01002556.1_pt1 | contig 13763 bp, 8 predicted proteins | sample 5400141 | NCBI WGS metagenome assembly WNFS01 (sample SAMN13153358, study PRJNA577476) | soil metagenome | isolation source: 60 cm saprolite under Madrone tree | place: USA:California | collected 2016-06-14
CAGCGGCTCCTGCAATGGCGGGCATGGACATGCGGAAATTCCAGCCGGACCGTTGCGCGCTTACGGGCATCAGGCTCATCCGAAGCCGATGATCCATCGCACTCCACTGCTCTTCGGACACACCGAACTCGACCGTAGACATCGCTTCGATGAGATCCTTCGATTCGGCATAGAAATCCGCGCAGCTTTGACAAATCAGGAGCTCGCGCTGAAACTCGGAGTACCCGGCAAGATCTTCCCGATCGATGATGTGCTCGGTTATCCGTTCCCGAAATTCTTCACAGTGATGCATAGCCTTCATCCTTTAGTGGCGGTGCGAAGCGCGGCCGGCGCTACAAACCTCTGGCGCAGCCGGTCGACAACGCGAAACAATGTCTTTTTCACGGTTCCGACGGCAATACCCATCGTGTCCGCGATCTCTTCGCAGGTCATTCCTTCCTGGTGCTTCATCAGGAACATGAGGCGCTGCCGCTCCGGCACGGCCTGGAGCGTTTCGAGAATCTGCTGCGCAAGAAGCTCATTGTTGATCCTTCGCTCGGTGTGGCCCGGTCTTGATACGGAATAGGTCGCTTCAAAGACCTCATCCGTTGTCGTGTGCCGGTCCGATGAAGCAAGCGGGTCGCTCTTGCGTTTCTCGTTCAGAAAGGAATTCACCATGATTCTGGATAACCACGTGTGGAATGATGACATTCGCTTGAATTGACGAATGGCCCGGTATGCATTGAACAGAACATCCTGCGTCAGATCCTCCGCATCGTGATGATTGCCGCTGTATTTGAGGGCGAGGATATACAGACTCCTCCGATGATTGGAGGCAAGCTCGCAAAAGGCCTCCACGTCTCCGGCCTGAGCTCGGGCAATCAGTTTCGTCTCTTCGGCTGGTGAAATCCGCATTCGTTCTAAATCCGCCAGTTCGTTAGTCCTAGACACGACTGTCGGGCCCACGGTTGGCAACTGTAGCGGCGGTCTGCGACCGCCGGTATTTCGGTGACTGCAGGAAAAGCCGGCGGTCATAGACCGCCGCTACAGTTGATACTCCGCCCACCGGCCGTCGACGAGCCTCTCGATGGATTCGTCCATCACAAGGGGCGCAGGATAACCCTCCTTCCAGGTGGCATCGATACCAACCGTGCCGCGATAAACCGGCCGCGCGCCGACGAACACTTGTTCGGCAAAAACCAGATCCCGGACCGGATCGAAGCGGGTAAAGATTCCCCATTGGAGGTTCTCGTCGTCGTCCAGGCGAACATCGGGGCTGACGGCGACGACGAAACGCACGCCGAGAGGCGCTTTCACAAGCTTCTGCAGGACATCCCGGGCATTCCGCTGCACCACAACTACAAGAAAGCCTCCATCCAGAAGCTTCCAGGTTTCGATTCGATGGTCGAAGCGCCGGGGATCCACCGCGGTCGGCGGTTCCGCCTTCTCGAGAACATCGCCGGCGGCTTCGATTACCAGTTTGCTGCCGACGTGCATCTTGAACGACGTGAAGTCCAGGGTATCGAGCGGCGCGAAGGGCAAGAGCCACATGTGATCTTCAGGATCGAATCGATGCCAGAGGTCGCGAAGCACTGAGCGGAAGTCCCGCGGGTCGCGATCGGAGCCGACGAGCACCATGACCTTGGTCAAGGACAACTGCCCGGTTCCAAGCAGCGACATGGCTGTTTTCAGGATCTCCCTGGGATGCCGCTCTTTCAATGCGACCACCAGCAGGTTGTGGAATCCCGCACCCACGTATGCGCACATATCCACAATATTCGGATTGATGATCTTGATCAGAGGTCCGATCATCTCGCCGGCAGCGATGCCGAGGAACTTGTCTTCCTGAGGAGGCTTTCCCACAATTGTCCCGGCATAGATGGCATTGCGCCTTCGCGTCAGGCTCCGAATGTGAAAGACGGGAAACTCGGAGGCACTCGAGTAGTGGCCGAAGTGGTCCCCGAAAGGACCCTCCATCCGCCTCTCGGCGGCTGGCACTATCCCCTCGAGCACAAGTTCCGCATTGGCAGGCACCATCATGTCGATCGTTCTGGCGCGGACCATCGAAACACTTTTGCCGCGAAGGAAGCCGGCAAACGCGATTTCATCGAGGTCCTCCGGAAGCGGAAGAATAGAAGACATCATCAGGATGGGATCGGCACCGATCGCGACAGCCACCTCGAGATCTTTCCCTTCCTGCTCAGCCTCCCAATAATGTCCGCGGCCGCCTTTCATGCTTTGCCAGTGCATCCCGGTCTGGTCCTTGCGAAAGACCTGAAGACGGTAGAGACCCAGGTTGCGCCGCCTGGTACGCGGATGCTGAGTCAGCACCATTCCAAATGTGATGAACCTTCCGGCATCGCCTGGCCAGCACTTCAGGATCGGAAGACGCGCCAGATCCGGCGCTTCGACAACTTCCTGGCAAAGAGCGGTCCTGACATTGGAGGGGCGCATCGACAACGCGCGTTTGACAATCCCGCGCGAATCCCAAAAAGCTTTCAATGAAGGTGGATTGACTCGCTGGACTGCGGCTAACAGTTCCTGTCCGATCTCCGCCGGGTCACGGCCCAGCGCAGCGCGGACACGATCCATGGTTCCGAAAAGGTTCATGACGAGAGGTATCGACGAGCCTTTCGGCCGCTCGAACAGCAATGCCGGTCCATGTTCCCGGATGACGCGCTGCGTGATTTCAGTCACTTCAAGCTCGGGATCCACTTCAACGCGGACGCGCTTGAGCTGGCCCTGCTGCTCCAGATATCGGACAAACTTCTGCAGATCGGCGAAAGGCATAAGCGCCGACAATAGCACTACTGCGAAGCGCGGAGAAGGTCGTAGTAGCTCGGAGAGTAGCCTGTCTCGGACGGCTCGGCCACATCGGACATGGGACTTAGAACAGACAGAGACGAGAGGAATCCAGGTCTCGCCTGGGGAACATTCCGTGAATATCGAGCGACCACGAATCGAATGAAGCTGCTCGAAGAATCCACCGGCAGAGCCGCGACGTTGCGGCAGAAGGTTCTCCATTGACTGATCGGCAAGATATACATTTCCACATTGGAAAGGTAGAACGCACTAACCGTGGCGTTGTGATCTTTCAAGTAACGGCCCAAAGTCCGAATCGCTTTTGCACCGGCGAAGTCGCCAACGATAGGAACGATCGCGTTTTTCCGCTGCATCTCCTTCACGAAGCGGAAATTCTCCTCCCTCGCAAGATAGCTCCAATTCTGCCCGGCAGGGTCGGCGGCCGTCATCAATTCCCGATAAGTGGGACCTGGCGGAGCCGGGTCCACCGATGAATAACTGAGGCCTGGCCCAAGGGAAAAGAACACCCGGTACACGTGATCGATAATCTTTTCCTCGTCCACCGTCAGGCCAAATCCGTGGCGCTTCACCAGCCAACTCTTGATCTTCTGGAGATTTTCGTCGAAGAGCCGCTCATCGGACTCAACAGCACCGTACGATTGGAACAACGCTTCAGCCGTGGATCTGTCATCGAGATCGTCGGGGCGTTTGCGCGAAAACAGGAGCGAAACGAACTCGGCCCGATTCGCCGCCATTTCGAACAGAGCCTTGTACATCAGGAGTTCCAGCAGGTTCTGCCGCCGGATATCGATAATGAAAGCCATCTGCGGCCGAATTGCGGCGATGTACGTAAAGTTTTGCTCGGGACCGACGCCAATGTAGACACCGCCCGGTTTTGCGGTCTTCTTCAATGCCGGAATGACATCCTGGTAGGTCCTCTCATTGGACAAGAAGTTTTCGTACTGAAAGTAACCGCTCGGTTCCGAGAATTCGGAAACCATTTTCCAGAACGCGTGATCACTGAGCTCGCCGGGAAGGGCGTCCGCGATTCCGAAAGACGTGGTTGCCGGCGGAAAATCAGGCACAGGCTGGGCGGCAGACACAGGCGACGGCGGATGAAGGGAGCCACGCGCGGTCCAGCTCCAAATCACAGCGCCCGCAGTGAGCACGAGAATGAATGTCGCTACCAGCCAGGCTCTGTGCTTCATGAGGACCACTGTCTGGATTGTAGCGCAACTAACGCGGGCTAAAGCCCGCGACCACATTTCGGATCGACAATCACCCTGGCGACCACATTTCGGATCGACAATCGGCTCGATCGACAATCGTCCTGAATGTAGTCGCGGGCTTTAGCCCGCGTTTTCCATTTTGTATTTGACCCGACCTTTTGCTAGTGCTACAGCTATAGCACCTGCGGAAAGGCGCAATCGGGCGCACAAACGAATGCCCAAACCAAACCATTCCTCGTTGACGCGCCGTGAACGCCAGATCATGGACATTCTTTATCGCCGCGGCCGCGCGGCGGCTGGTGAAGTGATGGAAGATCTTCCGGGCGAACCCAGCTATTCCACGGTGCGCACTCAGCTCCGTGTACTCGAGGACAAAGGGCACGTGCGGCATGAGGAAGAAGGCCTCCGTTATGTCTACACGCCGATAGTTCCCCGTCATGTCGTGAGGCAGTCGGCGCTGAAGCATGTGGTCGATACCTTCTTCGAGGGTTCTACACACAAGGTTGTGGCTGCGCTGCTCGGCGGCGAAGGCTCGCGGGTTTCACAGGACGAGTTGGACCGCATCGCGGAGCTCGTCGAGAGAGCGCGGAAAGCAGGCCGCCGGTGACGCTCCTGTTCTCTCTGATTCTCGCGTTTGTCACGCCGCAGTCCGCGCCGGCCTCCATCGAGGGCATCGTTGTCAGGTCTGGAACAGGAGAACCGATCTCGGGACCAGACTGCACTGTAGCGGCGGTCTGTGACCGCCGGTATTTTCGTTGATTTCGGGAAAAACCGGCTCTCATAGAGCGCCGCTACAGTTACTTCGCCTTGAGCCGCTCGCCATCCGCCGTGATTCTAAGTTTGAATTTATCCGTACGAGTGTTGAGCGTAAATCCGATCACCACTACGCGCCAGGTTCCGGAAACGGGTTTTCCAATCACCACGCGCTCGGGACTGGCAAGTGTAGAGCCCTGGAAGTTGCAGGCTCCGTCGGGAGAGCACACGACCATATCCAAATCGTTGGTTGGATAGGCACTCCAGTCGTTATTCCAGAACAGTTCGAAGGTCGCGTTGGTCTTACCTGCCGGCATGTTCACACGAAATTCGACCTGTTGCTGGTCCGAAATCCTGCCTTCGGCGGACTCCGGCAGCAGCGCCTTGAGACTTCGTTCGACGACGAGGTCGGCGGAAATACGGCCTGCGTTCGTCCAATCGCCTTGTATGGCGATTCGAACCAGACCGGTCTGAGGTTCGTCGATTACAAAGTCTGTATTAGCGTGGACAAAATCGTCCACTCGAGGGCTGAAAAAAGAGGTGGGCGCGTCCGCGACTCTCACAAAGAGATCGTCGCCGAAGAGTTGGTTCTGCTTTTCGGGTGGAAGCTGCGGTGTAATGTTGCGAAGGTGGACAACAAGGCGATTCACTTGATCCGTAGTTTCGACGAAGAAGTGAGCCACCTCGCCCGGACGCAGATTCTGCACTCGAGTCGAGAAGACACCACCATTGAATTTGACAGGTTTGAAACCCAACTCCCGGATGTTATCGGCAACGCTGCGCGAGGAATCGTTATTGGAAATCTCATCGTTATTGGAAATCTCATCGCTGTCGCGCCCGCTTCTGAGCTGTTTCAGGGCTGCGACTGCATCAAGGTAGCCGTTTCCCTGATCTATACGACCCGATCCATCTCCAATCAAAGAACCGTTCGCGCTCTCGGCCAGAGCATTTCGCACTTCAGTTGCTGTGGCCGATACGGCGCGCACTGCTCCGAAAAGAAGTGCCGCAACGCCGGAGGCGGTTGGAGTGGAAAAAGACGTTCCCAGAACGAAAGTGATACTGCCATCCGCAGCCTGCGTGTAGTTGCCGAAACCGTTTGTAACGAGCGCGGGACCGATACGGCCGTCGGCCGTGGGGCCGCGTGCGCTGAAATAGGCGGTCTGCTGGTGTTTGCTCGGACGATACAGAACACCAAATCCGACGCCGAGTTCCACATCGTGCAGCACTCTCTCATTCACAACGGTATTGGCCGCGCCAACGGTCAGTCCACCACGCCCGGTTCCAGGCGAGTTCACGGTCATTGCATCAAAACCTTCGTTGCCGGCAGCAATCACCGGTGTCATACCGACTTTAAGCATGCGTTCCGTCAACTCGTCCTCGAGTTCGCCGCCCGCAAAAAGGGTCGGACCACCGAGGCTCATGTTGACGACCTGTACGTTCAGTGAATTGAACTTGCACGGCGTGTCTTCAGTGCCGCAAGGAATATTCACCGGTACCGAAGGGCGCCCCCGATCGAAATTGCGCCGCAGCGTGATGAGCCGATCCATCGCTGCGATGATTCTCGATTTTGGGGCTCCCACCCTCCTGGAATCGAAAACCTTGACGGCGTAAAGCTGTGCCTCGGGTGCCGCGCCGATCATGGGCACCACCGATTGGCTGGACGTACAGCCGGGAAATCGCCGATTCGGGCAACGAATCACGCTGCCGGGATCATGGATCAGGAGGGACTGAACGAGACGAGAATCATTGCCGAAGATGAAACCTGCATGAGCGGCTACCAGCGTTCCGACCTGGGTGCCATGCGGATCGTTCCGTGTGCTGGTTGCCGAGGGGACCGGGTCATCCGGCACAAGAGTTTCTCCGCCGATTACGGAACCCGCGAGCGAGGTCACCCGTGGCGAATTGGCGACTCCCGAATCGACTACCGCCACGACCACGCCCTTTCCCCGATTTCCGTCCGCATGCAGCTCGGCTGCTCTGGTGAAAGGATTATTGAAAGTGGTATTTGTTCCGGATGTTCCAGAGGTTCCGGATGCCGCACCAAGTTGCGCCACGTCATCGCCGTTCAGCACCATCGATCCCTGCGGAGTCAGCTTCAAAAGCGTGACGCCCTTTTTCGACTGGTGGCCCGGAATGTCGATGGGATCGGGCGCGCGTACCGAAACGTCTTTGTACAAGGCTGTGGCACCGACGAGTGCCGAGAGAGACAGCAGCTTGTCTTCCGGCAGGCTGGCGGCTACGGCATCGACGTTCTCGTATTCGTACGTGATATCGCCACCCAGACCGCGAATTGCGTTTTCGACCCGGTCGTAAGGCTTGGCCACGCGAACGATGATTCCTTTTTTTCTGCTGTTTTGTGATTGCTGCGCGAAAGCCAGCGTGTAAGCAGCATAGACGAGGGCAAGGATGAGGAGTATGCAAGCCCAACGAAACCCGCGTTTCATAGGATCTCCTTTAGGGAAGCGGGACTATAGGTTCGGGACGGCGAACGTAAATCGTGCTCCCGAAACCTTATCATTTTTCCGCTTTACTCCAAAAAGCCCCGTCGATACAGTCGAACGAGATCCCCAGCAAGGAGGCGTGACAAAGGGATGACAGCAATGCGCGGCTTTACTCTCCTGGAGACTTTAACTTCCTTGATCATCGTCGCAGTCATGGCGGCGGTGCTCGCCCCGTTAGCGGCATCCCTGATGGACGCGAATCGGGCTGGGCAGACGTATGACGAACTGGCCAAAATACACACTGCGATCGTTGGCGATCCCAGGAAAGGTACATACGGGTACATCGGAGACGTAGGAAAGTTTCCAGACAGCCTTCTCGACCTTGTCGAAAAACCGGCCAGTAATCCGCCCGGCTGGAACGGTCCATACCTGGCGGATGCGCGCGTGGAAGCCGGGATTCTGTATGACGTGTATGGTTCCCCCATCGAGTGCTACTACTTCAGGGATAATGCAAACTCAGTCGCAGATCAGTTTGTTCTCATCAGCCGCGGCGCGGACCGCAGTTCCACCAATACGTCGGCAACTCCCAACCAATGTGCGACGTATGCCGGCGCTCCTCTGCCTTCTGCCGCCGGTTACGTGTCCAGCGCGCTGAACATCGATAATGTCGTTTACCCGCGATTCACGGACAACGCAGCACTTCTGAGCTATCAACACCTCGGAACGCTGGCGGTCAACATCATGAACTTCGACCAGAATGCCCTGGTGAGCGCGCTGGTTCCGGGATGTCCGCATCTCTATAACATCACGGTGACGTCCGTGCCTCGGGGATCGAATGACACGTTTACGATGCCGTTCAATCCGGGTGGGGATTCGGTGGACCTTCCCGAGGGACTTTATAACGTGCGAGTCACTTCGCAAACAGCCCTGGGTTCGTTGTGGGAAGAACAAGTCGCCATTACGGCAGGAACGACCACTTCTCGACAGGTAAATATTTTTGCCGGAGTCAACAGCAGTCAAACCCCAAACGAAACATTCCGGCCGATCAATACGATGGGGGGCGGAACGATTATCGCTGCCTATGAGTTCACCACCCTCATCGGAGTGGTGACCGATGGCTCCCAGGCGCCGGCTTCCGGTAACTGGTTGGCGCTCAATCCGTGTTCGCAGATCTTTATCAAGAATGCCCTAACCAACGTGGTACTGGACGCGTTCATATATCCGTATCTGGTGCCGACGAACACGCAGTATCTCAAAAGAATCAACACGGCTGGTGTGTTTCCCCTGGTGGTCGTCAATCGCAACGTCAGCAATCTTGCCAACAGGAAGCAGGTGCTGGTTTACGATCAGGGAATCTTCATTGGAGTCGTCAGCGACAAAGGCAGCAAGAAATCGAAAACCATCTTGAACGTCAAGTCGGGCGATACGATCACCGTATACGATCTGGCCGGCAACCTTCTGAACACACCCGTTGGGACGACAATGGGCTCCGGTCTCACAACGATTTCACTACCCTGAGCCATGAAGAAGTCTTCTTCACGCTCCGATGCTGGAAGCGTTCTCATCGCGGTAAGCCTCGCTCTGATTCTCATCCTGACCCTGGTGGTCGCTCTGGCAGATAAGATCCTGAGAGAACCAATCAAACGAGGCGATACAGGAGCAATTCTGAAGGAACTCTATACGGGAATTGTCGGGAATCCCGATCTCGGGTCATTTGGTTACCTCGGAGACACGGGAGCCTACCCGGCCAGCCTCAACGATCTGTTGACCAATCCAGGTGTTGCGGGTTGGAACGGTCCCTACGTTCAAGACATCCCGCTCGTTAACGGCATGCTATATGACTCCTACGGTTCCCCACTGGAGTACTTCATGAGTCTGGCATCCGGCTCTCTAGACCAGGTTACCGTTCTGAGTCGCGGCCTCGACCACGGCTCAACCAACACGGCTACGAATCCGAATGTGGCCGCGATGTTTACCGGAACACTTCCAAACAATGCCGGGTATCCCGCCGCCAATCCCGATAACATTCCTTATCCCGACTTCTATGCGAATCTGTCATCGTTGAGCCGCGAGAACGCTGGAGCTTTGACGTATGACATTCAGAACTTCGATCAGCACCCTTCTGCTAATGCAATCGTGGCCGGCTGTCCCGGGCTCTACAGCATCAATGTCACGTCCGCGCCGAGGGGAACCGCCGACACCATCGGTTTGCAATATCCATCGACGGTCTACTCGGGTCTCCCCGGCGGCGCAGCGATGGCTGATGATCTTGTTCAAGGGGTCTACGACGTGGAAGTCCGATCCCAGGAGTCGCAGGGATCGATCTGGCGGGAGCGTGTACCGGTTGCATCTTCGGCAGTCGTGAGCCAGAAGGTCATTGCGCCCCGGATCGACAGCAGCGTCACGCCGACATTCACGTTGACCGTCTTTAACAATTCCGCCCAGACCTTTAATGTTCGAATCTATGGCACCTCACAGGGAAACCACACTACCGCTATGCCAATTCGGACCTACTCGGTCCGCGCCTGTTCTTTGATTACCGTCACCCAGAGCACTAATACGTGGGACACCTTCCTGATGCCGTACGGAAATTACACGCGCTATGTGAAAGCGCCGCCACAGACCACATATACGCTGACTGTCACCAATAACGGCGCAAACTCAGACCAGGTGAAAGTGGTGCACCAGGCGGGACTGCTGATCGGCACGGTTTACAAACGGAAGACGCGCGCATTCACGATTCCTGGGAATCCCTCCCCCAACAGCCCCGGGAACGCCGGCGTGACAATCGAATTTCGCAGGAAAGACGACACGGTCATCTCCACTTCTACGTTCACTGCCAACGCAAGCGTAACGATTCCCTAGACACGAACGCGGGCTTCAGCCCGCGTCCGAACCAAGCCAGGATTGTTGCGGTCGATTAGTCCTTCTTGCTCTTCGGACGAATCTTTGAGTTCGTGTCGGTTGCGGTGCCGCTATCATTGCCGATAACCAGGTTTACAGTGACCGGCGTAGTATCGACCACTCGCGTCAGATCGGCGCGATGACCGAAGGCCCAGATGGTGTATTCGTTGTGGCCGAAGCCGCGAATGACGATGTAGATCCTGTCGCCATTGATGGTGCCGAAGAATCGGTACATCTCTGTTGCCGAGGAGCCGTGGCTATCTCGATCGTCATCGTCGTCGTCATGGTCATCGTGCCGGTCGCCAACTTTGTCTTTGCGGAACCAGTTTGGAGGAATGGTCAAGGTGTAGCTGTTGATCTGCAGAGTGACCTGGTCCGTAACGGGATTGATCCCGTCCGTCCTGTCACCAAGTGTGAATTCGCCGCGCAGGAAGAAATTGTCGTCATCGTCCCCCTTTTTCAAATCCACAAAAACAACGTCAACATCGAAGTCCTTGAACTTGATGGCGCCTCCGCCACTGCCGCCACCGCTTCCACGGATGGTCAACGTCGATTGAGCCTGTCCGCCATTGAGCGCAGCAGTAAACGTAACGGACGTCGTCGCTGATGGACTTGTGTTGCCAATAGTGAACGTTCCCTGGAACGGTGCAGTCGTATCGTTCACGAGCACTGTCGAAGGATAGATCACTGCCCCGCTGCTCGTGCTCGTAATGCTGACGGTAACGCCACCCGGAGGAGTTGGGCCATCCAGGGTAATCGTCGCCGTCGAATTCTGTCCTCCATTAACGGTCGAGGGATCCAGCGAAAGTCCGATCAGTTTCGGAGGATTGATCGTGAGGTCCTTCGACTTCGTTGAAGAGCCCAGCGTCGCCGTGATCGTCACTGTTGTCGCTGCCGACACAGCCGTCGTACCGACAGTGAATGTGCCGCTGCATGCGTTCACAATGTTTACAGGGTTTGGCGTGATGGTGATACCGGCCGTGCTCGGACTGAACGACATATTCACCGCTTGCGTGCTTGTCGGCGGTCCCGAGGGACAGAGCAAATAAACCGTACCGTTGACAGGTGTCGTTCCACCAGTGACTGACGTTGGGTTCAGCTCGACCCGATCCAGAGCAAATCCGGCGTTCTCGTCCAGTTTCGCAACGAAGGAGTAACCAAAAGTGCCTGGAATGAAGGTAAATCCCGTCGCATAAGTAATTCCACCTGTAGTGACAAGCGATTTTCCGTAGTCGGCAGTGTTATCGCCGGCCCTCCCAATGAAAGTGGTCGAGACGACACCCAGGTTCGGATTCAGCTTCGTGATAAACGCATCGATACCGCCGCCACGCGGGTTCGTGCGTGAACCACCCTGGATGGGGAATTCGGTTCCGGGAGCCGGATTGGCGGAGTCACCCGTAACGAATGGGTTTCCCAAGGAATCGACGACGATATCCATACCATTATCGGTTGAATCTGCACCGAGGTATGTAAACTGGGTCGGAACGCCGTTGATATCCAGTTTGGCGACAAAGGCGTCCATGCCCTGCCCCCTGGTACATGCTCCTGAAGGACACGGGAGTGAAAGATTACCCATTGTCGAACCGCTGACATACGTCGCTGTCGCGCTCGGCGCCGCAGCGGTGCCGTAAACAGTGTCAGTGCCGCCGATGTGAGTCACATAAGAAATGGCGCCATTGACCACCTTCACGACGAAGGCTTTTGTTCCGGAAGGAACATTCCCTGCTGCCGGAGTACAAATTCCCGAACACGGTAGAGTGGATGACGTGGTCCCGGCCACGTACAGACTTGCAGGATTGCCGTCGGAGGCAACTTTAAGCGCACGCACGGGATCCCCGGATTGCGGAACGTCCACTGGACCAAAATATCTTCCCAGACTCAATGCCCCGGTACTGCCGTCCACTTTTACGACATATCCATTCCAGTCGGTTGGTAAAAGCGCATACGAAGCCGAGAAACCGCTTGCAGGCAGTAAGGACAAATCCGACTGCATGGCCCCGGCGACATGGACCTCGTAAGTGCTGCCCGTCGGAATTACAACAACACTGTCGGCGCGGTCAGCCAGTGCTCCGCCGATACGCCTGGAAAATGCATCGAGGAGTCCTGCAGTATTCAGCTTCATGATGAAGCCGTCGCTCGAACCAAGAGAAAGATTGGTGCCCGAACAACTGGAAGGCCCTGTGTTGGACATGGCGTAGACCTTGCACGGAAAATTGGAAGAGGCGGTCATGCCGGCAACCAACACCTTGCCGGCATCCGCGCCCGTGCTTACTGGCGCGATACCGAGCCCAAAATCATCGCCATCGCCCCCGATGACCGTGCGGTACTGCAACGAGCCGTCACTGGCAAACTTGCCCACGAACGCGTCGATGGCCTGTGCGCTGTTAAAATTCTTAAAGCTTCCAGTGACGAAAACTTCCTGTCCTCCGGTGACCGGCCGGAACGCAATTCCCGAAGCCCGGTCCCATTCTCCAATGTCGATAAAGTTCATGCTCGAATACGGATCCCACAAGTACGACAACTGAGGATCGATCACGAGCGGACGGGTTGTGTCGTAGGCTGCCAGGTGGAATCCAATGCGTTGATTTTTGTCGATTACATAAGACGACTCGATCGGGCGTCGCACGCCGTCGACGTCCTGGTAAGCGAAGGGCTTATGAAGTCTGAGGTCCCCAGCTCTCGTTGAAATGGACAGATCTCCGTTGATCAGTCCAATCTGATCGGCACCGTCCACGGCGAATCGAATGACGCCGGGATCCGCGCCGGGCGCGACCACGAAGTCGAATTCCAGCTTGCCGTCCGTTCCGTAATAAAGGGTATCGATACCGTCATACACATTCTCGAAGCGTACGTTGCCGTAGAGAGGAATGTTGTTCAGCCACTTCGACGGATCATTTCCGACGAGATAGTTGCTGTGTCCCGGCAATTCATTTGTGCCGAAGGCAGGAGCATCAGCCCGCGCACCGAGCATCTTCATCCGGACGAGAGCGCTCTTGTCCGGACCAGGCCTCGCGCTGCCCAGCATGATCGTCGTTTCCGCGGACTGCAGTCCAATGTTGTAGCCGGAACCCCGGGTCAGATAACGGGCATCGAGGCCCGCCTGGCCCAGGTTTGGCTCAAAAGCGAGCGGAGCCTTGATCGCATGAAGAGATGCATCAATGACCGGAGCCTGCGCAAACGCAGATCCAAGAAAAATAACACCAATGGCTGCTAAATGAAGGAAATTAAAGGACAACGACTTCGTGCGACGGACCACGGTTCCCTCCCTAGGAATAGAAACTGAGAGCTTGTCGCCCTTATCGGCCTCATGTCCCTAGAGCATTAGGGGAGTCTAGCAACGGGGCGCAGAAAATACATATTTTTTGCCTATGGAGGCGGATTGACCGGTATATGCCCACAGGCTAGGCTGAAACCGTATGTCCGCACTCGAAAAACACGCTGCGAACAGGGGATTCACGCTCCTTGAAATGGCGATCGTTCTGGCAATCATCGCCGTGCTGGCAGGGATTCTGACTCCCGTCGTGGTCAACTATGTCCAGCAGGCGCGAATCACGGCAGCGCAGGCGGACGTGAATGCAATTCGGGACGCTATCACCCAGTTCGAGAAGGACATGGGGCGCTACCCAATGTTCAGCACGGGTTCCGGAGCACTTCC
>WNFS01002557.1_pt1 | contig 13762 bp, 6 predicted proteins | sample 5400141 | NCBI WGS metagenome assembly WNFS01 (sample SAMN13153358, study PRJNA577476) | soil metagenome | isolation source: 60 cm saprolite under Madrone tree | place: USA:California | collected 2016-06-14
CTTCCAGCGTGAACTGTGACCCGCCCACCCTGGCGGATTCCACTGTGACGTTTTTCTCCGCAACATCATCCACCAACGAAAACCAATCGTCGGCTTGCAGTTGCAAGTTCACGTCCCCCGCCGCGCCGGAATAGTTGTATACCGCCACGGGGATCGAAACGCGGTCGCCCTGCGTCAGTGTCACCGGCAGATCCAGGTCCACGAAGAAATCCTGGAACACTTTGATGCTGGACGTGCCGCTGCCCAGCGCGCCGCGCGGCGTCGATGCCATCATCGCCATCCGCCATGTCGTGATGGAGTCCGCCAGCGGAATCGTGATGCTCGCCACGCCGTCCTTGTCCGTAATGATTTCCGGATTGATGTACAGCGCCTCTGGAAAATACGACCGCACCCGCGGAGCCGCTCCAGCTTCATCCTTTTCTTTCACGAGCGTTGCAGTGTTCCTGCTCATCACTGTAACGTCCGCGCCGGTCACCTCAACCATCTGATTCATGGCAAGCATAGGCATGGGAGCTGCAGGAGGCGGCGCCATCCCAACGGCTTCAAAGTTGCGGTCCGCCATGGGCAGACCCTGCACACCGTCGACAACTCCGCCCATAACCCCGCCCGCAACTCCGCCCGGAACGCCGCCAGCCATTCCAAATCCAACCTTGAAATCCGCCAGCGTCCGAGACCTCTCACTGACCGCCACAACCGTCTCCGAATGTTCCTGCCGCAGCAAAACGGAAACTATCGCGCGATCGCGCGGCTCAAGTTCCACTCGTTTCAATACACTTCCTGACCCGGTGGAGATAGCGACCTCGTAATCCGCCGGCGGCAAGTCCCCTAGCCGGAATCGCCCTTCGGCGTCCACATTGGTCCTGCGTATTTTCGCGCTCAGAACTGAGCGCAACTGCACCACCGCCCCCTCTAGCGCCCCGCCCCACTGGTCCACCGCCGTTCCGTTGACCTCCGCGCGCCCATTGAACGCACCGCGATCGTGCTCGATGTTGACCCCAATCGTGCTGGGCCCCGAACTCGCGCGCCCCACGATTTTCCGCCGCCGCACTTCCACGTATGTCCACAAATCGTCCCCAGTCCCGAACTGCTTGTCCGGACCAGCGCTTCGCACCAGGTAATGTGTCTTGTTCGAATCCCACGCCACGTGTTCCACACGCAGAGCCGTGTCCCACGCATCCCGAAGCCCGGGTGCGCCTTCGTGCGTCATGCCCTCGACGGTCTTAATCAAATCCCCATGTTCAGCGTTCTCCGCATACGCATGGCTGAGACGTTCCGATAATCCGCGCACTTGCACCAGAAAGCGCGCCTGGTACCGTTGCGCGTACTCGCCGTATTTCGTTTGTGGCACGGTCCGTCCAAACTCCGTCTCGAACTTGTTCGCCGTCACCATCTCGGTGGCAGAAAACAATGCGCGCGCCGCGCGGTCGTGCTGTTCCTTTTCAGCGTCTCCCACTGGCGCAACCACCTCAGGCATTCCAATCGAGTGAATTTCATAGCGCGGCTTCAACACTTCCTGCTCCAGGTAAAAGAAAACCTTCGCAAATCCCGGCTGTTTCTCCGCCAGCGCGAACACAGCTTCATCCACCGCCTGCAAGCCCAGCGCCGCGCTCACGCCCTGCCCTTTCGCGTTGGTCACGCGGAAGCGGATGCGCGCCTCGCCGCCCGGCTTGTACACCGCGGCATTCGCCGACGCCTCGATCTTCAATTCATCCGCTGGCTGCACAAACACCAGTCGGTGATCCCCTACCGGACGCGCATCTCGCCCAAACAAGTAAGCGTTGAAGTCCACCGTGCCCGCCAACTCGGGCGTAGCCGCCAGCGTTAATTTCGCCTCACCATTTTCAATGTCCAGGTCGCGCGTCAAAATCGTTTGCCCTTCCTTGACGATGTCCACGTAAGCCGTGCCTCGCTTCACCGTGGAAAACACTTTCAATTCGATCGCCTCTCCCGCCCGGTAAACCGCCCGTTCCGTCCGCAGAAGAATCTGATCCTGCCCTCCTCGCGTTTGCAGAGGCACGTTGCTCGAAGCGTGGTTTCCTTCTTTATCCGTTACGTCCGCCGTAAGAGTTTGCGTTCCCACGCCCGCTTTGATTCGAATCACCGCCACACCGCCTTCGTCCGTCGCCGCGCGTTGCTCGGCGTTGTCCGCGGCATGGATCGTCAATTCCGTTCGCGCCGGTGTTCCATCCGGATACGAAGTGAGTAGGAACACCTGATTCTCCAAGCCTGGTATCAGCGTGCCTCCTTCCGGAACGGCGGTGACCAGTAGCGGCGTATCGCTCACGGTAATCGCTTCTCCGCGGCTCTCCGCATGCCCTGCAGAGTCCTTCACAGTGGCCTCAATCAGCACCCGCGCTGCTCCCTGGCTCAGCGGCCGCCCCGCAAAGTATCCCGGCAGCTTCAGGTCGAATTCATAACTCCCGTCGCGATCGCTCTTGCCCTGCGCGGATCCAACTTCAAACACCGCCACGTCCATGCTGGTGGCCTTCACACTGATTTCCGCTCCATCCACCGGCTTCCCAAAAAAGTAATTCGCTCGCACTGTTCCTTTGACGTGATCGCCGGGCCGGTAACCCCGCTTCGTTTTCTTCCCGTTGCCCGCGAACTCCACCGCCACCTTGAATTTCGGCAACACGTATCGCTCGACGTTCAGCGCGATCTCCGCCGTGTTCGTCGGCGCTTCCGCTTCGCCCATCAGCGCGCGTAGGTGATAAGTGCCCAGGTTCACCTCATCGGCCAGCGCGAATTCCGCCGATGCAATTCCAAATTTGTCGGTCTCCGTCGCTTTCTTGAACACCTTATTCCCGCGCGAATCTTCCACTTCAAACATCAGCTTCCGATTGGCTGCCGCTTCGTGATTCGACCGGTCCAGCGCCAGCGCCCGCACATGTATCGTCTGGCTGGGCTGATAGATCGGCTTTTCCGTCGTCAGCAGTATCGAAACTTTATCTTCCAGCCGCACCCCTTGCGTGTACTCCGTCGAACCGATCGGTGTGTCCACCACGTATCGCAATTGGTAGCTTCCTGTTAAGCCGGCGGGAAACCGGAATTGCGCCTCCGCCGTCCCTCGGCGGTTCAGCCGCCCTGTAAACAGGACGCGATGCTTCTGCTCGCCAACGGCCAGCTCGATTAGCACCGTTCCGGCTCCAGCAATCGCTTCGTTCTTGGAATCCGTCACGATCACTCGCACCGCCGCCGCACCTCCGCTCAAGTACGCTTGCTGCCCCAGGATGTGCACCACCGGCGTCCGCAAAATCTGCGAGATGGATTCCGTGCCTTCCAACGCCGCGTCCTTCCCGCCGTCGTATTCATATCGGTAGCGCACGCGGTGCCACACCAGGTCATCAACGCCCAGCACCTTGTCCAATCGGATGTCTTCCTGCCAGCGCCCATCTCCTTTGCCAATGGCCACTTGCGTTTCCGCGCGCCCCAGAACTTTGTCTTCCGGGTCCAGCACTTCCACCGTCAGCTTTCCGTCGCCTGCATGCACGGCATGGTAAGGAATCGACACGTGCAGGACGCCGCGCGAATACGTCACCACCGCCGTCTTGCCGTCCGCGGTTTGGAACGGCTCCACCAGCAGCACGACGATGCTCGCCGCCGCCACCAGGGCTGCGATCCACAACAATCTGCGACCGCCCGGGCGCACCTCCACCTCTGAAATTCTCATGGTCCGACTCCTTCAAGCTAGATTCGTCGGCGCCCCTGCGACTCTCTTGCGCTCCCTGTTAGAACGATTCGCTTGTTTTTTCTTGCACTTTTTTAGGTAAGTTGGATTCCTTGCCATCCGCCTGCGAGCGGACGCACTTCAAGAAATTGGACACCACGGCAAGGAGAAAGTGCCCCGCCGTTGTGACATCACCTTCTAAGTTTTCGTGTGTGGCCGCGACTTTTCAGTGTATGCTGTCCCCAGTTCCCACCTTTGTCTAGGAGCCCAAATTGTCGACCAGCCCATTAGTGGCCCCGCGCTTCGCGTGGCCGCGCGCGAAATATCTTGTATTTGGATTCATCGGCCTGATGGTCGCTTATGTTCTAGGCCATAACGAGCGTTTCCTCATCGACGCCAAGAATGCCGAATGGCCGCATATCCAGTCCTTCAAGTGGTGGCTTTTGCCGCACGGCATAATGGGCGCTTGTGCCCTTTTGCTCGGGCCCATGCAGTTCTCTGACCGCCTCCGCCAGCGCTTCACCAAGTTCCATCGCGTCGTCGGACGTTTCTATGTCGCCGGCGTCTTCGTCGCCGCTCCCCTCGGCTTTTACATTCAGCACTTCGAGGAGCGCCTGGGCGGCGCCCGGTCTTTCAGCGTCGCCGCCGCCGTCGACGCGATCCTGTGGATGCTCACCACTGCCATCGCCTTCGCGTTCATTCTCAATGGCAAAGTCCAGCAGCATCGCCAATGGATGACCCGCAGCTTCGCTGTCGCCATCGTCTTTCTCGAAGTGCGCGTAGTCCTCGGCGTCACTGGATTGGAAAAGGTTAGCGGCGGTGCCTTCGACGAAACCGTCGTATGGGCTTGCGTCGCCTTCTCCCTGCTTTTCGCCGACATCGCCTTGCAGGTGCAGGAGCTTCGCCGCCCCCGCCAGGTTCCTGCCAAAGCCGCACCCGCAGCAGCCGTCCGCGAACCTGGCCTCCTGGGAGAAAGCGCCCCCGTCTAACCTCTTTTGTCATTACTTTTGTACTGGCTTTTGTAGTGGCGGGTCTTTAGACCCGTTCTTTTGCCTACGTAGCGGCGGCCTTCAGGCCGCCATCTTCTCTTCTTTAGCCCCTGAGGAAATGTAGCACCTGGCCTTTGTTTGGAGTGCGGCGGCTACACGCCGCTTTCGCTGCAGCGTCGCCAGGAATTTATCTCCATCCGGACCGCAGCGCGGTTTCTTGCGCTCCGGTCGGTTTTGCGCAGCGGGAGGGATCTGCTTCTCTCTTCGAATTCCTTTCTTGCCACTCCCCACCTTGCCCATCTCTTTCCAATTTCGAGTTTCCAGTTTCGAGTTTCCACTGTCTACTTTCTGCCTTCTAGTCTTCCTTTCGCCCCCACGCCCTCTCTTCCCTCTGCTTCTTCTTGCCACCGCCCTTTCCCACGTGCAGATTCCGTGCTTCGGGCACGGCTGAAACGATCTAAGGCTATCCATCACTAGTTCTAAAGGAAACCGGGAGCGCGTCTTAGGAGGTCCGGTGTGGCCGAATCCGATCCCAAGAAACAACGTAGAAGCCAAAGAGTCGCGCTCCAAGTCGCGGTACTTGTCAGGACAACTCTTTTGGATGGAAGAGCCGTACAAGTGCAAGCGTTCACCTCGGCTGTAAATGCGCATGGCGGTCTGTTGGAATCGCCCGTGAAATTGGAAGCCAATCAGAGAATCCTGCTCTCCAACCCGCACTCTGGAAAAGATGTTGGTTGCAGGGTGGTCGGGGTCGCGGGACCATCCTCGGCCTTGTACGAAGTCGCTTTCGAATTTGACTCCCGCAGCCCCCAGTTCTGGCCTCTCGCTTTCCCGCCAGAGGATTGGTCCGCGAGGTAAGCACTCTTCTCCCAGCTTTCCAGTTTCTAGTTTGGCTTCTCCCATTTCTAGTTTCTGCCTTCTAGTTTCTAGTTTCTGATTTCTAGTTTCTAGTTTCCTTCTCTCCCCACGTCTTCAAATTCCCCAAACGCCTTAGATTGCCTGTGCGATTTAGTAGAATCCAAGTACTATTAACATGCGGTAACGGCTCCCGAGGATTGGTAAACCATCCCGAACCGCACAGGCATGATTCCGCGGCCATCGCTCATGCATATGGAAAAGCTAAGACAAGTTCTCGCCCAAGAAGACACGGTGATGTTTGTCGGCTCCGGTATTTCAATGTGGTCTGGTCTTCCTTCATGGTCGGGATTCATCGAAGAACTGGCCAAGTACGTTGAAGCATTTGGTGAGAACGCGGACCTCGTCCGTGCCGAGGCTCAACGGGGGGACCTACTCCAGGCCGCAAGCTACGGATTCCATAAGCTGACGAAGCCGCAGATTGGCGACTTCGTTCGGAAAGCTTGCAGATACGGAAGCGCCAAACCGCACTCGATCCATCAAAAACTGGTGACTTTGGGGCCGCGCTGCTTTGTAACGACCAACTACGACAACCTCATCGAAGAGAGCCTACGCACTTGGCGGACAGCCTTGTTCTTCCGCCCGCCAGTTACAAACAAGCAACTGACGGAAACGGCCGAGATTATTCATGCTCACGCTACTGATTTTGTGTTCAAGCCGCACGGCGACGCGGCCGACGGTGACAGCATAATTCTCACGCGTGAGCAGTATCGACAACTATTGCCGGGGGGAGAAAGACATGCTGCGTTGGAGTCACTGAAAATGCTCCTCGCGACCAGACCAGTCGTTTATGCTGGTTTTGGCCTCCGAGATCCTGATTTCTTATATGTTCGCGACCTCCTTTCAAATACCTACAAGGGTGGGATACGAGATCACTTCGCGATAATGGCTGATATTCACACAGAAGAGGTTGACTACTGGAGGAGCAACTACGGCATTCACCTCGTAGGGTACTCCACGATGGAACGTGCCGATAAATCGAGAGACCACAGCTCGCTCCTGAATCTCCTTGAAGAACTAGGAACCAAGTCACTATCACCAACCTCCCCTGCGCCCGCCATAGTTGCCGGCACCGCCTGTCCACCTGACACCGTTCTCGCGTTGGCGCGTCATGCAGCAAGGCTAACCCGAGCAGTTCGAAGAGACCCGGAATTTCCCCTCCGAGTACACTTCGAAGGATCCTGGGACCGCAAAGGCGGATCCCGCTTCAGGCATGAGAAGTTCGATCACAGCCCGGTTGAGCAGTTTCTTGACGATGGCCCGGCCCGCGCACTGCTGATCGGTCTTCCCGGCTCTGGAAAGTCTTATTCGATCCAAGGCGCAGCCGTTCGCCTCGCTCAAAAGCTCCACGACAGCTGTCTCTCGGAGAAACTCGACGAAAAGGCTGTAGTAGTTCCGCTGTTGGCCGACCTCAAGTTGTATCGTGGCAACGCGTTAGACCTAGCCAACGGGACTTTACCGCACGGTTTGTCAATCGACGATCTTACGCAACGCTTCAGGCTGAAGGTTTTCCTGGATTCCTTCAACGAAATGCCGCGCGAATATTGGGAAAGCGGTTCATATGAAGCAGATTTCACGGGATTCATTGAAAAGTATCCGAATGCTTCTATCATCATCGGTTCACGCACGAGCGATGGTCTCGAAAAAGTAGGGTTTCCTTCCTACCACCTCGACCAGATTGATAAAGAATTCGTTACGGCGGAACTCAAACGCTTGGAGATCAATATCCGTGGCCGATTTGAACGCGAAGTTCGGGGACTGCTACAACAACCGTTCTATTTTCAGTTGGTGGCGAGCCGCACGGTTAGCCTGCCAGAAGAGGTGCATCCCAGGGACTTTTACCACGTGTTTTTCAGCGATTTAGAAAGCTCGTTCCGTCAGCGGTTCAGCAAACCATTTAACCTCGAGCATGCGCTTTCGCTCTGCGCGTACGAAGCGATAAATCGGGGGGAGGAAGCACAACCGCTGGCGGATGTGCTTAGGATTCTGGAGACTGAGCTTCAAAGCGCGGGCCTAGGCGAAATTAAAGCTTCAGAGGTGGCAAACTGGCTGGTCTCAAAGTCAGTTGTCACTCCGTATCGAGGTGCAAGGCTCGCCTTCTTCCATCAATCTGCGACAGAATACCTTGCGGCATGCGAGCTTGCTCTCCGCTATCAAGCGAATCCACAAATCCTGATAGAGAAGCTGCGTCTTACGCGGTGGGATCAGGCTTTGTTCCTAACTCTGAGCCTTCTGCCCCCCGGCACTGGTGCCGCCTTCTTTCGGACTGTCGTCGAAGCCGATTTTGCCCTCGCTCTAAACGCCACTAAATACGTCGAGGTTGGTCGAGACGAAGTGGTCTCAATGCTTCTTGCCGAGATTCCCAGTCGAATCGAGCGCTTACGTCCGTTCGAGAGAGAAGTTGAACGGGCAGTTGAGTTTGGGTTGCCTCTTTCACCTGCGCATGAGCCGCAGTTACGCGCACTTATGAAGTGCGGGAACACTATTGGAGCAGCTGCCGTGGTGCGGCTAGTTGAACTAAGAGGGGCGTCCCTCAAGGACGAGCTTCTGCAATCGCTTGTTGAATGCAGGAACGATTTCAATTTTTGCAACCATGGAATTGCAGGGGCGCTACGCCGTTTTGCTGCTCCAGGTGACGCACAAAAGATAGTGTCTTTGGCGGATTCTATTCAAAACGAAATTCGCGCGGACGCTGATGATGACGCGACCGATGGTTTCACAAGTGGTGCAGCGGGTTTCCTCAGTATTCTTGACCTTGCCGTTATCCGAGAGGCGTTTCTGCCAAAGAATAAATCCGAGCCATTGTCTGAGGTCAGAGCAAGAATTCTCTGCAATATCCTCGATCGGCATCACTCCACGGCAGCTCTTGATTTGTCGGCGGAGCTATTGGTTCGGGGCGTTAATGAGGCGGCAACGGCTATCTATTTCATTTCGAACTTTGCCAAGCCCTCGGATCGTTTATCCTGGTCCAATTTCTCCCACCGCCACGTCGATCATCTTGTGTCAATCCTCGACGATGAGGGCAAGGAGCATTCTTGGGCAGTAAACGCGCTGAAATGCCTCTGCACAGCAAGACCAGACCTAGCAGTGATTGTCGGGGCGCGAGCGCAGAAAATGTCCGGGGTTGCGAAGGCTGCACTGCTTTACTGTGCAGACCCTACCGACACTGCTCCCGTTTTTGAGGCCCTGGCAGAACTCGGGGCGATAAGTATCCCGCAACGCCGCAAGCAACCTGTCCATCTCATTAAGCAGATCGAGCTCAACTGGGAAGGCCACGAAGCGCTATTCCTCCAGCTCCTGAGACTGCGGGATACACGTCTTGCATTAGCGCTCTTGGGCGACGTGTATATGCGCGATTCTGTTGGCGAATTGAAAGTTGTTGAGTTGGAGATTGGGGAGGTGGGCTGGTGGTTAGAGTGGCTAATGGACGAGACGCATAACGAATCGGGATTCTGGTTCTGCTACCAAATGGGCTGGTTGTTCGGAACATGGCTCAATGTTGCAGCCCGCAACGCTTTGGTATCGGAATTCAATAGGACAGTTTCACACTTTCGAAATTTGCTGGCCCGGTTTGTTCTTCCTCATTTCCCCGACCTCACTACCGACGCCCTAAGTGAGGACGCAATTTCATTCCTCCTGGCCGACCTGAGTAACGCCAAAAACTCCGCTGGTGTCGACGGACACCTTCTAGGAAGTATGGCAACTGAGCTCTTCGTGACTGAACGCCTATTGCCGCTTCTTCCTGATGCTAAGCCTCCATTGTCCAAAAATCTTCGTGAGGTGTTGAAGAGAGCAGGTTCCCGCCATGGTCGGCGCTACGTCGGCTCATGAGTGAACCAGCTTTCTCTGGAACTCCGGCAGAACGCGATGGGTTGATCCTTTACGACTCGCGACACAGACTTCGATTTTTCCACAGATTTCCACAATTCTTTCGAATCCCACCCCTCCCACAAACCCTTTCGCTCCTCCAACTTGAACCCCACTGTGTCAACCCTGCCACGTCCATTCGAATCACTAACAAGTTATTCTTGACAAGCATTAACTCTCCAGCTACCATGTTCTTTGATAGTTCGAGCCCATCTTCGACTTCACTTCGACGCGCCGCCGCCCGCCACACTTCAGCGTTCAAATAGAACCACCACCGCAATTAGGCAGCGGCGATCACGACCCGATCATCGGTACTGTCCCTGTAAGTCCTTTCAGCTCAATTCTTTTGCCGACCCCCACCCCCTAAACCCTGCTGTATCAATCTTTTACAAAAACGTGGGGGGAGGGAGGGGGTCCGAGCCTGATTGCACCCTCCACCGTTTCGACGTTCACACCGCTGGCGTTCCAACACGTTTCGATCTATCCCCTTTCTTTTCACATTCTTGCGCACTCTTTTGCGCCTTTTTGCACTTTTTTGCACTCACAGAAAATTCAACTCTTTTGTTTTCAGGCGATTCCGCACTCTTGCACAAAAACACCCGGGGGTGGGGTACCCCTGCCGATTTGGCACCCTGTCAAAAACTGCCCGAACGCCAACGGCCACATTCTCGTATCTTTATGAAGTACCCATGCGCCGCCGCTTGATTCGTATCGCTCTGATTCTGTTGCTCTTCCCGCCGCTCTTGTCCGCCGTGGTCGGCTGGCTCGCCGGCCCCGCGTTCCTCCATCCGATTCGCCGCGAACTCACCCCCGATCTCATCCGCGAAGCCGACTCTTCCTTCGCCGCCACCGGCGCAACCCGCGAGGACTTCGACGTCAAGGCTCCGGATGGAGCGCTTCTCCGTGGCTGGAAAGTCCTCCCGAAAAATCCCAATGGCAGCTGGGTTCTGCTGTTCCACGGCGTCGCCGACAATCGCATCGGCGTCGTTCGCCAATCGGAATTTTTGCTGCTTGCCGGGTACAGCATTGTCATGATGGACGCCCGCGCCCACGGCGCCAGCGGCGGCCCCATCGCCACCTACGGCTGGCTCGAACGCAACGACACTCGCGCCATCATCGACGCACTAATTTCCTCAGCGCTGGGTCCTTGTCTCACGACGTCTTACCAGTGGTCCGGGCTCGGCTCCCCTTGCCCAGGGTTCCAGCATGTCTTCGCCCTCGGCGAATCCATGGGCGCGGGAATCGTGCTGCAATCCGCGGGTGCCGATCCGCGCATCGAAGCCGTCGTCGCCGAAGCTCCCTTCGCCAGTATGCGTGAAGCTTCTTATGATTACGCTGGCCTCCGAAAATATCCATCGCTCGGTAAGACTCTGTTTGCGCCTTTTAGTTGGACACTGCTGTATCGCGGAGAGAAACTTGCCGGTTTTCCACTTGCGGAAGTTTCGCCGGTGAAAGCGGTGGCCTCGCGCGCTTTTCCCGTTCTTCTGATCTGCGACGAAAAAGACGTCGCGCTTCCCTGCCGCCATTCGGAAATGATTTACGCCGCCGCCCGCGGCCCCAAACAACTCTGGGTCGTCCCCGGCGCTTTTCACACCGCCGCCTACGGTTTTGAACCCCAGGAATTCCGCCGCCGCGTCCTCTCTTTCTTTGCAAGCTGCGCTGCTAATCCCGCCACCGCAAATCCCGCTCCCGCGAATCCCGCTCCTTCGCAAAACAAAATTTCGCGGGCCAATCAAACGCTGCTTCAGGAAAAGCAGCATGATCTTCCCAAATAAAAACGGGCCGCTCCCGCGGCCCCCAGAACTTCCCGCCCGCTGCGTTCCCGATGCGCGCTCTTTTCTATTTTCTAATTTCCATTTTCTATGTTCGATTTTTCTTCTTGCGCTCGCCGCCTGCTCTGCGGTAAATACACACACCCTGTCGCGCCGGTTTCACTACAGGTGGAGCGTGAAATGATGCGTTTGTTTCGCAAGTCCGTTTGTCTTGCAATTTTCTGCACTTTTATTTTTGCGTCCGCGGCTTGGCCTGACGGCGAGAAGATCGCCGAGCGCATTTTCTACAACGGCAAAATCTTTACCGCCGAACCGGACCATCCTTACGCCGAAGCCGTCGCCATTCGTGGCGACAAAATTGTTGCTGTCGGCAATCTTTCCGAAGTCACCAAGCTGGTTTCCGCAAGCGCCGAGCGCGTGAACCTCGAAGGCAAGTCCCTTCTTCCCGGCTTCATCGATTCCCACAGCCATTCCGTCGAAGGAGGCATCAATCTGATTTCCGCGGAGGTCGGTGAGGATCTTAAATCGCTTGACGAACTTGCGGCCTTCGCGGCCGAGGCGAAAAAGTCAGGACGCGGCATGCGCGGCGATATTCTGGAAATTCTCGGCTTGCCCCTGCAAACCTGGTCCCACATCGATGAACTCAATGGCAAGTTCAACTCCGGCTCCTACGAAAACCAGGCCGTTCTTCTCCGCGGCATGGATGGCCACACGGGCTGGGCGAATCGCGTGCTCTTGAAACGCGCCGGCATCAGCAGGGATTTCCTGAAGAAACTTTCCGAGGGCGAACGCAGCTATTACGGCGCCGGCAAGGATTTCGATCCCAACGGTTTCGTGGTTGACGCGGGCATGGACAAGATCATGCCTCTTCTTCCCAAACCCACTGACGAGCGGCTTTTGGCCGCCGCGCGCGCCGCGCTCCGGTACAACTACAGTCTGGGCATCACGGCGTGGCTCGATCCGCTCGCCGATGAGGATGTGCTGAAGGCCTACCGGCTCCTGTCCGAGCATGGCGAGCTCTTGCCTCAGGTGGCTGCATTTCCGCAGGTCTTTGCGAAGGACCCAGTCGCGGAGCTTGCTGGGGTGCAGAAAACGCGCGAAGGCTACAAGAACGTTCCCAATCTCCATGTGAGCGGCATCAAGGTATTTGCCGACGGAGTCGTGGAATTCCCCTCGCAGACCGCCAACCTCACGAAACCTTATAAGAACACCGGCCGCAACGGCGATCTGCTGTTCGACCCGAAGAAATTCGCGGAATTGTGCATCGCCGCCGATAAGCAAGGCTTGATTATTCATGTTCACGCGCTGGGCGACGGCGCGGTGAAAGCCGCGCTCGACGGGATCGCCGCTGCGCGCAAGGCCAACGGGAATTCGGGACTGCCTCACACGCTTACGCACGAACAGTTTGTCGCGCCCGAAGATTTTCCGCGATTCCGCGAATTGGGTGTCATCAGTGCACTGCAACTATACTGGGCCAACGCCGGCCCGGACACGATTGAAATCGTGAAATCCTACCTGGACCCGGAAGTGTATAAGTGGCAGTATCCCGCGCGGTCGCTGCTCGACAACGGCGCGGTTATCTCCGGCGCCAGCGATTGGCCTGTTTCGACGGCAAACGTATTCTGGGGAATCTATCAGGCGGAAACGCGCAAAGGGCCGGAGGGAGTGCTTGATCCCGGGCAGCGCATGCCGCGCGACGCGATGTTATACGCCTACACGCGCAATTCCGCGCGCGCGATGAACCAGCTAGAGAAGATCGGCACGATCGCGCCAGGCAAACAGGCGGATCTCGTCCTCCTCGACCGCGATGTGCTCACCGTTCCGGCCGAAGAAATGAGAGACACCAAAGTGCTGTGGACCATGGTGGGCGGCAAAATTGTCTGGACCGCCCCCGCGACCGGTGAGATGAAAACGCAATGAAACAGAATCAAGGTGATTGCCGGCGGATGGAAATGCGCTCGACGATGAATGCGGCCGTTTAGATGCTGGCGCAATTCAACCAAAGTCTTGCCGCAAAAAAGCCATATTTGCAGAGAGAGGAATCAATTTTCTGTTTCAAGTTTCTGCCGGGGAAAAATTGCAGGAACAGCCTCAGCCGTGTGTCTATTGCCCAATTTCCAATTTCACTTTTCCAATTTCCAATTCTTCTTCGCTCAGTGCACGGGATGGTGGCGCCCTTCCCATTCCTGGCTCAGGCGGCGCACGGTTTCGCGCAGGCGCACGGCCAGCGCGGCAATCGTTTCGAGCCGCTGTTTTCCTCCGCGCGGGAGCGTACCGTCATTATTCCTGTGAACTTCCGCCAGCAGGAGTTCCGCGTTTCCCAGAATTCCCGTCAGCGGGTTGTTGAGTTCGTGACGCAGCACCTCTCCAAAATCTTCCTCCGCTTGTTCGAACGGTTCGTGGATGCTTTCCGAGACTCTCTGCGCCTGGCGCACGCGGCCGCGGATCAGTTCCAGCGCCGACGGCATACACCTTTCGTCGCGCTTCAAATAGTCGGCGACCCCCGCATCGATCAGCGCCGCGAGCTCCACGCGCTTCTCTGCCGTCCCAAT
>WNFS01002559.1_pt1 | contig 13760 bp, 16 predicted proteins | sample 5400141 | NCBI WGS metagenome assembly WNFS01 (sample SAMN13153358, study PRJNA577476) | soil metagenome | isolation source: 60 cm saprolite under Madrone tree | place: USA:California | collected 2016-06-14
CCGTGCCACGCGACATCAGCGTCGGCTACGCCTGCCACGGCGTGGGCTTCTTCTACCACTACCTGGCCGGAAAACACTTCCAGCTCCCGACCGACGGCGGCAGCACGGCGCAGGCGGTCGCGGAGCTGGGCAGCTGGTTCATGGTGGTGAGCACCACCGCGAACATGCTCGGCGGGGACCCCACTCAGGGGCACCAGCTCTACCTGCTGAACCTGTTCAAGCTGGCCGCGACGCCCCTCGACTGAGCCCGCTACGCCACCTCGGCCCACGCCAGCGCGCGCTCGACCGCCTCGAGGATGGCCTCCGGGTCGCCCGGCTTCGTGATCGCGAAGTCGACCCGGGCGCGCGCGAGCTGCGCGCGGCTGACGCCGCTCAGCACCGCGGAGTAGAGGCCCACGCAGAGGGGCCAGCCGCGCGTGCTGGCGATGCCGCGCGCCCGCACGAGCCGGGTCAGGTCCCAGCCGCTCATCTCGGGCATGTAGAGATCGGTCAGGAGGACGTCCGCGCCCTGGCGCTCGAGCTCGGCGAGGGCGGCCGGCCCGCTCGCGACCAGCACGACGTGGTAGCCGGCCCCGCGCAGCACCGCGGCGAGCACCGAGCGCGCGCCGCCGGGATGGTCGACCACGAGGACGCGGGCGCGTCGACCCGATGCCCTCCGCAGCGGGGCGCGCGCTGGTGCCGCGTCGCGGGGCGGGCACGTGTGGCCGGTCATCTCGCGGGGGCTCATGCCACGGCCGCGTCGCACTCGGGACGGCGTGGTGCGCCGAGCAGGGTCGCCAGCGCGCCCCCCTGCGCCCGCTTGCGCTTGAGCTTCTCCAGGAGCGTGGTCCGGTTCACGCGCAGGAGCCGCGCGGCCTCCTTCTTGTTGCCGCCCGAGAGCCGGAGCGCCTGGGCGATGATGCGGTCCTCGATCGCCTCCATCTCGCGGTAGAAGTCGATGCCGGCCGGGCCGAACTGCCACGGCATCGCCGCTGGTCCCTCGCCCGACTCCGGAGCGGCGATCACGTGCGGCGGGAGGTCGTGCACGTCGATCACGTGCTCGGGCCGTCCGAGGACGACCATCTGCTCGAGCAGGTTGCGGAGCTCGCGCACGTTGCCCGGCCACGAGTAGCGCGCGAGCGCCTCGAGGGCGGCCGGGGCGACGTCGAAGCGCGGGAGGCCCTTCTCCGTGAGCTGGCCGAGCACGCCGCGCACGAGGAGCGGGAGGTCTTCGCGTCGCCGCCGGAGCGGTGGCATCTCGATCGGCACCACGCGCAGGCGGTAGAAGAGGTCCTCCCGGAACTGCTTGGCCGCGACCGCCTCGTCCAGGGCGCGATTGGTCGCGGCGATGATGCGGACGTCGACCTGCTGCGTGACCACGCTGCCGACCGGCTCGAAGCGCCCGTCTTCGAGCACGCGCAGCAGCTTCACCTGGAGCTTCGGGCTCATCTCGCCGATCTCGTCGAGGAAGATGGTGCCGTGGTCGGCGAGCTTGAAGCGCCCCGGGCGGCTCGCGACGGCGCCCGTGAACGCGCCGCGCTCGTGCCCGAACATCTCGCTCTCGAGCAGCTCCTCCGGGATGGCGCCGCAGTGCACGGGCACGAAGCGCCCGCTGGCGCGCGGCGAGAGGCGGTGCAGCGCGGTGGCGACCAGCTCCTTGCCGGTACCGCTGTCGCCCGTGATCAGCACGGTGGCGTCCGTCGGAGCCACCCGGCGGATCACCTCGAAGATCGCTTCCATGCTCGGGTGGCGGCCGAGGATGCCCTCGAACCCGAGCGGCTCGTCCCCCACCTGTTCCGGCTCGAACTGGACATCGTCCATCGTCCCCCCCGCTGCGCGGCCGCGGCCGCACATCAGGGAGAGGAAGCAAGCGCCACGCCTGATGCGAGGTCGATGCGGGGTCGGCCCCGACCAGGGTCAGGAATTTGCCCTCAAGCTAGCGGGAAATCTGACGTTCCGACGGCTGGAGGCGAGGCGGAGCGGCCGTCCCGGGGCGCGCGGAGGAGGCGCCGCACGGACAAAGCTGTACGCCGGGGGCTACTTTTGTAACCGGGACGCCGCGCTCTCCTCCTCCTGGATCGCGCGGTAGACTTCTTCGCGGTAGATGCGCACGTCGGCCGGCGCTTCCACGCCGAGCCGCACCTGGTTGCCACGCACCTCGAGGACGCGCACCGTGACGGCGTCGCCCACCCGGATCACCTCACCCAACTTCCTTGTCAGGACCAGCATCGTTCACCCCGTCTCGCCATGGATTCTCGGCCGGCCGCGCGCCCCGCTTTAGGGGAGCGTTAGACGCGCAGCAGATCCAGCAGGCTCGTCCTCGCGAGTTGCGCGGTCGCCTCGAGCGTCAGTTTGCTGACCCGACCTCGCGGGTGTCGAGCGTGCGCAGGCACTCGCTCACGGCATCCAGGCCGAGCGCGGCGAGGCGCGCGTTCTGCCGCTCGAGCCCGCGCGCCACCAAGAGCGCGCGCCGGAGCGCGCCGAGCCCGGCGCCGAGGCACGCGCGGCGCGCGGCCGGGAGGCGCGGCAGGAGCGCGGTCACGTACGCCGTCGCGGCCCCCGAGCCCGCGGCCGCCTCGCGCACCAGCTCCCGCCGCCGGGCGGCCAGGCGTACCAGCTCGCGCTCGAGCCCCCGGCGCTCGGCGAGCGCGGAGAGGATCGCCTGCGGGCGGAGCGTGATCAGGGCCGCCTGCTCCGCACCGAGGACCCGGGCGAGCGCCTCGCACGCCCGCGTCTCCTCCTCGAGCACGCCGAGGAGCGCGTCGACCTGCTCCACCGTCGCTCCTCAGGCGAGCAGCTGCCCGAGCAGCTCGCGCAAGAACTGCCGCGCCACGTCCTGGATGTCGGCGCTGTAGTTGCCCTTCGCCATCACGGCGCGGAGCCCCGTCACCTTCTCCTCCCGCAGGACATCGAGGGGGCCCACCTCCGCCTTGAGGCCGGCGAGCAGGCGGTCCGTGTCCGAGACGCCGACGCGGTCCGCGGCGCCAGCGGGGGCCCCGGACGCACGGCCGTTCGGTCCACCAAAGCGCGGATGAAGCAGGACTTTTGACTCATTGACCTTCATCGCTCGAGCCCCGAACGGCCGCCTGCCGGCTCCCCACCGGTTTATCGGCACGGCCGTTCGGGATCTTGAGCCCGTCGTCGCCCAGCCTCGGCACCAGGCCGAGCGGGTCACCCGCCGCCCGCTCGAGGTCGCGCAGGAGCCTCGCCTCGGCGGGGTCGGCCCGCCCCGTCTCCGCGATCAGCGCGCGGAGCCGTCGCTCGCGCGCGTCGAGCGCCGCCGCGAGCCCCCGGGTGCGCTCCTCGGCGTCGCGCACCAGCTGCGCGACATCCTCGCGCAGGTGGGCGAGCGCCGCGCGCTGCGCCGCGAGCGTCGTGTCGCGCTCGCGCGCGCTCCTCTTGAGGAGCCAGCCGATGCCGGCGACCGCCCCACAGTCGAGGACGGCCGAGGCGACGAGCAGCGTCTCCATGGCTCCCCCCTACGCGATGACGGGCGCCGGGCGCGGCGTCTCCGCCTCGTCCGCCGGCGCGGTCGGGGCCCGCGGCGTGATGGTCGGGCCCGGCATCAGCGCTTCTCCTCGCCGCGCGGGTCGCCGAAGTGGTCGCTGAGCGGCGCCTTCAGGCGCAGCATCGCCTGCGAGTGGAGCTGCGAGACGCGCGACTCGGTCAACCCGAGCACGGCGCCCACCTCCTTCATGGTGAGCTCCTCGTGGTAGTAGAGCGTGATCACCACCTTCTCGCGCTCCGGCAGCCGCGCGATCGCCTCCGCGACCAGATCGACGCGCTCCCGAGTGAGCAGGGCCCCGAGCGGGTCCTCCTCGTCCTCCTCGAGGCGGCGCTCGATGTTCAGGCGCTCCTCGCCGCGTCCGAAGCCCAGGTCCTCCAGGCTGAAGAGGCTCATCTCGCCGATGCGCGCGAGCAGCTCCTGGTAGGTCTCGAGCGAGAGGCCGAGCTCGCACGCGATCTCCTCCTCGCTCGGCGGCCGGCCGAGCGTGCCCTCGAGCACGTGCGCCGTCTTCTCGATCAGGCTCGCCTTCTGCCGCACGCTGCGCGGCACCCAATCGAGCGAGCGCAGATGGTCCAGGATCGCGCCGCGGATGCGGAACTGCGCGTAGGTGGAGAACGACGCCTCCTTCCTGGGATCGTACTTGCCGATGGCGTCGAGGAGCCCGACGATGCCCCACGACACCAGGTCGTCGAGCTCGATGTGCGGCGGCTTGCGCGCCGCCAGGCGCTGCACCACGCGCCGCACGAGCGGCAGGTGCCGGCGCAGCACCTCTTCCCGGCTGCCGCAGAGCGGCGCGTAGGCCGCGGCACGCGCCGCGCGGCCGCGCGCGCGGCCGCGCGCGGCGGCGCCGTGTCCCGTCCCCATCATGATCGCCTCCCCTCCGCCAGGAGCCGCCGGAAGAAGAACTGCACGCCGCCGCTCGGCCCCGACGGCGGGCGCATCGCGAGGCGCTCGGCGAGCTGCACGAGCGCCCGGCTCGCCGGGGCGCCGGGTGCCGCGAGCAGCACGGGGAGCTGCTCGCGCACCGCGCGCGGCACGGCATCGTCATAGGGCACGTAGCCCAGGTACTCGAGGCGGACGCGCAGGAAGCGCTCGGCCACGCGCGCGAGACGCGCGAAGGCCGCCTCCGCGTCGACCGCGCCCGCCGCCATATTGACGGCGATCAGGAACTCGCGCCGCCCGTAGCGCGCCGCGAGCACCTTCATGAGCGCGTAGGCGTCGGTCAGCGCGGTCGGCTCGGGGGTGATGACGACGAGCGCGTCGGCCGCGGCGGCGGTGAAGTGGAGCACGTTCTGGGAGATGCCCGCCGCGGCGTCCACCAGGAGCACGTCGAGCGCCTCGTCGAGCGCGTCGACCTCGTCGAGGAGGCGGAGACGCTCGGCCGGCCCGAGGGCGGTCAGCTCCTCGCAGCCGCTCGCCGCCGGGATGACGCGCACGCCCGCCGGGCCGTCGACGATCACCTCGGCGAGGCGGCGCTCGCCGCGCAGCACGTCGAGGAGCGAGAGCCGCGGCGCGAGCCCGAAGAGCACGTCCAGGTTCGCGAGCCCCAGGTCCGCGTCGAGCACGCACACCCGCTCCCCCTGCCGCGCCAGCGCGACGGCCAGGTTGGCCGTCACGTTGGTCTTCCCCACCCCGCCCTTCCCGCTCGCCACCGCGATCACGCGGAGGCGCGCCTCGGCGCCCGCGGCGGCGGCCGGTCGGCGAGTGTCCATTGCGGTCTCGCTCATGCGTGGTTCTCCCCCCTCATGCGGCCAAGAGGCAGCGCGCGAGCCGGTCCGGCGTCGCCGGCTCGAGGTCGTCCGGGATGCGGCGGCCGGCGGCGACGTGCGACACCGGCACGCCGCGCCGCCAGAGGAGCCCGAGCATCGGGCCGCCGGGTGCCAAGTCGAGCTTGGTGAGCACGCAGGCCTCGGGCGCGAGCGGCGCGAACGCCTGCCAGGTCCGGGCCGCGGCCGAGCTGCCCGCGGCGGCGCTCGCGACCAGCGTGCGCGCCGCCCCCGCGCCCGCCGCCTCGGCGAGCGCGGCGAGCTCCGCCAGCTGCGGACCCTGCCCCGGGCCCGCGCCCGCCGTGTCGACGAGGACCAGGTCGGCGTCGGCAGCCCGCGCCAGCGCCTGCACGAGCGCGCGCGCGTCGGCGGCGGCGAGCACCGGCGCGCCGAGGGCGCGCCCGTAGGTCTCCAGCTCCGCCGTGGCGCCCACGCGGTAGGTGTCGGTGGTGACCAGCGCGACCCGCTGGCCCGCGCGCTGCTGCTGCGCCGCGAGCTTGGCGATGGTGGTCGTCTTGCCGTCGCCGGGCGGGCCCATGAAGAGGCGCACCCGCTTCGCGCCGCCGGGCGACGGCTCGCCGAGCGCGCCCGCCAGCGCGGCGGCGAGCGGCGCGCCGCCGCCGAGTCTGGCCTCGGTCGCCTGCACGAGCGCGGCGGCGATCACGCCGTCCACGCCCTGCGCCAGCAGCGCACGCTGGAGCGGCAGGAGCTCGCGCCCGAGCCCCGGCCTCTCGCGCCGCCAGTGCTCGTCGACCAGCTCGCGCACGACACCGAGCAGCTGCCGCACCTCGCCCACCAGCTCGCCCGACGCCGCGCCGATCGGCGCCGGCATCCGGTCGACGGCTGCCGTCACCGTCACCTCGCCCGGCGCGCTCGCCGTCTCCAGGATGACGGCCTCCGGCCCGAGCGCGGCCTTCACGCGCGCCAGGGCCTGCTGCATGGTCGCCGCGGTGTAACGGTTGATCGTCATTCGAGGGTCACCACCCCGGTCATCCGAGCCCCGCAATGCGCTCGGACGGGCTGATGACGTCGGTCAGGCGGACGCCGAACTTGTCGTTCACCATCACCGCCTCGCCGCGCGCGATCGGCTTTCCGTTGATGAGCACGTCGAGCGTCTCGCCGGCGAGCTTCTGGAGCTCGACCACCGAGCCGGGCCCGAGCTGGAGCAGCTCGCGGATGGCGAGCCGCGTGCGCCCGATCTCGACCGTCACCTCGAGCGGGATGTCGAGCAGCAGCTCGAAGTTGCGGGGCGTCTCGCCCCCCGTCGTCTCCGTCGCCTCCGCCATGAGATCTCCTCCCTAGGTGCGCGCCGTGACGCGCACCGCGTTGCTGCCCGCCTGCACGCCGGGGGCGGCCAGGAAGCGCGGCCGCCCCTCCACGCGCACCAGGACCGGCCCCTCGCGCCCGGTGCGCAGCGGGAGCACGTCGCCCGCGCGCAGCCCGAGCACGTCGCGCAGCCGCATGCGGTGCGTGCCGAGCTCGGCCGCGACCTCCAGCTCGACCGCCGCCAGCGCGGCGCGCAGGCGGTCGCCGAAGCCGGCGCCCGGCGCCTCGCCCTCGCCGCTCACGCCCGCCTGGAGGCGATGGCGGAGCGGATCGAGCGCCGCGTTCGGCAGGCAGAGCCAGAGCGCCGGGGAGGCCTGCCCCGCGATCCCGACCGCCAGCTCGAGGAGCACGACCAGGTCCTGCGGCCCCGTGATGGCGGCGAAAATCGGGTTCGTCTCCGCGCGCAGCGCGCCGAACTCGATCGCCGCCAGCGGCCGGACGGCCTCCTTCAGGTCATGCAGCATGCGCGCGCCGAGGCGCTCGAGCACGCGCTGCTCGATCGCCGAGAGATCGCGCCCCGCGACCGGCGTCGTGCGCCCGGGCGCGCCGCCGCAGAACACCTGGAGGAGCGTCGTGACGAGCGCCGGCGTCACCACCAGGAGGCCCTGCCCGCGCAGCGGCGGCATGCGGAAGACCCCGAGGCCGACCGGCTGCGGGAGGCGCGCCGTCACGCGCGCGAACTTGAGGAGCTCGAGGCCGCGCACGTCGAGGTCCGGCACCTGGCCGAGGAGCGCGCCGAGCGAGGTGCGCAGCCCGCGCACGAAACGGTCCACCACCAGCTCGAGGCCCGGGAGCCGGCCGCGCAGGTTGCGCTCCTGGCTGGTGAGGTCGAGCCGCTGCACGCCGCTCGCCGTCGCGCGGCCGCCGCCGGAGACGGCGCCTTCGCGGACGCCGCGCAGAAGGGCGTCGACCTCCTCCTCGGAGAGAATGCGGCTCACTGGACTATGAACTCCGTGAAGTAGACCGCCTTCACGAGATCTTTGTTGACGGACCGGTTCATGCGGTTGATGATCTCGGCGCGCAGGACGGCCTTGCCCTCGGGCGTGCGGATCTCGGCGAACAGCTTGCTGGTGAGGAGCGTGAGCATCAGGTCGCGCATCTGCGGCACGCGCGCGTTGAACTCGTCGGGGACGTGCGCGCCGAAGAACTCGACCTGGAGGGTGGCCTTCAGGTAGCGCCGGCCGTCCTCGTCGGCGAGATTGGCGATGAAGGGATCGAGCGGGAGGAGCGCGCCCACCGCCGGCTCGTCGACGCTGGCCTCGGCCGACGTGCGCTCGGGCACGAACCCGAGCAACCACGCGGCGGCGGCCACGCTCGCCACCAGGGAGAACGCACCGAAGGCCGCGAGCGCCCCGTGTGACCTGTTCCGCCCCGCCAGCGTCGGCTCCTCGGCCATCCCCACCCCCCTCCGGCGTCGGCCAAGGGAGCAACTGACGTGCCACCGACGAGGCGCGCCCCCGCCGCGGGCCGGGCGGCGGGGCGGTCAAGACTTTGCCCCGCGGCGGGGCCGCGGGGCGGGATTCGTGACTTGGGAGGGCGCGGGCGCCCGGGCACTATCTCATGATGTCGACGAGGTCCCCGAGCAGCGTGTCGCTCGGACGGTCGACTACCCGCCCGCCAGCGCCTTCGTCACCGCCACCGCCCGCTCCCGGTTCATCGCCCCCAGGATCGCTCCGATCTGCTTCTCCCTCATGCACCCGAAGATCCGCGTCGCCGTCGCGTCATCCAGCCGGTCGATGATGGGCGCCGCCTCCTCGGGCCGCATGCTCTGGTAGATCTTGGTGACTGCCACGCCGCAGCCCGTGGTCTCGCCCGACGGCGCCCCGCCCCCGGCCTCAACCCGGCCTGCCGCCTCGGCCAGCGCCTGCTCGAGCGCCTTCACCGCCGCCTCGCGCGTCGCGAGGGCCTGCTCGCGGCGGTCGAGCTCCTCGCCGCGCTGGCGCACGGCCTCGAGCAGCTCGCGGAAACCGCGGCTCTTCGCGAAGAGGTCGGGCGCGACGGAGGCCTCAGCGACCGGGCGCTCGGCGTGCGCCACGCTCGTCCACCACCAGGCGCCCACGATGACCGCCTTCACCGCCAGGCCGGCAAGCAGCCCCACCCGTACCCATCGCATGGCACCTACCTCCGTTCGCTCCGCCGCCGGAGCGCCAGGTCGTGGAGGCCGTCGAGCGTCTGCACGGCCTACTCCGTGGCGCGCACCGCGCGCTCGCACCGCTCGAGCTGCGTCTCGACGCCGATGTCGACCTCGCCGAAGCGGCTCTCGATGACGCACCCGCCGGCGGGCAGGCTCGGGTCCTCCACCAGCTCCAGGTCCTTCACGTCCTGGAGCAAGGCGCGCAGCGCGGCGAGGGACCCGCGCAAGAAGGCCATCAGGGGCGGCGGGACGCGGAGCGCGATCCGCTCGCGGTCGACGGCGCGCTTGACGGCCGCGCGGATCATGCCGAGCCAGATCTCGGGCCGCTCGGCCAGCTCCTGCTGCACGACCTTGCGCGCCACGCCGAGCGCCAGCTCGAGGAGCTCGCGCTCGTAGCGCTCCTTCAAGCGCGCGCGGAACTCCGCCAGCTCGCGCAGCGAGTCGGTGAACGACGCCCCGATCGTCTCGAGCTCGGCGCGCGCCTCCGCTCGCCCGCGCTCGACCCCGGCCCCGAAGGCCCGCTCGATCTCCTCGGCCGAGGGGCCGGGCGCGGGGGCGGGCTCGGCGGCCGCCGCGGCCGGCGGCGCGCCGAAGGGCCGGAAGACCCTCGGCACGGCCTCGGCGAGCGGCGCGAAGCTAGACGACGACATCGCCCTCGTGCGCGCCGAGCGTGATCCGCTGCTCCGCATCGAGGCGGCGCGCCGCCGCCACGATCCGCGCCTGCGCCCGCTCGACGTCCTTCAAGCGCACCGGTCCCATCACGCCCATGTCCTCCTGCAGGATCTCGGCCGTGCGCTGCGCGAGGTTGCCGAAGATCTTCTCGCGCATGGCGGGGCTCGCGGTCTTGAGCGCCAGCATGAGGTCGTCGCGCCCGATCTCCTTGAGCAACATCTGCATGCCGCGGTCGTCCAGGCGGAGCAGGTCCTCGAAGGTGAGCATCAGCCCGCGGATGGCCTCGGCCACCTCGGGCGCGTGCGCTTCGAGGTGCGCGAAGACGCGCGCCTCGACCGCCTCGTCGGCGACGTTCAGGATGTCCGCGATCAGCTTGGCGCCGAGGAAGCCGGCGCGCGGCGCGACCCGCCCGAGGCCCTGCACCTGCCCGGCGAGCACGTCGCCCACGTCGGCGAGGAGATCTTCGGGGACGCTCTGCAGATCGGCGATGCGCTGCGCGATCTCGGGCTGGAGGTCCTCGGGGAGCGCGGCCAGCACCTCGGCGGCCTTGCGCGCGCGGAGGTTGGCGAGCACGAGCGCGATCACCTGCGGGTGCTCGCGGCCGAGCACCTGGGCGAGGGCGGCGGGCGCCACCGGGTCGAGGCTCGCGGCCAGGAACTCGCCCCCCGGCTGCGCGGCCTTGTCCGCGGGGCGCTCCTCGCGCGTGCCGGTGAGCGCCGCCGCGATCATCTGGCGCGCGAACTGCTCGCCGTCGACCAGGAGCCCCTCGCGCTCCGTGAGACGCCGCCACGCCTCCTCGTGCACCGCAGCCGCCTGCTCGCGCGGGATCGAGCGCAGGCGCGCGATCACGGCCGAGAGCTGGCGCACCTCGGGCTCGGAGAGGTGGCGGAAGACGGCGGCCGCGGCCTCGGGGCCGAGCGTGGTGAGCAGGATCGCGGCCTTCTCGACCCCGACCATGCCCTCAGCCCTCGATCGCCGGCGCGCCCTCGCGCAGCCACTCCCGCACCAGCTGCGCGGCGCGCTCCGGGTTCTGCTGGGTGAGCGCCAGGTTCTCCTGCGTGAGCTGCGCGGCGGCGCCCTCGGGGAGCGCCGCGCGCCCCTCGCTGCCCCGCGCTGCGAGCTCGAGCACGAGCGGCCGCACCACGTAGAAGAGCCCGGCAGCCACCAGGGCGACGGCCAGGAGGCGCATGAGCAGCGCCGGAAGCCAGGTGCCGAGCGCGGCGAGCACGCCCTCGCCGGCGGCCGCTGGCTCGCTCTGGAAGGGCACGCTCGTGATCTCGATCCGGTCGCCGCGCGCCTCGGAGAAACCGACCGCGTTCTTCACCAGCTCCTTCAGGCGCGCGAGCTCCTCCGCCGGCCGCGGCGTGAACTTCCGCGCCGCGCCCGCGCCCGTGTAGGTCCCGTCGATCAGCACCGCGACCGAGAGCTGCTTCACCACGCCCGCAGGCGCGACCGTGTGCGACACGACCTTGGAGACCTCGTAGCTCTGGCTCTCGCCCCGCCGCTCGGTGCGTGGGCCCTCGGGCTCGTTCACCGCGGCGGGGTCGGTGGTCAGGTTCGACTGCACCCCCGGTGCCCCGCCTCCGGTCCGGGCGCCGGTCGTCTGCTCGCGTGTCGTCCGCTGCGTACGCAGCGCCGTGCGCTCGGGGTCGTAGGTCTCCTCGGTGCGCTCGACGCGCGCGGCCTCCAGGGTCGCGGCCACGCGCGCCACCGCCTTGTCGCGGCCGACCACGGCGGCGAGCATGCTCTCCACCCGCTCGGCGAGCTGGCGCTCGATCGAGGCCTGCATCTCGAGCGCACCGCTCGAGGCGCCGAGCGTCTCGCCGCCACGCCGGTCGGTGGTCAGCATGCGCCCGCCCTCGCCGACCACCGTCACGCCGTCGGCCGCGAGGCCCTCGACGCTCGCGGCCACCAGGTGCACGATGCCATCGATCTGCGCCGCCGAGAGCGCGCGGCCCGGGGCGAGCTTCACGACCACCGACGCCGACGGGCGCCGGTCCTCGCCCACGAACAGCGAGCGCTCGGGGAGCGCCAGGTGGACGCGCGCCGACTCGACGCCGCCGAGGCGCGAGATGGTGCGCGCGAGCTCGCCCTGGAGGGCGCGCTGGTAGTTCAAGCGCTGGAGGAAGTCCGTCTGCCCGAGCGTCTGGCGGTCGAAGAGCTCGAAACCGACGCTGCCGCCCTCGGGGAGGCCGCGGCTCGCGAGCGCGAGGCGGAGCTCGTAGAGCCGCTCGGCGGGCACCAGGATGGCGCGGCCGCCGTCCTCGAGCCGGAAGGGCACCTTCTCGGCGCGCAGCGCCTCGACGATCGCGCTCGCGTCCTGCTCGGCCAGGTTCGTGAACAGCGGCCGGTAGAGCGGCCGCTGCACCCACCACGCGAGCCCGAGCACGACGACGAGCGAGCCCACGCCGGTCGTGGCGAGGACGATCCGCCGCGCCGGCGGCTGCGCGCGGACGAAGTCGACGAGCTGGATCCGGAGCTGCTCGAGTCGCGCCCTCATCTGGCCTCGAGCGCCCGGCCCACCCGGCGCGCGAGCTCGTCGTCCGTCGCGCGCAGCGCGGCCATCGCCGCGGCGGCCCGCGCCGGCTCGCCGCGCGCGCGCGCGATGCGCACCAGCCCGGCCGCGGCCAGCATGCGCTCGGGCGGCGTCGCGCCCGCCGCGAGCGCCCGCGCGTAGGCGTCCGCGGCCGCGGCCCACGCCCCCTCCGCCGCCGCGGCCGCCGCCGCGACGAGCAGCGTGCTCGCCGGCGGCGCCGGCGCCGGCTGGAGGAGCGCGCTCGCCTCGGCGCCGCCGCCGGGCGCAGCGAGCAGCGCCATCGCCACCTGGGTCCGCACGCCCAGGTCGTCGGCGGCCGTCGCCTCCTTCGCCGCGCGCTCCAGGTCTCCCCCGGCGAGCGCGACCCGCGCGCCGATCGCATGCGCGCGCTCGGCGAGGTCCGGACGGAGCCCGCTCGGGTCCAGCCGGACGAGGAGCTTCCGGGCACTCCCGATGTCGCCGCTGGCGAACGTCTCCTCGGCGAGCGTCACCGTGACGGCCGGCTCGCGTGCCCCGTCCGCCCCCGCCGCGAGCACGCGGAGCGCGGCGCGATGGAGGCCCAGGCGGCCGAGCGCGTGCGCGACCGTGGCACGGTCCGCGGGCGCCGCGCTCTGCACCTCGGTCGCGTAGGCCGCGTAGACGGTCGCAACGCCGGCCGCATCGCCCTGCCCGTCGAGCGCCGCGAGCCAGCGCGCGAGGATCTCCGCGCGGCGCCCCCCGGCCTGCGCCACGCCGTCGGGACCGAGCGCGGCGGCGCGGCCGAGGAGCGCGAGCGCCTGCTCGAAGCGGCCCGCGCGAGCCGCGATCTCCGCCGCCTCGCCCAGGACGACGGCGCGAAGCGCGTGCGGCGCCGGCGTGGCGGCGAGGTCGGCGAGCGCCTGCACCGTCCGCTCGGGCGTCCGCTCCGCATCGAGGAGGGCGAGGCGCATCTTCGCCTCGACGGCGAGCGCCGGTGCGGGCTTTTGCGCGAGCGCCTGCTCGTACTCCGCCCGTGCGCCGGCGGCGTCTGCCGCCAGGCGCCCGGCGAGGAGGTGGAGCCGCGCCTGCTCGCCGGCCGCGCGCACCGTCCGCCCGGCATCCGCGAGCACGCGGCGCGCCCCGTCTGCGTCGCCGGCGAGCGCCAGCGTCTCGGCGTAGTCGAGCGGGAAGCCAGGGTGCGCCAGCAGCTCCGGGCAGGTGTCGGCGGCGCGACGATACGCATCGGCGGCCGCCGCGGGCGTGTCGGCGGCGCGCACCTCGGCCGCCGCCTCGAGTTCGGCGCGGCAGCGCGCGGGGCCGCTCGCGCGCGCGAGCACGCCCTCGACGATGCGCCGCGCCTCGCCCGGGCGGTGCCGCAAGCGCAGCGCCGCCGCCTGCCCCAGGCGCGCGTCGTCGAGCAGCGGGCTGGGGGGGAAGCGGCGCGCCAGCTCGCGGAAGGCGGCGCCCGCCTCGGGCGCGAAACCAACCGCCAGCTCGGCCTGGCCGAGCAGGAACCAGGCGCGCGCCGCGTCGGCGAAGTCCGGCGACTCGCGCAGCGCGCGCTCGTAGGCCGTAGCGGCGCCCTCGTAGTCACCGCCGCCCGCGGCCGCGCGCAGCAGGGTCAGGTCCGCGGCGAGGAAGAGCGCGGCCGCCGAGCGCGGCTCGCGGCGCGGCCCGGCATCGGGCGCCGCACCACGCCACGCCCGCGCGAGCGCGTCGCGCCACGGAGCGGCGTCCGCGTCGTCGTAGAGCGGCTCCTCCAGGGCGGGCCAGACGAAGAGCACGGCGCCGAGCGGCGTGACCGACGACGCGGGGAGAGACGAGGCCTCCGAGCCCGGTCCCTCCGCCGCGCCGCGCGCGCGCGGGCCGTCCTCCTCCGCC
>WNFS01005353.1_pt1 | contig 13760 bp, 13 predicted proteins | sample 5400141 | NCBI WGS metagenome assembly WNFS01 (sample SAMN13153358, study PRJNA577476) | soil metagenome | isolation source: 60 cm saprolite under Madrone tree | place: USA:California | collected 2016-06-14
GCCACCTTTTCCCAGCGCAAAGTGACGGCCACGGAATCCGGCTTGGGGTCGTCGAAGGAATAGGCCAGCGCCTCCGTAAACTCAGCGGCATGCGGCTTCACCGTCACGCGCAACGCATCTTCCTTTTGGTCGTAGCTGAAGCTGCCCCACGACGTGGAATTCTTGGAAAAAATGATGGTCCATTGATCCGCCGCCGGAATCGTGTGGAGGCCATAAGTGCCCGCTGGCAACGCATGCCCTTCAACCGAAACATCGTCGGTGAACGAAATCGTCGTGTTCTCATTCGCTCCCGAGCGCCAAGGCTGGCCGTACGGAACCGCCTTGCCCCAGATTTCACGTCCGCCCACGAGCGGGCGGCAATAGTTGATGGTGATATCGGTCAGCCCGATACGCTGCGTGCTGATGGCCCGCTGGCTGAGCGTCGGAAGCCGCAGCTCCACGGCCTGCCCGCCGTTTTTGAATTGTGCTTGCGCAACTCCGGCGAATGCGCCGATGGCCAGCGCAACGCTTGCACAAGAACTGAAAAATCTCCGCATACACACCTCCCCGTCACAATTGGGAATCGTTCTCAACACGCGATTCCGCACACTGCTGTGGGCATAGACGGACGCCGCCGCTGACTCGTAAGCAGCGCCAGCGAGATCTAATCAGATGAAAAGGGTTTTATGTCTCTGCGCGACTTGGCCCGGTGACTCTACTCCCGTTTGACAAGAGCGCCTTCACTTCTTAACATAAGCATTCGCATCCAAGTTCTCGAAACTGCATTGGAGTTGCTGCAAAGTTGAGTTGTACATCGCTGTCTAAAGCTAAATTCTTATGATTACAGTAACCGACCTTACCAAGAGGTACGCGCGCCACACCGCGGTCGACCACATCTCCTTCGAGGTTCACAAAGGGCAGATCGTCGGTTTTCTCGGCCCCAACGGCGCGGGCAAGACCACCACTATGCGCATGCTGACGTGTTTTCTGCCGCCCACGTCGGGCAACGCTACGGTCGCCGGCTTCGACGTGCTCGAGCAATCGTTCGAGGTGAAAAAGCGCATTGGCTATCTGCCGGAAACGCCTCCGCTCTATCCCGAAATGCGCACCGCCGAATATCTGCAGTTTGTCGGCAGCCTCAAGGGCCTCGCCAAAGCGGAGCTGGCCAAGCGCGTCGACTACGTTTGCGAGCGCTGCGCCATTTTGGACGTCAAAGATAAACTACTCGGCAAGCTCTCCAAGGGCTACCGTCAGCGCGTCGGCCTGGCGCAAGCCATCATTCACAATCCCGACGTGCTGATTCTCGACGAGCCGACTTCCGGCCTCGATCCCAAGCAAATCAATGAAACGCGCGAGCTGATCAAGAGTCTCGCCGGCGACCACACCATCATCCTGAGCACTCACATCCTGCCTGAGGTCGAGCAGACCTGCGAGCAGGTCATCATCATCAACAAAGGCAAGCTCGTCGCCACCGATTCCGTCAGTAATCTGCAGAATCGTGCGCGCGGTGCGGAATCTTTGTTGATCGAAGTCGGCGCGCGCAACGATCTGATGGATCCGCTGAAGGTGCAATCGCGCCTGGAGCTGGTTTCTGGCGTCAGCCGCGTCAATCTCAAGAGCAAGCATGACAATCGCTCGACCTTCGAAATCGAAAGCCGCAAAGGGCTCGTGCGCGGCGATCTGGCCCGCGCGGTCGTCGAAGCCGGTTGGGACCTCAACGAACTTCGCCCCACCGCCGTCAGCCTCGAAGAAATTTTCTTGCAGCTCACCGGAGAACCGGCCGCGTCGCCGGCCGAAGAAGCTGTAGCCGCGGGAGTCAAGTAAATGCGAAACGTCTGGATCATTCTACGCAAAGAGCTGCGCAGCTATTTCGTTTCTCCCGTTGCGTATCTGTTGCTGGCCATGTTTGGCCTGATCTTTGGATTCTTTTTTTGGGTGCAACTGAGTGGCTTTGTGAACTACGCGATGGAAATGCAGATGCGCGGTCAGATGTCCCCAATGAACATCAATGAATCGCTCATTCGCCCGCTCCTCGCCAACGTTCGCGTCATCGGACTTTTCTTTATTCCCTTGATCACCATGCGGCTGTTCGCTGAAGAAAAACGAACCGGAACGATCGAGCTTCTGGCCACCTCTCCGATTCGCGATAGCGAAGTGATTGTCGGAAAGTGGCTGGCTGCAATGACGTTATACGGGTGCATTTTGCTCTTGACGGCGCTCAACTTTGTCTTTCTCTTCAAATATGGCCGGCCGGATTGGAAGCCCCTTGCCATCGGGTACCTTGGATTGCTGTTGGAGGCTGGTGCGATGTTGGCGATCGGAACGTTCATCTCGACGCTGACCAAGAACCAGATTATCGCCGGTGCCGTCACGTTCGCTGCTTGTCTAATTCTTTGGGTGTTTGAATGGGTCAGCGAGTTCGAGACGGCAACTTGGGCGCAAGTGCTTTCGTACATGTCGATAACCACGCATGCGCAATCGTTTGCCAAGGGCTTACTAAGCTTGAAAGACGCCATCTACTACGTTTCCGCGATTTTCCTTGGATTATTCCTGACGGCGCGTTCGATGGAGTCTCTGCGGTGGAGGTCGTAAGTGAACGCTCAATTCCTCAAAGCCAGACAGACGAAATACGCGGCCTACGCTGCGACGTACATTGCCGTGATAGTCGCCATCATCGCTACGGCTAATGTTCTGGCCAATCGCTACGAAAAATCGTACGACGCGACTTCCAACAAACGCTACAGTCTTTCCGACCAAACCGTAAAGATCGTCAAGGGCCTGAAGCAAGACGCCAACATCACCTACTATGGTCAGGCCGGCCGGTTCCAAACCGCCAAGGACCAACTCGATCTCTACGCGAATCTCTCACACAAGGTGCATGTCGAGTACGTCGATCCCGACAAAAAGCCCCAACTGGCGCGAGAAGCCGGCATCAAAAACTATGGAACCGCGATCGTTCAGATCGGCGCGAACAAGCAGGAAGCCAAAGGCTTGAACGAAGAAGGCATCACCGGCGCGTTCATTCGCGATCTGAAGAACACCACGCGCACCGTTTGCTTTGTCACGGGAAGCGGCGAACATCAAATCGACGATTCCAGCCGCAGCGGCTATTCTCAATTTAAGGAATTGCTGGGCAAAGACGAGTACGTCGCGAAATCCATTAGCCTCCTGCAAAAAGCCGAAATCCCCGGTGACTGCACAGTCCTGGTTGTCGCCGGGCCCAGCGGCGATTATCAGCAGCCGGAAGTCGATGCCATCAAGAAATTCGTCGAAGACGGCGGCCGCGCGCTCCTTATGCTCGATCCCCCGCTCAAGATGGGCCGCTCCGAAATCGCAGACAACGACGCCCTGGCCGGCGTTCTGCAATCTTGGGGCGTCACGGTCGACAAAGATTTGATTCTGGACATGAATCCCATCGGTCAGCTCGCTGGCCTCGGCCCCCAAGTCGCTCTCGTCACCAGCTACGACTCCCATCCCATCGTCAGCGAAATGAAGGGCACCGCGACCGGTTTTCCGCTCTCCCGCTCGGTTGATGTAAAGAGCGGCGCCAAGACAACTGTGCAGAAGCTTTTCGGTTCTTCCGAATCCAGCCTGGCCACGGACAAGCTCAATTCGCCAGAGGTCAACCCTAACGACCCGAAAAATAAAAAGGGGCCGATGACCATTGCCGCGGCCGGCACCTACAACACCGGCAAAGAAAATTCGCAAGGCCGCTTTGTCGTCATCGGTAGTTCCGCATGGGCTGCCAATTCCTTCATCCGATTCAACGGCAATCGCGACCTCGCCCTCAATGCCATGAATTGGCTCTCCTCCGACGAAGACCTCATCTCCATTCGTCCCAAAGAGCCGGAAGATCGCCGCATCACCCTCACCCGCGCGCAAATGAGTTGGGTTCGTCTGATCAGCCAGTTCCTCCTGCCGCTCATCGTCATCTTTGCCGGAGTCTCCGTGTGGTGGCGGAGAAGGTAGCGGACGCGTAATGAAGTCGCTCTCGGGACCAAACTTATGAAAAACAGCGGATTGCTCATCGCCGCCGTCGTGCTTGCCGCTCTCAGCGGCGCGCTCTACTGGTCTAACCGTCACCCTGCGTTGGAGAACACCGCCAAAGCTTCCGTCGATGCGCCACCTAAAATTCTCGACCTGAAACAGGAAGATATTTCCAAAGTTGCAATCAAGAAGAAGGGCGGGGAAGAGTTAGCCCTTGCGAAAAGTGATGCCGGCAAGTGGCAGATCACCGCTCCCAAGCCTTTAGGCGCCGACCAGGAAGCCGTCTCGAGCCTGCTCTCCGGCCTATCGTCGCTGAATTCCGATCGCCTCGTGGACGACAAAGCCACAGACTTGAGCCAATACGGCCTTGCGCAACCTTCGCTTGAGCTCGACATCACCACCAAAGATTACAAGCCGCAAAAGATTCTCCTCGGCGACGAGACCCCTGCGGGCAGCGCCGTTTTTGCCAAGCTCGAAGGCGACCCTCGCGTTTTCACCATCGCCAGCTACAACAAATCCAGCCTCGACAAATCTGCCAACGATCTTCGTGACAAGCGCTTGCTCACTCTCGATTTCGACAAGCTCAGCCAGGTCGAACTCGTCACCAAGAAACAAGACATCCAGTTCGGCCGCAACAAGCAGGAATGGCAGATCGTTAAGCCCAAGCCCTCCCGCGCCGATAATTTCCAGGTCGAAGAAATCGTTCGCAAGCTGCGCGAGGCTAAGATGGACACTGCGTCCAACGATGCCGACGCCAGGAAAGCCGCCGCCGCATTCGCCTCCGCAACGCAAGTTGCCACCGCAAAAGTAACCGATGCCGCCAGCACGCAAGAGCTGCAGATCCGAAAAAGCAAAGACGACTACTACGCAAAGTCCTCGGCAATCCCCGGCATCTACAAAGTCTCAAGTGACATGGGCACGGGGCTCGACAAAAATGTCGACGACTTCCGCAACAAGAAGCTTTTCGATTTCGGCTATGACGATCCCAACAAGGTCGAACTCCACGACGGGGCCAAGGCGCATTTTCTGACCAAGGGTGGGCAGGATTGGTGGTCCGGCGATAGCAAAAAGATGGACTCCACCACGGTTCAGACTTTGATCGATAAAATTCGCGAGCTTTCCGCCGCTAAATTTGTCGACTCTGGCTTCACCACGCCTGTCATTGAATTGACGGTCACTTCCAATGACGGCAAGCGCGTGGAAAAAGCTTCGATTTCAAAATCCGGCGACAACTACATCGCGAAACGCGAAAATGATCCCTCGTTGTACCAACTCGATCCCTCTGCGGTCACCGATCTACAAAAGCTCGCCGCAGATATAAAGCCCGCCCCGGCGCCCGCCAAGAAATAACCACTGCATTGTTTCGGCACGTTAGTTGAGGCGGGCTTTTCCCCACGACGCGATCGAGGGTACAAACTCTTTGGTCGCGCGAGCCCGGCTGGATCAAAGTCGACGTTCTTCCCGCGGCCTGATGGATGCACTACCTGAGCGGCGAACATCTTCACTGTCGCTCTAACTCCGGGCGTTCCTCCGCGCATCCAAGCTAACGGAAGGGGGTACGGTAGGATGGCCATCGCACCACCGGCTGAATCAAAATTAGCGCACAGCGCTCACGCACACATGGTCACGCGCGGCTACTTCCGCATGCTCAATTTCTTTGATATTGCGGAAGCCATTGATTTGGAGAAGTTGCGCGCCCTTCTCGGCTCGAAAGCGGCACCTCGCTCTCCGGGTTTCGTCCATCTGACTCCCGAATACGCTCAGGCGCAGAATGCTCCTCTAGAGGAGGCGCTTGAGCCGGTAACTCTCTCCAGTGGTGAAAAGTTGGGCGGCAAAATCAAATATTACTGGTTCGGCGTAGCCAGCGTGGAATTGACCACACCGTTCCAGTGCGACCTGAATGCGCTGTGCGGAGATTCGTATCGCTGGATGAATGCGCCCGAAGTCGAAAAAGCCGCCGAAGATATGTTGCGCGCGCGCCTCCAGCGATTTCAGCCCGCGCTGATCAAGCCGTCAAGCAAGTGGCTCGATGAAGACTACCTCGTGATCGATATTCAATCCGCGAGCCACGAAGACGGCCGTCCCCCGACCGCGAAAGAATTGCTCACGCAATATGGCGATCAGATCACTGAACTTGTGCGCGGCGAACTCGCGCCGCTCTCCGCCGCGGAGCGCGATGAAATTCTTCGTGACGCTCTTTCCTACTATCCGACAGACCTGATTGTGGTTGGTTGGGCCGCCGCGCTCGTGTATGACAAGCCGGACGCCACGTCCGCGATTATCGATTTGCTCGAATACGCGAACACGCAATTGCTGGAATTTCGCTACTACGACGAAGTCCTCACCAATCTTCTTTCAAACGTATACAGCTCGCTGGAGGGCCACGAAAGCTTTCTCTCGCGCTGGCGCCTGCCGCGCCGCGCCGGCCGCGTAAACCGTCTCCGCCTCGACATCATGGATTTGGCGGAGCGGACCGAGTATGCGGTGAAGTTCATCAGCGACACTTACTACGCCCGCGTTTACCGGGTTATTTCTTCCAAGATTGGGGTGCAAGATTACAAGGCGCTGGTCAGCGAGAAGCTGAAGACGGCCGGCGAACTCTACGAATTCATGGTCGCGCAATTTAATGAGCGCCGCATGTTTGTGCTGGAACTCGTTGTCGCCGTGCTCGTCGCGCTCGACGTGATTCTCTTGCTGCGCGGCGGCCAGTAAGCTCGATTCTGGGTGATGGTTTCTTGCTGTCTGGATTGTTGCGCTGCTTTCATCAGGTATTTGTGCCTTTCGAATCGAGGCCGAGGCGCCTGCAAATCTCGCCGACAATCTCTTCGGGCGAAGCGCTAATGTCCACCGTGATCGCGTCAGTCGGCTCTTCCAGCGCGGCGAATTGCGACGCGAGGATTTGCTCGCCGGTAAAATGGCCGTGTCGCGCGCGCAGCCGGCCGGAAATCAAAGCGTATGTTCCCTTCAGATAGATGAGCTTCACTTCGCCGCTGCGCCAGAGCATTTCGCGATAACTTGCTTTGAGGGCCGAGCATGCCAGCACGACGTTTCGATTTTCCGCGAGCCATTTTTGGATCTGGCGGTGAATTTCCTTAAGCCAGGGAATGCGGTCGGCGTCGGTAAGCGCGATACCTTGATGCATCTTGGCCTTGTTGCCGGGGGAGTGAAAATCGTCGGCGTCGACGAATTCCCAGCCGAGCCGCTTCGCGAGGAGGATGCCGATGGTTGTTTTGCCGGAGCCGGTCGGCCCCATCACTACGATGATCATGGCTTGGGCGTGGCCGTGGAACTGGTCTGGGTCACTGGGCCGAAGCGCTTTGCGAGCCACGCGCGCACTTCTTCCGGGTCGTACTTAAAGGGGCCCATGCCTCCGGCGAAAGCGATGCGGCCGTGCTCGTCGATTACGTAGAGCCGTTCTGGCCATGCGGAGTAGGCGAGATCGGCGGCGTTGCTCATGTCATCGATCCCGAAGGGCAGGGGATAGTTCTGCCGCTGCACGAAATCGTTGGCGATGGCCACGCGCTGCTCCAGCGTTTTAGGCTGCGCGTAGCAGACGTCCTCTTTCACGTTTGATTTCATCTGCCACTCGTCGGTGGGATGCGCTTCGCGAACGTATACGGTGAGGAAGTCCGCGCGGTCTTTATAGTCGTTGTAAATCTTGACCACGTCGCCGACGTGGCGCCGGAACGGCGGTCAAGTGTAGCTGCCGAAGATCACCACGAGTGGGCGCGAGCCGGTGCGTTCACGCAAATGAAAGTGGCTCGCTCCGTCCAGCGCCAAAAGGCGTACGTCCGGCGCATCTTCGCCGACGCGCAATTTTCCCCGGTGCATGTGCGGAAACGCGTATCGCACCATTCCGTAGACATCTTTGGGACTGCCGGCCATGAACGACAGACCGGCGAACGCGGCCAGCACAAGGCCAACAAAAATGCCGAGCGTCCATTTCCAGAAGCGGCTCATTTTGTTTTGTTCCCCTGAGTTTTCGATTGGCCCAGGAAATTGTGCGCGAACCATAGCACTGAGTGCGTACCAGCAAAATAATATTTAACCATTAGACGCGCTCCGGAAGGTGGTCAGGCGCCTTCCTTGGAAAGCAGCCTTTCGCGTTCCTGCTGGTAACGCGCCAAGGCTCGCTCGATTACGGTTATCGCGGCGTATGCCGGCCGTATGTCCTCGACTTCGACGCGCTTGCCTTCGAGTTGCTTGTAATCCTGGAAAAAGCGCTTCACGACTAACATACGATGTGACGGTAGATCTCGCGCCTCCACGTATCCGCTAAACTCCGGATCGTTGGTGGCCACGGCGATTACTTTGTCGTCGCTCGCGCCGGAGTCGATCATGGTCATCAGACCAATGGCGCGCGCCTGGATTAGCGCCAGCGGCTGCACGGGTTCCTGGCAGAGAACTAACACGTCGAGAGGGTCGTTATCTTCCGCATACGTCTGCGGAATGAACCCATAGTTTGCCGGATAGAAGACCGCGGAATGGATAATGCGATCCACCCTCAGCAAACCGGTGGCTTTGTCGAGTTCATACTTTACGTTCGATCCCAACGGTATTTCGATGACCGCTTGAAAATCCCGAGGCAAATCTTTGCCGGGTGAGACGTCATGCCATGCATTAACCACGGTGAGCCTTTCTCATGCGCGCGCCTTCTCGATCATCTCTTCCCAAGTCCCTTTGCTCTTCAAAATAAGCTCCACCAGCTCGCGCGCGGCGCCTCTGCCGCCAATCGCTTTGGTAACGAAGTGCGCCGCCAATTTTACTTCGAGTACGGCGTCTCCGACCGCGACGGCTAATCCCACGCGCCGCATGACGGGCAAGTCCGGCAGGTCGTCGCCCAGGTAAGCGACGGCGGACTCAGGGACGCCTGTCTTCCGCAAGATTTCCTCGTAAGCGGCGATTTTTGTCGGCTGCTTCTCGTATACGAATTCGATTTGTAACTCTTTCGCGCGCCGCCGCATTGCTGGACTTTCGCGTCCGGTGATCACGCCGGTGCGAATGCCGGCGGTGTGCGCGAGCGAAATTCCCTGGCCGTCATGCGCGTCGAATATCTTTATCTCCAGCGCTGTTCCATCGGGCTGAGAGAGCAATGCAACGATGCCTGGTGTTATGGTTCCGTCCACGTCCATGAGCAGGACCTGTATCTGCTTGGCTCGTTTTCTTACGGATGGTGAAATCTTCTGTCGAGTCTTCAGCAATCTTGCTCCTTTTTTACATGAATGCGGGTGATAAAGGCGCTCGCGACGGTCAGTGGCCGTTACGTTTGCAGTGATCGAACTTGCTCGATCAGGGGCTCTCCTTGAATTGCTTGGCCACGTACAGCCAAAGGCGGACAGCCAGAAATGGCTGTCCCACTAGATCAGTTCCAGGCCCCAGAGGTCGTGCAGATGCACTACGCCTAAGACTCCGCCAGCTTCATCCACGACTACGATGGACGTGATTTTGCGGCGCTCCATCACGTTTAATGCTTCGCTCGCCAGCACGTGCGGGCCGATTGTCTGCGGATTTCGCGTCATGCATGCGCCGGCATTCATCTCCAGCGTGGCACCGCGGTGCTTTTCCATGAGGCGGCGCAGATCGCCGTCGGTGATGATTCCAGCCAACCGTCCATCGGGTTTGAGGACCGTGGTCATCCCCAGGCCCTTGTTGCTCATCTCGTGAAAGGTTTCCGGCATGGAGGTGTTCTCGGCCACGCGGGGCAGAGCCTCGCCTGCGTGCATTAGGTGTTCGACGCGCAAAAGTTTTTTGCCAAGCCGCCCGGCCGGGTGCAGAGCGGCGAAATCATCGTGACGAAATCCGCGGCGCTCCAGCAGGGCGACCGCGAGGGCGTCGCCTACGGCCAGTAGCTCGATAATTTCTTCGGTCTCGCCACCGTAGGACACCGCGAGCATGACGTCGCCGCGTGCCAGCATTCCCAAATCGCCGTGCAGCGCTTCCGCCGGATGCAGGAAGAAGGATGGCGTTCCGGTGCTAGAGAGCGTTGCCGAAATTTTGCGGCCGATCAGGCCGGATTTGCCCATTCCGGTGACGGCGACGCGGCCCTTGCAAGCGAGAAGCACGTCGACGGCTTTTGCGAAGGTGGCATCGAGCCGGGCTTTGACCTCTTCGATGGCGCGGGCTTCGATTGCTAGCACTCTGCGCGCGGTTTCCAGACTCACTGCAGTCTCCGCATCATCATTTATGCTTTCTCAACTGGGGCGCGGCAATGCTGCGCCCCTACGAATTCCGCGGGTCGCTTCATGATCTTTCCCAACGCCGCACCAGCGACGACAATTCTTTCAGGCGGGACAACAAACCGGCTAATTGCGGTAGCGGCAAGGCATTCGCTCCGTCCGAAAGGGCGGCTGGCGGATTGTCGTGCGTCTCCAAGAAGATCCCGTCTACTCCGGCAGCTATGGCGGCGCGGGCCAGCGGCTCGATGAATTCCGGCTGGCCGCCGCTGGCGTGGCCTTGGCCACCGGGTAGCTGCACGGAATGCGTTACATCAAAGACGACGGGATAGCCGAGCTTCCGCAAAATCGGAAAGGAGCGTACATCCACGACTAGATTCTGATAGCCGAACGAAGCGCCGCGCTCGGTGACGACGATGTCCGTATTTCCGGCGCTGGCGATTTTCTCTACCACATTGCTCATGTCCCATGGCGAAAGAAACTGGCCCTTTTTCACGTTCACGACGCGGCCTGTTTTTGCCGCTGCGACCAGCAAGTCCGTCTGCCGCGAGAGAAAGGCTGGGATTTGCAGCACGTCGCAGACTTGCGCGGCCTCCGCCGCCTGCGATACGTCGTGAATGTCCGTCAAGACGGGAAGCTTGAGCTCGGCCTTTATTTTGCCGAGGATCCGCAACCCCTCTTTCACGCCAGGCCCGCGAAACCCTTTTACCGACGAGCGATTCGCCTTGTCGTAAGACGCTTTGAAGATATAGGGCACGCCGGCGTCGGCGGCGGTTCGCGCGACTTGCTCGGCCATTTTGCGCGCGTGGGCTTCGCTTTCGATTACGCACGGGCCAGCGATTAGAAATAGCGGGTTGCCGCCTCCGAGCCGTAGCGCGCCGACAGCAATTTCACGTGTGCTATTCATAGCGGAGCAATGAAGATAGCACGGTCAGTTGGGCTTTTGCGATTTGGCGGGGTCCTCACTTTGGGTTGTGTCGTCGATGGCGGCGACTTCTTCTTGCGCGATGGGTTCGCCGCTGGGGCTGAAGCCGGGGCGACCCGCTTTGGGATAAGATCGCTCGCCGTTACCGCCTCGCAACCGCTAAGCGGGGCGGGCCATAGGTTGCGAAACCGTCATTAATGGGCGAGGTGCGGCGAAATGTGTGTCCGACTCTCATAACGCATGGATGGATCGTCGAGAGGCATGTCGCCAGCGCCACGTCCGCTGGCTTTTGATTCGATCGGCCAGGTACCGCGTACGCAATCGTATTTACCACTGACGGGCTGATGCCCAGCGCAGGCGTCGAGTCCAGCGAACCCGTGTTGCTTACCGCCCATAGTCGTAACCTGCTGTCCGCTCCCGAGTCCTGAAATACGGCTTCCGAACTCACAAAATATTCCGTGCCGCCCTGGCTGCCCTCAAATTGATTTCCAGTCGAAATTGCAGGCCACACGGTGAATCCCGGCGTGCCGTCCAACTGCACGCCAAGGGTTGGGTCCGAGGTGTCAAACTGCACTACATTCACGGTTCCTGCGCCTGCCGCCAATTGCGCTTTGGAAAACGCATAAATCTGCGCGCCCGTGAAAAACCCAGGAGAAAACACATAGAATTCGTTCGTCGTGATGTAGAAACCGTTTGCATCCGCGCCGATGTGGGGATAGTCGCCCAGGCACGGCCCATGCACTAACTTGCCGGCCACCCTCATCTGGCATTGATGATGGCAAGCTGTGGGCGGCGCTAGACACGAGATTGAACATCGACGGAGATACGGCGCCCCGCGCAGGGCTGGCGTACTTTGTGATCAATCCGCATTCCGGAAAGGTGGACCAACAGGGCTATGCGGGGATCTCGGGTAACAATTTGACGTACCCTGCGATCGCGGTCACACAAAGCGGCCGAGGCGTAGTGGCCTTCACCGTATTGGGCAACGATCATTATCCCAGTGCGGGCTATGCCGGAATTGATGCCAAAATTGGTATAGGCGACATTCACATCGCGGCGGAAGGCGTGGGTCCGGATGACTGATTCACGGGCTACAAGCCGACAGCGTCGAACGGTACTCGTCCGCGTTGGGGAGATTATGGCGCGGCAGCTAGCGATGGCGATTCGATTTGGATTGCGTCGGAATACGTCAACCAGACCTGTACATTTGCGAATTTTCTTGCCACTAATTTCCGCTGCGGGAATACCAGAACGCAACTGGCCAACTGGTCGACGCGCATCTCTAAGGTTGTGCCATAGGGCTCCGCGAAGACGACAATGTAATGAGAGCCGCTCATCGGTGCGGCTCTTTCTTTTGCGTTGGTTGTTGGTGCCGGGCACGTTGCTCGTGGGCGAGGCCAGGGACCGTGCACCCCCGAAGCTCAGGGCCAGAGTCCCCGTTATGAGTGCAGGCGCAATTCCATGTGGGCGGTGGCTTCCGCGACAAAGCGGTGCCCTTCGAGGCTCAGAGTATAGATCGCCCACGCACAGGAGCTAGGCGGGGACGTGGGGGCCGACGGCTACGGCTTGGGCGCGGGCTGGCTCTGCGAGCGGACGCGTCTTGTTGTGTTTGTGTTCTAGCGAGGCGCCTATGAAGGCGGCGAATAGCGGGTGTGGCTCCAGGGGCTTGGACTTGAATTCGGGGTGGAATTGGCAGCCCAGGAACCAGGGGTGGTCCGGGGCTTCGATGATTTCTACGTAGTTCTCATCGGGAGTGCGGCCGGTGATTTGGAGGCCTGCGCCGGTCAGAGTTTTCTCGTAATCGCGATTGAATTCGTAACGGTGGCGGTGGCGCTCACTGATTTCCAGCTTGCCGTAGGCGCGATGCGCAAAGGAGCCGGGGGTGAGCTTGCACGTCCACGCGCCGAGGCGCATGGTGCCGCCCATTTCGTCTACGCCCAGGAGTTCGCGCAATTTGTAAATGACGCGATGCGGAGTTTGCGGATCGAACTCGGTGCTATCGGCGGTTTTCAGGTCGGCAACGTCGCGCGCGTACTCGATGGTGGCGCACTGCATGCCGAGGCAGATGCCGAAGAAGGGAACTTTGTGTTCGCGGGCGTAGCGGATGGTGTGGACCATCCCTTGAATGCCGCGCTTGCCGAAGCCGCCCGGGACGAGGATGCCGTCGTAGCCGCGCAGACGGGCCGCCGCTGTTTCGGGGGAATCGATTTCTTCGGCCTCGATCCACTCAAGAACGGTCTTGTGATGATGCGCCAAGCCGCCGTGCAGCAGGGCTTCGCGGAGGCTTTTGTAGGCGTCCTCAAGCTGCACGTACTTTCCGACGACCGCGATGCGCACTTCGCCTGCCGGATGATGCTGGCGATAGACCAGATCTTCCCAACGGCTTAAATCTTGCGGGTGATGCTCGAGCTTAAGCAGGCGCAGAATTTGCGCGTCTAGTCCTTCGCGGCCCAATTCCACCGGGACGGCGTAGATGGTGTCCACATCTTCCATGGAAATGACGCAGGACTCAGCTACGTTGCAGAACAGGGCGATTTTTTTCTTGAGGTCGCTCGGGATGTGGCGATCGCTGCGGCATAGCAGTATGTCCGGCTGAATGCCGATGCCGAGCATTTCTTTAACGCTGTGTTGGGTGGGCTTGGTTTTCAGCTCGCCGGCCGCGGCGATGAAGGGAACCAGCGTGACGTGAACGAAAA
>WNFS01002563.1_pt1 | contig 13753 bp, 9 predicted proteins | sample 5400141 | NCBI WGS metagenome assembly WNFS01 (sample SAMN13153358, study PRJNA577476) | soil metagenome | isolation source: 60 cm saprolite under Madrone tree | place: USA:California | collected 2016-06-14
CCAGTCCAGTTGTTGCTCTCTCTCGTTCAACTCGCTCAAAAAGGCGCCAGATTTCCAACCAGACCTCTCGCTCTTCCCAATCCCGCAGCCGCCGCCACTGGGCCGCCGCGGAAGGAAATTCATCGGGCAAATCACACCGGCGAGCCCCACTGCGCTAAATCCACAAAATGCCCTCCCGGCACCTGCAGTAATCGGCGCGGGGCCGCCCGCTGCATGGGCGCGGCAATTTCAGGAACGAGGGCCGGATCTTTGCCTCTGGGCGTCGGTCAACAGCTCACCGTATCACGCCATCAGCTCTCCTTCGGCCCTGCTGCCTTCGCTTACGTCCCATCTCGGGAAGGTTAACTACTGTAAAATCAGCCCTCCGTGCCCAGTCTTGAAGCAGCTGCTGCTAAGACTCGTTCAAGGAACAAATAACAATCGCGTGTACGCTTCGAGTAGTGTATTTCCGGCTGCGTTGTGATCAGTTTTTTCCATGATTATCGTGACACGCAACGGCACGGCCTCGTTCGTCGATAAACCTTTACCTCATTACTTCACTGAGTTGTACGGATGCTCCGCCTCGGGCCTTGCTCATGTCTGCAGCTTCGATGAAGGCCATGATCTCCAGAGTCTCCTCTGGATGAACAGGAGGAACTTGAGTTCGGAAGAACTTGGCGATCTCCACAAGCAAAGGACCATAGACATTCGGACGGGGCTCAGAGTGCAGGACGCTCTTGTCGCTGAACAAGGTGATCCCGTACTCGCTTAGTCCATTTCGGAACCCTCGCATCACTCCCAGTCGACCGTCTTTCCACCTGCCCACCACAACGTCCTCGTTGGCAGTGCTGACTCGACTCACCGATTCACATCCAACGCCCATCAGCGTGAAGAGCATCTCCACACCATGAATGCCATACCACATCAGATCGGGATGGTGCGGCTCGGTGGGAGAAGGGCCGTACACCGTGTACCCGACCATATCCCCCACGAGGCCAGCCGAACTCTTCAAACGCTGAGTTTCCTCCCAAAAACGCAAGGCGGAGGTGCTGAACCAGGGGACGCCAGCTTGTTGGGCCAACCGCGTGATCTCTTTTGCGTCCTTGTAGCTCGCGGCCAACGGTTTATCGATGTACACGGGCTTTTTAGCTGCCAACACTGGCTTTACCTGTTCCAAATGGGTGCGGCCATCCACGCTTTCGAGTAAGATGGCGTCGACCATCCCACAGAGAGTCGGAATGTCATCAACAATCTTGATGTTCCACTTCTCTCGCAATTCCGCTGTGAACGTGTCGACACGGGTCCTGCTGGCCTCGACATCCGGGCTTCCTCCTTTGAACGCGGCAACCACACGAACTCCAGGAACGTGCTCTGGGTCGGAGTCGTCATTGAAAATTCTGGTAAAGACGACAACGTGCGAAGTGTCGAGCCCGATAATCCCTACACGGAGCGGTTGGACCGAATCCGTTTGAGCAAGACTCGTCGATGCCATGAGCATTGCCATGGGAAGCAGAAACGCGACACCACACGGTCCTGTCTGAGACTGCCAGCGCATGATCTCCTCCTTCAAGCTCCCGCAGACTAGCACAGCGTCACAGTTGCAAACAGTCGACACCTCGTTTGGTGCCCCTCGGTCGGAATTACGGTGACGTATTTGGAAGGACGTCAGGCTGCGGAAGCTAACCACTTGTTTTTCGATCTGCGCCACGAGAGTTGTCAGGTCTTTGGGTCTTTGCGAGTGAAAGTCCACTGGAAGGGAGAAGCGGTTTCCTCGTGGCGCCGCTCGAAGGCCAGCAGTCGCTGCTCGAGTTCGCTGCGGGATTGAAAGTCGATGAGCGTGAGTACCTTCCTCTGATCTGAACAATGAAGAAGTAAATCTCAATCGGATTGTGCCAACTGGCATGGATAGGGGGTGTGCACGAGGACCACGTTGGCCCATTAAGAGAGGAGGTGGTCGACCGCCTTTTGGGCGCGATAGGCGGAACAGTGTCCATGATCCAGAAAACGCGACGTGCCGACTTGTAAGGTTGTCGGCTCATGCTGTCACCAATCAGGCGATCGACCGGCGCAATGCCACTTTCTTTTCGCAGCGGCCGAACACTTGGGCCTGATGCACATCCTACGCAGCCAATTAGATCTATGCGCCTTCCCAGGGATATTCATGTTCGACTCTCGTGGAACGATCCGGCGCGGGAGTCAGCGTAGGTTGCTTGCAGCGGGGGCTTGAATACTACTTTTGTCGTCGGCCGAGATAATGAACTCACGCGCCGGCAGAGGGCGTCCCTGCCAAACGCGATCATGCAGATCCTGAATGCGCCTGTTCTTGGCGGCGAACTTTGGGTCGCGTAGTGATAACGTCGTTGGAGAGGCCTTCCGCTGCGAGCAGCACGATCTTTGCGCGAACCACGTCATAATACGACGACCTATATTGACGTGCCTGAGCTTCCAGCTTGCCGCGCTCTTCTTTGGAGAAGAACTATCGAAAATGGGCCCTTTCTTGGCATAAGGAAGAAATCCCCTACCAGACTTACCAGAATCCAGTCACACTCAAAGTTAATTTGTATGTGTCATCGTATTTATGAAAAAGAGTACTTAGCTAATCTTGGAACGAGGCTCTTAGGTGTCTCATCGAAGTCGGCCCGATAAGGGCAAGATTTCCCCAAAGCATTTATCGATTTTACAGGAAGGTTTTCGACGGATGGCCGCATTCCTCTCGACGTAACGTTGTCTTTGTCGACGTTATGAAAGACAATCATCCCTGGCGCTTGGTCTTCTGGCCGAGAAGGGCTCCCAGTTTTCCCGGAGCCTGACCAGAATGTACCGAGAGGAGAAGGCGCACCCAGGTCGTCCCGATCTTCTCTGAGCCATCCTTGGGACCGACTTTGGTTAGCGTGATGATCGATGGCCTGCTTCCGCGTGTCTTCTACGGCAGGTGGATTGTTTTTTCCGCCTTTCTGAATCTGTTTTTTGCAGTCGGGCTCGTATTCTATGGCCTCCCCGTCTTCTATCCGTCGCTCGTCGAATCGCTTCATTTCTCGCGCCAGCAAGTCACCACTGGGATGTTCTTAGGCTTTTCCGTGGTGGCGCCCGTTTTGGGCTTGCTGGTGGGCGCCCTGATTGACCGCTTGGGCGCCAGGTTCGCAATCCTCCTGGGGATCGGCTTCGTAGGGGGATCGCTGTTTCTGATGGGCAGCATCAACACCCTCCGGCAATATTACCTGCTTTGCTTCACTGAGGTTGTCGGGTACGTTTTAGCAGGTCCCATCCCCAATCAGGTGCTGATCGCAAATTGGTTTCGCGCCACGCGTGGCCGCGCCATGGGTTATGCGTATTTGGGCCTCGGATTGGGCGGCACGGTGTCGCCGCTTTTGGTTCACTGGCTCATTGAAACCTTCGGCTGGCGCAGAGCCTTCGAAGCGATTGGCGCAGTGATCGTGGCTACCCTGGTCCCCATCGCTGTTTTGGTTACGCGTTCCTCGCCACGTGACTTAGGATTGCAGCCCGACGGCGGTCTATCCAATCCGGCTGTGACCGAAGCCGCGAGCGCACCCTCTCGAACGGTTCGCGATGCTATCGGAACCGCGAACTTTTGGCTGCTGCTGCTCGGGAGTACGCTGGTGATCGGCGCGATTGGGACGGTGATCTCTCATTTCATTCTTTTCTTGAAAGATGAAGGCTATTCTTCCGGTTCGGCTTCGCGAGCGCTCAGCCTTCTGTTGTTCTCGAGTCTGGCCGGGCGCGTGGTTGTCGGTTACTTTGCCGACTCGTTTATCCGCAAGAACGTCATGGCACTGTTCTATCTGACGCTCGCCCTGGCAATTCCAATGCTGGTCTTGGATCGCCGGGCGAGAGTTGTGATGGGTTTTGCAATTCTGTTCGGCTTCGCTATGGGCGCCGACTACATGCTGATTCCATTGGTCGCAGCCGATTGCTTTGGACTTTCTTCGCTCGGAAAGATACTGGCGCTGATCATCATGTCGGACTCGCTGGGACAAACTTTCGGGCCCGTGATGGCGGGTCGGATTTTTGACACCTGGCACAGCTATAATCTCGCTTGGTTTATCACTAGCGGGGCGGGAATCTTAGGAGCAAGTGCGGTGTATCTCATTCGAACGAATAAGCTGGGGAAGAAACCCCCTTAGATCCACTGTGGGGCCGATCCTGTCGGCGGGACCGGCCATGATTAGGCTCATCGACTCTGTCGAACAATTGGCTTGCCACACTGAGCATTCCAGATCGGGAAACCATACGCTACTTGCGGCGGCGACCCCTTCGTTACTGTTCCTGCGCTCTCGTCATCATACTAAGCATGGTCATGTTCAGCTAAGTTTGGTAACAAATGTGGATTGGTCGTTCTCTCACAAACGACTAATAGATTTGAAGTGGATATGAAGGCAGCCGCCCTATATACTTTAGCCCGCTATGGACCTCAGGCAGCTGGAAATGTTTCTTGCCGTGGCAGACAATTCCAGCTTCACCAGCGCTGGTCGACAATTGCACGTTGCCCAGTCAGCCATCAGCCGGAAAATCGGATTACTCGAACATGAATTAGGCGAGCGCCTTTTCAAACGTGTTAACAAGAGAATTTTCATCACCCCTGCCGGGGAGACGTTTCTTAGGTATGCGCGGAGAATTTTTCAAGATCTGAGGAACGCGGCGCTGGAGATCTCAGAGTTTTCGCGCCTCGAGTGGGGACACCTGAGGATAGGCGCAGGCATGACGGCTTGCATGTATATCCTGCCTCCTGTTCTTGAAAAGTTCAAGGCACTGCATCCGCGGATTGAGGTGGAGATTGCCACGGGATCCACGGACGCAATGCTTTCGAAGCTTCGTAACAACTCAATTGAGATCGGCGTGTCGATTCTTCCCATCCGAGGATCAGACTTGGAAGTTGTTCCTCTGTGCGAAGAAGAGATGGTAGTGGTGGTAAGTAAAAAACATCCTACCCTATCCAAGAAGCGTTGGATCAGCGCAGAGGAGATTCCCAAACACCCTCTTATCATTTTTCCCAGAGAGGCTCATACCCGTGGTGTTCTTGAGGAGTTCTTTCGCGAAGCGAGAATCGTACCTCGAATCCTTATGGAGACAGAGAACGTCGCGATGATCAAGCCGCTCATTAGGATCGACATGGGGATTAGTATCATCCCGCTCCATGCCGTGGCCGAAGAGTTGAAACGAAAAGAACTTCATTCCTTGAGGATTCGCGACCACCGGATAGTGCGACAGGTGGGGCTCGTTTACCTAAAGTCGAATCACACTCCGAAGATTCTCTCAGAGTTGATTCGGGTATTCACGGAAGTCCAAGCGCACTGAGACGCACGCTGTGCCTTGGTTCGGAAGTAAGTCTTTCAATATTGAGTCGCTAGGGCGCACCGGGAGATTTTTGCATTGAGAAATATCGATCTTGCTCCCCAATCGTGGCGAGAAATGCTTTGAACTCTTACGGAAGAGCCAACCCAGCAAGCGTAGTCTGTGACCACTTAAGCTGATTTAAGAGCGAGAAGCCCAATCGAAGCTAGAAATGATCTTCGTGATATGGACGTACGCGTCTGGTCCGACTGGTCTGAATCGTCCGGACGAAGTGTTGGTGTGTAGCGATGATGGCCTTTGTGGACACATCGGGAAGTGTCCACGAGGGGATAGATGGACACTTCCGAACGAATCACTGTTGAGAGCAGCGACGAATCGTCGAAGAGACTCTAGAGGCCAGGCGTCGGTAGCGCGGGTGGCGCGACGGCATGCAGTCAACGCCAACCAGGTTTTTTACTGGCGCAAGAAGTATCGTGAAGAACGGCTTGGTAAGAACCAGTCCAGCTCCAGCCTGTAACTTTGTCTTATGGACATCAGCATTTCAATAACCTATTCAGGCCCGTTCCGCGGGCATTTGGGGAATCAGCTCGGGATGGTCTTTGCGTTCTGAAAGGCAGCAATCACCGCCTGACGGGTCAACTTGTAGAACTCCAGATACCGCCGCTCTCCCAGCGGTAAAGTTACTTCCTTGCTGTTTCCCCTTACTGCGAGCGGTTTCCCCAGATCCCTCATCAGGGTCATCTGCTTTGCTCCTAGTCGTACGTTCAACGATCCTTCTCCTGAAGCGTGCCAGTACGCAACCCAGACGTTTCCTCTGCGCTCGAATATAAATGCTCGCGCGGGAGCGTTCGCACCTGCCACGCCTTCAATCTGGTCCCAAGGCACGAGCACAAACTCTCCGCCCTCGTCCACTATCAGCGTATGCTCCTGCTCCAAGTTGCGAAGCGCAATTTTCTGCTCCTGCGTCAACCATGCTCGGGCACGAACATCTTCCCATCGCCGGATCACCTCTAAGTTATCCGCTGTTCGCGGATGAGCCTCTAAGGACGACAAAAGGTCCGTCTCACCCAGAGACTCAGACAGCGAGATCGGACAGTCCCAAGCGGCTGCGCGGCTGGTCGTGTACTCGATCATATCCGGCTGCGTGCCGATCGTCTCTTTGCTTGGCGCCCAGTATCCGATCCACCCGAAATTGATGCTTGTAAAATCCTTCGCCACCCGCTGAATTTCCGCTGCCGGATAGGCGCGCGTTGCCGCCTTCATCTGTTCCGGCTTGGCAACATCAAACGCATTCCCTCGCGTGAGGATATGCCAGCTGAAATGGGATTTGCATGATCCCTCGGCAAAAAGAGGTTTGGGCTCCAACTGCCTCAAGACCAACAATTGCGCTTGCGATATGGTGAACCAGAAGGGCGCCGGCACATCCTCGGCACCATCGAAATAGGTAAACTTGAACCCGGCTTCCCGATAGATCTTCCCGAGTCGATCGGCTACCTCCTCTTGGATGTTCGTATTCTGCGCAAAGAGCACGAAAATCGGCCACGTATCCACATCCAGCAATCCCAACCGAGATGCCTCTTCATGCGACTCCGGGATTGTGTTGAGAGCTCCGCGGGTGCAGTTTAGAAATTGATAGGGGGGAGTCGCAGTAAACGTCTCATAGGTAACCAACTCATTCTGAATCTTCAGAATGCGGCGGTCCTCATCCATCGTGCAGAGCCTGGGGTTTTCCTCGACGATTATCGTCGTCGCGGTTGAATTTAGAGGCTCGGCTAACGTAAAATTGCGGCTCAAGTTCAGGCGTGGGTCGGGCTTGGGGGTCAGATAGGCGTCGTTCTTGTTCGCCATCGTATAGAAGATGTGTAGTCCGGGAATAATTCCTGCCGCACTGATCTTTGCCACCATCTCTTGCAGGTCCGCCATTCCTCTCGGATACTCCGGTCGCCACGGGAAATGGCCCACAGTCTTGGCAAAAGCAAGACAAAAGACATTCATCGTCCGGAACCCGCCCATTTTGGCAAACTTGATTTGCCGCTCAGCGTCTTGGGGTGTCATCGAAAGTGCCTGATAGTAGGAATACCTGGATTCTTTGCGGCGGCGGCTCTCGACACCTCTGGGCAGGTTGAAGTCCTCCTCCACACGGGCAATCCGATCCAACAGTTGTGGCGTCGTCGTGGTTATTAAAGCTGCGCCTCCTCCCTCTAGCAGCACTTCGCTAACTGTCCCTGCTTGAAATAGATGGTAGCCTCTGCGAGCCTTCGCATCGATTTGCGTATACGGGTTCGTCGCCAAAACGTTTACCGCAATTTCCTCATCCCACATTACGTTCAGCCATTCACCCAGATTCTTCCGGTCTCGTATGGGCAATTGCACAAACAGAGTTTCGTCAATGGGCGTCTTTCCCTTGGGTCTGAGTTTTGTGTATCCGTTATACGTGAGACTCTCCAACCGGAAGGCAATGTAAGCGTCGGTGATCTTGAACTCGATGGCTGCCTCATACCCCACACTTTGAAAACTCACGATCAAGCGGTTGTCTTCCCGCCGTACGTGATCAGCGGGGAAATGGGTGATTTTGGCGGGATAGGCAAGCTGCAATTCATTGTCATACGGACGGTATTGCGTCACCTCGAACATGGGTTCGCCGGTATCTTGGGCCAAGCACTCCTGCCCGCTGGGTTTGTGAATCAGGCTGAGGGCCGAGCCGCTGGAACTGATTGCCAGGCGCATCTCGGCGTTCTCAAGCACGATTGCGCCGGCCTCAACCGGAGAGGAGACATTGCCGGGAAAGGAGAGATTGTCAGATGACCTTGTCTCATCTGCAATCCGGTGCTCGGCCGCGAGACCGTTCCACCAGGAAGCAATGCCCAGAATGCCCGCGTCTTTGAAGAATTGTCTTCGGTCGCTCGTTGAATTCTCCTTGTGTATTGGGAGCGAAACTCTCAATTGCGCCTATGTTGGGTCAGTCGATCGGAAGTTGAGATGAAGCGTCACAAGCGATTCCTCTATTGACCAACCCTTGTTTTTCGACACCCCTTCTGATCTTGCAGGTCCGGTCTCCAGGTTGTAACAGCGTGTTCAGGACTGCTCTGTAACAGGCTCGTTACCGGGCCCCCTCAATGTAAGGAACTGCCCAGCAAAGGCCCGTACGTATCAGTCCGCCGTTCCGCCGGGTACAGGTACTTCCACTCCCCGAACCCGTGGAAGGAGAGCCACCGCACGATTGTCCGTGCGTCAAGATCAATCTCCGCCATGGCCGTGCCGCTGGTCCCACCTGTATCGGCGAGGATCCGGCCATCGGGGTCGATGATCAGGCTTCGTGTATTACTGTAGTTTGAAGCAACCAGGAAAACGCTGTTATCGATCGCGCGAGCACGAGCCACTATATCCCAGATGTAACCGTTTGCACGCGTATCGCCCCATATGGGAAGAAAGATGATCTCGGCGCCACCAAGGGCGAGGCTTCTAGCCACCTCCGGGAAGAAATTGTCGTAACAGGTTTCTAGACCGATGGTTCCAAAGTCGGTCTTAAACACAGGATACGTGTTGCCCGGTGTCACTCCCGCCATGACTTCCGATTCCGGCAGATGGGTCTTCCGATACTTACCTAGGACGTTGCCCTGGCGGTCGATCACAAGTGCAGTGTTGAAGATTAGGTTCCCCTCTCTCTCAATGATCCCGGCGATGACATACATGTGGTATTTCCGGGCTACTTGGCCGAGTACTTGGCTGGTCGGTCCGGGGATTGTTTCTGCAACGTCTATCGAATTTTTGTCGGTCGCCACGACCGTAATCTCCTCTCCTAAGCAAATGACGTCAGCTCCCGCCTTGCCAGCCTCCGCGATTTTCTCGGCGAAGAATTCGAGATTCTTCTCCGGCGTTGAGGGCATCATTGGAATATAGCTGATCGTCGCCACTTTGATCTTTCGTTCGGGGACGGTGGGAACTTCCTCGAAGCTGACGTCGTCCCACCACACCGTCCCTGAGGGCGTCCACTGAAGACCTAGCTCCAAGTCAACACTTCGAGCGAGCAACGGGGCAATAAGTACCCGTTCAGCTTTGTACCACTCTCCCTGTTGAGTGTAGGAGGATACATATTCCCCGAAAAGTTCCTGGCCCTTGCTATCCTTCCAACGGGCCTTTATGGATATGCTCTTATGAATAGAATCCACTCCTTGCGTGCGGAAGTAGCAGCGGAACCGGTAAGCTTTGTTTGAAAAAAACTCTGCACTTTCAATCGTGTTGCCGGAGATCGGCGCATCGCTCGTGAGTCCTGCGGAGCCGTGCAGTCCGGGCACAGTTATCGCCCAATAGCCAAGGGTTCCTTGCATCCCTTTAGCTGTGAGCCTGGCCGCGTATCTTCCTGAATGGGTTACCCCTGAATCCATGCCAAAGTCAGGTGCTATTTCTTCACGCGGCGACTCCCGGCGCCAGCCGAGCGGCAATCGCCCTTGGTCGTCCAGAGCCTCGAATCCCGGATTTTCCACTAGATTATGGGGGGAGTCTTTTCCAAAGCTAAGACTCGGGCTGGCCTCAAAGCAGAGCAATACTGTTAAAGCTACGAATATCCTTGATTCTCGCCACATAGCTGATCCTCAGCCTTCTTAGATCCTGGAACTCCAACGACGCACATTTGAGTTACTGCACTATGTCGTACTCTCCGTTGCGATTCCACACCTCTTGATCTTCGGCGACAACTCCTGCTTCTGCAAGTGCAGCGGAATTAGCGGATAGAGTTGGCAAAACCATCAAAGGAGCGATACCTCCTGGGGGTCTTCTTAAGGAAGTCTCTTCTGTCCGCGGCATCGACTCCTTTCAATAAACTGCTAGATTAGAAAGCATACCGGAGTGATACCTGAAGCTGCCGGGCTGGCCGAGTGCTAAATATCTGGCCAAAAGTGTTGTCCGGCAAATAAATATCAGGAGGTCCCCACTGCGTATGGTTGAAGGCATTAAACATGTCGAGCCGGAAGTCCACCCGGCCGCTTTCTTTGGGGAAATTGGTTGGCGTGCTCTTTTCCACTGTCAGGTTCCAGTTATTGATGCCGGGTGTCGTGATCGCTCCCAGCTTCGAGTTGCCATAAGTGCCGTACGGCGCCGTTACGAAGCACGAGGTGTTGAACCACTCGAGTCGATTGCGGCCACCGGGGACATTGTTCGGATTGCAAATCTGATTGGCTTGACCAGCATAACTCAAGGCCGTTCCAGAAGCATCGTTGGTGAGAGCAGCTGCTCGACTTCCGGTTGAAAACTCTGTAATCCCGCTGAGCGCCCAACCACTGACGAGCTTGTCGAGGACCGGGCTGAACGAACTAGCGTAGCTCTTTCCCTTGCCAAACGGCAATTCATAGTGGTAACCGGCGATAAACCGTCTCCTTGGCGTAAACGCAGCATCCCCCGCTCGAATGTAAGGATAGCGGAAGTTAGTATTGCCGATGTCACTGTTACCAAAATCTGAGCTGATTATGTTCTTGGCCCAGGTGAAATTGGCCATCAGCATGAGACCGTGCCAGCCGGTGTTTTTCACGCTGGCGACCAGCCCGTTATACCTGCCCCAGCCGATCGGCGCCCAGGTGCCGATGGTTCCCCATTGCGGGAACCTTCGCCGTTGCTGGAGGCTCAAATTAGCGAGCGGTCCCACCGGCAAGTCTGCGGCATTCTCATCGAGGAACTGGGGTTCATGGACGGTGTGGGAACCGCTGTAGTCGGCTTCTATCCCCCATTGCGTGCTGAGTTGTCGTTGCACACTCAACGACCATTCGATGACGCTGGCAGTCGGATAATGGGATAAGGGAACCCGGAAGGAAGCCGGAGGATTGGCATTGGGCTGAGGAATTCCGGTTGGTGAAGGAGCAGGGAAGTTTCCTTGCACCAAAAGTGGAGGAAGTTGCTCTGCACCGGTAGTAATTACCTCATTCCTTAGGCTGAAGGGCGCTGTCCCGTGCTGAGTCAGGATGAATAGGTTATTGTTGATGTTCCCGTCAAAGAATTTCCCGACCGATGCTCGCAAACTGGTTTTGGGTGTCAGGAGATACGCCAACCCGAACCGCGGCGCGAAATCCATGTTGCCGACCGTGTATCCTTGGCGCGGGATATTGTTATTCAGCGGCGCACATTTTCCGTAACAGGCTGCGGGATTCCGAAAGTCCAAAGGATTCTGGAGCGCATATTCAAGCTGGCCGGTTTGGAAATTGAAACTCGCGACCGTGTTGTCAGGAACCAGCCAGGGACTCCAATATTCATAGCGCAGCCCGTAGTTAAGAGTCAGCTTCGATGTCGCGCGCCAAGAATCCTGTGCGTAGAAACCGTAGTATCTCTGGTACCCCCGGTAGGTGCTGCCATTGAGTATTAAGAGATCTTGCTGGGCGGCACCGAGTAGATAATCGGCGAAAGCGTTGCCACCCGAATTTGTAATACCAGCCGACGACATGGCGGAAGTGCAGGCAGCGTTTCCCAATGGACAGGCCGCCGTCCAAGTATCCTGAAAATTGAAATAACCCTTATCGTTTTGCGAGTTGGGATAGTAGTGGCGCCTCTCCGTTATCTCCGCGCCCAGCCTCATTTGGTGCCTGCCTCTAACAACACTATAATCGTCTTTTAGCTGATAGGTGTCATCGGTGCTGTTCAGGAGGTACTGCGTCGAAGAGCCGAGGTTATAATTGGAGACGCCGATGTTTGGCCCCCCCGTTAAGTTCGATGTGTTGAGCAGGCCGATCTCCTTCGCGACGTCGGGAACGCTGAAGTTTCGTCCCAATATCCATTTGGGCCGGCTGTAGGAAACCATAAAATCGTTCACCGAATTCGCCGAGATATTCTCCGTCCAGTGCGCGACAATGTTACGCGATGAGCTGGCATTGTTCGTGCCCTGCAGTGGCTGGAGGCCTCCGGCGAGGGCCGGCCTTCTCGCTTCTGTAAAGCGGCCATAGAAATGGGCATTGGTACCCTTGTTAAAGTCCAGTCTGACGGTCCCTTGGTCACCGTCTATCAGTGTTTTTGAGGTCCCTGCCAGCATCGGTATGCCGTTGATCACCGTATTTGGCGTAAGAACATACTTAAGGTAGGCCAGAGTTACAGGGTCGATGCAAGTGGGTCGCGGGGCACAAAGCGTGGTCGGCCCCAGAGGAATCTGGTTGTTCGGGAAAGGCTTGCGCAGCCCCGTCGCCGTATCATATTGATAGGGATTATAGATGGTTGCTGGTGGCCCCAGGCTGCCGTCGGGATTAACAGTGGGAAGCGTGGAAAAGTCCCCGCCTCGTATCGACACCGGGGGTGTCTGCGCAAAACCCACGCTTCCCTGGCGAACCCGGAGACCCTCATAGTTGGCGAAGAAGAACAACTTGTCTTTCTTGATCGGTCCTCCTGCCGCGCTCCCGAACTGGTTTTGCTGATAATTTGGGAGCTTCAAGCCACCAAGATTCGTGAAGAAATCCGCGGCGTCCAGATGATTGTTCCGCAAGTACTCGTAAGCTTCACCATGGAACTGGTTGCCGCCGCTTTTGGTGATCACATTGACGGCCGAGACGCCGCCCCCAAACTCGGCGTTCATGTTGGAGGTTTCGATCCTCATTTCCTGAATGCTTGCCGTCGATTGCAACTGATTGGTTTGTTGATAGACAGGGCTTTGCACGTTCGCGCCGTCGATCGATACGTTTGCGCCGCTGTCGCGATTGCCGCCGGCGAAAATGCCAGAGGTGACAAAAGTACCGGCAGCACCTACATAATTTAGAGATTGCTGCGAGAAAGAAATCTGGTAGTTGGTGGTTAGATACTGGGGTGAAGTGCCGGGCGTCAGGACGGCGAGGTCAAACATGTTGTGGCTATTGAGAGGGAGGTTTTCGACCAGCGTAGGGTTAATGGTTCCCGAAATCTCGGAGGAGGTCGTGGAGATCAATTCTGCGCCGGCCGCGGAAACATTGACTGTCTGCGCAGCAGTTCCAACCGCAAGCGTGACGTCCACGCTCGCGGGTTGCGCCACTTGAATCACTCGGTCACTTACAACCACGGTCTTGAACCCGGTCATGCTCACGGTGATGGAATAGGTCCCGGGAGACAGCGATAGAAAAGAATAGTAGCCCGTGCTATTCGTGACGGCATTCCGGGTCTCGCCCGTCCCTTGATTCTTCACGGTCACCGCGGTTCCCCCTACGACCGCACCCGTGCTATCGGTCACGGTGCCGCTGATACTGGAAGTGGTCTCTACCTGGGCTTGCATGGGGATGGCGAGCAGAACCAAGCAAACTGAAAGCATCATCGCCAGGCACAAGGTCGTGCCAATGTGAGGATTTCGATATGTACTCATCGCGGCTCTCCACTTTTTTTGAGGACGTAAATTCAGCCTGACAATGGACGCACCTTATTCTGAGGCACAACACCTTGTCTAATATAATGTTCAGTCGATGATCACCTATCTTTTAGATGGCCCGACGAAGGGAAAAGGAGAGGATGCATACGAGGAGCCGGCGCGACA
>WNFS01002564.1_pt1 | contig 13752 bp, 18 predicted proteins | sample 5400141 | NCBI WGS metagenome assembly WNFS01 (sample SAMN13153358, study PRJNA577476) | soil metagenome | isolation source: 60 cm saprolite under Madrone tree | place: USA:California | collected 2016-06-14
GGATGTCTTTGGGTGGAAGTTCCAGAAGTTTGAAGGCGGTCCGATGGAATATTGGCTGGTCACTACCGGTGATGACAAGGAGCCGGGAATCAATGGTGGGCTCACGCGCCCGCGAGAAGGTCAAAGTCCCGGCACGTTGAACACAGTCGCGGTTGCGTCTCTTGATCAAACCATCAGAGAGATCGAGCAACGCGGCGGCAAAATCTGCGTTCCGAAAATGGCGATCCCGAAAATCGGCTGGCTCGCATATGCACAAGATCCAGCCGGCAACGTGTTCGGAATCATAGAGCCGGACGCGAACGCCAAATAACCAAAAGCGCAAGAAATTATGTCAACCAACACGATTCGACTTCACCGGGTGCTCCGCGCTGCACCTGAGAAAATCTACAGAGCGTTCCTCGATGCCGACGCGATGGCCAAATGGCTTCCGCCAAACGGATTCACGTGCAAGGTGCATCACATGGAGGCGAAAGCTGGCGGCAGTTACAAGATGTCGTTTACGAACTTTACGACCGGCAAAAGCCATTCCTTCGGCGGAACGTATGTCGAACTGACGCCACACGAACGCATTCGCTATACGGACAAATTTGACGATCCGAACCTGCCTGGCGAAATGCAAACAACGATCACGCTGAAACCAGTTTCGTGCGGAACGGAGCTGAATATCGTGCAGGAGGGCGTTCCGGCTGTGATTCCCGCCGAGGCGTGCTATCTCGGCTGGCAGGAATCGCTGATACTGTTAGCGAAACTTGTCGAAGCCGAGATACCAGACTAAGCGCACGACCCAGAAGAAATCCCAATGCAAAAAATCACTCCATTTTTGTGGTTCGATCAGGAGGCCGAAGAAGCGGTGAAGTTTTACACGTCGATCTTCAAGAACTCGAAAATCGGGAGAATCCTCCGCTACGATAAGCAAGCGGCCAAAGCGAGCGGCCGGCCGGCGGGATCGGTGCTGACGATTGAGTTCGAGCTCGAAGGCCAGAAGTTCGTCGCTTTGAACGGCGGACCGCAGTTCAAATTCAATGAATCGGTCTCGTTCGTCGTGAACTGCGAGACGCAGGAAGAAGTGGATTATTTTTGGGAGAAACTCACTGCTGATGGCGGTGAAGAGTCGCAGTGCGGTTGGCTCAAGGACAGATTCGGTTTGTCGTGGCAAGTCACTCCAACGGTGTTGATCGACATGTTGCACGATAAAGACGCCGCAAAGGCCGAACGCGTTATGAAAGCGATGCTTCAAATGCAGAAGATCGACATCGGGAAATTGAAGGCCGCTTGCCGAGGGAAATGATTTCGTTCGGCCGTTATGCGCTCAACCAAGCGAAGCCCCAAGACGATCGATGAGTATCTTGCGAGCGTGAACGCGAATCATCGCGATGCTCTTCAGAAAATTCGGGAAGCGATCCATGCCGTCGCGCCAAACGCGGAGGAATGTATCAGTTATGGAATTCCCGCGTTTCGCCTCAATGGACGAGCGCTGGTTTTCTTCGGCGCATGGGCGAATCATTGCGCGTTTTATCCAGGGAGCTCGGCGAGCTTGAAAAAATTTCGCAGCGATCTGAAAGGTTTTCAGCTCAGCAAAGGGACAATTCGCTTCTCTCCCGATAACCAGCTGCCGGTCGCACTGGTGAAAAAGCTGGTCAAAGCGCGCGTGGCGCAGATCGACGATGACAGAACGAGATCAAAAAGAAGCACTGCATCTTCATCATGAATCCATGCGATCCGCGTAATCCGCGGTTAGAAATCTAAATTATGAGCAAAGTTCGAGTTCTGGTTGGCACAAGAAAGGGCGCGTTCATCCTGACAGGGGATGGCGCGCGTAAACGATGGAAGGTCAGCGGCCCGCATTTCGCGGGCTGGGAGATTTATCATATGAAAGGTTCGCCGGTTAATCCCGACCGGATCTATGCATCGCAGACCAGTGGTTGGTTTGGACAAATTATTCAACGGTCTGATGACGCTGGTAAAACCTGGAACACACCGGGCAGCAGTCCTGAGGAACTGAAAAACACGGACGGCATGACAAAGGGCGAGAGTAACAAGTTCGTTTACGATGCCTCGCCTGAGACTGGGAAGCCGCTCACGACCCACCAGTGGTACGATGGCACGCAGCATCCGTGGGAATTCAAGCGTGTGTGGCATCTGGAACCGTCGCTTCACGAGCCCGATCACGTTTACGCAGGGGTCGAAGATGCCGCATTGTTCGAGTCGAAAGACGGCGGAAAATCGTGGCATGAACTAGCGGGACTGCGCGGGAGTGATACCGGCCCGAAATGGCAGCCCGGTGCGGGCGGCATGTGTTTGCACACGATTCTTCTCGATCCAAAAAATCCGAATCGAATTTCCATTGCGATCTCAGCTGCCGGCACGTTTCGCACGGACGACGGCGGCAAAACGTGGAAACCAATTAATCGCGGGTTGCGTTCGCAATACATTCCGGACCCAAATGCAGAAGTCGGCCATTGCGTGCATCGCATCGCACTGCACCCGTCGCGCCCGAACACGCTGTTCATGCAAAAACATTGGGACGTCATGCGTAGCGACGATGCGGGTGATTCGTGGCATGAAGTCAGCGGAAATTTACCGAGCGATTTCGGATTTCCCATCGACGTGCACGCGCACGAGCCGGAGACCATCTATGTGGTGCCGATCAAGAGTGATTCCGAGCATTATCCGCCCAGCAGCAGGTTACGCGTGTATCGCAGCCGGAGTGGAGGCAATGAATGGGAAGCGCTGACGAAAGGTCTGCCGCAGCGCAATTGTTACGTGAACGTGCTGCGCGATGCGATGTCGGTCGATTCACTCGAGCCATGCGGCGTTTACTTCGGAACAACCGGCGGACAGGTCTATGCATCAGCCGATGCAGGCGACAACTGGAAGCCCATCGTGCGCGATCTGCCTGCGGTGCTGTCTGTGGAAGTGCAAACTCTAAAATGAAATTCCAAATCTCAAGCTCCAAATCCCAAACAAATCTCAAATCTCAAGTTCCAAAGGGCCTGTATCGCGCAGTGTTTTTAGTCCCTGAGCATTGGAATTTGAAATTTCCCTGGAGCTTGGATGTTGGAACTTGGGATTTATCGCTATGACGATTCGCGTCGTTCTCCCGCCTCACCTGCGCACCCTCGCACGGGTTGACGGCGAACTGGACCTGCAAGTCAAGACACCTGTGAGTCAGCGTGCAGTGCTCGATGCGATAGAGGCAAAATACCCGATGCTGCGCGGAACAATACGCGACCACGTTACCCAACTCCGGCGCCCCATGGTTCGATTTTTTGCCTGTGGCGAGGATTTGTCCCATGAATCGCCCGACACTCCGCTACCAGATCCGATTGCCAGCGGCTCCGAACCGTTCCTGATCATCGGCGCCATAGCCGGCGGTTAGAGGTAGCGCGGCGCCTGAATCATCATCAGCTAATTGCACAGCCACGATGAACTCGATATGGTCGCGCCTATGTCAGCGATGACCCAACGCAATCGGCAGACGACAAGCGCTTCATGTTCACGAAGCGTTGTTCGGAGCGAATTTGTGCTCGCAATCGCTTTGGGGACAGCGGCGATATTCTTTTCAGCTGGAAGCCAATTGGTTGAAATCATAGCGCACCCAGTCGCGCTGATCGGTGTTTTTCTGTGGCTTTTTGCTGTTATTCTTTGGGCGGCAATCTGTGTGGCCCGCCATGCGGACTGTCTCGCCATCAGGTTAGGTGAACCCTACGGGACTTTAATCCTGACACTTTCGGCAATCAGCATCGAAGTAGTCATGATATCCACGGCGATGCTGCATGGGGCTAATAACCCTGAACTCGGGCGAGACGCAATTTTCTCTGTCATCATGATCGCCCTGAATGGGTTTGTTGGTATTTCCCTGTTGCTGGGTGGACTGCTTTATCATGAGCAGCATTACAACCTGCAAGGTGTCAACGCCTATATTAATGTCATCCTGACACTGGCAGTGCTCGGCTTGGTCCTGCCAAACTTCACTACCACCACCAGTGGCCCCACATTTTCCACCCAGCAGGCCATCTTTCTTGTCGTAGTGTCGCTTTTGCTCTACGGGATTTTTTTGCTCATTCAAACGATGCGGCACCGCGGCTATTTCCTGGAATCAAAGGAGGCGACGGTGGTGGAGAATTCAGAGCACGGGTCACTGCACGTGCGTTCAACTACTTTTCATACGACGATGCTGCTCTTGTATCTGGTCAGTGTGATTTTGCTGGCAGAAAAGTTCGCTATCCCATTGGACAACAGCATCGAGAAGTTCGGTATGCCGCAGGAGTTCGGCGGCGCAATGATCGCAGCCCTCGTGCTTACGCCGGAAGGAATAGGCGCGATCGGAGCCACTTGGCACAATCAGTTGCAGCGTTCGATAAATATCCTGCTCGGTTCCGTGCTTGCGACCATTGGACTTACAATTCCTGCCGTGCTGACCATCAGCTTGATGACCAAACGACCGGTGACACTCGGCGTGCAAGGCGGCAACCTCCCGCTGCTGTTGTTAACGCTGGCTGTGTGCGTAGTTACGTTTACCAGCAGAAAGACGAATGTTTTGCAGGGTTGCATTCATTTGCTGCTGTGCGCTGTGTTTGTGCTGCTGATTTTTGCTCCCTGAGTTTTCAGCGGCCGGTAGCGCCCGTCTGCGGGAAGGATTGTTTGACGGCGTGAACGCACTGTGACTACTGTGACTACATGACGACGACTTTACGCGAAGCCAAGGCGAGGCTTTCTGAAATGGTTAAGCTTGCCAGCCGCGGACAAGAAATTGTGATCACCGTCCATGGGAAGGAAACAGCCAAACTCGTCGCCGTGCCGAAACGTAATAAAAAATTCAACAAAGAGAAGTGGTTGAAACAGCTCGACAAGCTGCGGGAAAAAAACTGGACGGGCCGTTACGGAAGGAGCATTGAAGAAATTCTCGAGGAAGATCGCGCTGATCGGTTTTAGCTGATGGCGTTCTGGGATACCTCTGTGGTGTTCAAGCTCTACGTGCGTGAGCGCGATTCCGAACGCGTTCGAGCCGTGATCCGGATCTCCGCCGAGATCCCAATTATTTCGCAACTGAGCCTGGCAGAGATGTATCGTGCATTGTGGGCCAAGGAACTCGCGCGAGGCATTCCATCTGGTCAGGCCGAGACAACCTATCAAAAATTCAGTGATGATGTCGCAGCGGGAGTCTTTGCCCTCATCCCGTTCGGACGAGATGTTCAGGATGAATTTGTGAGGATCATTTCAATTTGTTATCGAGCGAGGCCGGTTGTGCCGATTCGTGCATTGGACGGCCTGCTGCTGGCTTCGGCGCTCATCGCCAGAACAGCAGAGTTGGTAAGCACGGATTCACGCATGCGTGCTGCTGGAACTCTCCTGGGGCTACGCCTTTTGCCAGATCAAGCCGAATGAACAAGTCCGACAAGATCTTTGTCGCCGGCCATCGTGGAATGGTCGGCAGCGCGGTGCTGCGCCGGCTTGAAGCTGAAGGGTTTGGCAACATCGTGACGCGCGCTCGCGCGCAGCTTGATCTCACGGATCAATCGGCCGTTGCCAAATTTTTCGCCAAGGAAAAGCCCGACATCGCTGTCGTTGCTGCCGCAAAGGTGGGCGGAATCAAGGCGAACAACGAACACCCCGTCGAGTTCCTTCTGGAAAATTTGCGGATTCAGAACAACATCATTCACTCAGCGCACGAGAGTGGCGTGCGGAAGCTGCTTTTTCTTGGAAGCTCCTGCATCTATCCGAAGTTCGCGCCGCAGCCAATTCCAGAAACGGCGCTGCTCGGCGGACCGCTCGAGCCGACGAATGAAGCTTACGCAATTGGGAAGATTGCCGGCATAAAACTTTGCCAGGCGTACGGCCGCGAATACGGAGCGAATTTCATCTCGGCGATGCCGACGAACCTTTATGGCCCGAATGATAATTTTGATCTCGAGACATCACATGTGTTGGCTGCACTCCTGCGCAAAGCGCACGAAGCAAAATTGCGGAAAGATCAAAAACTGATCGTCTGGGGCACCGGCAAACCGCGCCGCGAATTTTTGCATGTGGACGACTGTGCCTTGGCATGCCTTTTACTGCTGGAGAAATATGACTCTCCAGAGATCATCAATATCGGCTGCGGCGAGGACATTTCGATTCGCGAACTGGCGGAGTTGATTTGCGATGTGGTCGGTTTTCATGGTGATCTCGCCTGGGACACGACGAAGCCGGACGGCACGCCGCGAAAGCTTTTGGATGTCACGAAGCTTCGCGACCTCGGCTGGAAGCCAGCAATTCCATTGCGAGAGGGGATAGCGCGAACGTACGAATGGTTCCGTGTAAATTGCGTGTAGGCGACGCATTGCAACTCGTTCTGATACGCCTCATACGACGCATGGGCGTCAATTACGTTTGACCGCCAAATGTTCTGGCGTTGACTGCTCTTAAGGGATGAAAAATTTGCGCGTTGGTGTTGTTGGGGTTGGCCATATCGGGAGCAATCATGCGCGGCTGTATTCGGAGATTCGGTCCGCTGAGTTCACCGCAGTCTATGACGTCGATCCGATTAGCAATCGCACCATTGCGATAAAGTTCGGCCCCACACCGGCAAAGTCCCTCGACGAATTCATCGGACTGGTCGATGCGGCTTCCGTCGCAACGCCCACCAACACGCACTACGAGATTGCGCGCTCGCTTCTTGCCAAAGGCAAACATGTGCTGGTCGAAAAGCCGATTACCGACAACACCGAGCACGCTGCCGAATTGGCAGACCTGGCCGCTCGCAACGAGTTGATCTTACAAGTCGGCCATGTCGAGCGTTTCAACCCGGTGTTGGGCGCGCTTGAGACAAATCTGACCCATCCGCGGTTCATCGAAGCGCATCGGCTCAGCCCCTACTCGGAACGCGGCACTGACATCGGTGTCGTTCTCGACTTAATGATTCACGATCTGGAAGTCATTTTACATTTCGTGCGTTCGCCTTTGTGGAGTATCGATGCAGTTGGCGTGCCCGTGCTTAGTAAGAACGAAGACATTGCCAACGTGCGACTGCATTTCGAGGACGGCTGCGTGGCAAATGTCACCGCGAGCCGCATTAGTCCCGAGCGGATGCGTAAGATTCGCATCTTTCAGGAAGACGCCTATCTCTCGCTCGATTATCAAAATCAGAGCGGCGAAATCTATCGGCGCATCGGAAAACAAATTTGGCGTGACAGAGTCGAGATCGAACACCACGAACCACTGAAACTGCAGCTCAGGTCGTTTATCGAATGTGCAAGCACCGGACGCCAGCCGCGCGTTTCCGGTTCTCAGGCGACGGCGGCGCTGGAGTTGGCAGTCAAAATCACACAGCAGATCACGTCGCGTTGGTAAAAGCAGCGTGGGCTTTCGCCTGATGCTGGCCATTGGCAGAGCAGGGAACACACGCATCCCTGCGTGCTTTGTTCGGCATCTTGCCGAACAGTTCCTTCGCTGGCAGGATGCCAGCGCGTGCACGATGGATGCGTGCGCTCCCGATGAGAACAATCTATTTTGTCGCGGGCGAAGTCAGCGCTGATAATCACGGCGCCTCGTTGATGCGCTGCCTGCGGGAGTTGGATCCGACGCTGAAATTCATCGGCCGCGGCGGTCCGCAAATGCAAGAGGTCGCCGGCAAGCAATTCAAAAATTGGATCGGTGACGCAGCCGTTCTTGGATTGTGGGAGGTGCTCAGGAAGTATGGTTATTTTCGAGAGCAATTTCGCCAGACGACCGAAGAAATCGTCGAAACCGAGCCGGACGCGGTCCTGTTGATCGATTATCCCGGCTTCAATTTGCGACTGGCCCGCGCCTTGCGACGGCAATCGCGGCGACAGAAGATAATTTATTACATCAGCCCCCAGGTATGGGCTTGGAACCGTGGCCGGATCAAAAGAATGGCGCGCTGGATCGATCTCGTCCTCTGCATTTTTCCATTTGAGGCAGATCTCTATAACGAATCAGGTCTGCGGGCGCTGTTCGTTGGTCACCCGATGATCGAACGATTGCAAGTTCGTAAGGCTGACGTCGCGCGTGACCCGAATCTAATCGGGCTTTTCCCGGGCAGTCGCTTGCGCGAAGTGCGCAAAATTTTACCCGTATTGATCGAAACAGCGCGTTTGCTTTTGCGATCCAAGCCCACTCTCCGCTTCGAAGTCGCGGCGGCTTCCGAGGAGCTCGCGCAAGAGATCAGCATGATGCTAACCCCGCACCTTAATTGTCTTCCCCCGGTGACGAGTGGCGCGCCGCGGACTCGACCAATCTTCGAAATCATGGTTGGTAAGACGGCAGAGATCATGCAGCGCGCTTGGGTTGGAATCGTTGCCTCTGGGAGCGCCACGCTCGAAGCTGCTTATTTCCGAATGCCTTTTGCGCTGGTGTATAAGGTTGCGTGGCCGACGTATCTCGCGGCGCGGCTCGTCGTGAACGTAAACTATCTTGGCATGCCTAATTTGCTTGCAGGCAGGGAAGTGGTTCCGGAATTTATCCAGCACCGCGCCCAGCCGGATGCAATCGCCAATGCGGTGCGCCCGTTGATCGACGATGAAAAAGCGCGCAACCAGATGATTTCACAATTCGATGTGGTCATTCCCAAACTTGGTGGCAGCGGAGCCAGCGAAAAGGCGGCACGAGCAATTATTGAAGAGATTGGAATTCCTAGCTCGGCAGTAATCACACGATGAAAATCTGGGACATTTCACGAATGCTTTCGAACGAATTTGCCGAATGGCCCGGCGACGAGCCGTTTCGTTATCGACTGACAGGCGAGATTGCCAACGGCGGCAGTGTGAATCTCGGCGCGATCACCATGAGCGTGCACAACGGCACCCACGCCGATGCGCGATTCCATTTTGATACAAACGGAGCGTCGATCGAGAAAGCGCCGCTCGATGTTTATCTTGGCCGCGCAACGGTGGTGGATCTCGCGCAGACTTTCTCGCAATCGAGAGAAAAACATCTGATCACGCGCGAAGATCTTAAGCCGCATGCCGAAGCCATCGCGGCGACCTCACGGCTTCTCGTAAAGACTGGCCGATGGGCGGACTCCACAACTTTTCCCAATCGAATTCCCGTGATTGCAGCCGACGTTCCAGCGTGGTTGCAGAAAAACGGCGTCAAGCTTCTGGGATTGGATCTGCCCTCAATGGATGAGATCGATTCGAAATCCTTGCAGAATCATCACGCGCTTGCGCGAGCCGGCATCGCCATTGTTGAATCGCTCGATCTGAGCGATGTGGCCGGCGGCATTTATAATTTCGCGGCGTTGCCTTTGAAAATCGCCGGCGCCGATGGCGCGCCACTGCGCGCAGTACTCTGGCGCGAGTAGATGTATTTAAACAAAAGGAAACAAAGTTAGCAAAGAGTTGCTTTCTTCTTAGGTCTTCAAAAATCTTCGCTTCCTTCGTTATCTTCTGTTAAGACTTGAGCTGATCTTCTTTCGTGATTGAGGACACTTCCGGCGAGACCAGCCTCTTCCGCAGGCGAACATTCTGGTTGATCGCCGGAGTTATTGTTGTGCTTTTCGCGATCGGCAACTTGCCATGGCAACTCGACGATTACGATCAGGCGAAGCAGGCGTTTACTTCCTTTCAAATGGTCAACGAGGGCCGCTGGCTATACCAACAAACGCCACATCAGCATGTAGCAACGAAACCACCACTGGTAGGATGGATTTCGGCAGCGCTTTTTATCGTGACCCGATCATGGGATTTAGCGTGGCGGTTACCATCACTGGTTGCTGCGGTTGCTTTGGCGTTGCTGTTGTTCCGCTCTGCCGAGTCCGCCTACGGACTAACTGCGGGATTAATTGCGCTCGGGGCATTCGGATTGAATCTGCTCACCCCGCGTCTGGCTACCCTGGTGCGCACGGATATGCCGCTCGCGCTCGTCATTTTTGCCATTGGCCTGTTGATTTGGAAAAAAATCCGGGATGAAACCGGGTGGCGACTGCGCGATCGGTTCTACCTCTTCGGATTACTCACTGTCGCGATGCTGATCAAAGGCCCGATTGTTTATGCGTTCCTACTGCCCGGGATTGTGCTGAATGCTGTAGCCGTCGCCCTGTGGGCGACGCGCACGCCTCGCATAGCGAGGCGGCTACAGATCTGGCCTGGATGGTGGCCATGGATCGCGTCCCTTGCTCTCTTTCTCTTGTGGGTGATCGGCGGAATCGTGCTTCAGCCCGGCTTCTTTGATGAAGTTGTAATGCGCGAATTCATGGCGCGTTTCGGTGAAACAATTCATCGGCCGCAACCGCTCTATTTTTATTTGCCGCATTTGCTGCACAAATTTGCTCCGTGGAGCCTGCTATTGCTCGCTATCGCGTTTGTCGATCTTTCTTCGCGAAACTGGAGGCTACGCTCAGCGTTTCGTGAGATGTCTCCAGAAGTTTTTTGGCTGCTCTGCTGGAGCCTTGGTGGCTTAATCGTGATGTCGCTGATTCCGTCCAAACGCGTCGATAGAATTTTCCCTGTTATTCCGCCGCTCTGTTTGTTACTCGCAGCGCAAATTGGCAGGGTTGGGGCACCGCGCCGACTTCCGAAAGCTTTCGAGATAGCGCCGCGTTTCTGCCTGGCTGTCGCCCTCATGTTCGCAATCCTCTTCACTGGTGGCTACACGATCTCCAAAGTCATTTCCGGCTATCGCCATCATCGCGATGCGCTGGCTACGTTCGGACGCGATGTCCGTCGCGATGCGAAAACGCATCATTGGCGTTACGAAGCAGTATCGGCGAAGGATGAAAGCCTTCTGCTCTACTTGCAGAAAACGCGTTTCGTTGAACCGGCCGAAGCAATCGCTGAATGGAACCGTGGTAACCTCGACGCATTGGTAGCGTCCACGCGGAAAGCTTCAGGTCTGATGCGAGACCTTCGCCATGCTGCGCTTTCCGACTTGAAGTCAACTACCAGGAAAGAAGAGCAGGAGAAAGGCTACGTTTTGATTACACACTAGCTCCAAAGAGATTTGCGTTCAGCTGTGTCGAGGCGTCCGCCTTTTCCTTCCTGTATTAAATGGCTTTCATGGTAACACTGCCGCTAGAACTCGCTCTGCTTCTTGTATCGACAGCGCCTTAGCCTCCTTCATTACATCCTCTGGAACCCATCTCGGAAACGGAATACGTCGCGACACGTGCGCGCCGCTTTTAGTGTGCTCATCCCAAACTTTCGCGAGCCGCCTCTTATCAAAGCGCGGTGCAAGCTTTATGAGAGCTGGCCAAACCCGCCTGTGAACATACGTGACTTTGTCATTAATTAACTTGCAGACCAAAACCTCGGGACTTTCAGAAACTGCACGCACCGCTCGAAAGATTTCCCGGCTTTTAGGGTGCCCCCACCAACTGCCTCGAATCGGTTCCCCGGCAATCGCCTTTGCGAGGCTCGGCACTGGGCCACGCGCGGCTTCGAGCACTATTCCATGTTGCTCTACGAAAGCGATGGCTTCTCTCGGACTCACTTCTTTCTGATTTCAATCAGTCGCCCTGCTGCAACCAGACGTAGCGCTTGCCATTCCAGTAGATCAACGCGCTGGCTGCTTCACTCTTGCCGACGAGAAGCGCATCGCCATGAAACTTTGGAGCACTCGTGCTGGCGACCAGGTCGTTTTTCGAGCGAACCTCCCACGTATCCATCCACTCGAAGTCATCACCGCCGTTACCGATGCTAACCCCGGCGCCGAGAATTTGTACGTTGTCCGTGGCGCCATGAATAATCGCAATGCCGAGCTTGCCGGTCGAGCGTTGCTTTACCAGGACGGCCACGTCAGTCTTGCCGTCGCCATTAAAATCTCCACTCAGAAAGAATGGGTTCATGTGAAACGCGACTTCGTACTTGTTGCCGAGCGGACCATTGGTGATCGCTTTCTGGACCACCCCAGGCATGTCATGACGTTGCGTAGCCGTATTCGATGGTCGCGGCTGCGTGAGATCGGATCGAATTATCGCTTTTGTCTTTAAATCAACTTGATACGTCTTTCCGTGCTCAGACGTAACAATAAGCATGCCATCCTGCCGACTCAGTGATTTGATAAAAACCCACTGAACGTCTTTCTCCAGCTTCGGATCAAGTCGATTTGTAAAGACTGTCAATTCCCATAGCTTTTTGTTGGTTTGAATCTCCCATGCCTCGATGTATCCACGACGACCATCGTCATTCGGCGCGATGTACCGAATACCTTCATGAATTACTGGGTCAACCTTTGCGGGCTCGGTGCGTTTGCTCAGTGCCAACGACGGTAGTAGCACCAGCGCAGCGAATGTAAGAACCTGGCGTGTCACTTGAACGCGGTTGATTGCGTGCTTATCGGCGATCATTTGCGGATGTCGACCCGGAGAATTTCACCGCTGGACTCGCCCGGCACACGCGACTGTTACGTAGCTGGAGCGGCTGTTTAGGGGGCATTGTCATTTCCGAGCCGAGATCCAGTCTTCAGAAAATGGTTCAACTCCGCTTCCCAGGCCTGCATGAATTTCCGATAAGAATCAGCCGTGAAACTGGCAACGAACTCGTCGCCTGCTACACCGATGCTCGTGTGGCTATAAGTAATATCCGCAAAACATTCATCCCCATTTGGGGTGAGCTGAATTTCCAGGCGACAGGCCGTGACCTCCGGCACAATCTTTAACATCTCAACAAACCAGTTCTCTGGTTTGTGACTTATGATATACCAAATCGCTTTCCCGGGTTTGTCCGGCGTAATGAAGACGCAATCGCGCTCGGCAATGCCGGAAGAACTGATGACCAAGTCTGGCAACCAGCCCGCCGCCCATTCTGTTTCGCGCACTGGGCACAAAAGCGGAAAGACTCGCGCAGGCGGTGCACACAGTCTTTGCCTGTAAGTATGAGTTGCGCGATTTGGTTTGGTGATGCGCATGGCCGCGTAATGGAAAATAACTGAGCTACCCACCACTTTGCACATTCGCCAGCGCCTGGCGACCATTCCGGATGTATTCTCGGTGATCAACCAGGTAGCTGATTCGAACTCCAAGCATAATCCTCTCGTTAAAAGAATCCGCGGAGGAACGCCGCCGCTTGATCCGAGATGCCAACGATCTTGTTAGTTGCCTGACGATAGAATTTGAAATTGAGCTCGGTCTCCGGTCGGCCGTCGTTCCAGTCGGAAAAAAGTTTCAGCTCGCTCCGTCCCAGGCGCCGCTTCGCGAGCGCGGTGCGTCTGATGGTGATGCTGACGCGCGGCGTTTGCCGGGCGATCCCGCGTTTCTTTGCGATCGCTTTGGCCGAAGTGACGACGCCGCTGGCGATGAGACCCGGCCCGCCTTCGTTTTCGCTCGCGAAGACGAAGATGATATCGCCTTTGGCGATGTGCTTGCCACCATACATCGTCTTGTGCGCGTTGAACGCGTAAGTCTCCGCCGGCAGGTCGCTAACCTCAGCTTTGATCGCGAACATCATGCTCCCCTAAAAGCCCTCTTGTCACGCCGAAGCATTAGCGCCACTGATCCGATTTTGGATCCCAAAATGGGTCAGTTAAATCGAGTGATTTGAAAATAAGTACCACTTCATCCGGCGCGGGCCGACGGGATTCGACGGTAAGCCGATTTGCGTACCAATGAACAGCCAATTGCCAAAGTTGCTGCAGATTAACCAGCGGGCGTCGCGGAATGTTGTGCGCCGCGCACCACTGATTGACGGTCTCTTCCGACCGGAAGAGGAGCATGGTAGCTCACGTAAAGATGAGATCGTCCCACCAATGCGCCGCAGGCACGGCGAAATGCGCGACGTAAGGTTTCAAAATCGGCTCACCGTTTTTCACTTCGAG
>WNFS01003356.1_pt1 | contig 13742 bp, 11 predicted proteins | sample 5400141 | NCBI WGS metagenome assembly WNFS01 (sample SAMN13153358, study PRJNA577476) | soil metagenome | isolation source: 60 cm saprolite under Madrone tree | place: USA:California | collected 2016-06-14
AGACTGGCTGAATCGATTCCTCATCTAGCCGAAAGACTTGCTGACCGTGTTCCAGTGACATCAAGCGAGCTTTCCGTGTGGACCGGCGATTTGAGTCAGATATGACTCCGGTCAGATCTGCGCCACGTGTTTTGAGGAGTTCGCGCACCTGTTCGCCAGTGTCATCATGACCGACGAGGCCAAACGTCGTCACCTTTACTCCCAGGCAACGGAGATTCTCGACAACGTTTCCCGCCCCACCCAGCATCGATTCGCGCCTTATGACATTCAAAATCGGAACCGGGGCTTCGGGCGAGATGCGCTCGATGTGCCCCCAAAGATATTCGTCGAGCATTAAATCGCCGATTACCGCGATCCGGCAGCGATCAAATGTGTGCAGATGGTTCAGGGAGTCCGTCATCACTCATCACCGTCTGAGGGATCACACTCTAGTGGATGCGGCAATCAAACGAGCATCGGGAACTGCTACAAATGCGTTTTCCACGATTCCGCTAAAAATGTGAATGATTAACGCGTGCGCTTCCTGGATGCGGGGAGTAGAATCTGACGGAACGCACAAGCAAATATCAACCAAGGCGGCCATTTTACCCCCGCTCTTTCCCGAGAGGCCTATCGTAGCCAGGCCCAACTTCCTCGCGGATTCCAGTGCTCGCAGTACGTTGGGCGAGTTTCCGCTGGTGGAAATCGCCAACACCACGTCCCCGGGCTTGGCGATGGCTTCAATCTGCCGTGCGAAGATCTCTTTGAATCCGTAATCGTTACCGATCGCTGTCAGAGCAGATGAATCGGTATTCAATGCGATGGCAGCAAGAGCCTGTCGCTCGGCGCGGTAACGCCCTACGAACTCTGCGGCGATATGCTGCGCGTCGGCTGCACTCCCCCCATTACCGAAGGAAATCAGCTTTCCGCCTCCTTGCAGACACGCCAGGATCAGGTTTGCCGCCTGGACAATGTGCTCAGAGGCGCCCAACGCCAATTCCATCTTCACAGCGATGCTTTCTTTGATCTCTTGAGTAACGTAGGATAGCAATCTCGCCTCTTCCTTATTGGGCTGTTTCGATTAGGGGTGCGCGCAGACCTTGCGCTAGGCCCTTATAAATCGCCAGAAGTGCCGGAAAATCGCAGCGCCACAGCCGAAGTGCTGTATACAGCAGAATATGAGTAATTCCAAAGCCCAACATATAGCTTGGAATTTGCCACCATCGCAGGTGCTTGCGGGCCACCAATACCATGTTACGAGTGCTGAAGAATTGTCGTATCGCTTGGCTGCCCGCACCCATCGACTTCACGGATGTAGCGCCGTCGTAGTGCCACACATGAGCTTTGGGAGCGAACGCGAGTAGATACCTTCTTCTAAGAAAACGGACAGACCAATCCAAGTCCTCCGCATAAGCCCAAAATTGCTCATCGAGCAGTCCTACTGCGCGGACCGCGCTACACCGCACAAGCATTGCGCAGCCTGTTGCTTGCGTAATTTCCCGGTAATCGTCGAACTGTCCCTGATCTACCTCCTTCCAACCGCGATGCTTTGACGTGCCCGTCCATGGACTAAAGTCTGCGCCTGCATACCAGAGCAGATTTGGTCGGTCGGTAAAAAAGATCTTTGGACAAACAGCTCCAATGCGAGGATCGCTCTCAATTGCTGCTAGCATTTCACGAATGAAATCCGAAGCGACAAAAGTGTCGTTGTTGAGCAGCAGCACGTACTCTGCGTCGTTGGCAAGAGCGTGTCGTATGCCGACATTGCATCCTGCCGCAAATCCCAGATTGCTTTCCTGGGGCAGTACAGTTATCTGAGGAAATGCGCGCGATAGTATTTCTGCGGAGCCGTCGCTCGAGCCGTTATCGACGAGTAGAATCTCGAGATTCTGAGCATTCATTGCTAACAGGCTACGGACACAGTCCGCAGTCATTTCTTGACTATTCCAATTCAAGATGACTGCTGTAGTTTTGAGTGTGCGTTCTGGGTACATCAGTGAAAGCAGTAGCCTTCCAACTAGGGGGAGGTCGGACTCGTGGCGCTTGGACTCCACTGCGACACTGGCTTCCAGGACAAGCCTCCGAGGTCGCTTCTTACAAATGTAATCGTGCCATTAACGGTCAGCGTACTCATGCCTATCAGGTCGATATTTCCGCCTGCGCCAAAGGTGACGAGTCCTCCTAAAGTGAAGAATGTGACCATCTCGCCAGGGCCCAACCCACTCTGAATCGTTGTGATCGGTGTTGAGGACGGATTCAGGCCGATCGAATGGACACCGCGAATATTGATCGAAGCTGCTGGAGTCACTTGCGTAGTCATGCCGGAGGTAGGTGGACCGTTAAACGTTTCACAACATAGGTTATCCTGATAAACCACGCTGGCAATATTTGTCCCTTTTATAATTGCGTCAGGAGTTCCAAAAATCTGGTTATGCGCGAATACGACACCCCCTGCATTTGTCGCCTCAGGTGCGATACTCAGATCGTAACCCGCTCCATTATTGACGCCAACATTACCGGCAAAGTAGCCGTCGGATATCGTCAATCCTCGGGTGCCAACACGATTCTGGTTGGTTATTTGATATCCGCCCCAGAGTTCCTCATGGTGTGAGCCATAAAACGTCAGATTGATCGCGCCGTCGATCTGTACCGCTGTGCCCGCCAGCTGAGAGATCAAGCCTTCAAATACGATGGTTTCGGGCCAACCACCGAGCCCGCCACCGAACCCTCCGATATAAATGTTCGTCCCGTCTCCGATTGCCTGTCCGTCGAACTCACAATTCCTGAAACGCAATTGAAAAACCGAGCCCTCCAGCCTTAAAGCGTTCCCTCCACCCGGCGTACGAATCACAGTCACGTTGTTAAACAAGAGCCACTGGTCGGCCGACAAGAAATCGGTGTTCCGTGCTCTTAAATGTATTCCGGTCCCCGCAAAGCCAGATACAGCAATCTCGTCGAAAGTTGAAAACCACAAACCTGAATTCAGGGATGAGCTCGCATCCAGAAAGAACCCGTCCTCACTGGTATTCCCAACTGACCCTAAGAGTTGGAAGCCGGAAAGTAGCACGTGCGTGGCTGGATCGTTGTTGTCCTGTGGAACGACAAAGACTGGATTATTTCCGTTGATGGATTGCAGTGTAGTTCCATTGCAAGGCGCTGCGCTGCTACACGTGGGGAGCTGAGTTCCTCCCGACGCACCCATGCCTATAATCTTTAGCCCCTTGCGGAGGGTGATTTGCTTCACGGTGTAGGTGTAAGGGCCGAGATAAATCGTAACCGCCTTAAATCCGGGATCGATATTTCCCAGATTCAGATTGACCGTAGGTGCTATCGCGTAGATGATGCATCCATTTGCGGGACACGCCGCTATGGCCTCGGAGACCCCACCTGAAAAACGATCAGCGAACAGGATATTCGAGAGGTTCTGCATGCTGACTATGCCGTGGCGATCCGTAATTTGCGAGTTCGCAAGTGCTGTTGTGGAGGAAAACTTCGGTACCGTGTTCACCGTGCCTGTTGCAGTAGTTACAGCGGAAGCAACCGACGCACCAGCGAGATTGCCCGCATTTGGTGCGCTTGCGGCCACCGACGCGGCGTTAGCGGCTGGAGCCTCGGCGCCTGGGAGATTGAGGACGGCGGCGCTCGCCCCCGCTTTGGCAAACGCTGACGCCGGCAGCCCGCCTAATGTATTGGCGTCGCCGGCCGCCAAAGCATATGGCACACTCACCAGCAGTACCCTGGGTTGTTCCTCTTCTCCTGGCAACAGCGCGCGCACTCCCAGCCAGCGTTGCTCTCCCGAGGTAAACAACTCCATCGGAATTCCTTCGTTCCCAGTGCCTCCGAGCATCACCTCATAGTGCCCTTGTTGATCGAGTTGCGTATTTTGCACTTCCTGCCACAAAGGTGTTCCGTTCGTTGAATCACCGTATATCACGAATCTGATTGCAACAATACCGGTGCGGGCTGCGCCCGCCGCGTTTCTTAGTACGCCGCTAAACCTCACAAAATGAGGTACTCCTTGGCCACACGCCGTAGCGCTATTCGTGCACTGCCCGTCACAAGAAAGGGGTATGACTACCAAGAAAAACAGAATTATGAGAGCCCTCTCACCAGTTTTCATATTTTACCTTCGGTAACAACATTCTGGCTGGGCCCGTTCATAAGGATCGCCGCCGACACCAGCAATCCCAGATGCACCCAGCAAAAAGCCAAAATGGTGCCATCGGTCAATTGAAATGAAATCCCATAAAGCAAAGCTCCGGCCGAAAGGCCAACGAGCATCGGAACTTGGCTACTCCATCCGCGCAATCTCCGACGAATCTTCAACCAAAGCGAGACAAGAAAGCCCAGGAATGCGGTTAGCCCAAGAAGGCCTGTGTCGTGAAGAATCCGCACGCCCACATTCCCTACCCAAGCCGCGTCATCGGCCCATCCCGGTACATATTTGCCCCAGTCGAACGACAACTGCAAGCTGGCCGTGCCGCTACCCAGGAGAAGGTGATTCGGGACATCCTGCAAGGACTCCTGAATACTAAGGAAGCGCGTTATCGTCGTTTCTTCAGCCAGGCCCTGCTGAAACAGGTTCCCGATTCTTTCTTGGAGCACGCCGCCCATCACACTGGCAGCTATGATCAAAATCACCGCAAACGCTGGAAGGAGCATCGCTAGTGTGCTGCGTCGGGCATTCCGGCGGTGACGCGCGTGCCAAAAGACCCAACCAGCGGCTACTACAAGCGCGAGGAACGCACCCCGGGAAAAACTAAGGACGGCAGCCAGCGAAGCGACGACAAGACAAATCAGGTAGCCGACGCGATGCTGAGCCTGACCCAAATATAACGCTAGAAACAAGACTGCGCAGCATGCTGTATACGCTCCAAATAGGTTAGGTTCGTAGAGTGAACCGTAAGGCGCAGCCACGTCGACCAGATATTGTCCAATCTCCATCCCGGTAGTGGTGCCAAACGCGTGATGCGATGCATAGCAGAGAATTCCGTAGGCCGATTCAGCAATTCCCACGCCCAACAGAATCCGGAAGGTTTTTTCAAGTGTTGCTAAATCGCGCACCAGCAATCGAATCAGGAAATAAGGAAGAACCGCCAGATTATTCAGCAATGCCCATCGCAGAGTCGAGGATGGCGCAGAGGATCCGAACGCCGAACTGGCATAGTTGATCGTCACGTACGCAAGAACCCAATAATCTAGTTTCTCCAACCGCATTTCTCGTTTGTGGCGCAAGAGCCACACACCAACTGCCACGGAAATTATCGCAACAGCGAAGTGTTCTGGGCGGGCTTTCCACCCAAAGAGTTGCACGAAAAAACGCGGCATCGCGCTCATTCCGATAAGAACAAATAGAGCCCCATAGGGCCAGCGGGTCAGAGTCAGAAGAGCGACCGCCACAACTGCCAACGCCCAGGCAACCCAAGAAACGTCCTCCTCCAGCGCCAGTCGGCACACAACAAGGATTGCCGCGACAACGGCCACAAAGTCTAGTCGCCGAGCTAACTTCGATTCCCACCACGTAGCTGAAACGCTTCCCGTCATATAGAACTATTCGATGTATCCAGTAGAAGAGTCTTCCAATCGTCAAAGACTAGATACAGGCCGCTAGCCTTGCCTGGGCTCGCTGAACGACCCTATCCAGGCCGCGCTCAAGAGTGACCTCGGGTGTCCACAAGAGCTCACTCCTTGCTCGACCAACATCCAATACATTCTCAGGAACATCAAAACCCCGCGCAGCCCCGTAGCTAACCGCGACCGGCCAAGGCGTACGTTCCCTCAATAAATCAACAAGTTGAGCCAGAGAAGTACCGCGACCTGTTCCGATGTTAAATACCCGTTCGACGCCTTCGTATCGGGCCGCCATTATAAGAGACCTCACGACGTCGTCTACGTGCACGTAGTCTCGGGTCGTGGTTCCGTCTCCCCAGATCTCAAGGGGCGTCCCATTGATAGCCTTGGCAGCAAAATGCGTAACCGCCCCCAGGGGTTTGTTGCAATTTTGAGATTCTCCGTACATGTTTGACACGCGCAAGATGGTCGAATCCAAGCCCTTCATCGAACGAAACAGATAAAGGTACTTCTCAATGCTTAGCTTCTGAATGCCATGGGAACAGATTGGGTCGGTCGGATGAGTTTCAGAAATCGGGATCTGTCGCGCAATTCCGTAGACAGTTCCGCCAGAGGAAACAAAGACCACCCGGCGGACACTGGCCGAAACGGCCGCTTCCAAGGTTTGCACCGTCGCTACTACATTGGACTCCAGATCATAGCTAATGTTGTCGTTCGACGTCGAAGGAAGGGTGGTGCTCGCCAAATGAAACACGAAGTCCGCGCCGTGAAGAGCTCTGGCAGAAACTGTTGTTCCAATTGCAGCAGCGATCCAATCCACATCGGACCACCATGGATCGGAACCTCCACTCGGTCGTCCAGAACGAGAAACCGACCGAACACGAAATCCGGAAGCGAGAAGGGCCCTGCACAGGCGTTGGCCAAGAAATCCGCTCCCGCCCAGGACAACGCATAGCGGCGGCGCGTCATTCACTGTCGACATCCGAGGCCCCGATAAAATGCAGATTCAATTCTTCTGATCTCGGCCTCCCAGTCAGTCTGTTCGGCAAAAGCGAGCCCCGCTGTAGATCTCCGCGCACGAAGTTCGTCATCACGGAGTAGAGTCACGATCGCATCTGCCAGCGCTGCGGGATTTGCGTCAGCCAGTTGTGCCGTTTCCTCAGTTAAGAGCCACTCCACATTCGGGCCGGAATTCGACACCACGGCACATCCGCAAGCCATCAACTCCAGCGGAAGCAGCGAGACGTTCGTGTGGGAGAGCACGAGCGCGACGTCACAACTGCGATACAGCGCTCCTAACTCACGGCTCCTGAGCGCGCCGGGAAGGATCGCGGGAAAGGGCAATTTAACGGATGGTAGCGAACTGCCGACTAGAACGAGCTCCGTGTTCGGCATATTCCTAGCTACGATCGAGAGTGCCAAAAGTCCAAGTTCGAAACCTCGCCTTTCGGTTTCTGGCCGCGCGTAGAACAAAACACGCTTCCTTTGACCCGGGCGACGATTAGTTCCATTCGGGGAATAAACGTCCCGATCGTAGGAGAAACCAAATGCAGAGCAGTCCATCCCGAATTCCTTCCGCAGAGTGTCGGCAATCCACTCACCGGCTGTAACGCCACAAAAATTCCATTGATACGTGTGCTTCGCAAATTCGCGCAGGCTACCTTCAGGATGAAAGAGGTGTTCCAAATCTTGAACAAAATAGAATTTCTGAGCTGTATTTCCCAAGGCGCGTGCGGTATAAGCAGTACGCCATTCCGTAGCAACAAGCGCGTCCGAATCCGCAACTCCACCAGTGACAGAGCTTATTTCCGCTTCAACAGGGAAGTAATACTGGTGCACTATTTGCTTTGCCTGCCTGGAGTTTATGGGGGTTCTACTCGTCACGTAAACACAGTTCCTATGTCCCCAGCGCTCCAAATAGTAGATCGCCCGAAAAATATTGAACAGTCCTCCATTCCGCCCGCCACCATCTGCGGTCGTCACAAGCCAATTGATCTTCAGGGACCCCGCTTTCGGCGGGCACAGCATTGGCCGATGCTCCTGGCTTATGACCCAGTCATAATCCTCCAAAACATCGTACGGTACCCTCAACCTCCTTCGGGCCCAACGTGCGGCGGCATCTTGGAGCCCGGCGCGCAGACCGTAGCTGGAAACCGATGCACAAATCTTACCGATAGGTGATCTACGGAACCTCAAGATAGCCCTTCTGTTTTTCTTTACCCCATGAGCAAATCTGAAACATTGAACTTCCGAAGGTGACGATTTCTATCTGACAGGCAGGTAGGATTTGTTATCTGGTCCAGAACACGCTTAGCGAAAACCCGCGTCCGCACCGCGAACCAATGCAAAGAAGGCCTAGTCTTAACCATTGTCTTTAGGGTGGGAACGAGTCCTGATTGGTGTTGGCGCATGTAGGCAGAATGATCCCAGTGGTAGACGTAGTCGGATTGCTGAATGTTTTCGGGAAAGATTTCACCCAGCTTGGTAGTCATGCACATGACATAAAGCGGACCGCTCGATATTACTTCAGCGCGTCTCCCGTTTTTTGGCTGCTCGACCTCGAACCATTTGCCTTTGTCGCGCAAATCCGCCAGGAAGACTCCGGTTTCGCTGTATGCCGATGCATCTGAATAAAGCGAGAAAAATAATTCAGGAGAGAACTGCCAGAATCCATGACCGCAAAAATTATTGGCGGGCAGTACGTGGACTATTTGCCCTCCAGAAGCGCATAGGCCAGAGAGGTTCCTCAGAACTTGGGGAACGTCAAAAATATGTTCAGCGGTGCCACAATCGATGATGGTGTCATATTGTTGTTCCGGGACAATGGGCTTGCCCAGATCTACGATGTGTGTTGCGCCCTCGTAACCCGAATAATCATACGAATCAACGAGGGTTGCGCCAAAATGCTTCTTGAGAAGTTCTTCAGAGTAAAGGCCGAGGTTTGTATCCTTCCAAGAGACCCCCAAGACCCTCGCGAGCTCTCGGCGTGACACTAACAACGACTGCCTCCCAATCGTGGCAACTCTGCCCAATGTCCGCTTTTTCGTAACGTATCTGAGAAAATTCAGCGCATGAATGTCGATCCCCATTAGCCTTTCCTCCTTAGTTTGGCTCGGCTCAAACAGGGGCTCTCATTCGATCTTGAATCAGATAATTACGCTCAGCTGGCGCTAACCCCCAAAACCATCCTGCAATCCCGAAGGCGAGCAGTGCAACCACGAGGAAGGCTATCTTGACGGTAAGGTCTTGGAGAAGGCTTGCCGAATACAGAACTACCAACCCACCTACCGCTGCCATACCTAGTCTCGACAAAAACTTTGGCTTCTGCGCAAGAAGCCACCGGGAGGAAAGGAAAAACACAAAGACAGCCTCCACCGCCAGGCGCCCGGCCCAAGCAATGGCTGTACCCTCAATACCCAGCCACCTGGTCAAGAACCAGAGCGCGCCCCAGTACACGGGCAACTCCCCAGCGATAAGCCAAGCGGTAATGTCTGGCCTTCCTGCGCTCTGAATCAGGACAAACGGCAACGTTGAAAGCGCATTAAGAAATGCGCCGGCAGCCACCCAGCGCAACACCGATGCAGTGTTTAGCGAGAATGTTGGCCCTAACCAAAGCCGTAAACCTTCGGGTGCGAAGGTCACTATGACTAGCACCACCGGAAAAATGACAAAAAAAACGTACTTCAATCCACGGGAAAGCAATAGTCCGGCGCGGGTTGGATCCTGATTTAAACTCATAGCGAATGCTGGGAACAGAACGCCCACGACTGCAACGGGAACGACAGTCAGCCGGAGCACCATATCAACTGGGGCGCTGTAATAGGCGACTGCGCTCACTGAGACCAGGGCTCCGATGAGAAACCGATCCGCATAAGACAGCAGCGGGCCGATTACATTGTTGACCGTCATCCAACCGCCAAATCGGGCCAGGGGGATTACAAACGAGCCATCCAAAGACGGGTTTCGATAAAGCGCCGGAACAGCGTAAAAGCAAGCCCACAAATGGACTGCGCAACCGAAAAAACGTGCGGCAACAAGCAAAGCGAGCACAGGAACTAGGCTGCGTGAGTATGGCAAAACCAACAGCGGCCCGACGAACGAAAAGATGCTCAGCGGAATTTTGATCAGATTCACAATGCGGAAGCGCTGGAACGCTTCTAGAATGCCACGCAGGCCGGCTGTGGTGGTGACGATGGGGATGGAGCCAGCCATAAGATAGAAGCCTTGCAGTGTCTCTGCTTGGAGCGGTTGAGGGATTTTCAGCATGCGATGAACGAGCCACGGAGAAAGGGCGAGGGTGACCAGAGTTCCAACGACGCCGAGGATAAGCATGAGCAGCAGCGACGTCCAGGCGAGACGGGGAATGACATGTTCCTGGTCGGCAGCGAGCTTGTCAACGACGAACTTAGTTAGCGCCCTGCCGATGCCGAGATCAAACAGACCGAAGTAGCCGACTATGACCCACGCCAGCGAAAGTACGCCAAACCGCTCAACACCCATTCCCCGAATGATCATGGGAATAGCGACGATTGCCACTACCATTGGCACAATCTGACCGAGAAGATTCCAGATGGTGTTACGGGCCAGTAGCCGACCGCTGGTCAAATGCACATTTCGGTTTGTCGTAGACGGCTCAATCATGGATCGGTTCTACTTTTCAAATAGACGCGTCATCTCGCCTGCGGCAGGGGTGCCAAGTCGGTCTCATCAATCTCCACTGCGATCGATCGCATGACCAGATCCACCGAAAGCACAAATCTCGCCTTGCTCTTCCTGCGCACTAGGATTCCCTGCAAGCCCGCGAGCGGACCCGCCTTGACTCGCACGCGCCGACCAGCGGTCAGAAAGGGGTGCGGCTCAGCGCGGACCCCGCTCCCAAGGCTTGTCCGCAGCGCCTCGATCTCTCCCTCCGGCAGCGCCGTCGGAGTTCCGCCGAAACCCACTAGATTTGCCACGCCGGGTATCTGCAGCACTTGCAGCCGATCTCGCAGAGCCATCTGCACAAATACGTACCCCGGGAACAATGGGAGGTTGAGTTCTACGCGTCGGTCCTTCCACTTCCGTATCGAGGCGTACAAGGGCAGGAAGTGCGCCACCGACCTCTGTACCAACTGTTCTGCCACGCGCTTCTCGTGGTTCGCACTCGTGTAGGCTGCGTACCATCGCTGCTCAAGGTATTCCGCCGGCAACGCCGCGTTTCCCCTTGCGTTCAAGCCGAGAATCGGCGAAATTGCCACAGCCTTGGGCTCCCTCTGCGCTACATACAGCTTCGCCCCGTCACTTACAGGGGCAACCGTGACCTAACCCGTTCAGAATCAATTATCTACAACCACAAAAGCGCTATTTCGGCGATTCGTCCTGCCCTGAACGCCGCCCCCGCAGTCGCAAGAACGTTCGTGTGCCGGTGCCGTTTCCCGATCCGTTCTGCTCGAACTGAGGCAACTGCGCCAGCGCTGTACTAAACACTTCCTGCGCAAATGCCTTTCGTGCGTCGTTCGGATCCGTCGCATCCCAAGCCGTCTTTCCAAACAGCCAACACGCCGCTGCGGCAAAGGCAAACGTCGTGCCCAGAAAAATGATTAGCAACCTAGGTGGAAACGATTTCTTGTCCGGAGCGTTGGCTGTGTCCAGCACCTTCACGGTCGGAATTTCTTTCGCTTCCTGAACCTTGGCCAACTCGTATTCCTTCGTGAGAGTCTCGAGAACCGCTTCTTGAATCTTCGTGTGTCTGTACAGATCTGCATACGTGACACCGAGCAGAGGTAGTTTTCGGATGGAGGGATACATTGAGTCGCCGGGCTGGCTGGAAGCGTTGATTGAACTTTCGCCCTTCCCCCCCAGCTTTTCGAGCTGTCGTTGCAGCTCATCGATACGTGCCTTCGCGCTGCGCACGCGTGGGTTGTTATCGGTATAAATCTCCCTAAGCCCCTCGTATTGAGCTTGTGCGGCTATGAACTGACCCTGAAGCATCGCTGCTGCCTCGACCATAGCCTTGCCCTGTTCTTTGATATCGATCGCCGTGTTCTTGCTGGCGAACTGGCTAAATTCTTTTTCCGCCGCTTCCAATTCCTGGCTGACAGTCTGCAAACGACCTTCGAGGAAGACTCGCTCACGGCGTGCCGACGATGTACTCAATTCAGCTACCAGGAGGTTAAGTTCTTCCACGTAGGCCTGCCCCATGGCGGCCGCTCTTTGCGGATTCCTGTCGGTCACCGTGATGGATATGATTTGACTCTTGCGGTCCACGGAGATGCCGGTATGTTCCGCAAGTGCCCTCCGCGTATCTTCCATAGTCCGAGTCCCATAAAGTTTCTTTAAGTCAAACTGTTGGATCAGGTTGTCCTGCGCCGTGCGGCTGCCCAGAATGCCGACAAAGACATCGCTCGTGCTCTTGAGCCCCAGTAAATCGCTAGCAATCCCCCCAAGGCCTCCGGCGCCAGCGCTGCCGGACATCGCCGCAGCCGCCATCGCGAGGCCAGAGCTCGATTGATTATCTGGCGGCATCAAGCGCGCAGTGGATTCGTAACGTTTGGGGATTATAAACGCGATGAGGGTACTCGCGAGCAGCGCATACAAACTGACTCGCTTTGTGGCTGGTGCCTTGAGTCTCGTCCGGCGCGGGTGCTACGGGGAAATCATTCTCAGGCAACTCGCGGACAGGCTGGCGGACCGGAGCGCCACCCGAATAATTCACGGCCGACCTCCCTTCTCCGAGATCACCAGTTCTGAATTTGTGGCTGCTCGCTGAAACAATTTCTGCGGTTGAAACAGAATTTCCACAGAAGCGCTGACATTCCTCTGAGCGTTCTGCTGAATTACTGGAAAGATCCAGCGCTCGTACTGCACGGCAGCGGAAAAGCTCAGGTTGGGGCGCACCCAATAGTCTGCGCGCGTACCAACATCCGTAAGCGTGCCCCCGCCAGGGATGAATTCCTGGCTAACCTTTTGGTGTCGGAAATTGAACTGCAAGCGGTTGCGACCAGTGAACCAATAATTCGACCAAACTTGCGCTCCCTGGCCTTCTCGTCCAATCCAACTCCCGATCAAATTGCCGTTGTTTGTATATCCGCTCCTCCAAGTAAAGTTGAAGTAGTAAAAACCGTGGCCGACATTGCCGCCGATGGGGTTGTCGGTGTAGACGCCTTCGACGCGAAGGTCCAATTTGTGGAGTCGAGGGAACTGAGCGAAATAGAGACCCCCGCGCCATGCAGAACGGTCGGCGTACGCAATCGGCGAGAATTGATCGTCGGTGTAGCCATCGAGGTACAAGGTCACAAAGTTGCGCAAGCCCGGGAGGCGATAGTTTATGTCCAGACCAGCCGTGCGATTTCCAGGCTTAATCGGGCTGCCACCCGTTCCGCTGACAGCTTCATTTGCGGTGGAAAAAAGGCTGCGCAAGAAGGTGTGCGGAGTCAAAGGATAGCCAGGCCCGCCGTATATCGTCGTGCGGAAGAACCCAAACTCAAGGTTGCGTGTTGGCCTGAAGCTCAACTTCTGGCCGTGAATGAATGGTTGAGGAGAAAGGCCCTGCCCGAACTGCCCCACAAACCCCGAGGGAGCGAATACAAATTCGGTGCCGGCCAACTGTCCCAAGAAGAACTCCGTCCGTAGGGGTCCTAGCCAACCAAGAATGCTGGGGAGCTTTAGCGGAGATGTCCGGCTAATGCGAAACATATTGATAGGTGCAGAATTGTTGCTGAGTGTGAGCGAGCCGCCGTCACCTGGGCCCCACAAAAGGGTCTGCTTGCCAAACGAGATAAGCCAGTTGGACTCCATCACGCCGACGTACGCATCAAGCAAGTTCAAATTGGTCGTCGAAGGTTGGGCCGTAGCGGGCGGCAGTTGGGAGTACAGGTCTACTTGCTGAACGATTTGACGCGCTGCTAGAGGAAGCGCCGGCACACTCGGCGCGGTTTGTTCCTCTCCTCGAACATAAGCGACCCAACGCCCCCCTGTGGCATATGCCGAAAAGCCATTTACCGTGCTCCATCCTTCGCCGTAAGGGCGCCCAAAGTCGTTTATCTGTGTTTGAGCAAAAGTGTACCCGTCAGTGAGCGGGACACCAGAAATGTGTTCCGTTCTTGAATAGAGGGACTCCAAACGGAACGCTCCGGCACCAGCGGCTGTTCCGTCGACCTCCGGTCGAAATTCGCGTTGTAGTGCTTCGATCAGTCTCGATGCATCGGCGTTCT
>WNFS01005674.1_pt1 | contig 13736 bp, 10 predicted proteins | sample 5400141 | NCBI WGS metagenome assembly WNFS01 (sample SAMN13153358, study PRJNA577476) | soil metagenome | isolation source: 60 cm saprolite under Madrone tree | place: USA:California | collected 2016-06-14
GTTTGCAGCGATACAGGCGCCTCGGATACCGAAGGCAACTCACCAATCCGTATGCGCTGAACTGTGGGAACCGCTTGCCTCGCTGTCGGGCGCATGGCGGCGAGCGGAACCACCAGGCAAAATGCGGCGATCATTACTGCAAATATCCATCTACGCGTGACCGTTCGCCGGTTCATGGTGGAGTCGACAATGGCGATAACCCTCCTTTCAAGATCGGGCTGGCGGGCCATGGCCAACGCAGGCAACCATCGCCTGTCGGAACCTTTGAGCAAGCGCACAAGTTCGAGCAGATGGGTCGCGTAGTCCCTGCCATCTACACCGAGATTGACGACGGCATCGTCACAGGCCCGCTCGCTCTCCCGATGCAGCCGGCTGGAAGCGATCCAGAACAGCGGATTGAACCAGTAGAGGGCACGTACAATTTCTGCGAGAAGCTGAACGAGCCAGTCGAATCGATATACGTGCGCTAATTCATGCGCGAGTACCACGCGCAGCCGCTCGTCGGACCACTCCGCAGCGGAAGCGGGTAAGAATACCTGGGGACGGAGAAAGCCCCACGTTACCGGCATCGAGGCATGGCAGCTTTCCAGAACACGAACTGTTCGTTTGAGCCCGAGGGCGCGGGACAAATCCGTGGCAACTCTTGTCCACCTCGGATCCGGCGCGCATTGCGCCCGTGCGGCAAAGCGTTTCAACCTGAAAATTGCGGCGATGAGGAGCGTGGTGGAGATAATGGCGCCTGCAAACCATATGGCTGACAACAGGTAGGCCAGCGATCGGGCGGGCGGGATTCCCTCTGCATGTACGACGACCTCGGTACCGAACGTCGAGACCTGCGGCGCGGCGTTCCGGGATATCGCCGGCAGCACCGCAGCGACTCTGCTCACGAGTTCAGGCTGCCATGGAGGTAGGAACGAAGCCAGCAGGGGCAGAAGCGCGGCTGAGCCGATCGCAGCTGCCCAGAGGATGTGGCGTTCGGCCGCAGAACGCCGGCAGAAGAGCCTGGCAACGCAAAAAGCGGCGGCGAGGATTAGCGAAGCTTTGATCATTTACGCTCCTTCTTCGCTTTCTCGATTAATTGCGCCATCCGCTCCAATTCCTCTTCTGAGATTCTGGAACTTTCCCTTCCGAGCAACGCCGCCACGACCTTTTCAGCGGAGCCTTCGAAGAATGTATCGACCAGGTGCTTCAGTGCGGATTGCCGGACAGTGTGGCGGGGAATCGCAGGAATGTATACATAGCGGAGACCGTGCTCCTCGTGGCGAAGCTGGCCTTTCTCCTCGAGAACACGGAGCTGCGCTCGAACGGTGGAATAGGCGGGCTCCCCCGAGAGCTCGGCCATGACCTCACCGACGGTCGCGCGGCCGACGCGATAGACGATGTCCATGATTTGCCTCTCGCGGCGGCTGAGAACGGAATGTGGCGACTTCGGCATTGCCTGGTTTTATAGCACAGGTGCTAGAAAATTAGACAGAACTTTCTGGCAGACCCTTTCCGCGCGGGTGGCGACTGGGATACAATCTTCGTTTCCAGTAAACAACAGGAGTCTTTCTGTAATGATTCAAGCAACACAACTACGGCGGGGAAACACGATCCTGCTCAATGGCGAACTTTACCAGGTGGTGGACTACCAGCACATAACGCCGGGAAACTGGCGGGGAATGGTGCAGACGAAGCTGCGCAAGCTCAGCACAGGTTCCATTATCGATCACCGTTTCCGGTCGGAAGACCGCGTCGACCGTGCAATTCTGGACGAGCGCGAGATGGAATACCTTTATAAGGACGGCGCCGATTATTACTTCATGGATACCGAGAACTACGAACAGACGCACCTCAACGAAGACGTTCTCGGCGACGCAACCAGCTACCTTGTCCCGAATTCGAAGATCAAAGTTGAGTTCTACGAAGGAAAACCACTCGGTATTGAATTGCCCGCCACCATCGATCTCAAGGTGGTTCAAACCGATCCAGGTATGCCATCTGCAACCGTCAGCAACGTATTGAAACCGGCAACGCTGGAAACGGGACTCGTGGTCGGCGTTCCCCACTTCATTCAAGAAGGCGAAGTCATACGGGTCGACACGACGGAAGGAAAGTACGTCGAGCGCGTTCGTAGTTAAGCCATACCCTCTTCCCTGCGAAGGGCGGATCTGCATTCCAGGTCGGCGATTCCAAATTGCTGATTGCAGATCTGCCCTCTCGTCGAAATCACGCCGGCTAAAGCCGGCGCCTACAGATACACCGCTCACAGGCTTTCAACAATCAATCGAAACTGGCGGAATAACCAGAGGCGGACTATAGTTTGGCGGTTATCGGAGCAGCCAAATTTTTGGAGGCGAGCGATGGATTTCATCGAACGAATTTTCGGGGTGTCTCCCGACGGCGGTAACGGTTCGTTGGAAGCCCTCTGGTTTCTGATTCCTCTCGTAATTCTGGCGGCCCTCTGGGCGAAGCATGCCCGCAGAGGCTCACGCTAAAGAGTTTGTTGTTCGAAAACCTGCTCCCGATGAAAATGCAGGGACATCTGGAGCGCCGATGTCGGCGGCAGCGCCGCGGCGTTGTGGAAGTTCAATCCCAAAGACGCAACGTTTACGCTCTACCCGAAGCCGCAGAAGCCGGCGGACACGCCAAAGATACAGATCACCAGAGACGGGGCGATCTGGTACTCACCACGAGGAAGCGTGAACGCACCCGCTATCGGAGTGCTGTATCCCGACATGGATAAGATCGAAACGCTCGGCGCGTACTATCAGAACGGCCCGCCGGGATATCCGTACAAGCTTGCGGGTTCTGTAGGACGCACCGGACGGTAAGCAAAAATGGGCTCGTAGCGAACGCGGGCTAAAGCCCGCGACTACATTCAGGGCAGAACTGATCCCCAATGTAGTCGCGGGCTTTAGCCCGCGTTCGCTACGAGCCCACTTTTCGGAGTATCTCCAGAAGCGTGTCTTCTTCGCCTGGGAAGATGGTCCGAAAATCCAGAATTACGCGCCCGTTTTCAATTCTTGCGATGACGGGCGGATTGGAGTTGCGCAGCCGTCTTTCCAGCTCCGTATCGGACAGGTTCGGAAAATTGACCGTAACGCCCCGGGAAGGTACGTCGATCTCGGGTGCGGACCCTCCGCCGACGATCGACTTCAATTCCAGCGGTTTGACTCCCGGACCCGCCCGCTTTGCAAATGCTTCGGCACGCGCCTTAAGTTGTGCTTCAGGAATCCGAAGCATTCGCCAGGTTGGAATATCGTCAACTCGACCTTGAAGGTAGGCCCGCAATACGAATTCAAGGACGGAGATCGTCAGCTTGTCGACGCGCAGGGCCCGGAACAGCGGGTTCTGGCGAACTTTTTCGACGTACAGTTTCTTCCCTGCGATTATTCCGGCCTGTGGACCACCAAGAAGTTTGTCGCCGCTGAAGCAAATGATATCCACGCCGGCCTGAACGCTCTCTATAACCAAAGGCTCGTCTTGCACGCCGATAAGGCAACCGCTGCCAAGATCCTCGAATGTGGGAATCTTTCTCTTCCTTCCCAACTCGACGAATTCCTGGAGTGACGGCCGCTCTGTAAATCCCGTCATGCGGAAGTTACTCGGGTGGACCCTCAACAGGAGCCTTGTGTTTTCAGCGATGGCCTTCTCGTAGTCTTTGATGCGGGTCCGGTTCGTGGTGCCGACCTCATGGAGAAGCGCGCCGCTCTTGGCCATGACTTCGGGGATTCGAAACGAGCCTCCGATTTCGATCTGCTCGCCACGGGACGCAATGACTTCTCCACCTTCACCCAGCGTGTTCAAGACCAGCAGGACTGCGGCCGCATTGTTGTTCACAACAGTTGCTGCTTCGCAGCTTATCAATTGTTGAAGTGCCTGCTCCAGATGCACGTCCCGTTTTCCGCGTGCGCCGCCTTCGAGATCAAACTCGAGATTCGAGTACGCGACAGAGACATCGCGGAGGTGATCGATCGCACCTTCAGGAAGCGGAGCCCTGCCGAGGTTGGTGTGAAGTACGACACCGGAAGCATTGATGACCCGTCGCAACGATGGCTTCAGGAGTTCTCGAAGCCGTCGAGCAAGTTCTGCTGCGATACTGGTGGTCAAGTCCGCGCGGGAAACAACAGAATGTGACTGCGTCAGTTCACGGCGGGTTTCCGAAAGAACTTTATCCAGGATGGCCCCAACGAAAGGTTGGCCGACTATCTCGCGAAATTCTGCGAGCTCTTCGGAGTCGAGAACGTCGTTCACCGGTGGAATTTGTCGCAGTGCTTCCGTCATTTTTCCATTGAACGCGAACCTGGGCCCTTCGGGCCGCGCCGGCTAAAGCCGGCGCCTACACCAGAATCGAAACGTAGGCTCGAATGTAGGCGCCGGCTTTAGCCGGCGCGGCCCGAAGGGCCCAGGTTCGCGTTCATCCCGGCGCTATTTCAGCACACGGCAATTTGATTTACAATTAGGTGTGCGCACGGCTGTAGTGTTGGTCATAGCCATTCTCCTTTTTCCATCGCAATTGAGGGCATGGCCGGAGTCGGCAAACCGGAAGATTTTGAGGGATGCGGCGAGGCCTCTGCCGAAGTCTTTCAGCACTTTGCTGAAAGATTTTGAGAAGGTTCTTCTGCAGCCTTGCCGGGCACGAACGGTTGACGATGCGACCCATGTCGCTATTGTGGAATTGTCGAAAAAGGGTGGCGATCTGGCCGCCTCTGTAGCTGCAATCCGGGATGCTGGTTGCGCGGTTGCCGTCTTGAATGACCCGCAACTGGACTCTCTCGTTGCAGGGCAGGCCGAGAAATTTGCGGTTGTGTTTTACGGTTATCACGATCTGATTCTCACAGGTAACCTTGCAGGTTTCCTGAACCTGCGGGCCGAAGAGCGGGAGCGCCTGATGAAACGGCTGCGGCGTTCTTCAGAGCTGCCCGATCGAACGAATGTGATCGAAAATTCACCCCAGTTTGGAATTGCCTCCATCGCGTTCTCTCACGCCGTCACCGATGTGGCAAATGTCTGGCTTCATATCTGGAAAACGGTGAACGGCGACCTTCACTAGGACGATCAACGTGAAAAGAATCCAACGCGCGCTGATCAGCGTGTACGACAAGAATGGAATTGTCGAGTTCGCCCGGGGCCTGGCTGCGCTCGAGGTCGAACTCATTTCCACTGGCGGAACATCGCGCCTGCTTGCCTCCAGCGGAATTCCGGTCCGCGAGGTTTCCGACCTGACCGGCTTTCCCGAAATCCTCGACGGCCGCGTGAAAACGCTGAATCCGCGGATTGCCGGCGGTCTTCTCGCCATCCGCGACAATCCGGAACACATGCGGCAAGTGGCCCAGAACGACATTCCGCTGATCGATCTTGTCTGTGTGAATCTCTACCCATTCGTCGAAACCATCCGCAAACCAGGCGTCCAGCTCGACGAAGCGATTGAAAACATCGACATCGGCGGGCCTTCGATGATTCGCGCGGCGGCAAAGAACTTTCAGGACGTGGCTGTCGTCACATCGCCCGAGGACTACACGGCGGTTCTGGAGGCCTTAAGAAGCGGCAGTGGTGTTCTCAGTCGCGAATTGCTTTTCGAACTTTCGCGCAAAGCGTTCCTCTGCACGGCGAGGTACGACGGACACATTGCACAATATCTTTCCCAGGCGGGTATCAAGGGCGACTTTCCACCCAACGTCTTCATGGATTTTGAAAAGGTGACGGACCTGCGCTACGGGGAAAATCCGCATCAGCGCGCTTCCATGTACAAATGGGGTGGACAGCCGGCGCATGGCCTGGCAGCGGCGCGTCAGCTTCAGGGGAAAGAGCTTTCCTACAACAACATCGTTGATCTGGAGGCAGCCTGGAACTTGATTCGCGAATTCGACGGTCCGGCCTGCTGCATCATCAAGCACACCAATCCATGCGGCACGGCCGTCGGAGAGTCCCTTCGGGAAGCATACGTAAAGGCTTATGAAGCGGATCCGGTGTCCGCTTTTGGCTCGATCATCGCCTTGAACAACGTTGTCGATGCCGGCACTGCTACCGAACTGGCAAAGCTTTTCGTCGAAGCGATCATCGCGCCTGGGTATGGGCCGGAAGCACTCTCGATTCTCTCGTCGAAGAAGAATCTTCGGGTTCTGGCGGCCGAACCCATCGAGCCGGATAAGGACTGGGCGCGCTATGAGATGAAACGGGTGGCAGGCGGCATCCTGATTCAGGAAATAGATGGAATCCTGCTGGGCCCGGAATCGCGAATTGTCTCGTCTCGCCGGCCAACGGAAAGGGAACACCGGGACCTCCTCTTCGCGTGGCGAGTGGCCAAACACGTCAAGTCCAACGCTATCGTCCTGGCAGAAGGTGGACGAACGGTGGGCGTGGGAGCAGGCCAGATGAGCCGCGTGGATTCAGTGAAATTGAGTATTCGGAAGGCACAACCGGCGGCCAGAGGGACGGTTCTGGCCTCGGACGCGTTTTTTCCATTCCGCGATGGAGTCGACGAAGCAGCCAAAGCAGGAGTGACAGCGATCATTCAGCCGGGCGGTTCGGTACGCGACCCCGAGGTGATTCAGGCTGCCGATGAGAACCAAATCGCGATGATTTTCACGGGTTTAAGGCATTTTAAACATTAGCGTAATGGTATAATTGCCCGAAAAGCTCTTAATCCGACGTTAAGAAAGTTGGCTTATGAAGAAACTGTTATTCGTGCTCTTGTTGGCATTCGCCACGACCGGTTTTTCGCAAACCGCTCGAACGAACACCCGTACACAAGCGTATTACCACTTCTCCAAGGCACGAATGCTGGATGAGCAGGGGCAGGCGAGCCAGGCGATCGAGGAGTACAAGAAAGCGCTCGAGCTGGACCCGAACAATTCAATGATCTTCTCGGAGATGGCCGAAAGCTACATGCGGAATAACAGGGTGCGAGAGGCCGTGGACACAGCTGAGAAAGCGGTCCGCGCAAACCCCGACAACGTTGAGGCCCACAAGCTTCTAAGCCAGATTTACGTCCAGTTGATCGGCAGAGCGAATGCTCAGCAACCGCCGAGCCCGGAGGTGATCAATAACGCGATCCGGGAATTCGAGGAAATCGTTCGTATCGATCCCAACGAGCGGCAGTCATTCCTTATGCTCGGGCGGCTTTATCAGATCAAGGGCGACCGCAACAAAGCGACCGAGATTTACAGGAAATTCCTGGGAGCCGAGCCGGGCTCGGAAGAGGGCGTGACTGCATTGGCCAAGCTGCAAATGGACGCCGGAAACAACAAGGAAGCAGTAGCACTGCTCGAAGAGTTCATCAAAGGGAGACCCGACTCCGATGTGGCCCTTGAAACCCTTGGCCAGGCTTATTCCGATCTGCAGGAATACGACAAAGCAGCCGAAGCCTACAGACGCGCCAGCGAGCTCGATCCGGACGATCTCGAAGTCAAGAAGTCTCACGCCCAGGCACTGTTTCTCGCCGACAAGTTTGACGAAGCCGGCAAACTTTATCAGGATCTGGCGGCAGTTGAGCCGGATGACGGCCTGGTGTCGCTACGACTCGGCCAGATCTATCGTCGTCAGATGAAATACGACCTCGCGCGAAAGAATCTCCAGAAAGCCGCGCAGTTCTTCCCGGACAGTGTCGAAGTTCAATTCAATTTTGTGCTGCTGGACCGCGACGAAGGTTTCCTCGAAGACGCATTGAAACGAACCAGTGACATCCTCAAAAAGACCGACAGGGCGAATGGCCGCTACAGCGAGAGCGAGCGGCAAAATCGCCAGATTTTCATGACTCACCAGGCGATCCTGCACGGGTTGCTTGGCAATTACGCAGAAGCGGACCGTGAGTTCAGCGAACTTAAGACTCTTGCCGGAGGAAAGGACCCACGTTTCGATTTAATGGTCATCGAGACGTACCAAAAGGGAAAGTTGCTCGATAAAGCGCTTCAGCGCAGCGAACAGGCTTTGGCCGAGTCGCCCGACAATCGCCAGCTTCAAATAGTGCGTGCGGACCTGATCGCCGAGAAAGGCCGGGTGGATGAAGGTGTCAAAGCGCTGCAAAAATTGATGAAGGGCACAAAAGAAGATCTCGATGTGCTCTCGGCCATAACCAGCATCTATCAACGCGCCAGGAAGTTCGACGAGGCTCAAAACACCTTGAACCAGGCCCTCCAGCGTTTCCCCAATGAAGAACAGGTGTACTTCATGCAGGGCGCGTTGTACGAAAAGATGAACAAAGTCAACGATGCGGAAAAGGCGTTCCGCAAAGCGCTCGAGTTCGAGAAGGACGATCCGGCAGTTTTGAATTATCTGGGTTTCATGTTTGCAGACCACGGAATCAAGCTCGACGAGGCTCTCACGATGATCCAGAAGGCGGTCAAGTCGGATCCAACGAGCGGCGCGTACCTGGACAGTCTGGGTTGGGCATACTACAAGCTCAACAGGCTGGATCTCGCGGAAGAGTACCTGAAGAAAGCTATCATTTTCTACAACACCGATGCCTCGATCCACGATCATCTGGGCGACCTGTACTTCAAGACCAAGCGGTATGAGGAAGCCCGAAACGAGTGGACGAAATCCCTGCAGCTGGCTACCGAGAAGGACGAGATCGATAAAGTCAAGAAAAAGCTGGACGATCTCAAGAACAGCCGGGCTGCGAACAAATAATATCGAACCCTCCCTTCCCCAGGGCTGTCATTAGTTAAGAAACGGGCGGATGAAGACGGTTGCTGTTCGAGCAGAAGACATTGATTTTGAAGCAGCTGCTCGGGAGCATCGTTCTTTTCTGCTCCAGATAGCGGTCGCTTCGGCACGGAATCCGATCGACGCGGAGGATATCGTACAGGAAGCGCTGATCCGCGGTTTCCGCGGTCTAAAGCGTTTCAGGGGCGATTGTCCCCTTCGTATCTGGTTGTCGCGCATCGTTGTGCGCGTGGCGATCAATCACCATCGAAGCGTCGCGCGGCGTCTCAAACGCTGGGTTTTCTTTGCCGATCTCGAGACCGTTCACCAGGACGGCTCGAGCCAGGCGTTTGAGCCACCGGATCCCGCGGGCGTCTTCGATCGCGAGGCCTTGATGGACATCCGCAAGCACGTGAACCGCTTGCCGGATCAATTTCGAATGCCGCTGGTGATGCTGGCCGTTGAAGGATTGACGATCCCCGAAATCGCCGGAGTACTCGAAATACCCGAGGGAACGGTGAAGTCGCGGATCTTTTATGCACGAAAGCGCCTGAAAGAGGCGCTGCAGTCCAGGAAAAAATGAGCGGCTGCGAATGCAAGCCCGACAGGGCGCAGCCAGTAAGAAGAGGAAGATGAACGTCGATTGTCAGTGGATCTCGAAGAATCTGGAAGCCTTGTTTTGCGACGGACTCACGGACGAACAGCATCAGCTCGCCAGGGCACATATCGAAAACTGCCAGACGTGCCGAAGTGAAGTGCAGGCGCTGATTGCCGTCGATCCGCTGATCAAGAACTACTTCCGGCAGCAACTTGCAATTGCGCAGGCGCCGAGACGCCCCCGCAGGTCGGTCGTTTACGGCAGTGCGGTAGCCGTGACGGCGGCCGTCCTCCTGATCCTGGTTTGGCGGACGCCTTCGGTGAAGCCCGGCATGCCTCCGGCTGTGGCGCCTCCCCCAGTCAAGACGGACGAAGTAACTAACATCGTTCGCGCCAAACCGGAGCCGAGCCAGCCGCCGAAACCAGATCGGATAGAACCAGCAGTGGTCGCTGATGTCAATGCCCCGGACTTCCTGGTTACGGATCCAGCCGGTTATTCGCGAACTCTGGAAGACTACCGGGGTCGTGTTGCACTGATCGGAGTGTGGAGCAAGGATCAGCCTCAGTCCGTGGCAAGTCTTGAACGGCTGTATGAGACCTTTGGCTCGGATACGAGGTTGAGACTCGTCGGCGTCTCGAACGAGCGTGTCCAGAAGCCCGCAAACACAAGCTTCCCGATACTTTATAACCAGGGTTCGCGGCTCCTGGGCTTGAAACCCGGAGAATTTGTTCTTCTGGATGAGGCAGGATCGGTGAAGCTGCGCGGGTCGCTGGTCAAAGACTTTGAAAGTCTCTCCAAACTGTTACGGGAAAAGTAACGCCGGAAAAAAACGCGGGCTAAAGCCCGCGACTACATTGGGGACGAACGTGGTTTCCAAACGTAATTTGGGACCAACGTGGTTTCCAAATGTAGTCGCGGGCTTTAGCCCGCGTTCCTTCTTAGAACACCACCCTCAAGCTCACCTGAGCTCTCCGCGCATTCGTCCCGTCCGGAAATCCCTGGGACTGATTACCAACCCCAAGACCCGGCGTCGGAGTAAGCACGCCTCCTGTGGAGGAGAACGCTTCAGTGTTCACGAACGTGTCCGAAATATGGTTGAACACATTGAAAGCTTCAAAATTGACGTAGAGTCTCACCTGCTCCGTCAGCGGAAGAAGCTTGCTCACCCGCGCATCTGTACGGAAAACCTTATCAATATCCAGATTCGAGAACGGCTGGAACGGAACCCGAGTGCTTCCACCCAGTCCATTCAAGGACGTGTTAAACGCAGCCCCGGTGAACGGCGCTCCGACAACGCGGAGGGTTGCCGTAGCGGGTTGCGATGAAGCCACCGTCGTGATCTGGGTCAACTGCCAATTGTTGATAAGAAACTTCGCCACGCCGCCTGTGCTCTTGGTGAAAGTAGGCTGGATGATGGTCGTGGCCACGAGCCGATGACGCTGGTCGAGTGAAGATGATCCCTTATCGGCAGCGTAATTACCGCTATAGGTTGACCGGATGGTGTCAAAGAAGAGCGCATTGCTGCCGCCGCCCATGTTTGCCGTGTCGATCGCGTGAGACCACGTGTATGAAACCGAAGACTCAATCCCTTTCGACATCCTCTTCTTCAACTGAACGGCAAGGGCATCGTAGTAGCTGCGGCCGCCGTTTTCGACCTGAATGACTCTCTGGAACCGCGGGTCAACGCGATTGGCCAATCGATATGTCGGCGTGGTAAAGCTGCCGACCTGATTCCCGCTCGCGTCGTTGATGCGAAACGTGACCGGAGCGCCTTCCGGACCGATGTTCAGGTCGCGTGAAGTAGTAATCTGAATCCCACGGCTCCAGATATAGTTCAGCGTCAGGCTCATATTCCGTGACAGCTGCCGCTCGATCGAAAGATCGGCCTGCTGTGTGTAAGGATTTCGGAAATCCGGTGACGCGAAAGTTATGCTCACGCTGCCCGACGGCAGGTTGGTTGACGACAAGGGCAGCCTGGCGGGGAACACCGGACCAGCCGTAAGCTCCGCTGGAGTTGTGCTTTGCAGGAACACTGCGGGCTGATAGACGCCATTCGACAGGAACAGCGTCTGAAGCAGTGCGCCCTGGAATCGCGCATAGAAGATACCGTAGCCTCCGCGGACGACTGTCTTGTCTGACATGGAGTAAGCAAAGCCGAATCGCGGAGAAAAGTTCTTCTTCGGCTCGTGAATCGTCGCCGTCTGGGAATAGGCTGGATTGGTGACCGTCGGATTCGGCAGATTTGTGAAATCGTACCGAAGTCCGTAATTCAAAGTGAGCTTGTTCGTGGCTCTGAACTGGTCCTGCGCGAAGACGGAATAATCCGTCGTCCTGAAGTCGAGGATCGGATTGCCGACCGTTTGCGAGAAGGACTGCCAGCGCTTCGCGCCTGTCGTATTGCCCGAGAAATCCAGGGCGAAGTTCGACCACGTCGCGTAGGTATACGTTCCGGCCCGGTTCCTGAGGATGTCGAGATAGTCCTGAACTGTTGAAACGTCCACACCGAACTTCATGGTGTGGCGTCCCATTGTCCAGGTCAGATTGTCGGCAAATTGGAATCGCTGTTCGCTGGGATTAAGCCGAGGATAATCGGTAGCCGTTCCCAAATTCTGTTGGCCTGCCACGGTCAAACCGATCGGGCCGGTTTCGTTCGGAATGAGGGCCGGATTGACATAGTCGAATAATCGGTCCTTGAACCAGCCAAACCGAAACTCGTTTACCATCGAATTGCTCGTGACGTTGGTCCAGGACGCGCGGCCATAACGCGTGCGCACTGTCGAGTTCGCGTTGTTGCCGATGCCGTTTCCATTGGTCAACACCGCCTGCGTCTGAATGCCGTTGGGCGAGATCCAGCGCAGACCGTTAAAGCTTGCGCTGAATGTGTTGCGTGGGGTTGCCAACCAGTCCAGCTTGCCGAATCCCAGTTCGGAATTCGCTTCTCTGGGCAGAGTCTGGAACTGACGATCCAGAAATCGGCGGGCTGCCTCGCACTGTGTGGCGCTGGCAGTGCAGGTCTGTATAAAGGCTCCGGACCCGTCGAAAAATGTTGGATTGATCAGCCGATTTATGAGCGGGAAATTGCGCCGGACAAACTCCCCATTGAAGAAGTAAAACAATTTGTCCCTCTTGATCGGTCCGCCGAGGCTTCCACCAAATTGATTCCGCTTCTCGTCGGGATTAATCGTCGCGTACCGGTCGCGCGCGTTGAAGTCCTGGTTGCGGAAAAACCAGTAACCTGTGCCATGGACGGCATTGCTTCCACTTCGAGTCACCGTGTTGATGACTCCACCGGACGCCCTTCCGAACTCGGCGGAATAACCGTTCGTCAGTACCTGAAACTCCTGAACCGCATCCTGTGAGATTTGGGAGGAGATGCGAGTCCGGCCTGCGTTCTCGTTGTAGAACTGGTTCGTGGTGTCGTTTCCGTCGGTCAAAAACGAATTGCCGCCGGCGATGCCGCGGAAACTGATGAGTCCAAAAGTACCGTCGGGTACTACAGCGGGCGCCAGCAGAACGAAGGAGTCCACTCGCCGGCCATTAATCGGTAGTTCCTGGATCTGAGCGCTGCTGACGACCTGGGAAACGCCGCTTTTTGTCGATTCAACGAGGGGAGTTTCATCGATGACAGTCACTTCGCTCACGGTGCCGGCCACTTTGAGATCCACATTCAGGCTGATATCCTGGCCGACCTGCAAGTCGATGCTTTTTGCGCTCCAGTCCGAAAAACCGGCGAGCTTGACTGTGACGGAATATCCAGTCGCTGGAACGAGTGCCGGGGCCGTGAAAGCGCCGGCTTCATTGGATACCAGTTCTCGAGAAATTCCCTTCGACTCGTTGGCTACAGTAACGCTTGCACCTGGAATTCTGGCGCCCGTCGCATCCCGGACAACCCCGGAAATGCTGCCGAAGCCGGCCGCCTGAGCGAAAACGTCCGGGCATTGGCTTAGACACAAAAAGACGATTAAGGCAGCGAACCTTTTCATATGACCTCCAACCATTTTCTTCAAAGCTTACTTTTTTGTCTCGGACTCGGAGACCAGGGGGCGCCGTTTATATTAACGCACGTCTCCCGGGGTTGGGTATTACAAGATGATTACTCCACCATCCAAACGCGGGCTAAAGCCCGCGACTACATTCAGGCCGAATCTTGATCCCGATGTAGTCGCGGGCTTTAGCCCGCGTTCATCCCAAGATGATTACTCTTCGAGGCGCACAAGATCTTCGTAGGTTTCCCGATGGCGGATAAGTCGATAAGATTCCCCGCTTACAAGCACTTCTGCCGCGCGGGGCCGCGAGTTGTAGTTTGAGGAAAGGCTGAAACCGTACGCTCCTGCGCTCATAACGGCGAGCAAGTCGCCGGCCTGAAGCATGGGAACTTCACGATCCCTGGCGATGAAGTCGGCCGATTCGCAGACCGGACCCACAACATCGGCTGTTTCTTTTTGGCTCTGCGGACGAACAGACCAGAGCTGATGGTGCGATCCATAAAGCGCCGGCCGGATAAGGTCGT
>WNFS01002574.1_pt1 | contig 13713 bp, 13 predicted proteins | sample 5400141 | NCBI WGS metagenome assembly WNFS01 (sample SAMN13153358, study PRJNA577476) | soil metagenome | isolation source: 60 cm saprolite under Madrone tree | place: USA:California | collected 2016-06-14
GCTCCCAGCGCTTGCCAGCGCAGTGCCACCTGCACGGGGTCGGTATCATAGGTCGTCACCTGCGCATAATCCCCCTGGTAGAGTCGCACACATTGCCCATCCTTGATGTCAATTGCCGGAAGCACTATCATCCGTTCACCGCTATTGCCCAAACTGCTGTCGAACGACTTCCATATCGTAATAGAGCGACTCGCGCACAATCTTGCCGTGTTCACGGATCACCACGGTCACCCCAGGAATAGAGAAGGAACGACCAGAGGCGGGAAAACCGGGAAAATCCCCAGCATGGGTGCCAGTCGCCACCCACTCGACCGTGACCTGGTTCCCATGCACGACACGGTTAGTCATCTCAACCTGCAAATTGGGGAAAGCAACCATCTCTGCACCTATGCGGGCTGCTATTGCAGCACGACCAACAAAAGGCTCAGGGAACATACTGCCTTCGACGACGGCATCCTCGGCATAGTCGTCTTGCAGGGCACTCACGTTTCGTGCATTCCGAACCTCCAAATGCCGATCATGAAGTCGGAGCTGGAGTCCTTCATCCTCCTGGACATTCATTCGAGGGATTGGCGCTGCAGGGATGGTATGCGATGCTGCTGCGATGATCGTGGCACCAGCGGCAGAAATGCCCATCGTGGTAAGCGTTTGGATCAGTTGGCTGCGCGACATTCTCCCTGCACTGACCTCCCCAACCATCTGGGGAATCGTGTATTCCTTGACCTGCATATATCCTCCTATAAGGTACTCAATAACATCAGTGTCCGCCATGAACGTTGTACATGTACGCTGCTACATCGACCATGCCCGGGGACATCCTCAAAGGAGTGGCACAGAGCCATTTCGCCCGTCTCCCTCTATTGTACCTTCTCTGAGGCAGAGCATGCAATTTGTTGTTGTAACATTAGCGCTATGATTGGTGGTTGTGCAACTTTTCTGCAGTACATTCTCCCTTCCATCGCAATCCCTGTGAATCTGAGGCATCCGAAGGTACTACTCACCGTTCTTGTTTCCCCTCAAGGAGAACTCCTATGAAATATAATGATACACGGTGATACACTCCTTAGCGCGGTTGCTCAGGGGCCAGGTATTTCTCACTTTCGACTGTCTGAGTAACCGCACCTTTCCATGGCAGAGTCTGTCATGAAGATTGTACCCACTTCACGAAATTCTTGAGCATCTGCAAACCTACCGCGCCGCTCTTCTCAGGATGAAACTGTGTCCCCCACACATGCTCAGTCACGATTACGCTGCAATAGGGCGAGCCATAATCGGTCACTGCGGCCACGCCCTGCTGATCTTGCGGCTCGACATAGTAGGAATGCGCAAAATAGAAGTAGGAGTCTGGCGGAATATTTGCAAAGATAGGCAACCCGGCCCACAGTGGCGATACCGAATTCCAGCCCATATGCGGAATCTTGGGTCCATGGGGGATACGCCGCACCTCTCCGCGAAAGAGACGTAGCCCATCTACTTCACCCTCCGCGTGATGGTCTGCGAGCAGTTGCATACCAAGGCAGATGCCCAGAAACGGCTTGCCCTGTTGTGTTGCCTGACGAATGGCATCGTCCAACCCGCGCTCTACCATACGGGCCATTGCCGCGCCACCCGAGCCGACACCCGGTAGCACCACCGCCCGTGCCTCGGCGACCACCGCAGGCTCATCGGTCACCTGCACCGTTGCCCCAACATGTTGCAGCGCCTTCTCAATGCTATGGATGTTGCCAGCACCATAATCAATAACAGCAATCATATATCTATCCTCCAGGGTTCTATACCATTGTTGCCCATCTGCACAGCCAACGACAACCCCAACCAACTCACCGCAGGAGGTATACGCTCCCCATCAATGAGATTAATGGTCAACAGTGGACAGCACATCAACGCCAACTGCAACATCTCCAACCAATCCTCCGGCAGCCCACCACGGGCACGCAACTCTGCAAGGAGAGGCAGCAGGAGATGCTCCACTTTCGTCTCCAATATGGTCCGCCGTATCGGGGTCAGGGTATAGTTATGCTCGACGAACAGCATGCTATCCTGCACCGTGACAGCCAGTTGCAAATCACGAGCAACATCACGCGGGAAATACATCCACGTCGCAAACACATTATGAAAGAGCGGCTTGACCGCATCCAAAAGTGGCGTGTGCCGACCCGCAAAGGCCGGATCAAAATACAGGTACCTGGCACCGCCAGGATTATTCTCCAAAAACACATTCCCAAAATGAGCGTCACCATGCCCAATCACGGTCACAGCAGCACGTCTCGGATCAAGCACAACCTTAGCCCGTTCAATCAAATCGCCCAACGTCCACCGCAGCTCAACGCCATTAACCACCCAGCGATATCCCACCAATTCATCGAACGGCAATCCCGTACCGAGTAGGGGCGATCCCTTGCGGTCACCCCGGGGCTGGACTCTCAAGGGTAGGTTTTTCGGCACATCTTTTCCTTCATAAAAACTCTTAAGCCGTCCACCCGCCAACCGATGCCAGAACAACTGGTGAACAGGCGCCAGAGCATGCTCCTCTGCCGCAGTCGAAGCCAGTGTCGAGCGGTAGATCTCGAGCAATCGATCACACTCGCTCCGTTCAGCGGCAGCCAGCACCTCAAAGTTCCCGGCGTCGGCATCGCCTGTCTCGACTGCACGCACCAGGTCAAACATCACAGGCCAGCGCACCACCGGATAGATAACCATCTGCCGCCCTTCTTCGTGCAGCGTGCGTAGTGGCATGACAATATTGTAGCCAGCTTGATGCAATAACTCAGCATGATAATATTCTTGAATCGACCCTTGCTCCTCAACATGTGTCTTGAAGAAGTACTCCTCACCATCCGCGTGGTAAAAGCCGTTGAACGAATTTAACGACACAGGCTTCGGCATCAACGTGACGCTTTGCGTGCTCAGGTTCATATGCCGCACAAACCAACGTCGCAGCAGGCGCTCCGCCTTTTCGCGTTCGCTGAATTGTAGGTGTTGGATGGTGGCAAGACTATCGATGTGCGCCAATAACGCTGGCAGTTCCGTCACATCCTGAATCGTGAAGTCAGGACTACTTTGCGCCAGCAACGCACGCGCCTCCGGCGTACGCGCCCCGGTCAATACAGCAATTGTGAGAGCACCGGCAGCATGCCCACCCAGTATATCACCGGTGGAGTCGCCAACGACGATAAAGTCACCAGGATTGCCTCGCTGCTCGCCAATCCGATAGTTATGGTTAAGCGCGATCAAGAAGGGAAATGGATGCGGTTTCCCCAACAGCGCCTGGTCTCCGTTGGCACGCAGCTCGGCTTCAGCATGCACAACATGGTCGTGCGTTGAAATATGCGCCTCAGCAAAATACTGCAACAATCCCTGCATCGTGAGGGGCACCTGGGCCTCCTCAAACGAGCGCCCGGTGGCGAAGCCAAGCACATATCCTTGTTCGCGCAGCGTTTCAAGGGTAGCACGTATCGACGCTACAGGCAAAAGGGGTTGCTCAAAGTGGATACAACCAGGCTTACCTGTTTGTGCCGGCGCATGACCATAATCCCGCGTATAGAGTTCGTCGCCGAGATACCACTCTTGAAAGATGTCCTGGCAGAACGGCCAGAACAGGCTGTGGCGCGAGAAGACGCCTTCAATCGAGTGACCCAACACGTCGCTGGCATAAGCATCAAAGCGGTTGATGAGGTCGAGTCCGATGTAACCTTGAAAGGCGGGCTCCTCAAGGATAGGTTTTGAGAACGCTCCCTTCTCGTAGGGACCCTTACGGAATGACGCCACCTGTTTCCTAAAAACCGTTAGCCAACCAGCATCCCAGGGTTGCAAAGGCAACAGCGCAGTGAGATTCGGTAGCAGCGCAAGCAAACCGATCAAGTGCAGGCAAACAGTGGCATAACAGGTATCCCAGTTAGAGTTGATGGCACGGGCCTTCAGTGCCACGATCTCCGACTCCGGGAAGGTTGCACGACTGATGCGCCGACTCTCCTCAGCGCTAGCAGCAGGACGATACGGCTTCGTATCACCCTCCACGTTCCAGTAGCGGGGACTGTAGAGCAATTCATGCAGCGTCAAACCTGCCGCATCCCAGTAGGCCTCTTCACTCGTGATGACACCATCAAGGTCAAATATGATCAGGTTGCTCAACGTATCCTCTTCATCCGTTCCTTCAAAGCACGCACGCTCACCGACTCTTCATCAAAACGATGGCTCAGCGGCGTTACGTTGATATGCACCGCGCCTACACTACGTAATACCGCCACGATCTCTAAAAGCTCAGCAGCAGGCCCTTTGCCTGCATTGATTTCACCTGAGATAGTATACCAGTGATGGTCAGGATCACCAAGCAGCCTGGAACTCGCAAGCTGAAACTCGCCACTCGTAGCAAACGCCTTCAAGCGGCGATTCAGTTCAGCACAGACGCTGTCTACTGCATTGACGTTCTCGGCCTGTATGTGCGCTGTCAGCAGCGAACGATGACGGGCTTGCATGCGTGCATCGATCAGTTCGAGCATTGTCACCGTCAGGTGTAGCGCTTGTTCGCTGCGGCTCAGGAGACGTGCATTCGCGATCAAGCACGCTTGTGAACGCAAGACGACACCATCGTCCAACAGTTTCAAGCGATTTTCACGCAATGTTGTTCCTGTCTCGGTGAGGTCCACAATCAAATCAGCTGTGTCGGTCAACGGCGCAGCCTCCAACGCACCATGGGGAGTAATAATCTTGCAATGGGTGATGCCATGCCGGCGCAGAAATTGCCCCGTCAACGCCGGGTACTTCGTGGCAATACGCAGTCCACGCCCTTTGCGTGTATGGTAATATCCCGCCAGATGCCAGAGGTCGGCACAGGTATTGACATCAATCCAGGTTTCAGGGACGGCCACAACGAGACGACAGCCTCCATAACCCAGATCCCGTGCCAGGATGATAAGATCATCATCGCTATCATCTTCGTCACCCGCTTCGTCCCCATCACCACGATGCTCGGCCAGGATATCATAACCGGTAATGCCCAGGACGGCATCCCCATCCTGCACAAGCAACGGGATATCGGCGGCACGCTGAAAGACGACCTCCAGCCCTTGCATGCTACTGATGTGCGCCAGATACTGACGCGGGTTGCTGCGGTTGACTTTCATGCCACATTCAGCCAGAAACGCCATCGTTGCTGCCTCTAAGGCTCCCTTCCCCGGCAAAGCCAGGCGCGTTTCGCTTTCCAAATGTTTATCACTCCTTATTTTGTTATGTGATGCCCCTTCCAGTGCACTCCCAGCAGAAACATCATAGTTTGCCCTTCCGTCCCACAAGCACCACAACATCCAATCCCTTGCGGTTAATCGGCGAGTCCAGATACCAACTCATCCCCAACAACATGCCTTCCTGGCGCAAACTGTCCTCCTGCCCGGCCGCACATAGCATCGCCAGGCGTCCATCTTCTTTCAATACCCGGTACATTTCGCGCAAGGCCTCAACCACCATCGGCTGTGCCTCTTTATGATAGGGCGGCTCAGTAGCTATGGCGTCGAACGTCTCTGTAGCAAATGGCAAGCAGCGAGCATCAGCAATATAGTGACTGGCTCCCAGTTGAACCAGTCCCGCTTGCAAAGCTGGGTCCCAGTCCGCACTCGTGACAAGACAGCCGCTTGCAAGGGCCTCGATCACGATCCCACCGATGCCAGCGAACGGGTCCAGCAACAACGTTCCTGCTCCGGCAGTAACGAGATTGACGAGCAGCCGCGCATCATACACAGGCAATCCCCGTCGGCTTGATGGTCGCCCATCTCCACGACAGCCACGAATCGAGCGCACCTGGCCGTCGCTTGTCTCAAGCAAGAATGTTCGTCGATCTGGAGCACTTTCGCGTAGAGCCTGTGTATCCTCTTCATGGAGACGAACAAGGCGATAGAGCTTACGATGCCATCGTACCAGTCGCGTCTGATCCTGCGCACGGTCAAAGGACGAATGCTGCTCTATCACCGGCTCCAGCCTATCCACTGCACACGTATACCCCAGGCGCGAGAAGCGAGGAATGGCCTCATCGAGCGCATCGTCGGGTAACGTTATCCAAAACAACCCGCCCCGCTCAGCTAACGGACCACCCGCTGGCGCGACAGCTTGCAGGTCCCGCAGCAGGCTGAGAGCTTCTGCCGTGGCAACCGTCCGCGCCTTACAGCGCGCCGTTCGCAGATGGAATACCAGGAGCACATCATGCACCACCATGTTCTCCTCATATGTACGTTTCGAAGCACTTCCTTGCTCGTGCAGCGATCTGCTACGCTCTCAGTTCTCGTGACGTGATGCTCTCTATGCCTCCCTCAACGCTCGAAACTTGCTCCTCTCCCGTCACCAGGTCACGGACAGTCACCGTGCCAGCCCGCCGCTCATCTTCGCCGACGATCAGCGCCAGGCGCATTTGTTTCTTTACCGCCAGTCTCAAACCCGCACCAACCCCATGTCCCGTTACATCCACCTCCGTCTGTAGACCACTCGCACGAGCGGAGCGCGCCACGAGCAGGGCATAGGGCATATCTTGCACACTCACAGGAATAACCAGGACCTGTGTTTCTTGAACTATAGGAAAATCCTGCGGAGGAACGAGCGCAAGAAGTCGCTCGATACCAAAGGCGAAGCCGCAGGCGTTGATGTCACGTGTGCTGCCGACGGCTCGCATGAGACGATCATAACGTCCCCCCCCACATAGTTGTGTATCGAAACCATCTTCATCTTGCGCGTGGATCTCGAAGATGAGTCCTGTGTAGTAGCTGATGCCGCGCCCAAGAGCCAGGTTGAGTACAATCTGCTCGCTGGAAACCCCACTCTGCTCAATGATTGCCACAAGTTGCTCTAGTTCTACCAACGGCTCAGGGTCCAGTTCGTAGCGCGCTAAGAGGTCCCGCAGCGCATCAAAGACTTCAGGGGGTGGGCCAGAAACGGCGTGCAGTGCACGTAAAAACTCTAGCGCGTGCAGAATCTGGCGACGTTGCTCACTGCGTCCCATTTTCCAGAGGAAGCGTTCAATGACTTCTTGTCGCGTGTCGTCACTGCCAAAGGCTACACTCATGCCACCAAGGAGGGAGGTGATAAGTCGCGTCTCGACCTCTGGTGCCGTACCCGCTAGACCAGTGTTCATCGTGTTGTTGCTCACTATGTTTGCGGGATACAGGACTTCGAGGCGGGCTTGTGCAGCTTGTTCACCTTCGCTCGAGCGGCTGATCTGCTCCATGAGGCTGAGCAATAGATGTGCAGCATGATCGTCGAGATGCAGGCGATTGATGAAGCCGCTGGCGACTCCCACATGCCCCAACTCCAGTTGGTACTGGGCGATGTGCAGTGTGCGAAGTGCATCGCAGGCGAGTTGCAGGATTTCGGCATCGGCAGAGGCTGTGTGCCCACCGAATAGCTCGATGCCAAACTGTGTGTACTGGCGATAGCGCCCGCGCCCTGGGGTCTCGTAGCGGAAGACGGGGCCTGCATACTGAAACCGTAGGGGCAGTGGATGCTGCTGGTAATGGTCGAGGTAGAGGCGGCAGATAGAGGCGGTGTATTCTGGTCTCAAGCACAGGTCACGGTGGTGTAGGCGAAAGGCGTAGAGGTTTTGCCACAATTCCTGCCCGAAGCTGGCCAGGAAGAGGTCGCTGCGCTCTAACACTGGTGTGTCGACCAGGGTGTAGCTTGCTTGTGCAAGAAAGGTGTTCAGGGTGTTGATGATCCAGTTTTGTTGTTGATAGGTTTCTGGTAAGAGATCTCGCATGCCGCGTAGTCGCTCAATGCGCTTTTTCATAATTCTGTATTTTTTACCTCTTCATAATCGAAACTAACACCATGTGCTAGTTTTTTTCTGCCGCCTGCGGCGAGCGAGAGAGAAGAGAGAGCATGGGGACACCCCATTCCCCGGCAGGGGGACGCAGTCCCCCTGCACCCCCTGCTCAAAAACTTGCACCTCGGGTTAACTACTCAGTCATAAGTCAGGATGCTGTTCGAGACGTTTGATGCGGGAGAGCAAACGAATGCGCGCCATGAGATGGCGCGCATCAAACGGTTTTACCACATAATCATCAGCACCAGCGTCGAAGCCCGCCACCTTGTCTTGAATGGTGGTGAGTGATGTGAGCAGCATAATGGGCAAGCGGCGAAGTGATGGTGTATTGCGAATAGTACGGCACAAATCCAGGCCATTTTCCTCACTGAGCAACACTTCACTAATGATCATATCGGGAAGATATGTCACAAGATACTGCCTGGCTTCTACCAGCGATGCAGCACACTGCACGATGGCTCCACTACCTAGAGCCTGCTGTATCTTGTCGCATGCATGCTGATCACTATCCACAAAGAGAATGTGTAACTTACGCACTAGCAGAACCACCCTGACATCAGGATTGATCATATCGCAGCATAAGCCCCTCGCCGATCAAGAGGTAGAGAACCATCACCCTGGCTAGAAGCCCGGGGCGGCTTCTACTGATCGCTGCATAAGCAGCTAAATTTTCCGCATTGCCACAGTCTGCGAGAAGCAGCAGGCGACGCCAGAGAGTTTACTTCTCCTTGCAATGATCAGTAAAGGCTAGACGCCTATTCTCGCTCAGCGTGCATCTGTACCAGGTGATCCATACGACGCTGACGCTCCTCAGGGGTCAGACGTAGTACTCGTTCTATTGCGGCATGAAGCGCACTGGGCTTAAACGGTTTCGTAAGGTACTCATCGACACCTGACAGCAAGCCCGTCATCTGATCTTCCTCTCGCGTCATTGCGCTCAGAATAATCATGGGGATGTCAGCAGTGCGAACGTCACCACGCAGACAACGAACGAGCTGATAACCATCCATGCGCGGCATCTTTACATCGATGATCACACAATCAGGATGTTCTGTATGCACACACTCTAACCCCTGCACACCATCGTAGGCGACAAGCACATCGTATGCCCCTTGCAAGTTTACAGCATACTTAATCAGCTCGACGATAGTAGGATTGTCGTCGATAACCAATACTTTCTTCATGGTGTTCCTGTTATTCTGTGGGCCGCCTTGCACAAGGTACTACTCTCTAGCAAGAACAGACCGTCTCCTGGCATTGTAACACAGTTACGCGCCATTGCCAACCAAAAATCTCTCGTACTTTCTAGTTCTATCGGCAACGTCTGCTCATTTGGGTAGGGAGATAGCCTCTCTCAACGCAGTTTTGTGCCGCAATTGCGGCAGTAGAGGGAATTGGCGCGTACCGGATTCCCACAGGTCGGACACGTTGGCGATGGTATACTCGCACCTCCTCCGGGCGCGTGTGGTGCTGCCGGTGGTGGAGCAGGCCGCGGTGAAGGTGGAGCATAGTTCAACGTAGGAGCAGGCGCAAACTGGTTCGCCGGATATGCTTCGTTTCTCAGGTCTTGCATCTGGGCCTCACGATTCTTCACGTCATGATCCAGTTCCATCACACTGGCACATAAACGCGAGAGTTGCGCGTCCGGCAACATGCCTTGTTGATATAGATTCATTGCCACCTGGGCCAAATCATCCAGCAACCGCTGTCGTTGCTTAAGCAGTGTGTCAATCTCACTCTGTTTACTACGAACGCGCAGTTGTTTCTGCGCCTCCCAACTTATGCGGCTGACGGCCGCATTCATCGAATTTTTTGCGGATTCTACTATGTCACTCATGCTCTTACTCCCTTACGGTCGCCCTGCAGGCTCGGTGGGTCACCAGGGACCCTGCTCTAGTTATCCATAACAGCGTGCTGATAAATGCGTATTTCCTCGAACTTGCCATATGCACCCAATTGCACCGCAACAATATCTATTCGCCATGACCGCTCTGCACAGCCATGCAGGTCAAGATAGCAGGTGGCTACCTCTCGCAGCTTGCGCTGTTTGTGAGGTGTCACGGCCTCTTCGGGACGACCATAGATAGTCCCCCGGCGCGTTTTTACCTCTACGAAGACAAGATCTTGTTCATCTTCGGCGACAAGGTCAATCTCGCCATAGCTACAACGAAAGTTGCGCTCCAGGATACGATATCCCCGACCCGTCAGGGCTTCTGCCGCCAGCCGCTCACCCGTCCGGCCTAGGCCCTGGCGTGCGGCCCTTTTCTTGTTCGCGTTAACATTCCTGTTTTCTATGAGAAACGTCCTTCTGTAAAAGAATACGGTATTTTATTTATCCGCGTTGTACACGGTAACTCTTCAAGACTCCTCGTCACCTCGCCCATTCTAGTGGTAGGTGCGGGCTGCCGGAGGCAGTGAGCCTCAAAGAGAAGAAGCTCCAATAGTCACCGATATGGTGACAGCATATCCTAGTTGGTGCCTGATTGCAAGAGGTCGCATTTGGGAGCACAGGGCTATTTAAAAGTCGTCCTTTTGCTCATGTCGGTCCGCAAGCGGACCGACATTGAGAGGAATTGTTGAGGTGGTGGCGGGCTTTCAGCCCGCCACCACCTCAACAATTCCTCTCAGCGAGCGCCGAAGGCGCGAGGAAAGACAACGGAACGCGACTTTTAAATAGCCCTGGTTGGGAGCAGTGAAAACGGTGCAGCACCATCTCGACGCTCGGTATCCGTTCGTGTTACAATGTTGCCACAGGTCACAAAAATGCAGAGAGTTCACTTGCAAACGCTCAATTTGCGCAAAGCGCATATTTCTTAGGAACAGTAAGCCTGAAAAGACGAAGTAGGGGGCAATGATATGTCAGGTCATTCAAAATGGGCACAGATTCGCCGATCCAAAGGCGTCAACGATGCCCGCAGAGGACAACTCTTTACCCGGCTTGGGCGCGAAATCGTGGTAGCTGTGCGTGAAGGGGGCAGCGGCGACCCCAACGCCAACTCTCGACTACGCATGGCCATACAACGCGCTCGCGACGCCAACATGCCGCTGGACAACATTGAACGAACCATCAAACGTGCCCTGGGTGGCGCAGAGGGTGCATCCCTCGAAGAGATCACCTATGAGGGCTATGGACCCGGTGGGACCGCCGTTCTGGTCGAAGTGCTGACCGAGAACCGCAACCGGACGGTCGCCGAGATTCGCAACGCATTCAACCGTAATGGCGGGAACCTGGGTGAGAATGGATGTGTAGATTGGCTCTTCGAGGCCAAGGGCATCCTTGAGGTCGAGCTCAAGGGGCATGACCCCGACGAACTCTCCCTGGAGGCCATCGACCTTGGTGCCGACGATGTCGATCCTGTAGGCGCTGATGATGAGACCCTCACTATCTATACCGATCCATCAGACCTGGAGAAGATTCGCACCGCTCTGGAGAAGAAAAAGTATAAAGTCGTGAAGGCCGAGAGCACGCTGCTGGCGAAAACTAAGATCGAACTGACTGATGAGAAGGTAGCGCACCAGCTCATGCGCATGGTGGAAAAACTTGAAGACCTGGATGACGTGCAGAATGTGTCCACCAACGCCGACTTCTCCGAAGCGTTCGCTACTTCCTATGCAGACTAATGTGCCAGGCCTGGGTATCGCAAGCGAGGAGATGCTGCGTAATGGGCAACCCACCTCACACTCGCACTACCCTGGGCATCGATCCAGGGACAGCCATTGTCGGTTACGCAGTGGTGGCAGCACGAGGCGACGAACTGAGCATGCTTGCCTGTGACGTCATCACGACTCCCGCCGGTGTGCCCCTGGCGCAACGCTTGCAGCACATTTATCGTTGCCTGGGCGAGGTCATAACAATCTATCGCCCGCACGAAGCTGCGATAGAAGAACTCTTCTTTGCCAAAAATGCACGCACGGCCTTAACAGTGGGACAGGCCCGCGGAGTAGCAATGCTCGCATTGGCTAACGGGGGTCTCTCTATCGCCGAATATACGCCTATGCAAGTCAAGCAAGCAGTGACAGGTTACGGTAGCGCTAAAAAGGAACAAGTAGGGGAGATGGTGCGCATTCTTCTGCGACTCACATCCATTCCTCGACCCGATGATGCTGCCGATGCCGCTGCTATCGCCATCTGTCACCTGCACACCGCTCGCTATGTGTCGCAAGCGAGCTTCCCGCCAGGGCAGCAAGACACCACTCCGGGATAGTTCACGGCAGAGGAAAGGTGAAAACTTGCCAGGCTTCCCCAACCAAATTTCCTACCGGAGAGGCGGATTCTTTCTTCAACCGTTACTTTATCTAGGAGGGCTCAGGCCAGGAACAATGATTACGAGCATTCACGGCATCCTCGAAGCGTCTCGGGCAGATTCAGTCATTCTACGTGTTGGCGGCTTTAGTGTGCGCGTCTTTGTTCCAGCCTCGACACTCGGTCGACTCAGTGATTCTGGTGAGCAGATTACACTGTACACCCATTTTCACGTGCGAGAGGACGGCATGGCGCTCTACGGTTTCTCCGCTGAAGAGGACCGCAATGCGTTTGAGCAACTCATCGCCGTGAGCGGTGTCGGACCCAAAGTTGCACTGGCACTGCTTTCAGTGATGGACGCCAAGACACTGTATAGGGCAATCGCCGATGAGGATCAGCAGCGTCTGGCCCTGGCTCCAGGAGTTGGCAAGCGTCTCGCAGCACGATTGGTGCTTGAACTGAAAGGGAAGCTTCCCTCACTAGCTGCCCTGGGCGGTACCGGTGTATCACCATCCGGCAGATCGCAAGCGGAGGTGCTGGAGGCACTGATGGGCCTGGGATATTCTGCCGCCGAAGCGCAGGCTGCGCTGGCGAAGATCCCCCAGGATCGGCCTATGACACTGGAAGAGCAAATCACATTCGCTCTGCGCTCGTTTGCACGAGAATAGTTACCTTTATTTTTATGGGAGGATGCTGATGGCAAAGGAAAAACTGCCGCCAGCGTGTGCTTTTGCCGTTTCTGTATTGGCAGAATACGACCTGGACCCTGATGCTGTACCAGAGGAGGCAGTCGAAGCCGCCCAACAGCACGTAACAACGTGTGTGCGTTGCTTGAGCAATGTCACCATAGATATCACGGCCGGCAAAAAGAAAAAAGTGCAGGAGCTAGATTATTCAGAGGCCCAGGCTCCACTCCGTGAACCTGATGCACTTCCCATCACGCAAACCCCACAATACAGCCCGGTCTCACTGGCAACGGCACCCGCATCAGTGGTAGCTGATCCACCTCCTCTCCCTTCACCGGAGCCATCACCTCGGCCTCTATCTCAACCGATGCCGTCACCTCAGCCTATCATATCGGCTCCGCTGGATTCAATTGATGAACCACTTGATTGTCAGCAGTGCCGCCAGATGCTGCCGGAATATGCTGAGGCCATGGATAGTGGCCAGAACGTGACCTTACTTTATCCAGACGTGCAGGAGCACCTTTCAAGCTGCGAAGCTGGTTGCCTGGTATTGTTAGATATATTCCGTCAGGAAGCCAGGGCGAACCGCAAGAACCGCCGCCGTCCCGTACGCGATCCATTCAGTGTCATTGGTTGGGAAATCACCGGCTTCTTTCGCGGTGGGCAGATACCCATTGCCCCACGCGCACTCTCCTTCGGCACGCTTATCTTCTTGCTATTGGTTGCGTCACTGAGTTCCTACCTCGCTATACGCTGGGACGACTTACGCTACTATTATCCACTTCACACCCATACCATTCCCACGCCGGATGGTATCGGATTGAGCGACGGGCTGAAAATCTATGATGCCTGTAATGCCACAAGCTTTCAAGACAAACAGGAGGCAGCACAAGCATTGCAGCGCGGTGATCTGGCCAGAGCCGATCGCTTGCTCTCATCGGCAGTCAGCGTCGTGGATGCGACGGGTTGCAATAGCGGTGAAG
>WNFS01002577.1_pt1 | contig 13711 bp, 13 predicted proteins | sample 5400141 | NCBI WGS metagenome assembly WNFS01 (sample SAMN13153358, study PRJNA577476) | soil metagenome | isolation source: 60 cm saprolite under Madrone tree | place: USA:California | collected 2016-06-14
AAATCCCGCGGAGATGAAGGCGTACTCCAAATATCCATTGCCCCGGCTTTCTGTCCACGATGGATGTCCCACTGATCCGGCGAGGGTTTCACTAGAACGACGGGCGTGAGGTGATTGAGAGGGTCTACCTTCAGCCGGCGGCAGAGTTCGAAGCTCCCGATGTCCCGCAAACTATCGTACAGCAGAACCAAATCCGGCTGCGTCTGCTGGCAGTAGCTGACCGCAGAATCGGCGTTTGACACTGTATCTACATCGCATTGCTGGCTTTGCAGGAAAGACTGCAATTCCGCGCGACTGGGCGAAATAAAATCTACTAGCAAGATGGCCGGGTTCATTGCTTCCCTCGCTACGGGTCCGCAATTGGAGGCGGACACACCGCTCCTCTCGCGACACCACAAATTTTTGGTGGATTGGTCTTGCCTGAGATCTCCAATCCCTGTGTTCGGAGGACCCCCGCCTCCGCTTCCTGGGGACGAGAAAGAATATGCCGGTTAGGCAGGCGTAACGTTTGCTCTTGAAGTTCCAAAACGGGAATCAACGTAAGTGGCTAATAATTAACATGTTGAGGGAGGCTTGGCTTATAAGCGAGGATTCGGCACAAGGAAGAATTTTCATAGCGACTGCAGTGTTTACCTGATGCCGCGCCCTTCCCTTCGATCTCTCTTCGCCATGAGAAATTAACCAATTGGAAAGTCGCCGCTTGGGATTCGAGTGCTCTGGAAGCTCCGCCAATTTATAAAGCTATTGATGAGAATGCCTGTGTATGTAGGATAGCGGAGCGAACCTTCAGGGAGGGACGAATGAACATTGCGGAAACCTACGATTACATCGTTCGCGCCCGCCGCAACTTGTGGGCCGGGCTGCAAGGCGTTTCGGACGAAGTTCTATCCCGCCCGTTACTGAACGGCGACAAGTTTCACTGCATCAAGGACCTCATGTTTCACGTGGCCGCCACAGAGGACTTCTGGATTCGCGAGGAGATCCTCCGCGCAGAGCCGGTTCGGCAGACCATTCCCGCCTTGAAGGATACCCAGGGCGGCCCTGTTTTTGCGGGCTCCGCGCTCGAGATGCTGTTGGACTACTGGCGGCTTGTCGAGCAGAGCACCCTTGCTTACCTCCCCACGCTGACGGACGCCGAGTTGAAACGGATTGTGACGGTGCACGACAGGCCGGGGCAGCGCTTCACGGTGGATCACCTGCTGTGGAACGTGATGTTTCACGAGATGCGCCACACGTCCCAGATGACCGTCCTCCTGCGCACCCAGGGCATCAAGCCTCCTTCTCTCGACCTATATTACTACCTGCCCATTGCTTGACCGTTTTTCTGTTGACCATGTCGCGCCGCTTCCGCTTGCGGCGCGCTGTACGGGCGCGCTTCAGTTTACCCAGAGGAACGAAGGGCGCGTCCCTGTGTCCCTCCGCCATGCCCCTCGTGGCCCACAATCAAAATCCCTCTTGACTTTCCATAGCTAAGTGATACAATTCTTCCTAGGTAAATCTGCGTAGCTCTCTTCGGCTTCTCGTCTCGCAATCCATTCCCGTCCCCGGTCTTCGAGCCGAGCTGCGCATGGTCTCAGCACGTTTCACAAGGTCCGATAAAGCGCCTGGGTCGCTATTGCAATGAGTTTTCCTGCAGATTTAACCGTCGCCCCGAGCAGCTAGCGATGTTCACGCTGAAAAACATTCGCAATGGGAACGCCCTCGCTTATCGGGAGCTTGCGGCGAAGAATTAGAAGTTGACAGTTTTAGATGTTCGAGAGTAGATACCTTAGCCCGATCCACGGTCGCGCTTTGGCGTTGAGCACTTTGTCTGTCGAAATATGGCAATAGGAGCGTGCCCGCAACGCAGGTCTATTCAGGGCAGCTGGAACCCAAAGAAGACATGGCACTTCGAAAAGAAGACAAAGATTGGGTTACCGAGGAAATAGCAACGGCCATTCGCGAGCACCTAAATCCTCATGGATGGCGAAGGCTAGGTCTCTTTTTAAAGACTTGGATTCCTTTGGGAGCCGCAATTAGCATATTCATTGCTTTGTTGGCGTTAGCTGGAGCCGGGTGGAATTTTGCATTTACCCGTGTCGACAAAGAGGCTCGATTCCAAACGCAAACGACCTATGATCTAGGGCAAATCAAAGCCACAGTCACCGGATTGCAGTCAAGTGTAACTCTTCTACAAGCACAGGTTGCTTCTTCGAAGTATTCCGCTGTCCCCATAAAAGATTTGAAGAAGCATCGAGAAGAACTGAACACGATTAAAAATAGCTTGGTTCAGACGCCGCAGAACACGCCGGGCTATTGGCCTGCCAGCTTTGAGATCATCGCGCTCTTATCTCAAGCACAGTTTCAGCTAGAAACCATTGGTCAGCGGCCTCTGTCTGTCATGAGCGATATACGGATGGTTAATGTGCCTGCATTAGCGTTCGTTGTTCGAGAGAAAAACGTGCTATTAAAGAATTTGATTCAGGGCGTACATTTCGAGAATTCGGTCATTCATTTTGATCCTAGTGTAAAACTGGTGGACGACACATTTCTGAATTGCGTATTCATCTTGCCCCCACAGGAGAATCCGCCAAAGTCCTTCCAACAGAGAGGTAGAACATTGCTTACTTCCGACCTGTCTAAAGTCACCCTTAATGTGTCCTGATTACGTGAGTTTGGGCGATTTTGGTGCAACGTAAGTCTCTTTACAATCAACACTTCCAAGACGTCCGCAAGTGTTCATTCTAAAGAGTTTGCACAAGAACTAAACCCTTTAGATGCAACACTTACAAAAAACGGGGGGGAGGGGTCCGGTTATGGTTAACTAGAGTACCCTGAGTTCGGGTCACTCCTTCACGAGGTACAGGGCGCGCTCCAGTTCTAACTCCAGCTTTGCGCCCTTGGGCAGGTTTAGTTCGTGGCCGCGGCCGGATTCCATCAAGTACGCCGTTAGCGCTCCTAACGCTGCGCCTTCAGCGGCCTCTTTTTTGTCTTTGTCCTTGACGCCCTTCACGGCGCCGATGGCCGCTCCTGCCGCGGCAGCTTGCGCCGCGTCCTCTTGCGTGCTGCTTCGGCCCTCGATGAGTCCTTCTTTTTGCGGAAGGGATTTCACGCTGTGGTCGCCGGGAACGCTCACAACTTCCGCCACGATCGGCAGATCGCCAAATCCCGTGTGAATCTCGTCGAACGTCAGCCAGAGCTTTGCTCGCCCTGCCACTCCCGCCGGTTCCACGTGGCTAATGTGCCCGTGAATTTCCGCTCCGGACGGCAGATAAATCCCGCTGCCTGCTTCGAGCGGCTCGAGGGTCTTTACTTTGAACCTTTCGTTCTCCTTAGTGCCTTTGGTGCTCAATTCATCTTCGAGCCGCACCAGAAACTTGGTGCCGGGCGCCACCGCGTAAGTTTCAATCGGCAGTCCATGCCGTTCACCGTCCGCCTTCTGCCGCAACTGCTCCGGGGCTGGCGTTGTCGTTTCTCGTGACTGGTCTTGCGTTTGTTCCTGCGCATTGTTTACGGATCCCCAAACAAGAGTCAGTGCCAAAACCGTGACACCAGCAGTTACATTTCTGAGCTTCATCCGTTCCATAGTCTCCTCCCGCGAAATGCTGAGCAAAGAGTGAAAGCACACAGTGAACCACTATCTCTTCTCAACGCGGGCTGCAAAGGATTGAAAAAGGGACACTTGGAGGTGCTGCCTTACGCCTAAGACAGAAGGCCAGATTTCTGTCGGCGAATCCCGCCATCGCCCCGCAAGGGTTTCCCGACACTCTCTCGGCCTAAGGCCGGCTTCCGACTGCCCGTAGGGCCTGCCCGCCGCAGGCGAGCGGGCCGCCCTTCTACCCTTGCTCGAGAAATCGGCGGACCCGGCGCAACACGGAGGCATACATGGCGGGCGTGACGCGACCGGTTTGCGTATTCTGTTGGCTCGGGTGGTACACGCCAAACAAGCGGGGCGTGCCCGGCGCAACCTCGGCCTCCGCGCCATGCGCGAACTTGTAGAGCGTGCGCGAAGCGATCACGCCACGTTGCTTCAAGATCTCGAGATATCCGTCCCAGGCAATTTTTCCCAGAGCCAGAATTGCCTTGGGCTGCAAGATTTGCAGTTCGCGCTCAAAGTAGCCGCGGCAATTTGCGATCTCTTTCGGCAGAGGTTTGTTTTCCGGCGGAGCGCACCGGCATGTCGCGGTGACGTACGCGTTCTTCAGTTGCAGACCGTCGTCGCGGTGGAGGGAAGTAGCCTGATTCGCGAAACCCGCTTTGTGCAGCGCGGCATACAGAAAATCGCCGGAGCGGTCACCTGTGAACATGCGCCCCGTGCGATTCGCTCCATGCGCTGCGGGCGCAAGGCCCAGAATCAGGAGTTGGGCGTCGGCGTCGCCGAATCCTGGAACTGGCTTTCCCCAGTATGTCCACTCGCGATACGCCCGACGCTTTTCCCGCGCCACTTTTTCGCGGTAGCGCACCAACCGCGGACACTTTCGGCATGCCAAGATCTCTTGGCTCAAGATGAGAAGTTGAGAGTTTTCTTCCGGCATGTTTCTACGATAACGGGCGTGTCATCATTCGTTGCAGCTCGATGTAGGGCGTTGCTCCCGCAAACATCATCTCGCAAGAGCGCGCTTCCAACATTTCTTTACCAATTCGCTGCACCGTTCCCATCGCAGCGCGCATAATACCCGATCCCGAGCTTACTCTGGCTACACCGATTTTTTCCAGCTCCGCGAGGGGCGGACACGCTGGGTTTGCCAGAATGTTGAGCGGGGCGTCCACGGCCTTGACCATCTTGGCGATAATATCCCGGTCGTAAAGCCCGGGCACAAACAGACAATCCGCTCCTGCGTCGCGATAGGCGCGCAAACGTTCCACGGTTCGTTCAAAGCGTGTTGCCTCTGGACCGATGGGCATCAAATAAACGTCGGTGCGGGCGTTCAACACAAAGGGAACACCCAGTGATGCTGCGGCCTCACGAATGGCCCGGATTTTCTCCACCTGAAGCGGGATAGCGACTTGCGAGCTCTCATCGTCTCCGGTCACATCTTCCAGATTCATTCCGATCGCTCCTGCTTCGATTGCGGCCTTCACGGTTTCCGCCATGTCTTTGGGGGTCGTGCCGTAGCCCGCTTCCAAATCTGCGGTCACCGGAATGCGGACGGCGCGCGCGATGCGGCCCACGACCTCGAGCATCTCGCCACGCGAGATGCGCTGGCCGTCCGGATAGCCAAGAGAATAAGCGATCCCCGCGCTGGTCGTGGCTATCGCGGGATGCCCGCATTCTTCTAGAATTCGCGCGCTGGCTACGTCCCAGGCGTTAGGCAGCAGGAGGAGACGCGGTCCGTGATGTAGTTTCCGGAATTGTCCGGCTTTTTCGGCTTGTGCGCGCATATCCATTGGAAACCTCCAGGTGAAAGGTGCAAGGATTGTCCAGGAATGAAAGACTAAAGATTGTCCGCAATTTGGAAACGGCCAAATTGGAGAGCGATTCCTTTGGCTCAGCTGATTCGCAACATTATTTGCTTCGTCGCAAAATCGCCAAAACTTCGTCGTGAATTTTCCCATTTGTGCTGACCAGTTGCCCGGTATAAATCGTTCGCTCGCCGTGGACGTTGGTCGAACGGCCGCCCGCTTCCTCGACCATGATTCCGAGCGGCGCGAGGTCCCACGGTTTGGAAGTCCAATCGAGCGCGACCTCAATTGCTCCTTCAGCGACCAGCATGTGCTGCCAGAATCCGCCAAACGAGCGGCTGTTGCGCGCGGCGTCCAGCAGAGCGCGGATTTTTGCCTGGTCGTGCGCATTCTTGCTTGGACCCGTGCCGGTAGTAAAAACCATTGCTTTGCCCAGGCTGGTCACGTTCGAAACGTGGAGCCGTGTTCCATCGCGGTACGCGCCCTCCCCGCGATACGCCCACCAGCGCGAATGCAGGCCGGGCGCGCTCACCATAGCGGCGACGATCTCGCCATTCGACTCAATTCCCATCAGCGTGCCAAAGGTGGGGATGCCGCGCGAAAATTCTTCCGTGCCGTCGATCGGGTCGATTATCATGCGCGCGCGCCCGGAAGTGCTCGGCGACTTCGCATCGCCGCCGCCCATTTCTTCTCCAAGAACGTCCAGCGGCAATCCGCTAGCCGCCACTTTCGCCCGTGCCATCTCTTCCACGGCGCGGTCCGCCTGCGTCACCGCCGTGCCGTCGTCTTTTCTGTCAACGCGCAATTCATCCGCGCGGAAATACCGCAGCGCAATCGCGTCCGCCTCCTGCGCGATCGCTTCCAAGAGCGCTCCATATTCCTTCGCGTAACCCATGCGTTCACCCGTTTCGCTCGAAATACCGCCGTCACCGCGATTTGACTCTCTAGCCGTGCACCCCTAGCATACAAAGTTATACAAATGTCTGCTCAGGCCAACACCGGAACCGTCCTGGACCGCATTCTGGAAGCGCGGCGCGCCGAAGTCGATCATCGCAAAAAAGTGCTCCCGGAGACCGCGCTCAAGTATGGCGTGAAAGCGGCGACTCCGTTGCGCGATTTTTCCGCGGCGCTCTGCCGCGATGGCCTGAACCTCGTCGCGGAGCTGAAGCCGGCCTCGCCCTCGCGCGGCGTTCTCCGCGATCCGTTTGAGCCGGTAGAGCTGGCGCAGTCGCTGCAGACGGCGGGAGCCTGCGCGCTTTCCGTGCTCACCGAAGGAGAGTTCTTCCGTGGCTCACTGAAGAATCTTCGCGACGCCCGCAAGTCGATTCAACTCCCGGTCCTGCGCAAAGATTTTATTTTTGACACCTGGCAAGTGTGGGAAACGCGCGCCAACGACGCCGACAGCTTTCTCCTCATTGTCGCCACTCTTGACGATGCGCTCCTTCGCGACCTGATTGCTCTTGGCCGAGAAATTGGCATGGAGCCACTGGTTGAGGTGCACGCGGGAGAAGAAGTCGACCGCGCTCTCGCCGCCGGTGCGCGCATCATCGGTGTGAACAACCGCGACCTGAAGACCTTGACTGTTGACGTCAATACTTCATTCGAGCTGATCGACCGCGTTCCCGATGACTGCATCGCCGTCAGCGAATCCGGTTTGAGCACACATGGCGATCTCGCAAGACTTCGCGCCGCCGGTTTTGACGCTTTCCTCATCGGCACGCATCTTATGCTCGCACCTGATCCCGCCGCAGCCCTTTCCGCGCTCCTAAGTTCTCCGACGGGAACGCGGTAGGTGCCCATGGTCCGCGTTAAAATCTGCGGTATCACCAACGCCGCGGATGCCCTTGCCGCGATCGATGCTGGCGCCGATCTTCTCGGTTTCAATTTCTACGCGAGGAGCCCGCGCCACATCGACGAAGCTGAGGGCGCAAAAATTCGCCGGCAGCTTCCGAAAAAAATCGAAGCCGTGGGCATTTTCGTCAACGCCCAGCCGGCTGACGTCGCGAACGTGTGCGAGTCATTGAAGCTCGACGCCGCCCAGCTTCACGGCGATGAGTCTCCTGAGAATGTCGCGGAAGTAGCCCGCAGCTTTACCGTTTGGAAAGCGTTTCGCGTCGATCCCGATTTTCATTTGAAGACGCTCGATGAATACCCCGAGGCCGCTGCCTTTTTGTTTGACGCCGCACACACAGGCCAATATGGTGGTACGGGGCGCACTACGGATTGGGATGTCGCGCGGCGCGCCGCTGTTGGCCGCCGTATCATTTTGGCAGGCGGCTTGAACATCGAAAACGTGGCTGCGGCGGTGCGCATCGTGCGTCCCTATGCAGTGGATGTTGCCAGCGGTGTGGAATCAAAGCCAGGGAAGAAAGATCACGGCCGCATGCGCGAGTTTATTCAGGAAGTGCGCCGCGGCGAGCGGAAGTAGCGGCGAAAAATGGAAAATGGAAAATAGAAGATGAGCTCGATTCTGCAATCACCGACGACGGCGCCAGGACGCTTCGGCCCGTATGGCGGCCGCTACGTTCCCGAAACGCTGATGGTGCCGCTCTTTGAGCTGGAGCGCGCCTACGAAGCGGCGAAGTCGGATGCCGCATTTCAATCGCGATTCCACGATCTGCTGAAAAATTTTGCCGGCCGCCCAACGCCGTTGCAATTTGCTTCGCGCCTCACGGAAAAACTCGACGGCCCGCGCATTTATCTCAAGCGCGAAGATTTACTGCATACCGGCGCGCACAAAATCAACAACGCCATCGGGCAGGGCCTGCTCGCCGTGAAAATGGGCAAGCCGCGCATCATCGCGGAAACGGGCGCAGGGCAGCACGGAGTCGCTTCCGCTACAGTCGCGGCGCATCTTGGCCTCGAATGCGCCGTGTACATGGGCACGGAAGACATGGCGCGGCAAGCGCTCAACGTGGCGCGCATGCGCATGCTTGGCACGCAAGTTGTCGGCGTGGAGTCCGGCAGCCGCACGCTCAAAGACGCCATCAACGAAGCCATGCGCGATTGGGTTACCAATGTGCGAACCACGCACTATCTGCTCGGTTCTGTCCTCGGGGCGCACCCTTACCCCACGATGGTGCGCGATTTTCAGTCCGTGATTGGCCGTGAAGCCCGCGAGCAAATCCTTGCCGCCGAAAAGCGCCTGCCCACGCATCTCTTTGCCTGCGTTGGCGGCGGTTCAAATTCCATCGGCCTCTTTTATCAATTTCTACGGGATACGGACGTGAAAATGATCGGCATCGAAGCCGGCGGCCGCGGCAGCGAACTCGGCGAACACGCCGCCCGCCTGGCAGCGCATCAAGGTTTCATTGGCGCGCGTCCCGGAGTGTTGCAGGGGACTTACACTTACGTTTTACAGAACGAAGACGGCCAAATCGCCACGACGCATTCGATCTCCGCAGGACTCGACTATCCCGCGATCGGCCCCGAGCACGCCTGGCTCGCCGACCAGCGCCGCGCCGAATATTCCCCCGTGTCCGATCAGGCCGCCCTGGACGCCGCGCGCCTCCTCTCGCGCACCGAAGGGATCATTCCAGCGCTCGAATCCGCCCACGCCATCGCCGGCCTCATCGAGCGCATCTCCAAAATGAGCAAAGATGACCTCGTCATCCTCAACCTCTCCGGCCGCGGCGACAAGGACATGGACACTTACTCCCGCCTGCTCTAATCTTTAGGCTTTCCCGAAATCCAATGACTCTGGCGCTCTCCAACGCGACTCGCATTTCCAAACGCTTCGCCGCGCTGCGTGCGAGCGGCGAGCTCGGCATCGTCGCCTACATCACGGCGGGTGATCCCTCGCTCGACGCCACGGTGAAATTTGTTCTCGCGCTCGCGGGAGCCGGCGCAGACGTTATCGAACTCGGCGTTCCATTCAGCGATCCGCTGGCAGACGGGCCGACGATTCAGCGCGCTTCTGAGCGTGCTTTGAAAGCTGGTGCGACGCTTGCAGGCGTCCTAGGGCTTGTTCGCCGTATCCGCCAATCTTCACAAGTTTCACTCGTCCTCTTCAGCTACTACAATCCTATCTTGCAGATGGGGCTGGAAAAATTCGCTTCCGCCGCCGAATCCGCTGGTGCCGACGGCGTCCTCGTGACCGACCTTACGCCGGAAGAATCCGAAGATTATCGCCGCATTCTGGCCGCTCATCATCTCGACACGATTTTCCTCGGGGCACCCACTTCCACCGACGAGCGGCTTGCGAAAATCGCCGCGTGCTCGTCCGGTTTTCTCTACCTTATCTCGCGCACGGGCGTCACGGGCGCGAAGGATGCCTTGCCCGACGATCTCCCTGCGCTTCTGCGACGGGCCCGCAGCGTGACGCAGCTTCCCGTCGCCGTGGGCTTCGGCATTTCGCTTCCCGGCCATGTGTCCGTCCTCGGTGGCCTCGCGGACGCCGCGGTGGTAGGCTCTGCGCTCGTTTCCGAAATCGAAAAGGCAAAGTCCGTTGAAGCAGCTGCCGCCGCGCTTTCGGAACGCGTTCGCTCGCTTAAGGAAACCGCTCGACACGGCCTCTCGCGGCGCGAGGTGGGGCCATGAGCCTGGGTGATTGGCGAAGCCGCATCGATGAGATTGACAAGAAGCTCGTGCAGCTTTTGAACGAGCGCTCTCAGTGCGCGCTCGAAATCGGCAAACTCAAGCAGCAGGCGAAAATCCCGCTGTATCAGCCGGACCGCGAGAACGAAGTGCTCGAAAACGCCGAGCGTAATAATTCCGGTCCGTTGACCGACGCGGCCATTCGCCGTCTTTTCGAGCGCATCATTGACGAAGCGAGAGCCGCCGAGCGCGACGCCATGCATTCCGGCGGCCGTCCCCGCAAAGGCGGGAATGAATGACCGGCATCGGCAGTCTGCCTGGATAAGATTTTGGTGCGGCTGGGCGCGATTCATCTCGACAGGGGCGGGAGCCCCGCGTATCCAGTTTGAGCATTTTCGACGCGAAACAACACGGGACTAAAGTCCCGCCACTACATTGCGTAGAGAAGGAAACAGGAAACTCTCATGGTCATTGTGATGCAAGAAGGCGCCACTGACGCGCAAATCCAGCAGGTTATCGACCGACTTGTCGCGAGTGGCTTCAACGTCCACCGCTCCACCGGCGAATCGCACACTGTGCTCGGCGCCGTCGGCGTTCACCGCGACTTCGATCACCGTGACTTCGAATTGCTGGACGGCGTGCGTGAGGTCATGCGCATCACCCAGCCTTTTAAACTCGCCAGCCGCCAGTTCAAGCCTGAAGGCACCATCGTCGATCTTGGCCGCGGCGTCAAGATCGGCGGCCCGGAAGTGGCCATTGCCGCTGGCCCGTGCTCGGTCGAATCGCGCGAACAAATCTTTTCCGTCGCGGAAAGCGTCGCCAAAGCAGGCGCAAAAATCTTGCGCGGTGGCGCCTTTAAGCCGCGGACTTCTCCTTACGCTTTCCAGGGCATGGGGGAACCGGGCCTCAAGCTCATGCGCGAAGCCGCGGACAAATTTGGCCTCTTCACCATCAGCGAAGTGATGGACGCGTCGCAGATTCAAATGATGCTGGGTTACGTGGACATTTTTCAGGTTGGCGCGCGCAACATGCAGAACTACTATCTCCTTCGTGCGCTGGGCGAAATCCGCAAGCCTGTTCTTTTGAAGCGCGGCATGTCCGCCACCATGGAAGAGCTGCTGATGAGCGCGGAATACATCCTGGCCGGCGGCAATTACAACGTGATTCTCTGCGAGCGCGGCATTCGCACGTTCGAGACGTACACCCGCAACACGTTCGATATCGCCGCGATTCCCGTCATCAAAAAACTTTCGCATCTTCCGATGCTAGCCGATCCTTCGCACGGCACCGGACGCCGCGACAAAGTGCCGCCGATGGCACGCGCCGCCGTCGCTGCTGGCGCGGATGGCCTGCTCATCGAAGTTCACAACGATCCGGACCACGCCCTCTCCGATGGCGCCCAATCTCTTGAGCCCGGCCAATTTGCGCAGCTCATGGGTGAACTCCGCATCATCGCCCCGGCCATCGGCCGCCGCATCACCTAACGATGCCGGCCGGTCACCTCATTTCGCGTGTCACGATTCTCGGCACCGGCCTGATTGGCGGATCTTTCGCTCTGGCGCTCCGCAAATACACAACGGGGATACGCATCTGCGGTTGGGACCGAGCTGATGTGGTTCGCGAGGCGCAAACTCGCGGCGCCCTTGACGAAACTTTCTCCGGCGAGCTAGCGCCTGCACTGCAAAACGCCGATTTGATCTACATCGCGCTTCCTATCGCCGCGACAATTGATCTCCTTCCGGAAATCGCGCGGCATGCTCCTCCCCACGCGCTGGTCACCGACGCCTGCAGCACCAAAGTGCGCATCTCGCAAGCAGCCGCCGAACTTTTTCCTGGCGAAAAGGGGCCGCTCTTCCTTGGCGGGCATCCCATGGCCGGAAGGGAACTCCCGGGAATCGCGAACGCTAATGCCGATCTCTTCCGGGAAAATACTTACGCGCTGATCGGCGCATCTTCCCTGCAAGAAGATCCGCGCATCTCTGCCTTGGTCAAGATCCTCGAAAAGATCGGCGCGCGGCCGCTCTGGCTCGGCGCACCGCAACACGATTACGCCGTCGGCCTTACTTCGCATCTCCCACAACTCGCGGCCGTCGCACTTGCGGGATTTCTCTACGACCGCCTCGACGAAAACGGTCTCCCCATCACACTCGCCGGTCCCGGCCTCCGCGATTCGCTCCGCCTCGCCGGCAGCCCCTACGCCACCTGGCGCGACATCGTTCTCACCAACCAGGAAGTCCTCTCCGCCGCGCTTGATCTCCTTGCCCGCCGCCTCGACGATCTGCGCGAAAAACTTGCGTCCCGCGAACTGGAAGCCGACTTCGACGCCGCCAACGAACTCTACAAGCTCTTGAGGAGTCTGTAGAAACTGGCTTCGGCACGGCGCATATTCCACAGAATTTGCGTTAATATCTCCTCTCACTGGCCCAATCGAAAACTTTCTTTTCGATTCGCCCCGTTCGGCCCCGCCACCGGGATTTCTCAACCTTTTTCGCTGGCTTGCTGTTGCTGTACATGGCGATCCTGGCCGGTGGCGCCGCGTTGCGCGAGTCCGTCACCATTGATGAGGTGGCTCACATCGGAGCCGGCGTAAGTTATCTGCAGAAGTTCGATTTACGGTTCAATCCCGAGCATCCCCCCCTTCCCAAAGTCCTGGCGGCTTTGCCCCTGGTTGTGCGCGGAGTCCACGCGGACTATTCCCATCCCTCCTGGCAGAACGCCCAACAGTTTTTTCCTGCCTTTCTTGGCGAGTGGGTCTTTGGCGATTGGCTCCTCAACAAATGGAATGACCCGGTCACCACGTTGGCGTGGGCTCGCCTCCCCATGTTGCTTCTTACGCTGCTGTTGGGCTGGATTGTATTCGTCTATGCGCGCCGTCTGGGCGGCCCTTGGGGTGGCCTGCTTTGCCTATGCGTTTATGTCAGCACGCCTACTTTCCTCACCTTTGGCTCTCTCGTTCTCACTGACCTGGCCGTCACACTTTTTTCTTTGCTGACCGTGTGGAGATTGGCCGATCTAGGGAATGAACCGAGCAAAAAGAACACTTTTTGGTTTGCGCTGAGCCTTGCTGGTGCGCTGCTCTCGAAGTTCACCGCCGGCATATTACTTTTCGTCTTTGCCGTGTTTGCTCTGAGCACACGCTGGCGTCGTCTCCCGGGTCAACCGGCCGCCAAAGCGGATGCGCGCGTCTGGCGCAAGCCGCGCAGGCGTGCCGCCCTTTGGGGAATCCTCTGGGCTGCCCTGGCCGTTTACGCCTTCTACTTTGTTTTTTCCTGGAATCAGCCCACGAGCGCTCTCGAACGCCTGGGGCATGGCCTCGCTGCGTTGCTCCTCCGGCGCCTGCTCATGCCGCCGTTGCTGTATCTCGGGGGCGTAGCATTCGTCCTCATTGGCGGAAGCCGGGCGACCTTCCTTCTCGGGCACGGGTATTCCCACGGCGTTTGGTTTTACTTTCCGGTTGTTTTCGTCCTGAAATCGCCGCTTGGTTTTCTCGCCCTGCTCGTGCTCGCGGTCCTTGTCACTCTTGGGAGCAAGCGGCGCGTCTCATTGACGAAGCCAGCCGTTCCACCGGAATTCGCGGCGCATTGGCGCGCATTGTGGGTTTCCATAATCGTCTTTACGTTTTTTTGCCTATTGAGCCGCCTCACCATCAGCATCCGTCATTTCACGGTTCCGATGATATTGCTGATTCTATTGCTTGCGCCGCTTCCGCGAATACTCGGGCAGCTTTTGGCTTCCGCGCCCGCCGCGGCACGCCTCTTGACCGGACTGACTGCACTCTTTGCCGCGAGTTGCA
>WNFS01004491.1_pt1 | contig 13702 bp, 13 predicted proteins | sample 5400141 | NCBI WGS metagenome assembly WNFS01 (sample SAMN13153358, study PRJNA577476) | soil metagenome | isolation source: 60 cm saprolite under Madrone tree | place: USA:California | collected 2016-06-14
GTCGGAATCCTTTCGGGAGGGCGGAGCCATTCCGGCCAAATTTGGCGCCGACGTTTGCGGCGGCAACGGTGTTTCACCCCAGGTTGCCTGGTCCGGGCTTCCGGAGGGAACCAAGTCGCTCGTCGTTTTGCTCATCGACGCAGACGGGGCAAACGGGCTGACGGTCGCACATTGGCTTGCCTACAACATCTCACCGGCCCGCTCGCAACTTGGCGAAGCAGAGGGCGCGCAGGAAGGCAAGGGTATCTCGCTTGGCAAGAATGTCGTAGGGGCGATGGCATATCGAGGCATGTGTCCGCCGGTTGGAGACACCCCACACCACTACTACCTGTCGGTCATTGCAACGGATCTGGAGCCCGATGTGCTGAGGTCCGGGCTGACCCGCGACGAGCTGATGACGGCGATCAAGGATCACGCCCTCCGCGCGCAGAGCTACGTGGGGCGCTATGGACGATAGTCTGCGAGGGTCATCCGATGACTGACCGGATTCTGCTGAACGGTCGCTTCAATACGCTGGACCCGGCCAGGCCCTCGGCGACGGCCGTGGCCATCGAGGACGGTTTATTTGCGGCGGTCGGCGACGACCGCGAAATTGCGTCCCGGCGCGATCACAGGAGCGTCGTCATCGCGATGTTGGTAGCGCTGACTCTCGGTGGTTCGGTGCTGTGCGTGAAGGCGGCAGGGCCTCCCCAGCTTCCCGATTGGGCCTACCCGACGAGTCCCTCCGGATCCCCCGCCGCCTCTCCAACCGACCCGGCGCCGCTGCATGTCGCTGGCAGCAGCAAATCCTATGCCGCTGCCCAGACCGTGGACCGCTTCTCTCCACCCGATTGGCATCCAGAGGAACACGGGCCGATGCCCGAGGTCGTGGCAGTCGGCCGAAAGCCGAACGTGTTTGCGTGCGCGTACTGCCATCTGCCAAACGGCGCCGGGCGTGCGGAGAACGCCTCGCTGGCCGGTCTGTCGGAACAGTACATTGTTCAACAAATCGATGCGATGAAGGCGAAGTTGCGCACCGGTTCGGCACCCGCGATGACGGGCCTGATGAACCAGGTGGCTGCGGCAGTGTCCGGCGATGACGCGCGCGCTGCAGCGCGCTATTTTTCCTCCTTGAAGCCGGCGGCGGGCTGGATACGGGTCGAAGAGGTCGAGGTGGTTCCCATTACGCATGTGATTCCGGTCAACGTTCTTGCGAAGGCCGATGGACCCGGTACCGAGTCTCTGGGGCGAAGAGTCATCGAGATTCCAGCCGACACGCAGCGGACCGTCCTGCGCGATTCGCAGGCCGGATATGTCGCTTATGTGCCCGTAGGCAGTATCAAGCGAGGCAAGGCACTTGCAGAATCAACGCCGGGCAAAGTGCCCATCGGCCGATCACCGAGCTATCTTTTCCGCCAGCTGTTCGACATCCAGCATGGCGCACGGACAGGGCCCTCCGTGGAACCGATGAAAGCCGTGGTAAACAATCTGAGCGAGGACGAGATGCTGATGCTTGCCGCCTATCTGGCCTCCCTGCCGACGCGTTGACTCGCTTGATTCACAAGACAAGGAACACAACATGAGGCAGAACATGTCGCCCTCGAGAAATTTCGGCAGTGAAGGCAGGCAGCGGGACCAGACGCTGAACGACGTCGAAGCCTATCCGGTCGCCGAAAATGGCCTGCTTCATCGGCGCTCCTTCCTGAAGAAGGGTCTGATCTTCGCCGGGACTTCATCGGCGCTGGCGAGCGGCATCGAGGCAGCCCGCGCGGCCCCACTGACCGAGCCGCCGTGGGCGCTTCAAAGCGGCGACCCGATGCCGGCCTACCAGCAGCCTTCAAAGTACGCGGCCAGGGTCATCCGCACCAACGCCAATCCGGACAATCTTCCAAAGGTCACGCAGACTCGCACCCCACACCACCTGATGGAGGGGCAAGTCACACCCAATGGACTTCATTTCAGCATCTGTCACGCCGGCGTGCCGCAGATCGATCCGGACGTACACCGCCTGGTCATTCATGGACTGGTCAAGCGGCCGTTGATGTTTTCGGCGGCCGACTTGTGCCGTTATCCGATGGTCTCGCGCCTGGCATTCATCGAGTGTGGGGGCAACAGCGCGCCGCTGTTCTCCCCGGAACCGGTTCAGGGGACGGCCCAGGATCTGCACGGGCTGGTGTCGAGCGCGGAATGGACCGGAGTGAAACTCTCGACTTTGCTCGAGGAAACGGGTGTAGACCCGAGTGCGACCTGGTTCGTCGCGGAGGGCGGCGATGCCCCGCACATCGACCGTAGCGTGCCACTGGCCAAGGCATTCGACGACGCTCTGATCGCTCTGTACCAGAACGGAGAGCCGCTGATGCCGGGCAACGGGTTTCCGATGCGGCTCGTCCTGCCGGGCTTTGAGGGAAACATGCAGACCAAGTTCATCCGGCGTATTGAGCTGACCTCCGAGCCGGCGATGAGCTATTACGAGTCGCAGGTGTACACGGCGCCGCTTCCTAGCGGCAAGGCCTACCAGTTCTATTTTGTCTGCGATGTGAAGTCCTTCATCACCTTTCCGTCCTACGGCTTCAAGCTGCCACGTACGGGCCTGTACGAAATTTCGGGACTTGCCTATTCGGGGACCGGCAGAATTTCCAAAGTGATGGTGTCGGCCGACGGCGGCAAGACCTGGGGAAAAGCCGCTCTTCAGGAGCCGGTGATGAGCAAGGCGTTTACCCGGTTTCGCATGCCTTGGCGCTGGGACGGGGGGCCGGCCATCATCCAGAGCAGGGCGTACGACGAGTTAGGAAACGCTCAACCGACGCGGTCCCAATTTGTCGCCGCCCGGGGTCAGTACGAGAAGGTCCCGGACATAAAAGCCTTCCAGAACCACCACTTCAACGCGGTGGTGAGCTGGGGCGTCGATTCAAACGGGGATGTGAAACATGTGTACGCCTAGAGCCTTCCTGTTCGCGGCAACTTATATGGTCGCTGCACAGTCGGCCGTCGGAGGGCAGACCACCGGCCTTGGTCAGCCCATCTCGGAGGCCGATGTCGCACCTTGGGCCATTACCGTGTTTCCAAGCGGACGGGGATTGCCGCCTGGAAGCGGCACCGCTGTGGAAGGGGCCAAAGTCTACGAGATCAAGTGTGCCGCCTGCCATGGTGATGCCGGACAAGGCGGTCTTGGACCGGTTCTGATCAGTGATCGCAAGCGGCAGGGCATCGATGAAAGCACGGTCACCATTCCGAATTACTGGCCCTACGCGACGACCGTCTACGACTATGTCCGACGGGCGATGCCGTGGCAGTCGCCTCGGTCCACCAGCGACCAGGAAGCCTGGGATCTGACCGCGTTCATTCTGGAAAAGAACGATCTGATCCCGCCCAACAGCACGATCGACGCCCGGTCCCTGCCTCTGGTGAAGATGCCGAATCGGGATGGTTTCATCCCGGCGTTTCCGAAGCTTCTGCCGGCCAAGCACCCTGTCGCGGACCAAGCCGGTCACTAGGCAAGTGAATGATGGACGGTCGACTTGCCGGCCGCACCGAGAGTCGCGCGCTCGGATGTGCCAAGTCTCACCATCTCATGCGCCTAACCCTTGAAGCCGTCCTCGCCATGGCTGTTCTGATGTCAACTCCTGCAGAGTCTGCTCACGGTCAGGGTGGCGCGGTTCCTGTCACAACCTATGTCGACGTTATGCCGAACGCTGTCGATGCCGCAACGGCGCTGCTCGAGCGGTACCGCAATGCAAGCCGCAAGCAGCGCGGCAACTTGCGATTTGACGTGCTCCACGAGATCGCGCGTCCAAACCGCTTCGCAATCGTAGAGGCGTGGACAGATGAAGCCGCACTGGACGGTCATGACAAAGCGGCGAGCACCTCGCAGTTCCGCGACCAACTCAAGGCGATTCAGAGTGCACCCTATGACGAGCGCGTCGCTCGCGCTCTTTACACCGGTCGGGGGAAGAGTGGGACCCGAACCGACACAATCTATGTCCTTACTCACGTGGACGTGACCCCCGACCACGAGAAGGATGGGCTCGCATTGCTCAAGGCCATGAGCATCGATGCCGCCAAGGATTACGGCAACATCAGCTACGAAGTGCTCCAGCAGGCGAATCGGGTGAACCACTTCACCGTCATCGAAGAGTGGGCGAACAAGAAGGCCCTCGATGCGCATGCGCAGGCGGCGCACACCCGCGCATTTCGCGAAAGGCTGTTGCCTATGCAGGGCGCACTCTATGACGAACGGTTCTACAAGAGGTTGGATTAGGGAGACGAGATACGCTGCCAGGAAGAGTATGTCATCGTTCGTCAGCTTCTGAATGAGCGAATCTCTAGGTCCGGATTGACCGGCTGTTGACCGCCCCCGGGGGGTCGCTCGAACGATGAGGCGCAGGAATCGAGCGGTGCCTCTTCAATGTCTTCGCCGTACGTTCGCTTTCCCGGGCTCGGATGCGCCGCTTGGAGTTGACCGTGGCCTGTGCGACACGGTAACTTTCGTTGCCACTTTCGACGATGTGGCGGTGATCCCGTTCACTGCTTGCGAAGCGCCGAAACGAAATGCGTGATTCTGGGTTCACCTCTCATGTGAAATCGATCCACCGCATCTTGTAGCGTACGGTCTGCATTCGTTACCCAGTCGTGCTGGCGCCGATGTTCTAGCCACGATTCGACGTGGAAGGTCTCCAAGTACCGACCCTCCTCGGCGGCGTCCTCGAATATGTCCCACGCGTACACCCCGTCCCGCCGGCGCACGTGCCCGAGTTTTTCTATCGCGGCAAGAAACGCCGCGCGATTCGTGGCCTCGATCCAGTATTCAACCGTCACGAGCACCGGCCCTTGATCGTCCTGCATTTCAAGCGACACGACTGGCGTGGGCCAGTGCATTGAAGGCGTCAGATCGACCTCGGCACCGTCCTGTAGCTTACAGCGCCAGGACAGAACGATGCCGAGCAGAGCGCCAGTTGCGGCGAGGAAATGGGCGCCGGGCACGCCGATGATTACAGCAATTTCTCCCCAGATAGCGCTCCCAAGTGTCATCGCTCCAAAGAACACCATGACGAACATTGCTAGTCCACGGCCGCGTACCCAGTCAGGCAATGCCACCTGAGCCGAGACGTTGAGAGTCGCGAGTACCGCGATCCAAGACACGCCGGCAATGGCGCTCGCTGCGACCCCAATCAGCGGCTCACGCGCGAGGCCGAACAGCGTCAGCGCCAAGGCCGTGCCGAGCGCCCCGATTGCGGTCAAGGCGTTTGGCCCGAACTTCGACTTCAGCCGACGCAGAACGAGGGCACCACACACCGCATCGCCTCCAATGTCGGCAAGAACGCCCGCGGGAGTTGCGGACATGCACATTGGCAGACTGGCCGCGACCTGCACCAGCGACACGACTAGAGGATCTGCATCGAGGTTTGTCATCAGCCAACTCGACGCGGCGCTGGACATCCAAGTGCCGATGTTGCTGATGACGCGGCAGTCCACATCACGGCGAAAGCGGGGTGATGAAACGGAGTCCATGGAGACGCCGCTGTCTTCCTGGAATCGTCGGCACCTCGCAGGTCATGGTTGTGCTCGCTCATCGCTGCAGCCTGCGAAGCGCTCCTGCTACAGACCCCCCAGTCGGGCCGTGGGGGCGGTGCAGGCATTGCGATCTCCTGCCTGCTAGCCGCCGCCTCGTCGATATGTCCTACTTGTTCGCTGCTGACGCCGGAACTGTGTATTCCGGGTATTTCGTTGCCGGCGCGTCGTGCACCATGGTGTAGGCATACTCCACGCCCACGCCGTAGGCGCCGCAATGGGTTTTCACGATATCCATGACGGCGTCATAGGTGTCGCGCTCGGCCCAGTCGCGCTGCCACTCCAGCATGACCGAGAGCGCGGTGACCGGCTTGGCGCCCGCCTGGATCATGCGCTTCATGGCGTTGTCATGCGCGAGCTGGCTAACGTCGCCGCAGCAGTCTTCGACGACATATACCTCGTAGTTGTCATGTATGGCCTGGATGGTCGCCAGCGCGACGCAGGTTTCCGTCCACAGGCCGGCCAGGACGATCTTCTTCTTCCCGCTCTTCTGAACCGCAGCGACGAAGTTCTTGTCGTCCCAGGAGTTCATGCTGGAACGTTCGATCGGCTCCCGTTTCGGGAACACCGCCTGCACTTGCGGCCACATGTTTCCGCTAAAGCTCTTGGTCTCGACGGTCGACAGCACGACCGGCACGTCGAAGACTCGCGTCGCCTTCGAGAGTGCGACTACGTTGTTGAGGATCGACTGGCGATCGAAATTGGCGACGCCGAACAGCATCTGCGGCTGGAAATCAATCAGCGTGACCACGCAGTTGTCGGGCGTCAGAAGTCCTTTTTCGCTGCGCTTCGCTCGAGGCATGATGAGCTCCTTTCCGGGTTGTATGGAGTTTGGTAACGTGAACTAGCCACCTGGCTGTCAAATGTGCACACCTCCTTGAATTGCGCCACGTTTCGGCGATTGATTCGATCAAGCAAAACATAGCGATGACCGTCGTAGGCCATCGACTCGCGCAAATTTCAAAAATAGATCAACAAATCCACCGCACCCATCAGTTGCTGCGTCTCCTTGCCGTTCCCAAATGCTTTCACGCCCTGCACGTCCGTCTGCTTGTCGTAACGCAGCTCCGGACACAGGCGCACGAATGAGTTCATGTCGTAGCGCATCCCGACGGTCAACGCATTGATCGCGCCCCGCGCGACGGTCAACGGCAGCAGCGAGAATCCCTGAGGTGACCAGTATCGTTCGGCGCGCGCACCGAGAGTCCAGTGCGAATCGAACTTGTAATGGGCGTGCAGGTTCACGTCGCCATAGGTCGCTCCCGTGAAGCTTCGGCCGCCGTGAGGACCGAGCAGTATCGTCTGCGGCCGTCCATCGCCGTCCTGCTTGCCCTCGAGCGCCTCGCCCGCGAAATACCACGGCCCGGTTTCCCAGAACCCGTTGATTGCCACATGCTTGCGGCGCTGCGGATTCGGCGAGACCACCGGATTGTTCGGATACTGGGGCTTGTTGCCGGGGTCGTTCTGTTCGTCACCCGTGATGAAAGCCAGGTTGACGCCTCGATGGAAGTCACTATCCCTCCATCGCAGCGCACCCAGCAGCGTCTTTTGCCCGTTGTTGTCGGCCCAGTTCTGCCAGCCATTGACGACGCCCAGTTCTCCCATCCAAGCACCGCTGGCGCCGTGGGCCAGATTGGCCGAGGCCAGCACGCCGGTCACCTGGTTGGGGTTCGCAGCAAATGCGTAGGTTCGCGAATAGAAGAAGTTCGGCCCCGCCTTGGTCTGCACCGGAATCTCGTAGCTGACGCCAGCGCCGAACCGGCCCACCGTCAGCGCTGCGCCTTCGGCCACCGGCAAGGCGAACTGAGCGAAGACGTTCGGAAAGGCGAAGAAGTTTTGGCGACTGGAGGCCGCTCTGGCCGGGTTCAAGTCGCCCGGATGGTTGGGGCCGATGTTGTCGTCGAAGCCGAACGTGCGGGCGGCCTGGCCGTTACGGCCGTACATCGACTCGATCATGAAGCCCCAGCTGACGGCGGTAGCTGCCTCCCCGGGCTTGGGCCCGACCCTGGGCTGAACGTTGCCTTCGATGTCCTTGTGCAGAAACGTCTGGATCGTATCGAATGAGAAGTTCTCGTCGCTGACCTGAGGTAGCGGGTAGTTGGAAAGACCCCCATGGCGTTCGCTCACAGTGGATACGTCGTTGCGTACGAACCCGCCCTGCACATACCCGTCGAACTGGATCCCCGACTCGTTGATCAATGCTTCGACACTTCGAAACGCACCGGATACCTTGCCCGCAGCGGGACTCGTCGCAGGCGGTTCCTGCGTCGTCTGCGCCTGGCAGTTGCAAGCCATGAGGCAGACCAGAATGGCAGCCAGCGGCTCAACCGTAGCTGGATAAGTGGACATTCCAGCCAACCGGGAGGTCTCCCGACGTCTTGTGCGACCGAGACGCTTCACTTGCCGACGGTCCAGGGCTCGGACGATGTTGAGAAGCGATAAGCCCTCACGGCATTGAAAGCCAGCAGAGCTGTCGTGAGCGCAAGAACCGAACGGGTGCCGAAATGCAGCACGAGCAGCGCCCCCACCGCTGCTCCGAGGCACATCGTTGCCGTGGCTGCCAGCCGCCTCATTGGCCGGGGGCCGTCGCCGCCGGCCAAGCGCGAATCGGCTCCGAGTCCCGTCAGGGTCAGCGTCAGCACTGTGGTGGTCAGGTCGGGAACGGCGAGACGGCGCGCGGCGGCGTTTTGCAGCCCCATGGCGAGCGCGAGCAAGATAATCAGGCCAAGGGACGTGGCATCGGTCACCGAGTTGACCGCGGCGGTCGATACAGCGAGGGCCGCGCCGACCAGTGCCAGCTGAACGTACGTGGCGTAGGCGAAGAATCGGCCGCGGTGACGTCCTAGAAGCGAGCCCAACCGACCGCCGACCAATGCGCCGGCGAGAAAGGCGCCTGTTGCAAGCAGCGACGCAGCAGCCGAAAAGCCGGCCGCTCCCGCGGCAGCAAACCCCAGGAATACGACATTCCCCGTCATGTTCGCCACAAACACGTGTCCGAGCTGTAGATAGCTGACCGCGTCGACCAGTCCGGTGACTGCCGTGAGAACGAAGAGCAGCGCCGGCAGCGGCCCGTGCCGATCCTCCTGTGCGCTTGCGGCCGTATCAGCCCGCTGGACCAGACTCGACATGTCGTCTCTCCGTCGAAACAATGGTTGCGCGCAAGTCCAGATACGCCACCAGCAGAAAGCCACCGACCAACCCTAGGTGCTCGAAAAACGCGTTCTCGACGCCGAAGCGATCGGGCAACGGAATCTCCCAGAAGCGATTCGCCACGAACGTGGCAACGAGCGTGAAGCCAGCGAGCCACAGCGCGCCGATCCAGCGGTAATAGCCGGACAGGATCAGCAGGGACCCGCCGAGCTCGGTCACGATCGTCGCCGTCGCCGCCACTGCGGCGAGCGGCAAACCGAAGTGCTGAGCCTCGGCGACCGCACCGGAGAAGTTGATGAGTTTCTGCAATCCCCCCTGCAGATAGGCGGCGCACAGCCCGAGCAGCGCCACTGTGCGAATGACCCGGGATGTCAGCAGACGAGTTGCCGTCCGCTCTACGAATCGGACCTGCGTGCCATGGGCGCCCGAGGAACCCGGCGAACCGCTGCCGGCGGCCGCGCCGCCGGCAGTCAGTCCGCTCGGCCCTCCGCAGTCCACGGCATTGACGGCCGGCCGGGTCATGAATCGATCCACCAGCAGATAGCCGGTCGTCATCGCGACGACCAGCAGCGCGCCCACGATCACCGGCGGAGCCGGCGAGGGGATTCCGAAGGCTCGGCAGGCGAAGCCGATTGCGAATGCCAGTGCCAGGCCGAGCAGCGACTTGACGGCAAGAGTGGGGGCGGACGTCATGGATGCTCCGCTACAGCAGACGATCGGCCGCCACAAAGCCGAGCGTCATGGCCACCAATAGAAAAGCGCCGATTAGGCGGGGAGGCGCGGGCGACGGAATATCGAAGAAACGGCAACCCGCGCCGATCAGCAGGCCCACTGTTAGTCCCAGCAGCGATGCAAACATCGGAGCGCCGTCAGAACGCAAAGCAGCTACAGCCGAGCACGCCGAAAAACCGTCCCCGGTCATCGACCCGAATCGGAACGCGCGGGGCGTGCGCATGGCGATGACGATGGACGACACAAGAGGCTGCATGGCCGCTGCCCAAGGTGCCTCGCTGATAGCCGCCGTAACTTCGCACCGGCGACCACTCCGGCATCGCCGGCGGCAGCGGCGGAGCCAGGTCCTTGAACTCCAGATCGCCGTGCACCACCCGCCCGCCAACCATGGTCAGCGCGGCCGCGATGGACTTGATAGCCTCTTCGGGCACGGAAAAATAGTCGGCATCGAGCGCCGCCAAGTCCGCGTAGTGCCCCGGCGCGATGCGTCCCTTGGTCCCTTGCTCGTTCGAGAACCATGCGCTGCCTTCGGTCCACAACCGGAGCGCGGTCGTGCGGTCGAGCCGTGATCCGCCAGGTGTCATGCCAAGCCCACCGATCGTCTTGCCGGTGACCAGCCAGTACAGCGCAACCCACGGGTTGTAGCTGGTCACCCGGGTGGCATCGGTGCCGGCGCCGACCGGCACGCCCATCTGCAGCATGCGCCGCACCGGCGGCGTGTCCTCGGCCGCCTGGGCGCCGTAGCGCTGGACGAAATATTCCCCCTGGTAGGCCATGCGGTGCTGGATTGCGATGCCGCCCCCGAGCGCCTTAACGCGCTCGATGTTGCGCGGGGTGATCGTCTCGGCGTGGTCGATGATCCAGTGCAGGCCGTCGAGCGGCGCCTCGCGGTGCACGCGCTCGAACACGTCCAGGGCCCGGCCGATCGTCTCGTCGTAGGTGGCGTGCAGGCGGAACGGCCATCGTTCCTGCGCCAGCAGCAGCGCCACCGGGTACAGCTCGTCTTCCATCGTCGCCGGCAGCTCGGGCCGCGGCTCCAGGAAATCCTCGAAGTCGGCCGCCGAGTAGACGAGCATTTCGCCGGCGCCGTTGTGGCGGTACATCGCGTCGCCCTGGCCGGCCCGCACCGAGCCGGTCCAGGCCCGGAAGTCGGCGAGCTCGGCCTTGGGCCGCTGCGTGAAAAGGCTGTAGGCGATGCGCACGCTGAGCTTGTCGTCGCGGTAAAGGCGTTCGATCACCTCGTAGTCCTGCGGATAGTTCTGGAAGCCGCCGCCGGCATCGATGACGCTGGTGATGCCCAGGCGGTTGAGCTCGCGCATGAAGTGGCGGGTCGAGTTGAGCTGGTGCTCCACCGGCAGCTTCGGGCCCTTGGCGAGCGCTGCGTACAGGATCGTCGCATTGGGCTTGGCGATCAGCATTCCGGTCGGATTGCCGCTGCGGTCGCGCTCGATCACGCCGCCCGGCGGATCCGGCGTGTCCTTGCCGTAGCTGACAGCCCGCAGCGCTGCGGCATTGAGCATCGCGTGCGCGTAAAGGTGGAGGATGAAGACGGGCGTGTCGGGTGCGGCTGCGTTGATCTCCGCAAGGGTCGGCATGCGCCGTTCGGCGAAATGGAATTCACTCCAACCGCCGACCACGCGCACCCATTGCGGCGCCGGCGTGCGCCGGGCCTGCTCACGCAGCATCCGCAGCGCATCGGCCAGCGAGACCACGCCGTCCCAGCGCAGCTCCATGTTGTAATTCAGACCGCCGCGGATCAGGTGAGTATGGCTGTCGATCAGGCCAGGGATCACCGTGCGCCCGTTCAGGTCGATCGCTGTCGTCTGTGGCGTGCGCAGCGCCAGAATCTGCCGATCGTCACCGACCGCGGAAAAGAGGCCGCCGTCGATCGCAACCGCCGTCGCCGTAGGGCGGGATGGGTCCGGCGTGGCAATGCGGCCATTGAACAAGATGATGTCCACGATCCCTCCGCTACACTGTGTCAAGGCAAATCGAACAAAAGGAGTTCCGCGCAGTCGGCAGTCGCTTCGAAGTCCAAGGCCCGTTCGGACTGGATCGCTGCCCCGTCGCCGGCATCCAGGGTCTTGCCGTTGAGCCTCAGCGGACCGCGCACGACCTGCACCCACGCCTTGCGTCCGCTTCCGAGCGAGTGCTGCACCCGTTGCCCGGTATCCAGCACTGCGGCCCACAGCCCGACATCCTGAAAGACGGTGAGCGAGCCGTCGCGGCCGTCCGGCAAGGCCAATCGCAGCAGACGACCGCGCTTTTCGCTTTCCGGGAAGGTCTTCTGCTCGTAGGCGGAGCGTTGCAGGAGGGCCTGCCGGCCTTGAAGTCTGCCTTGAAGGCATCGAGCTTTTCCTGCAGCGTCACGACGATTCCTCGGTCTGTGGTTATGGTGAAGGAATCATCCCGCCCTGCTAGGTGGCGATGAAGACAGATGCCACTCATATAAGATGCCACTCATATAAGATATTCCGCGCGCGAATGCATTCCTTTTCGGAATGGCCACTATCACCCCAACCGGCGTTGCTCGGCGCGACAGCGTTGGCAATCAAGGATTTCGGCGCCCGCGATTTCGACCTGGGCGATCGCGCTGGAAAACGACGCCCTTCGCGTGCTCAGGGACGCCGGCCGCGATGTGTTCATTCACGTGATCATTACCGGCGGCCAGGCCCTATTTGCGATGGGATATTGCCCACATTTCGACCGGCACCGCGGACACGTTTGCGCGAATGAAGGCGCTTGGATCCAATCCTCGCAACGGCTCTCGCGTCTGAAATGAGCACAAACGGCAGCTTACGAATCCTGATCGTCGGCGGGTCTCTAGGAGGGCTCTTTGCCGCTGCATTGCTTCGGATGGACGGCCATCAGGTCCGAATTTACGAACGGTCCGAGAGTGGGCTTGCCGGCCGTGGCGCGGGACTGGTAGGCCAGCGAGACATATTTGCGATTCTGCGCGCCGTGGGCTGCGAGCACGTTGCGCACGTCGGCGTCGTCGCACTTGAGCGAATTACATTTAACCGCGAAGGCAGTGTCGTGCATAGGCAAGCGACACCTCAGATGCAGATTTCCTGGGATAAGCTTTATCGTGCGTTCCGTGCGCTCGTAGCAGACGATGACTATGTTTTGGGACGTGCCGTGCGTTCCGTCAGCCAGACCGAGAAAGCCGCGCACCTGGAATTCGACGATGGTAATCAGGAGATAGCCGATCTCGTCATCGGGGCGGACGGTGTTGGTTCGGTGGTCCGGCCCGCCGTAACGGGGCAAGCATCCCCGAGCATTTATGCCGGCTATGTTGCTTGGCGTGGGCTGCTTCCGGAATCTGCATTGCCGGTACAGAGTGCAGCGCTGCTCCTCGACCGATTCGCTTTCTATACGATGCCGGATTCGCACATCCTCGGCTATGCCGTGGCGGGACCCAACGGCGAAACCGAAACCGGAGCCCGACGCTATAACTGGGTTTGGTATCGACGGATTTCGGAATCGGAACTCGGGAAGGTGCTGACGGACGTGCAGGGGCACGTCCACCTCTACTCGCTGGCGCCAGGTCAATTGCCAGATAGCCGCCGACAGGCCCTCGTCGAGGACGCAGCGCACCTGCTGCCACCGCCTTTTGCCACTGCGGTTGCGGCCGAGCGCCAGCCGTTCGTACAGGCGATCTTCGATTATGAGACGCCGCGCATGAAGCATGGCCGACTGGCGTTGCTTGGTGATTCGGCTTTCGTTGTTCGTCCTCACACGGCGATGGGTGTGGCGAAGGCGGCGGGCGATGCGATGGCGTTACGGTCCGGTCTTGCACGGCTACCCTATGCGGACGCTCTCCAAGCCTATGAGCATGAGCGTTTGCCGATCGGTGTGGAGATTGCTTCCTATGGTCGGCAGCTTGGAGCACGTCTGGGCTAACCGGGCACCGGGATTCAGTTGACGCGGTAGATACGACTCTCACCTCTACCTCCAATCTGGCTAAGTGCAACGCCTTCCTAGCGTTCGTCTCTGAGCGGGGTGCGAAGAGGAACTGGGCTGCAGAGGGCGGGAGAGTTGCGACAGAGTCCTGTTGGTCGACGTGCCCGCTGTGAACGAGACCCGCGAGTGCGTCGGTTATGAATCACGAGCTGCACGTGCCACGGACACTGACGTGCAAGTGTGTGGCTCTGCTGGTTATGTTATGAGACGAGGTGGTCCATCTCCGTTCTGGAAAACCTGTGGACAGCAACTGTGTTTGTTGTCAAACGTTTTTCAGGTGCAGCGCTGGGTTCCAGGTCTGACCATCGCG
>WNFS01002583.1_pt1 | contig 13699 bp, 10 predicted proteins | sample 5400141 | NCBI WGS metagenome assembly WNFS01 (sample SAMN13153358, study PRJNA577476) | soil metagenome | isolation source: 60 cm saprolite under Madrone tree | place: USA:California | collected 2016-06-14
CGCGATCTGGGCGGCGTGGCCGGCGACATCAATAAGATCATTGACGACACACGCCAGCAGTTACCGCGAGGTTCTCGCGTCGTTGTCCGCGGGCAGGTTCAGACCATGCGAGCGTCCTACGTCGGTCTTCTGAGTGGACTGGCGTTCTCGATCGTGCTCGTATACCTGCTGATCGTGGTTAACTTTCAGTCTTGGCTGGATCCTTTCATCATGATTTCCGCGCTGCCCGCAGCACTCGCCGGCATTGCGTGGTTTCTGTTTATAACGCACACGACGCTCAGTGTGCCCGCACTTATGGGCGCCATCATGTGCATGGGCGTAGCCACCTCAAATAGCATCTTGGTGGTTAGTTTTGCCACTGAAAAAATGCAGGAGGGAAGTGATTCCATTAGCGCCGCACTGGAAGCGGGTTTCACACGCTTTCGGCCCGTCCTGATGACCGCACTAGCCATGATCATCGGCATGGTGCCCATGGCCCTCGGACTAGGGGACGGCGGGGAACAAAACGCTCCTCTTGGCCGGGCGGTCATCGGTGGCTTGATTTTCGCTACGGTTTCGACGCTGTTCTTTGTCCCGGCATTCTTCAGCGTTCTGCAGAGTTCGCGTCGGCATTCAACTCAACCGGTACAGCAGCACTAGGCAAAAAATCTGTGTGGAGTCATTATGTCGCAACAAACTGAAGAGAAAAAAGAGATCGGTGGGCAAACGCTCCCATCTAGCGATGTGGGAAGACCGCAGCGTCCGCGCAGACGATGGTTGGGCGTGGCGATTGCTTTGATCGTCGTCGCCGCCCTGTTGGTCTCAGGCATCTGGTCCCGTGTCAGGGCCCGCACAACGCTGAAGGCGGAAACGGCGCAAGTTGCCCTCACCGCAGTATCGGTTGTTTCGCCAAAACAAACCGCGCCCGCCGAGGAGATCATCCTTCCGGGAAATGTGCAACCGTTCATCACTTCACCCGTCTATGCCCGAACCAACGGATATCTGAAGAAGTGGTATTTTGACATTGGAGCGCACGTCAAGCAGGGGCAACTACTTGCGGTCATCGAAACGCCAGAAGTCGATCAGCAACTCCAGCAAGCCCGCAGCAACTTGGCAACCGCACAGGCAAATCTCGAACTCGCCGTCATCACCAAGACACGATATCAGGGACTCTTGAAAAGCAATGCTGTATCGCAGCAAGACGTCGATAATGCCGTCGGTACTTACAATGCGAACAAAGCAATTGTCGAAGCCGATCAAGCGGCCGTAGAGCAGTATGCCGCACTAGTATCTTTTGAAAAGATCTACGCTCCGTTCGACGGTGTGATTACTGCGCGCAACACAGACATCGGCGACCTGATTAATTCTGGTAGCAACGCCAATGTAAAAACCGATCTCTTTCACATCGCTCAACCCGGCACATTGCGCGTTTACGTAAACGTCCCGGAAGAATACTCGCGGGGAATCAAAGTCGGCATGACGGCGGATCTCGCTCTCGCCGAATTTCCCGGGCGCACGTTTCAGGGAAAGCTGGTACGCACAGCCGACGCCATCAATATGACCACGCGCACCTTGCTGATCGAAACTGATGTGGCCAATCCCACAAGCACCCTGCTCACAGGCTCCTATGCAGAAGTCCACTTGAAAGTTACCACGCAGCCTTCCACGTTCATCATTCCGGTCAATACCTTGATATTCCGCTCGGAGGGTTTACGTGTGGGCATCGTGAAGGATGGGAAAGTGGCGCTGACAGCCGTGACTCCGGGGCACGATTTTGGCAATCAGATCGAGATCGTCTCCGGCCTTAAGCCGGACGACCAAGTCATTATCAACCCACCCGACTCTATCGTTACTGGACAGCAAGTCCAAATTGTTCAGGCAGCATTGCCGGGGGATATCAAGTGAAACGTACTCGAAACATGATTTTGGTTGCGCGCCGACGGCAAAAATCTTGTCTGATGGTTCTGCTCGCGATAGCTGTGTTCCAGTTGACCGGATGCACGGTTGGACCGAAATATCAGCGCCCGGGAGCGGAAGTTCCGCCAGCCTATAAAGAGGTGGGCGATTGGAAACCTGCCCAGCCGAATGACCAAAATCTTGGCGGCAACTGGTGGGAACTTTTTCAGGATTCTCAACTCAATGTCCTCGAAGCTCAGGTCAACGTCTCCAACCAAAACTTGAAGGCGGCCGAGGCCCAATATACCCAGGCTCGTGCACTTCTCCGATATCAGCGGGCCGCTTACTTTCCCACGATCACCGGGGGCGCGAGTGCAACACGAAACAGAATCTCGAACCACCGGCCTGCGAGTGTCGTCGCCAATGGAATTACGTACAACGACTATCAAATTCCTTTCGAATTGTCTTACCAGATCGATCTTTGGGGCCGCGTGCGCCGCACCGTTGAGTCTTATCGCGAACAGGCGCAGGCCAGCGCAGCCGACTTGGCAGCGGTGAACCTGTCTATGCATGCGCAGTTGGCTTTGGACTACTTCCAGGCCCGTATGCTCGATGCCGAGGAGCAGCTTCTAAATTCGACCGTCACGCAGTATGAGCACGCATTGGAATTAATCGAGAGTCGGTTCGCCGGGGGCATTGCTTCCGATGTGGAAGTGCAGCAAGCCGAGACGCAACTGGAAACAACCCGTGCGCAGGCGATCGACGTTGGAGTTGCCCGCGCCCAGTACGAGCACGCAGTAGCGGTTCTCATCGGGAAGCCTCCCGCATCGTTCAGTCTCTCTCCTCTTCCTCTCACGGCGCCGCCTCCTCCCATTCCAGTGGGACTACCCTCGGACTTGCTCGAGCGGCGACCCGACGTCGCAGCGGCAGAGCGACTCATGGCCTCTGCCAACGCGCAGATTGGCGTCGCTAAGGCCGCCTATTATCCGCTCCTCAATTTGGCCGCCGCTGGAGGCTTCGAAAGCGGCTCCATTACGACATTGATCTCCGGCCCTAGTATCTTTTGGTCAGCTGGCCCATCGGCAGTCTTAACTCTCTTCGACGTAGGAAGGCGGCGGGCTGCTTCAGACCAGGCCGTTGCTGCCTACGATCAGGCCGTCGCCAACTATCGCCAAACCGTCCTGACCGGCTTTCAACAGGTCGAGGACAACGTAGCGGCATTGCGGATCCTCGAGCACGAAGCTCAGGTTCAGGACAAAGCCGTCACCGCAGCTCAGAAATATCTGGAACTCGCCGTCACGCGTTACAAGGGCGGCGTCACCAGCTACCTTGAAGTGACAACCGCTCAGAGCGCCGCTCTCTCCGACGAAGTCACCGCGGTAAATATTCTCGGCCGTCGCATGGTGGACGCTGTCACGCTCGTCCAAGCGCTAGGCGGCGGTTGGGATCGATCCGCGTTGCCCGAACGCCCTGAATGCTGCGGCAAACTGACGAGCAGACGTTAGCGGGGCGCGGCCTTTTGAAACTGATGGCTCAAGGCGAGAAAGAAGGACAGTCAGCCATGGCGGAGAAGCACAAGGCGGAATGGCGAGTGGTCGTTGGTCGGGCTACGGGAATACTTGTCCTCCTGACCGGTATACTACTCGCGGCGGGTTTGTGCACCGCGACTCCACAGCCTGACAATCCCATTCCCAGCATTTTCCAGCCACACTCAACACCTGCGGATTCCATCTTTCATCTTTCGCTTTTCGTTCTCGGCATCACTGCTCTAATTTTTCTCGTGGTTGCTGTGCTATTGACGTACGCCGTCGTGAAATTCCGCAACACAGCGGGCGATGCGCAGCGCGAGCCTGCCCAAGTATACGGGAGTACGCAAATCGAGTTGGCCTGGACCGTCATTCCGATTTTGATCGTAGTCGTCCTGTTTCTGGCTACCGCCCGAGTAATTCACGCGATCCAGGACGCTCCGAAACCCGCCGCGGCTTTGGAAGTCACCGTCATCGGTCACCAATTCTGGTGGGAGTTTAGATACCCTGCGCTCGGCATCGTTACAGCGAACGAGCTGCATATTCCCGTCAGCGATTCCGCTCATCCTACGCCCACATTCTTGAAACTGCTCTCCGCCGACACTGATCACAGCTTTTGGGTTCCTCAACTTGCGGGAAAAACAGACCTCATTCCAAATCGCGTCAACGAGATGTGGTTGGACCCGCACCAGACGGGCATCTTTCTCGGGCAATGCGCTCAATACTGCGGCACGCAGCACGCGAAAATGCTGTTGCGGGTTTCGGTCGAAAGTCCCGAAGCCTTCGAAGCATGGGTCAGCACACAAAAGCAGCCCGCGAATCCGGACGAGAAGGAAATCGCCGGAAAGCGCGTCTTCGAAACGACCGCGTGCGTGAACTGCCATACAGTCGCAGGCACGAACGCTACGGGGCGCTTCGGTCCTGATCTGACGCACCTGATGAGCCGCCACACACTTGCTTCTGGCGCGTGCGAGAATACAAAAGAAAATCTTCACTTGTGGATTCAGAACCCGGACGCCATCAAGCCCGGTGCGCTCATGCCGGCCATGAAGTTGAGCGACAGCGATTTGGACGCCTTGATGCGCTATCTGGAAACGCTGCAGTAGAGAAGGATTGTGGGAGACCATCTATGTCATCGGATGTGATGGCCATTCAAACTGCGGAAGCCTCGGCGCAGCCATGGGTCGCAACGTTGCATGAGTGGGTGACGACAGTCGATCACAAGCGCCTGGGCATTCTCTACATCTTGTACTCGCTGGTCTTCTTGGTCATCGCCGGAATCGAAGCCATCATCATGCGCATCCAGCTGATGCACGCGCACAACGACTTTGTGTCGCCACAGGTCTTCAACCGCATGTTCACCATGCATGGCACGACTATGATTTTCTTCGTGGTCATGCCCGTCTTGTTTGGTTTTGCAAACTATCTAGTGCCTTTAATGATCGGCGCGCGGGACATGGCGTTTCCGCGGCTGAATGCGTTCAGTTTTTGGCTGACCGCATTCGGAGGAATACTTCTTTACTTCAGTTTTGTGGGGGGAAGCGGCCTGTACGGCGCGGGGAACGCGCCCGACGTGGGATGGTGGGCGTATGCTCCGTTGACCTCGCGCGCATTTTCACCGGGCCATAGCTCTGACTACTGGACCGTCGCGCTGCTCGTCTCCGGTTTTGGCAGCATTGGGACCGGCATAAACCTGATTGCCACGATCCTCTCCATGAGGTGTCCGGGCATGAAGTTGAGCCGTATGCCATTGCTGGCCTGGCTCACTTTAGTGATGTCTGGCTTGGTTCTGATTTCGCTTACCCCGCTGTCGGCGGCCCAACTCATGCTGCTCGTTGACCGTTATCTAGGCGGCCATTTCTTCGATACGCAGGCGGGCGGATCCGCTGCGATTTGGATGCATTTCTTCTGGATTTTCGGGCATCCGGAAGTATACATCCTAGTTATTCCTGCCTTTGCATTTGCGTCCGAAATTATTCCGGTATTTTCGCGCAAGCCTATCTTTGGCTATCCGGTCATGGTCGGAGCCACGGTGAGCATCGCCTTCGTGAGCGTGAGCGTATGGGCTCACCACATGTTCACCATCGGGATGAATTCCAGTGCCAACGCCTTTTTTGTACTGACGACGATGGTGATTGCTGTCCCCACAGGCATCAAGATTTTCAACTGGCTCGGCACGATCTGGGGCGGGAAGATCCAGTTCAAGACGCCGATGCTATTCTGCATCGGATTCCTGTTCCAGTTCTTGATCGCCGGGCTAACGGGCATCATGCTGGGCGCGGCGCCTTTCAATTGGCAGCTTGGCGGTTCGTACTTTGTCGTCGCACATTTCCACTACATGATTGTGGGTGCAATCCTGTTCTGCGTGTTCGCCGCATTTTATTACTGGTTTCCCAAAATGACAGGAAGGATGCTGAACGAATCCCTCGGCAAATTACATTTTTGGCTGTTCGTAATCGGATTTCACCTGACGTTTGACGTCATGCACATTCCCGGAATGCTCGGCATGCCCCGGCGCATCTACACATATGAGCCCGGCCGAGGCTGGGAAACCTTAAACCTGATCGTCACCATCGGGGCATTTATCCAGGGAATCGCCACGCTGGTGCTTGTAGCGAACCTGGTTCTCTCTTATTTGAAGGGAGCCAAGGCTGGGAACGACCCTTGGGACGCCTGGACGCTTGAATGGTCGGTGAGTTCGCCGCCGCCTGTCTACAACTTCGCTGTGATCCCGACGGTCGCCAGCCGTCGGCCGCTATGGGATCGCAAACATCCTGAAGATCCGGACAGCCGCTATGAGTGAAGGGATCGACCGATGAGCGCAATGACTACTCCAATCACTCAAGCGCCCGAAGCTTGGAGCCTTCCGTATCGGGGCAAGGTCGGGATGGCCTGCCTGATTATTGCGGAGTCGGCCATCTTCACGATTTTCGTCGTGGCTTATCTCTTTTACGTCGGAAAAAGCTTCACAGGGCCGACTCCCCGCGAAGTGTTAGAGACGCCCATCTTCTTCACGATTTGCTTGCTGTCGAGCAGCCTCACGATTCACCTCGCGTCAAGATTTCTCGAGCGCGGCAACCGAGGCGCATTCCTTGGTCTATGGCTCCTCACGATTGTTCTTGGCGGTCTCTTTCTGTTCGGTACCGGCCAGGAATGGCACCGGCTGATCTACGAACACGGTCTCACAATCTCCACCAACCTCTTTGGAACGACCTACTACTCGCTTGTCGGGCTGCACGCCACGCACGTCACGGTAGGTCTAATCATGCTGGTAATCGTGCTGCTGCTCGGCTTGGCGGGCCGTGTCGGTCCGGAGCAGTCCGCTCGCGTCGATGTGCTTTCCATGTACTGGCATTTTGTGGATGCCGTGTGGGTCGTTGTATTCACAGTGGTTTACGTTTTAGGTCGCTGAGGATAATTGATGGTAACGCTGCTATCCGCGGAACAAAAGGAGCAGTGCCCTCGCGTGCCAAGCCAGATTGAGGTGCCTGCATCGACAGCATGGCCTCTTGTTTTGGCCTTTGGGTCTATGCTTTTGTTTGCGGGCCTCCTGACGAGCGCCTCAGTGAGTGTCCTTGGAGCGCTGCTGGCACTGGCGGGTTGTATCGGCTGGTTCCGGGAAGTCTTCCCCCATGAGCATGAAGAAGTTGTGCCTGTCGTTCCAGAGGATATCTCGATAGCCACTGAGCGCCGCCTCGTCGAACGGCTCCCGGCGGTCCCCGAACATGTACGCGCGTGGCTTCCTCTCGAAACCTATCCGATTTCAGCTGGCGTCAAAGGCGGCTTGGCGGGAAGCGTGGCGATGGCCGTGCTGGCTTGTCTCTATGGTCTTTTGAAGACCGGGAGCATCTGGTATCCCATCAATCTTCTTGCCGCTGTTGTGTATGCGCCGTCGGAGGTCCCTTCAACCTCGCAATTTAATACGTTTCACGCAGGCATCTTTTTCCTTGCTGTGGTCTTACATCTTGTCACCTCGATACTTGTGGGATTGCTGTATGGTGCGACGCTTCCCATGTTCGCGCGTCATCCTATTTTGCTAGGTGGATTGATCGCTCCGGTGCTGTGGTCGGGCCTGCTGTACTCCATTATGGGCATTCTCAATCCTGTGCTTGGGAGCCACATTGACTGGACCTGGTTCATGGCCTCGCAGTTTGCCTTCGGTATCGTCGCAGGCCTTGTCGTGGTGCGGCAGTCGCGTGTGCGAACACGCGAGAACCTGCCCTTCGCCTTGCGCGCAGGAATTGAGGCTCCCGGCGTGATGCCACCACGCGAAAATGGAGAGAAACGGCCGTGATCACCGTTCGGAATCTGTCCGTGGCAGCGGCGCTTGCAGTGATGTCGTTCACGGGGTGCGGATCGCCGCACGGCCAGCCGCAAAAGGGATCCGAGACTCTCGCACCGAACGAGATTTTGGATTTTGAGATTTTGTACGCTGAAAACTGTGCGGGATGCCACGGGGCTGGAGGGCGTGGAGGAGCGGCCATTGCACTTGTCAACCCGGTTTACCTGGCCGTCGCGGACGATGCCGCGATCCGCAAAGTTATCGCCAGCGGCGTGCGCGGAACCTCGATGCCGGCCTTCGCCGAGAGTTCTGGCGGAATGTTGACGGACAAGCAGATCGACATCATCACGACGCAAATCCGCTCGCGTTGGAGCCGCCCCGCTAACCCCGCTAACCCCGCTAACCCCGCTAACCTCGACGCAGCCAATCTGCCTTCCTACGCGGCGAAATCTGCGGGCAACGTTTCCCAAGGCGAAGCGGCCTACAAGATGTATTGCGAATCCTGCCACGGCCCGAACGGCCGCGGCGGACCAAAAGGTAGCGCCATCACGGATGATTCATTTCTCGCCCTAGTCAGTGATCAAGGGCTGCGCACGATTGTCATCACCGGTCGCCCTGAGTTGGGCGCACCAGACTGGCGCGGAAACGTGTCCGGCAAGCCCATGTCGGACCAGGAAATCACTGACGTCGTTGCGTGGCTCGTTTCGCGTCGTGTTCAGAACCCTGGACAACCCTATTCCGTTTCGAATTACCCGCAGCACCCTTAGGAGCTTTTCGATGACGAATGACAATGACGCAACTCTCTCTCGCCGCGGCCTCCTGATGAAGTTGGGAATTTTGTTCAACGGCATTGTGGCAACCGCGATTGCCGTACCGATCGTGCGGTTTCTCCTCTCTTCCGTTACGCGCGGTCGCGCGAACTCTTATCTAGCCTGGGTACCCCTCGGATCGGTGGACCAATTTCCGGAAGGCGAAACGCGCCTCGCCACTTTTCGCAACCCCAATGTGACACCCACTGACGGCAAGACAGTCGATACCGCTTGTTGGGTGAGGCGCGTCGAAGGCGATCAATTCCAGGTTTTTGCCGTTAACTGTGCGCACCTCGGCTGCCCGGTCCGCTGGTTTCCGCAATCCGCTTTGTTCATGTGCCCATGCCACGGCGGAGCGTATTATCGCGACGGCTCGCGAGCTTCGGGCCCACCGGAGCGCGGCCTGTTCGAGTATCCGTCCAAAGTGCAAAACGGCCTGATCACCATTCAGGCAGGTGAGCTGCCCACACCCGGAGCGCCTGCCGCGGCTCTCTTTGGAAAGAAACCGCCATGCGCCTGATTTTTCAGATCGGCGAATGGTTCGACCGGCGCTTGCAGCTCGCCGCTCCCATTCGCGAAGTTTCCGAGCATCCTGTTCCGCGCAACACGGCGAGCTGGTGGTACGTGTTCGGCAGCGCAGCGCTGACCGTCTTCGTTCTGCAACTCGTCACCGGAATTCTCCTTGCGATGATTTACGTTCCATCCGGCAGCGAGGCATGGAGCAGTCTCCAGTCCCTGAATCATGACGTCACGCTCGGCTGGTTCATTCGCGCCCTACACGGCTGGGGCTCGAACTTCATGGTAGCCATCGTTCTCATTCACATGGTGCAGGTCTTCCTCTTCGGGGCTTACAAGTTTCCGCGGGAGCTCACCTGGATCGTTGGCGTTTTTCTTTTGCTGATGACTTTGGGCATGGCCTTCAGTGGGCAAGTCCTGCGCTTCGATCAAGACGCGTATTGGGGATTGGGAATCGGCGCGTCCATCGCCAGCCGCGTGCCCATCATTGGTCCGCTTGCCGTGAAGTTGATGCTGGGTGGACCCATCATTGCAGGCGCCACACTCTCTCGATTTTTCGCTCTACACGTCTTCGTGATTCCAGGAATGCTGATCGGCTTCGTTTGTCTACATCTCCTGATGGTGCTGAAGCTGGGAATCAACGAATGGCCGATGCCGGGTCGCCTCGTGAAAAAAGCGACCTACGAGACCGAGTATCACGAATTGACGAAGAAGGATGGTGCGCCATTCGTCCCCTACGCCGTTTGGAAAGATATGTTCTTCGCCGCTTTCATTCTGCTGGCAGTCGCTGCATGTGCTGTGTACTTCGGTCCCTTCGGTCCAACGGGGCGCCCAGACCCGACCATCATCCAGACGGCGCCGAAACCTGATTACTTCTTCCTGTGGCTCTACGCCTTGCTCTCGCTGCTGCCTCCTTCGATGGAAACGCCAGCGCTGCTTATCGGCCCTGTCGTCGCCATCGCAGTTCTTGTCCTTCTTCCATTCCTGTCGGGCGAAGGAGAAAAAAGCTGGCGCCGCCGGCCAATCGCCGTTCTTACGATCTTGCTGACCGCGATATCTCTGGGCACACTTACGCATCTCTCGGGCTACACGCCCTGGAGCCCGCACATGAACGCCTGGAGCGGCGATCCAGTGCCGGACCAATTCCTCCGCGGCACAACGGCCCTTCAACGCCAAGGCGCGCTCGTGTTCCAAGTCAAGCAATGCCGCAACTGCCATTCCCTGGGTGAGGCGGGAGGACAGAGAGGTCCGGGTCTGGACAGTGTTGCTGTTCGCTTAACGCAAGATCAGCTCATCCGGCAGGTGATCCAAGGAGGCGGCAACATGCCGGCGTATGGGAAGAATTTGAGTCCAGCAGAGACAACGGCGCTCGTGGCATTTCTGGAGACCCTGCATCCGGCGGGGCAAGCTCCCGCACGCGATGCTTCACGCGACTTGGTACTCAGGGAAACCGCGAGCCACCCTTAGGAAGACTCATGCCTCCCTCACACCACGCCGCCCTGGAATCCTTTTCGTCTTCAATTGCGCTGGCCTTAGTTCTTGTTCTCCTATCATTTTCTTACGCACGCGGCTGGCGTCGCGTGCGCGCGGCTGCTGTCAGCGCCATTCCCGTCTGGCGCTTGGTCAGTTTTCTTCTTGGAATGTCTTTGATTTGGGTGGCGCTGGGTTCACTACTCGTCGCTTACGACCACGACTCACTGACGGTCCACATGATCCAGCACTTGCTGCTCATGACGTTTGCTCCCGCGTTGATCCTGTTGGGTGACCCCATGCACGCCTTCTGGCATGGATTGCAGCAATTTGGACAAAACGGGCTCGCTCGGCTGCTTCGCTGGCCACCTGTTCAAACCGCTGGGCGAACCCTCTCGCATCCAACATTTTGCTGGCTCGCCGGCACTGCGGCGCTGGTGGGATGGCATATACCGGCACTCTTCACGCTGGGATTGCAGTCGGGCGTGTGGCACACGGTCGAACAGGCCTCTTTTCTCGGAGCAGGCTTTCTTTTCTGGTGGCCGGTCGTTCAGCCTTGCTCGGGTTTCTCAGCGAAGCCGCAGTGGTCTATTCTCTTGTACCTCTTTCTCGCCACCTTGCCATGCGACATTCTTTCCGCATTTCTCGTGTTCTCCGAACGCGTCGCGTACCCCGTGCTCTCCAGCTCGCTGAAGTCTGGCCTATCCGTTCTCGAAGATCAGCAGTGTGCGGGAGCGTCGATGTGGACCTGCGTCACGCTTGTGTACCTCGTGCCCGCGGCCATTCTGACCATGCGGTTGCTCTCACCGCAAACTTCCCGTGGGGGCGAGGAGCTTCCAGCGGAATCGCGCCGCAGCGCCGTATCGCAAAGATCCCCGCAGAGCGTGGAGTTTGTCTGAAGGTGGCGACCGAACCCATTCTTGTGTCGCTTGATCTTTCCGTCGCGCGACGCCGTCGCTTTCTGGATTTCACAGTTGTTCGACTACTGGGCGCTAACGAAGCCGGAAATAAACATTTTGATCGCCATCACCACGGCGGCCGCTTTCTGTATAGCCTCGCCTGCAGGGCTCTCGCATTTTCCGTGGGTGTGCAAGGCCAATTGAATCATCGTGAGTTATGGCACACGGCTAGGCTATTGAATCCATTTAGCGCTTCTACCCACTTGGGTCCACAATCGAAGCTACGTTTTTTCGACCGCTGCCCGATGCGCATCTCCTAAATCTGCAATGTTGTCCGTGCATCGGAATAACGAAACCGGCGTTGTACGACCAGAGGTGATCTTTCCGCAACTTTGTTGGATGAAGGTGGTCGGTTATTTCGAGTGACAAAAACCAATCCTGGCGAATTCGGCTTCCATTGTGTCCGATAATTCTTGAGAACGTTGAGTAGTGGATTGGGAATCGGCAGGACTGTTTCGCTGGATTCATCTTACCAGTTAGCAATTTATCCTATCAAGTTAAAGCGCGATGTGCAGAAGGCCGCGTTCAGAGTCATTGTCAGGTCATTGCCGACCGTCTGCACCTAGCCGCCGGGAAAGTCGGCGAGAGCTCTCCAAGAGGCCTTGAAAAAGGAAAAACTCCACCCTTGCAGCGGAGACGAATTGCTTCCGAGTCACTGGCCCACTATCGACGTGCTGTGGTCTCAACCACGAATCGCCGACCAACCGGCCGTTGCTCGTGCGGTTTTTATGAGCGAAGATTGACCGTGGCAGGAAAGGATGAGTTCTCTCGGACTCGGCGATCTGAAGAGCAGCCTATCAGGCTGGCCGTTCACGGATGTAATAACGTCGGCGGCCTGCAATCCTATTCTTCTCTTGCGGCGGCTGTGCAACCGGGAGTCCCGCGCAGTTTTCATCGAAGGCACCATTTTGCCACGCGTAGCCTAGTCGCAGGCTGGGCGGAGTACCGGTCGCAACTATCCACCACACGCCTGCGGAGCAGCTGCGCCGAGGGCAAGGGGTGATTCGCTGCCTCCGCATGAATGCACGGCATCCGGGGATCGACGGAATTGCCGGCGAGGCCACGCCGGGCTGGAAAATGGAGTATCTTGTGAAATATGCGCTCAAACTAGTGTTCCGACTTGTCGTCGTTGGCCACCGCGCCGCTGCGATCTCAGTAGTTAGGAACCCGTAACGATACAGGCCAACGCCCGTGGTGGTGATCGGCGCGGACACCACGTAAAGTGGCTGCCGAATCGAAGGATCCCGCGATGGATCTCTCGGACTACACTCTCGACACGCTTCACAGGCACGGGGAGTTCGTGCTTTGCAGGGGCCGCCTGCGAACGGGCACGAACCTGCATCCGCCCTCTGTTCTCGTGCTGATGCCGAGATCTGAGCACCTCCGACCAGAAAGTGTCCGGATGCTGGAACACGAGCACTCCTTGCGGGCCGAGATAGGTCCGGCATGGGCAGTTCGGCCAGTTGAACTCACGCAGCACGAGGGGCAAACCGCGCTCATCCTCGAGGATCCCGGGGGCGAGCCGCTCGATCAACTGGTCGGAACGCCGATGGAGATGGGACAGTTCCTGCGCGTTGCGATCGGTTTTTCTGCCGCAGTCAGGCAGCTGCACGGTCGGGGTCTCATCCACAAGGACCTCAAACCGGCCCATGTCATGATCGAGCCCAGCACCGGCCAGGTCTGGCTGATGGGCTTTGGGATCGCCTCTCGATTGCCGCGCGAGCGCCAGTCGGCGGAATCTCCCGAATTCATCGCGGGAACGCTCGCCTACATGGCCCCCGAGCAAACTGGAAGGATGAATCGTTCGATCGATTCACGCAGTGATCTCTATGCCCTCGGGGTCACCCTGTACGAAATGCTGACCGGCACTCTGCCCTTCACGGCATTCGATCCCATGGAGTGGGTACACTGCCACATAGCCAAACAGCCGCTGGCGCCCGCCGAGCGGCGAAAGGATGTTCCGCACTCCGTATCGGGAATCGTTACGAAGCTGCTTGCGAAGACTGCCGAGGAACGCTATCAGACTGCGGCCGGCTTGGAGAGCGACCTTCGGCGCTGCCTAGATGAATGGGACTGCGAGCACCGCATCGGCGAATTCCTGTTCGGTGAACATGACACGCCAGACCGGCTACTGATTCCTGAGAGACTTTACGGACGACAGCGCGAGGTCGAGACCCTGCTCGCCTCGTTCGACCGCGTCGTCAAGAGTGGCACTCCGGAGTTGGTGCTGGTCTCCGGATATTCAGGTATTGGCAAATCCTC
>WNFS01002584.1_pt1 | contig 13697 bp, 10 predicted proteins | sample 5400141 | NCBI WGS metagenome assembly WNFS01 (sample SAMN13153358, study PRJNA577476) | soil metagenome | isolation source: 60 cm saprolite under Madrone tree | place: USA:California | collected 2016-06-14
CAACCCGCCAAGGCCGCAGCCGGGGCGCAACCTCCGGCAGCGCCGACTCCGGCTGCGTCTTCGACCGTGGCGGCGGGATTCAGCTTCGTCAAGTCGCTGGGCGGAATCGACGAGTATCGGCTCGACAGCAATGGGCTCACCGTGTTGCTGGTGCCGGATCATTCGGCGCCGGTGGTGACTTTTCAAGTGACCTATCAAGTCGGCTCGCGCAACGAGGTGACGGGCACTACCGGAGCGACGCACATCCTCGAGCACATGATGTTCAAGGGGAGCGAGGGCTTCAATGACCCGAGGGGCAACAGCATCAAGCAGTTTCTGGAACGCGTCGGCGGGCAGTTCAACGCCACCACGTCGTTCGACCGCACCAATTACTTCGCGACCATCGGTCGGGAGAGCCTGGAAGGGTACATCGCCATCGAAGCCGACCGCATGCGCCATCTGTGGCTGCGCGAGGCCGACCGACAGTCGGAAATGACGGTGGTGCGCAATGAATACGAGCGCGGCAAGAACGATCCGGACAATGTGCTCATGGAAGAGGTGACGGCGGCGGCTTACGAGGCGCTGCCGTACCATCATCCGACGATCGGCTGGAAGAGCGACATCGAACACGTTCCCATCGCGAGATTGCGCGAGTTCTACGATACCTTCTATTGGCCCAATAACGCGACGGTGACGGTGATCGGCGACCTCGATACCGCCGCCACCTTGAACCTGATCAAGAAATACTATGGCGTGTATGCGCATTCTCCTGCGCCTATTCCCACGATGTACACCGAAGAACCGGCGCAGAGCGGGGAACGGCGCGTCACCGTCAAGCGCCCGGGAGAACTCGGAACCGTGATCATCGCGCACAAGGTCCCGAATGGCCGCGACGGCGATCAGCCGGCGTTCGACATCCTTGATGCCATCTTGAGTTCGGGCAAGAACGCGCGGCTGTATCGAGCGCTCGTCGATCAGGGGCTGGCGTTGAATGCAGGCGCCGGCACCGATCTGCATCACGATCTGTCGCTGCATACGGTGTACGCGGTTCTCGCGCCGGGCGCCGAACATGAGCAGGTCGAGAGGGCACTGCTGGGGGAAATCGCCAAGATCAAATCCGACGGGGTGACGGCGGCTGAAGTGGCGCGCGTGAAACAGCAATTCACCGCCGCCGAAGCCTACAAGCGCGATGGAACCGCCGCGATTGCCGCGGAGATCAACGAGTGGATCGCCGTGGGCGATTGGACTCTGTATGTGACCTTCCCGCAGAAGGTGCAGCTAGTGACTCCCGCGGACGTGCAACGCGTCGCCAAGGAGTATCTCAAAGACGATCAGAGTACGACGGGCTGGTTCATTCCGGTGCCGCCGGCCGCGGAGAAAGGCTCGTGATGCGACACCATGTACTGGCCGCACTGTTCTTGGTGAGCGGCGCCGCCGCGGCGAGCGTGGCCGACCAGAGCCACCGCTCGCAAATTGCGGGCGTCGATCTCATCACCTATCACACCGACGTGAAAGACGTGGTCGTGATTTTAGGATCGTTGCCGGCGGGCGATGCGATGGCCGAACCCGGCAATATCGCCGTTCCCACGCTCGCGGGCATGATGCTCGACCGCGGCACGAAGAAGCTCGACAAGTTTGCGATTGCCGAACAGTTGGACAATGTCGGCGCTGAAATCGCCTTCAGTGTGGGCACGCAGTCGCTGGAGATTCGCGCCAAGTGCCTCAAGAAGGACCTGCCCCTGGTGATCGGCCTGATCGCCGCGGAACTGCGCACGCCCGCCCTGCAGCCGCAAGAGTTCAACAAGGCGGAGCAGCAATTCATCGGCGCGCTGGAAGCCTCGGCGCAGAACACGGAAGCGCGCGCGCAGGAAGCCTTCGGCCGCGCAACATTCCCGCCGGGCCACCCCAACCGGCCGCACACGGTCAGCGATTACAAGGCGGCGGCGAAGGCCGCAACCCTCGATGAGCTCAAGGCCTTTCACGCCAAATATTATGGTCCCGCGCACATGACCCTGGTCGTGGTCGGCGACGTGGCAGCGGCTGAAGCTCAAGCCGAGATCGACAAGGCGTTTTCCGGCTGGACCGGCGGGCAAGACTATGTGCGGCCGGCGATGGCTGCGGTACTGAAGGCCGCCGGCGAAGTATCGGTACCGCTCGCCGACAAGCCGAGCGTGTCGGTGCTCATCGGACAACCGACGGGGCTTCGCTACAAGGATCCCGACGCATTGGCTCTGCGCGTGGGTACTGCGATTCTCGGCAGCGGTTTCACCGGACGGTTGATGGGTATCGTACGCGACAAGGAAGGCCTGACTTACAACATTGGGGCTGCGATGGCCGACGACAGCATCGCGGACGGCCGCTGGGACATCTCGGCCAGTTTCGCCCCGGCTCTCTTGGACAAGGGCATCGCGTCGACGCGGCGCGAACTTGACCGGTGGTGGAAGGACGGCGTCACCGATCAGGAATTGGCGGCGCGCAAGCAAGGCCTGGTCGGCAGTTACCTGGTCGGTCTGTCGACGACCACCGGCCTCGCGAATGCGATTTTGACCGACGTGCAGCGCGGCTACGACGTGAGCAGGCTGGAGACCTATCCGGGGGCGGTCAAGGCGCTGACGCGAGATGAGGTTAATTCCGCGATCAAGAACCATCTTAATCCGAGCTTGATGGTGTTGGTCAAGGCGGGGAGCGTCGCGCCGGCGGCGCACTGAATGTCATGAGCTGATCGGCTCGCACCAAGCGGCGGAGGGATCATGAGCCAGCTGCATGAGGCACACCCGGGTCGCCCGTTCGACCCGGCGGAAATCGGCGCGCTCTCCCACCTTTGGCGCGGCGAGGTGTACCGCAGCACCGTGTGGCGGGTGCGCTTCGACACCACGACCAACTGGGCCGTCGTCACGACGGGCATCGCGTTCTCGGCGAGCTTCAGCGCGGCGAATGCCTCGCCCCTGCCGCTGGCGCTGGTCGGACTGCTGGTGGTTTTTTTCTTGCTGATCGAGGCACGCCGCTACCGCTATTTCAATATTTGGAGGTTGCGGGCGCGCGCGCTGGAAACGAACTTCTTCGCGCCGATGCTGCGCGGTGATGCCATCCTGGCCGATGCGGGCTGGATGCAGCGACTCGCCCAAGATTATCGCAATCCAGGGCACCGGATCAGCTACATGAGCGCCGTGGGCCGCCGAGTGCGCCGCAATTACGGCTGGATCTTCGCGATCCAGGCGCTGGCGTATTACGGCAAGCTGGCGATCCACCCGACTGCAATGACGAGCATGGCGGATCTTTGGCAGCGCGCCGCGATCGGACCTATTCCCGGTGAGTTCGTGGTGGCCGCCGGCGTACTCTTTCACGGCAGCTGGATGGTGATCGGCGCGGTGACGCTGTACGAAGAGCGGCACCGCTCGGCGGGTCGGGGCAGGCACCTCGACGGTGCATGACCTGACCGGCTAACGCCGACACTAGCCCGCACCCTCGATTGTGCCCTGCAGCAGCGCTGCCTGATCCCCGGCGGCAATCACGATATTCCACAGCGCGGTCATCCTCAGCCTTGCACGCGCGTTTCTGGACGAAACGTGGTAAGCAAAACGTGTAGTCATTTGTGTCACGTAACAAGAACGGGAGTTGACGCGAATGGACGAATCAGAGGTTCGCTTCCCGGTGAGTTGTCCCCTGTGCGCCCAGGAACTGCTCACCCAAATGCCCATGACGGTCATTGAACGAGCGCTGAGCGTTGGCGCGGCCATTCATCTGCGTGCCACTTGCCATGATGTGCATTGGGAAGCCACGGCATTGGAAGTTGAGCAAATACGGCAGTATCTCGATGCCGCTCGAACGGCGGAGCACATGGATTCCTAGCCGCGAGCAGCGCGGCGAGCGACAGGCCGGAAGAGATGACGAGCGTTGCGCTGGCGGCTCAAACCCTCCCCAGATAATCCAGCTTGCCGATCTCGAGACCCGCCTGCCTGAGAATGTCGTACGCGGTGGTGACGTGGAAGAAAACGTTCGGCAGCACGTGATGGAACAAGTAGGGAGCGCCCAGCATATTCTTGGTGGACGTGCGTGTCTGCCAGGTGACGGTTCTGTCTTCGGAGCCCTCGAACTGCGCCGGCTTCAGCGATTCGAGATAGGCGATGGTGCCGCGAGTCGCGGCGATCCATTCGGCAAAGGTGCGCTGCTTTTGTTCGAAGACCGGAACTTCCGCGCCCGCAAGCCGCGCGGCGCCGCCCTGGGCAATATCGTTGGCGATCTGGATTTGCGCCGCCAGCGGCAGCATGTCCGGAAACAATCGAGTGCCGAGCAGTGCGGCAGGATCGATTTTGCGGGTCTCCGTGTACGCGGCCGCCTTGTCGAGAATCGCCGCGAGACTGCTCAACGCTCGAGTGCAGGTCGGCACAGTGGCCGTATACATGGTCAGGGACATAGGTTCAGGCCGCCTTGCTTGCTGTGGCGAGTTGCCGCAATACGTACTGCAGGATCCCGCCATGTTGGTAGTAGTCGAGTTCTTTCGGGGTATCGATGCGCAGGCGCGCCTCGAACTCCGTGGTCTTACCGCCATCGGCCTTGGCGATGACTTTGACGAATTTCGCCGCGCCGCGGTTGAGCCCCGCGATTTCAAAGGTTTCCTTGCCGGTGAGCCCGAGGCTGTGCGCATTCTGACCTTCCTTGAATTGCAGGGGCAGTACGCCCATGCCGATCAAGTTGGAGCGGTGAATGCGCTCGAAGCTCTCGGCGATCACTGCCTTGACTCCCAGCAGCATCGTGCCCTTGGCCGCCCAGTCGCGCGAGCTGCCGGTACCGTATTCTTTCCCGGCGAGAATCACCAGCGGCGTACCCGCCGCCTTGTATTTGACCGACGCGTCGAAAATGGACATCTGCTCGCCGCTGGGGATGTGCAGGGTCACGCCGCCTTCCGTGCCCGGCAGCAAGAGGTTGCGCAGCCGGATGTTGGCAAAGGTGCCGCGCATCATCACTTCGTGGTTGCCGCGGCGCGCGCCGTAGGAATTGAAATCCGCGGGTTGCACGCCCTGCGCCACCAGGTATTTGGCGGCCGGGCTGGATTTCGCGATGTTGCCCGCGGGGGAGATGTGATCGGTGGTCACCGAATCGCCGAGCACCGCCATCACGCGCGCGCCCTTGATATCGACCAACGGCGCCGGCGTCATCGTGATGCCGTCGAAGTAGGGCGGATTCTTGACGTAGGTGGATTTGCCGTCCCAGGAATAAATCTTGCCCGCCGGCGTGTTGATGGCGTTCCAGTTCGCGTCGCCGGCGAACACGCTGGCGTAGCCCTTCTTGAACATCGCTGAATCCACCGACGCCGCAACGGCGGCGGCCACATCCTTGGCGCTCGGCCAGATGTCCTTGAGATAGACCGGCTTTCCGTCCTTGCCCTGTCCCAGCGGCTCGGTGGTGATGTCGATGTCCAGACTTCCCGCCAACGCGTAGGCGACGACCAAGGGCGGCGAGGCGAGGAAATTCATCTTGATTTCCGGGTGGACCCGGCCTTCGAAATTGCGATTGCCCGACAGCACGGAGCAGGCGACGACATCGGCGCTTTTGACGGCTTCGGAGATTTCCGGCTTCAAGGGTCCGGAGTTGCCGATGCACGTGGTGCAGCCATAGCCCACGGTATAGAACCCAAGGGCTTCCAAGTCCTTCAGCAGTCCGGCCTTCTGCAAGTAGTCGGTGACGACCCGCGAGCCCGGAGCGAGGGAGGTCTTCACCCAGGGCTTGGAACTGAGGCCGCGTGCGCCCGCGTTGCGGGCAAGCAGTCCGGCGGCCACCAACACGGCCGGATTGGAAGTATTCGTGCAACTGGTGATGGCGGCGATCAATACCGCGCCGTCCCGCACGTCAAAGGTCTTGCCGCCCACGCTGGCCTTGGCGGCTCCGGTGGCCCGCGGGTTCTTCTGCGCTCGCTCCTCGGCCATTTTCTTCACGCTGCTCTCGTACACGCTCTTGGCTTTGTGCAGCGGCACGCGGTCCTGGGGCCGCTTCGGCCCGGCGAGAGAGGGTTCGACCGTCGACAGGTCGAGTTCGACCACATCGGTGTAATCGGCCGCGGGTGCGCCGTGGACGCGCCACAGCCCCTGCGCTTTGGCGTAGGCCTCGACCAGCGCGATCTGATCCGGCGCTCGGCCGGTGAGCTCGAGGTAGCGGATGGTTTCCTCGTCGATGGGGAAGATCGCGCAGGTCGAGCCGAACTCCGGCGACATGTTGGCGATGGTGGCCCGGTCGGCGAGCGGCAGTCCCTTGAGGCCATCCCCGAAGAACTCCACGAATTTATCCACCACGCCTTTTTTGCGCAGTATTTCGGTGACCGTCAGCACGAGGTCGGTCGCCGTGGTGCCCGCGGGCAGGCTGCCCGTGAGCTTGAACCCGATCACTTGCGGGATCAGCATGGTCACCGGCTGGCCCAGCATGGCTGCTTCGGCCTCGATGCCGCCCACGCCCCAACCGAGGACCCCGAGCCCATTGACCATGGTCGTATGTGAATCGGTCCCAACGAGGGTGTCCGGATAGGCGAGCGTCTTGCCCGAGGCGCCGTCGGAGAAAATCACGCGCGCCAGACGCTCGATGTTCACTTGATGGACGATGCCGGTGTTGGGCGGCACGACCTTGAAGTTGCTGAACGCCGTCTGGCCCCAGCGCAGGAACATGTAGCGTTCGCCGTTGCGGTTGAATTCGATCTCATTGTTGTGCTTCAGCGAATCGGCCGAGCCGTATTCGTCGACCTGCACCGAGTGGTCGATGACCAATTCGGCGGGGGCCAGTGGATTGACTCGTTGGGGATCTCCGCCGAGCCTGACGATGGCCTCGCGCATGGCCGCGAGATCGACGATGCAGGGAACGCCCGTGAAGTCCTGCATGATGACTCGCGCCGGCGTAAAGGCGATTTCATGATTGGGTGCCGCTTTCGGATCCCACTTCAGCAGGGCGTCGATATCGCTCTTGGTGACATTGACGCCGTCTTCGAAGCGCAAGAGGTTTTCCAGCAGGATCTTCAGGGAAAAGGGCAGGCGGTCGACATTCAACGACTTGAGCGCATTGAGACTCAGTATCTCGTACTGCTCGGCCCCCACCTCGAGCGTCGTTCTGGCCTTGAAGCTATCCGTCATGACCCCTCCACGGAAAAATGAGAATTATAAGTGATTCCGCCGGCGGCCGAATTGAATCGTTGCGCGATGACGCCGCCGCCGAGACAACGCGCACCGTTGTAGAACACGGCGTACTGGCCCGGTGTCACTGCGCGCGCGGGTGCGCTCAAGGTCACGCGCCAGTTCGAATCGGCGACGACATTCCCAACGGCGGCGTCCGGAGCGGCAACGAGCCGCACCGTACAGCCGAGATCGCTCTGCCGATAGCGCGTCTTGACCATGCATTCCACCGGATGGCCGGTGACATCGCCGGATTTCAGCCAGTGCATCTGTTCCACGTCGAAGGCATCCGACATCAGCAGGGGATGGTCTTGATCCTGGACGACGATGAGCGCGTTGCGCTCGGTGTCCTTGTCGGCCACGTACCAGGGCGCGGCGGCGGTTCCGGCGCGTCCGCCCAACCCGAGACCTGACCGTTGACCCAGGGTGTAGAGCGCGAGACCGCGATGCTCGCCGAGAACCGCGCCGCGGTCGTTCTCGATGGGCCCCGGTTCTGTGCGTAGGTAACGGCTCAGGAACTCTTGGAACGGCCGCTCGCCGATGAAGCAAATGCCGGTGCTGTCCGGCTTGTCGTAGACCGGCAACCCTGCGGCGTGCGCCAGCTTTCGCACCTCGGCCTTGCGCAACTCTCCAATCGGAAACAGGGTCTTTCCCAGGGCTTCTGCGGCAACGCCGTGAAGAAAGTAGCTCTGATCCTTGGCCGTGTCGGCGGCCTTGAGGAGTTGCGTCCCGAGCGGCGTGCGCCTTAGCCGAGCGTAGTGGCCGGTGGCGATCCAGGAGGCACCCAGACGGTGCATGTAGTCCAGACAGACGCCGAACTTGATTTCCCGATTGCACAGGACGTCCGGGTTCGGGGTTCGGCCTGCGTCGTATTCGCGGAGGAAAAGCTGAAACACTCGTTCCCGATACTGCGCGGCAAAACTCACCCGATGCAGGACTATGCCCAATTTCTCGCACACGCGGCGCGCATCTTGGAAATCGTCTGCGGTAGTGCAGTAGGCGTCGTCATCATCCTCCCAGTTGGACATGAACAACCCCTGAACGGCATAGCCGTCGCGCTGCAGCAGAAGTGCTGCGACGGCCGAGTCGACGCCGCCCGACATGCCGACGATGACGGTGCCGGCGAGCTTGGGATCGGGGAGAGGCGTCAGGGAATCGGGGGGAGGAAGCATCCGCCCATTATACGGGCGCAGAGGTCAAATGCCCCGCACCAAGGGGCTACATGAGCATTTGCCGCATTTGCGATTCTTGCATGCTCGTCTGCCAGACCTCGTCGAAGAAGTTCAAATAGCGGCGAACGACGGCCGGATCGTTCATGTCGGAAATGCCGTCCCAGCGGTCCGCCTGCAATCGATACACCAACGCCTTGTCGTCCGCGATGATGAACGCGCCGGCGCTCGCCGGATATTCGGGGCTCATGGCACGCAGGTCGATGCAGCTCGTCAGACGGCGCGCCAATGCGAGAAATCGGTTGTTGTCGACCATGGCCCTGGACGGGTCGGCGAGCAGAACGCGCACTTTGGCGTAGGAACGCGCCAAGACCAAGCGCTTGATGGCCTCGAGGAAGGGTTCTTCGCCGTAGATCAGGGGTTCCAGATCTTGGGTGAAGATGGACAGCAGCCGCTGCGCCGACTTGGCGACCTTGAGGCTGGCTTCACGGACCTCGGGCATGGTGGTGACGATGGTTCGGGTGCCCGATCCCGAGGAAGGGTTTGCGCCTGCCGCAGGAACCCGATCCGCGACCGGTTTGGTCCGTTCTTCCGTATTACCCGCCATATCTGACTGCCTCAATGGGAGGCTCACGGGCAGCCTCACGTAGATTGAGGGATAGTACCGTTTGGCCCGGAAAGGCCCGTGCTAACTGCGTCACGTTTCGGCAAATGCGGTAATCCACGGCCTATGACCCAGGTATGCGCTTCGCAAGGACCGGCGCCAAGCCCACATAGTCCTTGGGTTCCAAGCAAAGCAGACGTTCTTTCTCCGCCGGCGGCAGATCCAGCGAGGCGATGAACCGGCGCATGGCATCCTTGTCGATGGGCCGGCCGCGAGTGAATGACTTCAATCGGTCATAAGCGTCCGGAATTCCGTGCGCGCGCATGACCGTTTGCACGGCCTCGCCCAACACCTCCCAGGCGCGGTCCAGATCCTCGGCCACGCGCACCGGGTCAAGTTCGATTTTTCCGAGACCGAGCTCGAGCGATCCGTAGCTCAAGACCGAGTGTCCGATCGCGACGCCCAGATTGCGCAGCACCGTGGAGTCCGTGAGGTCGCGCTGCAGCCGCGATACGGGAAGCTTGTCGGCGAAATGCCCCAGCAGCGCATTGGCCAGCCCGAGGTTGCCTTCGGCATTTTCGAAGTCGATGGGATTGACCTTGTGCGGCATGGTGGAGGAGCCGACTTCGCCCTCGACCGGGCGCTGCTTGAAGTAGCCGAGCGAGATGTAACTCCACATGTCGCGCGCGAGATCGAGGAGGACGGTGTTGGCCCGCATCAGTGCGTGGCAGTACTCCGCAATCCAATCGTGCGGCTCGATCTGCGTCGTATAGGCGTTCGATGACACCCCTACGGACTCGACAAAGATCCGGCTGAAACCCGCCCAATCGATCTGCGGCATGGCCACGGCGTGGGCGTTGAAATTGCCCACGGCACCGTTCATCTTTCCGAGGATACCGACGCGCTCGATGCCGGCGCGCTGGCTCTGAAGCCGCGCGGCGAAATTCGCAAGTTCCTTGCCGACCGTGGTGGGCGTCGCGGTCTGGCCGTGGGTACGCGCCAGCATCGGCGCGGCGGCATGACGGCGGGCCAGGGAGTCGAGCAGGGCGCCGATGGAATCGATCATGGGCAGCAACAGCGTCGCGCGCGCGTTCTTCAACATCAGGGCGTAGGCGAGGTTGTTGATATCCTCGGACGTGCAGGCGAAATGCAGCCATTCGAGATCGGCGGCAGCCGCGCCGCGCGCCTTGAGTTCGGTGCGCAGCCAAATTTCGACCGCCTTCACATCGTGATTGGTGCGCGCTTCGATTTGCTTGATGGCCGCCACGTCGGCGGCGGCCGGGTCCTTCGACAGGGCGGCGAGGAAGTCACGGGCCGCGCGCGGCAGCTTGGCCAGCGCGCCGGCCGCGGGACCCGCGGCGAGCGCCAGGAACCAGGCGCATTCCACGCGCACCCGCTCGCGCATGAGGCCGGCTTCGCTGAATAAATAGCGGACCGCCCCGAGTTTGCCGGCGTATCGGCCATCGAGGGGCGAAAGCGCGTCAGTGGAAGAAATGGCCATCGAGGGATGCGGTCGCTTTGAGTGTAGAATCACACGATATTACCGTAAACGAACGAACCAGCGTGGATTCACTCTATTCGAAAGCGCACATACGCGAGTCTCTCGATCCGCAGCCTTCTCCGCCCGATGAAGACATCCAGTGGTTGGCCGGCGCGTCCCCAGAAGTGGTGTCGCGCGTGCGTGCCTCGTTTCCTTCGCGCCAGGTGCCGGCGGCCGTGCTCGTGCCGCTGGTGGAGCATGCGACGGGAATGACGGTGCTGCTGACGCAGCGCGCCGAAACACTCAAAGATCACGCCGGGCAAATCAGTTTTCCCGGGGGCCGCATCGAGCCTGAAGACGAGGACGCATGGCACGCGGCGTTGCGCGAGGCGTACGAAGAAATCGGCCTCATGCCCCACTTCGTGGAATTCGCGGGATACTTGCCCGATCACCGTGTCATTACGGGTTTCAGGGTAACCCCCGTGGTCGGCTTCGTGAACCCGGATTATCAACTGCGTATCGCCAAGGCTGAGGTTCACGATGTGTTCGAAGTGCCGCTCGACTTCATCTTGGACACCGCCAATCACAAATCCCGGCAGCGCAAGCTGGGCGACCTGACCTACGAGGTGCACGACATTCCCTACGGCGACCGCAATATCTGGGGCGCGACGGCGGGCATGCTGATGACGTTTCGCCGCATGCTGCAGACCCGCGGCGCAAAGCCACGATGAACAGGGAACTCGCGGCGCAAAGCCGGATGCGCGAATTGCTCGCCATCATGGAGCGCCTGCGCGCCGCCGATGGCTGTCCCTGGGATAGGGCACAGACATTTGCGAGCATTGCGCCGTACACCATCGAGGAGGCATACGAGGTCGCGGACGCCGTCGAACGCGGCGACATGGGCCACCTCAGGGACGAATTGGGCGATCTCTTGTTCCAAGTGGTGTTTCACGCGCAGATCGCGAGCGAGGCAAATCAATTCGATTTTGAAGCGGTGGCCGGCGCGATATGCGACAAGCTGCTGCGCCGCCACCCCCACGTGTTCGGCTCGAGCGGCCCGTTGACCCAAGCCGAACAGAGCGTCGTTTGGGAAGACATCAAGGCGGCCGAGCGCAGTGCCGCCAACGCCGAGCACGGTGCCGCCAATGCCGAGCACGGCGCCGCCAACGCCGAGCGCGGTCATTTGGACGGAGTGCCGCAGGCGCTGCCGGCATTGATGCGCGCCTACAAGCTCAGCAAGCGGGCGGCGCGCGCGGGCTTTGACTTCGAACATGCCGGCCAGACCGCCGACAAGGTTGCCGAAGAGCTGGCGGAAGTGCGCGATGCGGCCGCGCAGAGCGCGCCGGAAAAAAACGCGCCGGCGCAAACGCCGGGGCGGGCGACGCCTGAGATTTTCGAAGAAATCGGCGATCTCTTGTTTGCGGCGGCCAATTTGGCCCGCAAACTCGATGTGGATGCCGAGGCGGCGTTGCGCTCCGCCAATGCCAAGTTCGAGCGGCGATTTCGCGGCATGGAATCGTTGGCGATGCGGCGCGGTGAGATCTTCGCGGACCTGAACCTCGATGCACAAGAGAGGCTTTGGCAAGAAGTCAAGCGTGGCGAATGACCGGGGAGCAGCGGCCGCTGCGCGCAGCGCCCTCGAGCTCGTTTTCAAGCACGACCCCGATTTGCCGATCTCGGCGAAGCGCGAAGCCATCATGGAGGCATTGGGCCGCAGCCAAGTCCTCATCGTGGCCGGCGACACCGGCTCCGGCAAGAGCACTCAGTTGCCCCAATATTGCCTCGAGTCGGGACGCGGCACGGACGCCTTGATTGCGCATACGCAGCCGCGGCGGCTGGCGGCGCGCGCCCTGGCCGCCCGCATCGCCGAGGAAGTCGGACAGCCGGTGGGCCGCAGCGTCGGCTTTCGCGTGCGATTCGCCGATCAGGTCTCCGATGCCACGCGCCTCACTCTGATGACCGATGGTCTGTTGTTGGCGGAGCTCAGCCTCGATCCACAGCTCCGGCGTTACGACACCGTCATCGTCGACGAGGCGCACGAGCGGACGCTGAACGTGGATTTGCTGATGGGTGTCCTGAAGCGGCTATTGCCGCGCCGGCCGGATCTGAAAGTGATCGTCACCTCGGCGACTCTGGACATCGAACGCATTTCGCAGTTCTTCGACGGCGCGCCGGTCATCGCGGTCAGCGGCCGCACTCACCCCATCGAGGTTCGCTACCGCGAAACCGCGGACGATGCGGACGATCCCGACCTGCCCGCCGCGGTTCTCGAGGCCTATCAGGAAATCGCCACCGAACCTGAGGAAATTGGCGGCGGCGACATCCTGGTGTTTCTGCCCGGCGAGCGCGAGATACGCGATGTCGGCGAGCACATGCGGCGTGAGCTGCAAGCCGATGTGGAAGTCCTGGAATTGTACTCGCGCCTGTCGTGGGAGCGGCAGAGCAAGATATTTCAGCGCGGACCGAGGCAACGCATCGTATTGGCAACCAACGTGGCCGAGACGTCGATTACGGTGCCCGGCATTCGAGCCGTCATCGATTCAGGCTTGGCGCGCATCAGCCGCTACAGCCCCCGCAATCGCCTGCAGCGATTGCCGATAGAGCCCATATCGCGCGCCAGCGCCGACCAGCGCAAGGGCCGCTGCGGCCGCCTAGGGCCGGGGCTCTGCCTGCGGCTATACACGCAGGCCGACTTCGACGCCCGTGCCCCCTACACCGAACCGGAGATACTGCGCACGAATCTTGCCGCGCTGCTCCTGCGCCTGTCCGCCGACGGCCTGGGCGAGGCGGAGAATTTTCCGTTTGTCGACCCGCCCGATGCGCGGGCGCTCGGCGACGGCTATCGGCTGCTGCAGGAGCTCCAGGCGCTGGATGCCGATCGACGGATCACCCGCCGCGGCCGTGCCATGGCGCGGCTGCCGCTCGACCCGCGCCTGGCGCGGGCGCTGCTCGAGAGCAAGCGCTTTCGCGCCGAGAGCGAACTGCTGGCCATAGTCGCGGGCTTGAGCGTCCCGGACGTCCGCATAGCCGCTCCGGGCGGGCCGGGGGATCCGGGTCAGAGCGCCGCTTTCGAGGACCACAAGTCCGAGTTCTCGGCGCTGGTCAAGCTCTGGAGGGCGTACCGCAAGGCACGCGAGGGGCCGCGGCGCGAATTGAGGATCTGGTGCAAGGAGCGGCGATTCTCGCTGCTGCGGCTGTCCGAATGGGACGATGTCTACGCGCAGGTCGCGGATCGTGCGGCTGACTTAGGGTTAGTGGCGCAGCCTCGAGCGGCAAGCTACTCGGGTGTGCACCGTTCGCTGCTTGCAGGCTTT
>WNFS01002587.1_pt1 | contig 13692 bp, 10 predicted proteins | sample 5400141 | NCBI WGS metagenome assembly WNFS01 (sample SAMN13153358, study PRJNA577476) | soil metagenome | isolation source: 60 cm saprolite under Madrone tree | place: USA:California | collected 2016-06-14
CCTCGGGCCGGAGAACGTGATCGGGGTGCGCATGCCCTCCCGCTACACGTCGCCCGAGAGCCTCGAGGACGCCGGGCTCGTCGCCGAGGCGCTGGGGATCCAGCTCCTGGACTTCCCCATCGAGCCCGCGCACCGCGGCTTCGAGCAGGTCCTCGCCACTGCATTCGAAGGCACGCAGCCTGGCATCGCCGAAGAGAACCTGCAGCCGCGAATCCGCATGATCATCCTGCACGCGCTCTCGAACAAGTTCGGCTACATCGTGCTCACGACCGGCAACAAGTCGGAGATCGCCACCGGCTACACAACGCTGTACGGCGATTCGGCAGGTGGCTTCGCTGTCCTCAAGGACATCACCAAGACGACGGTCTATGAGCTGAGCCGCTACCGCAACACGCTCAGCCCGGCGATCCCCGAGCGCATTCTCACCAAGCCGCCGTCCGCCGAGCTCAAGCCCGACCAGAAAGACTCGGACAGCCTGCCGCCGTATGAAGAGGTCGACCCCATCATCCACGGGTACGTCGAAGAAGACCTCACGCCGGAAGAGCTCATCGCCAACGGCAATCGCCCCGAGACGGTGGCCCGTGTGATCCAGCTCGTCGACCGCAGCGAGTACAAGCGCCGCCAGTCACCACCGGGCGTGAAGATCACGCCGCGTGCGTTTGGGCGCGACCGGCGCATGCCGATCACCAACCGCTACGTCCCCAACGGCGCCAATCCTGCGAAGTAGCCGATCCGCTGGGCATAATCAAGTCTGATAGCAGCTATAGATAGGAGCTATATGGCGAGATCGTTTGACGTCGTCGTGGTCGGTGGCGGACCGGGCGGATATGTGGCAGCGCTCCGCGCGGCCCAGCTCGGAGCGAACACAGCCATCATCGAAAAGGACAGGCTCGGCGGCACCTGTTTGGTTCGTGGCTGCATTCCCACCAAGGCGCTGCTGCAGTCGTCGGAGCTGTACACGCTCGCGAAGGGTGGCGCTCCGTTCGGAGTGGTGGCCGACAACATCGCTTTCGACTGGGGGGCGGCGCAGAAGCGAAAGGGCGCGGTGGTCGACCAGCTCGTCAAAGGCGTGGAGGGACTTCTCAAAGCCGGCGGAGTGACCGTAGTCCGCGGCGCCGGCAAGCTCGCGGGGGGTGGAGCGATCGAGGTTGCGGGCGAGCGTTTGCAAGCAAAGGACATCGTCATCGCCACTGGCTCGGCCGTGTTCCGGATCCCGCTGAAAGGCGCCGAGCTCACGATCGACTCAGATGCCATCCTCGAGCTGAAAGAAGTGCCGCCGCGACTCGCCGTCATCGGCGGCGGCGTGGTCGGCATGGAGTTCGCGGCGATGTTCGCCGCGTTGGGCAGCAAGGTCACCGTGCTCGAGATGCTGCCGCAGATCCTCCCGATGGTGGAGGCGGACGTCGTCAACGCATACGTGAAGCACCTGGCCGGCCTCGGCGCCGAGATCCACACCAGCAGCAAGGTCGCCGAGGTCGCGAAGTCAGGGCGGGCGTTGCAAGTTCGGTTCTCAACCGGAGGCGAGGGTGGGGCCGTCGACGCGGACCAGGTGCTGCTTGCCGTGGGGCGATCTCCGTACACCGAAGGCCTTGGCGCCGAGGTCGCCGGTGTGAAGCTCGAGCGCGGCCGTGTCGTCGTCGACGATCACCTTCGCACGAGCGCTCAGGGCGTCTGGGCGATCGGCGACGTGATTGGCGGCATCATGCTCGCGCACGTCGCCTCATATGAAGGTATATGCGCGGTCGAGAACATCGCCGGCCACGCGCGCATCCCTGACTACCACGCGGCGCCGAACTGCGTGTACACCGACCCCGAGATCGCGCACGTCGGCCTGGGCGAAAAAGAGGCGAAGGACCGCGGCATCGAGGTGAAGGTCGGCCGCTTCCCGTTCGCCGCCGCGGGCCGCGCGCTGACACTGGGTCAGACCGAGGGCTTCGTCAAGGTGGTGGCCGACGCGCCGACCGGGCGCATTCTCGGCGTGCACATCGTCGGACCCCGCGCCACCGACCTCATCGCCGAGGCGACGCTCGCGGTTCAGAACGGGCTGACGCTCGATCAGCTCGATCTCACGATGCACGCTCATCCGACTCTGCCCGAAGCGATCATGGAGGCTGCGTTAGCAGCTCAGGGCCGGGCGATCCACATTGCAAATCGGAGGACTGGGCTCCCCACCCCGTGGGGAGCTCCGGCCGCGCCGCCAGGCGCAGCCGGTGTGGGGGCACCCACTCGCCAAGCAACCCTTCCGTTGCACAATCGTGAGCAGCAAATGGCCGCTCCCGTCAAGCCGACCACAGCACCACCCGCCGAGTCGATCACCGCGAAGAAGCTCGAGCTGAAGAAGGAGAACCGCGACTTCCTGCTGCGGATCCACCGCATCATGCAGCTGATCCGGCGCTTCGAAGAGCGCGCCCAGGAGCAGTACACGAAGGCCAAGATCGGTGGCTACTGCCACCTCAACATCGGCGAGGAGGCGACGGTCGTCGGCGCCATCCTGCCCCTCAAGCTGACCGACTACATCTTCACCAGCTATCGCGAGCACGGGCACGCGATCGCCCGCGGCATCGACCCGAAGGCGGTCATGGCGGAGCTGTTCGGCAAGGAGACCGGCACTTCCCACGGGCGCGGCGGCTCCATGCACATGTTCGACGCCAAGCTGCGGTTCATGGGTGGGTACGGGATCGTCGGCGGCCACCTGCCGCTGGCTGCAGGCGGCGCGGCGGCCATCAAGTACCGCGACCAGAAAGACGTCGTCGAGTGTCTCTTTGGCGACGGAGCCACCAACATCGGCGCCTTTCACGAGTCGCTCAACTTCTCCAAGGTCTTCGACCTGCCAGTGCTGTGGCTCTGCGTCAACAACCGGTACGGAATGGGCACTCCGGTCGACAAGGCATCCGCGGTCGCGGACATCTACAAGAAGGCGTGCGCATACGATATGGAATCGATCCAGGTCGACGGCATGAACGTGCGCGAGGTCCTCATCAAGACGTCCGAGATCCTCGAGAAGATCCGCGCCGATTCGCAGCCCCGGTTCATCGAGGCGCTGTGCTACCGGTTCAGAGGCCACTCTGTCGTCGACCCGGACAAGTACCGATCGGCCGAGGACAAAGAGAAGTTCCGCAAGGCCGACCCGATCGTGTTCTTCGAGCACGAGCTCGAAACCTCAGGCCTCGCCGACGAGGAGTACTTCAAGAACGTGCGCGCGGAGGTCGAGAACGAGGTTCAGGACATCATCAAGTTCGCCGACGAGGGCCCAGACCCCAAGATCGAGGACCTCTACAAGTACGTCTACGCCGGGGAATGGGAAGAAAGCCCGGCGCTGCGAGGAGACCCGCTCTAGATGGCAGCCGAAGAAAAGCTCTATCGCGTCGCTCTGCGCGAGGCCTTAGCGGAGGAGATGGAGCGGGACGAGTCGGTCTATCTCATCGGCGAGGACATCGGCAAGTTCGGCGGCGCATACCGCGTGACCGAAGGCTTGCTGGATCGCTTCGGCGAAAAGCGGGTGGTCGACGCCCCGATCGCTGAAGAGGTGATCGTCGGCAGCGCCATCGGCTCGGCGATGCTGGGCCTGCGGCCCGTGGTCGAGATGATGACCATCAACTTCTCGCTGATCGCGTACGACCAGATCGTCAACAACGCCGCGAAGATCCGGTACATGTTCGGCGGGGAGGCGAAGGTGCCCTTGGTGATCCGCATGCCGGGCGGAGCCGGCCACCAGCTGTCGGCGCAGCACTCACACAGCTTCGAGGTGCTGTACGGGCTCATTCCGGGCCTGCTGGTCGTCGCTCCGACGACACCCGAAGATGCAAAAGGCATGTTGAAGGCGGCGATCCGTACCGACAACCCTGTGATGTTCCTCGAGTCGATGAGCCTCTACAACGTCCGCGGCATGGTGCCGGATGGGGACTACACGACTCCCATCGGCAAGGCGGCGGTCCGGCGCACGGGCTCTGACATCACGATCATCGGCGTGTCTCGGATGGCGGTGCTCGCGAACGAGGCCGCGAAGCAGCTCGAGGAGGAGGACATCGACGCCGAGGTCATCGACCTGCGCTCGATCCGCCCCATCGACTGGCCTCCGATCGTCGAATCGGTCCGGCGCACGAGCCGCTGCATGGTGGTCGAGGAAGGCTGGGCGACGTACGGCGTGACCGCGGAAATCGCTGCTGGGGTGCAGGAGCGGTGCTTCGACTATCTGGACGCTCCGATCCGGCGCCTGGGCGGCGCCCAGGTGCCGATGCCGTACAGCCTGCCGCTCGAGAAGGCGTCGATCCCTACAAGCGAGGACATCAAGAAGCTGGCGCGCGAGGTCGTTGGCAGGAAGCCCGTCAATGACTGACATCAACATGCCCAAGCTCTCCGACACGATGGAGGAGGGCACGGTCGTCGAGTGGAAGAAGAAGACCGGCGACCCGGTCAAGAAAGGCGAGGTGATCGCCGAGGTCGAGTCGGACAAGGCAACCTTCGACCTCGAGTCCGAGGCGGACGGAGTTCTGAATATCCTGGTCGAGCAGGGAGTGCCGGCCAAGATCGGGGCACCGATCGCCCGCATAGGAGACGCGGGTGCCCCCACCCCCGCCGCAAGCGGCGGGACCTCCCGACCCGGTGGGGAGGTGAAACCCAAGGAGGCTCCTAAGTCTGAGAAGAAGACGCCGCCTCCGCAACCGCCTCCAAACGCGCCACCCCCCACACCGTCGGCGCCTAACGGCGCGGACGGAGCTCCCCGCGTGGCGGGGAGCCCAGAGGTCAAGGCATCGCCTCTCGCAAGGCGGCTTGCATCTGAGCTCGGCGTCAACCTCGCGACCGTTCAGGGGACCGGCCCTGAGGGCCGCATCGTGAAGGAGGACGTCGAGGCAGCGGCCGCGGGCAAGGCAGCGCCGGTGCGGACGCCCTCCCCCACCCCGCCTCGCGCCTCTGGGCCGGAAGTCGAGGTCGTCGAGCCCACACGCATGCAGGCGACCATCGCCCGCCGCATGGCCGAGTCGAAGTCGACCATTCCCGAGTTCACGGTCACTGTCGAGGCTCGTGTCGACCTCGCGGTGGCGATGCGCCAGCAGCTCAAGGACTCCGTGCCCGGCGCCGAGAAGGTGACGATGACGGACTTCCTCGTTCGCGCCAGCGCTCTGGCCCTGCGGAAGTTCCCCGAGGTCAACTCCTCATGGGTCGACGGCAAGTTTCAGCGCAAGCGACGCATCAGCATCGGGCTCGCGGTCGCTCCATCGCAAGGCATGGGCCTGCTCGTCCCTGTCGTCCACGATGCGGACCTGAAGGACCTGATCCAGATTTCCATTGAATCGCGACAGGTCATCGAACGCGCGCGTTCGGGACGGCCGGCCGAGGGCGACCTCACCGGCGCGACCTTCTCGATCTCGAATCTCGGCATGTATGGCGTCGACGAATTCACGGCCATCATCAATCCGCCCGAAGCCGCGATCCTCGCCGTGGGGGCGATCAAAGACGTTGCAGTGGTCGATGCGGGTCGCGTCGTGCCCGGCAAGGTGATGCGTATGACGCTTTCGGTCGACCACCGCGTGTTCTACGGCGCGACCGCTGCGCAGTTCATGGCCGAGGTCAAGCGCCTGATCGAAAACCCCGTGACGCTGGTCGTTCCCGCCACGCAATGACCCCCGGCGAGGTCGCGGACCTGCTGGAGTCATCGGGCCAGGCGTTCGCATCCACGCTGAATGCGATCGCACTCGGGGTCGCGTCGTGGCATCCAGCGCCGGGTGAGTGGTGCGTGAACGAGGTCGTCGGGCACGTGATTGTGACCGAGAAGAACGGATTCGCGGGCAGGATCCGCGTCATTCTCGGCGGCGACGAGCCAGATCTAGCCAAATACGATCGCGACGGTTTGCAGAAGACACGCGATGACTGCGCACGTGATCCGAAAGTGCTCGCTCAGGAAATGCTGGAGGTGCGGGGTCAGAGTCTGGAGCTAATCCGGTCGCTGCGTCCTGAGCAGCTGCAGCGTGCCGGCATGCACCCCGACGTCGGCCGCCTCACGGTCGACGACCTGCTGCACGAGTGGGTGCACCACGACGGCAACCATCTCCGCCAGGCGCTCGCGAATGTACAGGCCTACGTGTGGCCGAACATGGGCAACGCCCGGCGCTTCTCCCGCCCCGAGCAGTAAATTGCGTGACCGATTTTCTCGTGGTATGCTGGCATACCGTGAAGCGGACCACAGTGAAATTGCCGGACAACCTGGACGCCAGGCTGCGTCATGAGGCCGCGCGGCGAGGAGTGACCGTCTCCGATTTGACTCGAGAGGCTATCGAGTCGCACCTTGTCGGCCGAACAACCGGCCGAAGGCTCGGTCATGCGGGTCATAGCGGCAAGAGCGATGTCTCGCATCAAATCGAGGAGATCCTCCGGTCAGAGCTGGCGCGGCACTGATCACAGACGCGGGGACGCTATATGCCGCGTATGACGCGGATGATGCCGAGCACAAGAGGTGCCGGAATCTCTTGCAATCGTATGACGGCCCGGTCCTGGTGCCGATGTTGGTGATCACCGAGGTCGCTTATCTACTGGCGTCGCGGATCGGCGCAGAAACAGAGGTGCGGTTCCTGGGAGATCTGGCCGCCGGCGAACTTGTGCCTGAAACCGTTGACGCAGGCGATTGGATTCGTATCGCTGAGCTCGTGTTGGCTTATCGCGATTTGCCGCTCGGAACCGTCGACGCCTCGATAGTTGCCGTGGCCGAGCGCCTAGACGCCACGACTATCGCGACACTGGACAGGCGACACCTCTCAGTCGTGCGCCCGGCCCACATACCCGCGTTCGATCTCGTCCCGTAGCGATCGTCATCACGCCGCAGAGGCGGGCTGCGGCTTGGCCTGGAGGCCCTTCGCCGCCGGCAGAGTGAGGTGGAGGCGAAGGTTGCCGGAGGTGTCGATATCAGCCCACAGCCTCCCCCCCATCGCCGTCGCCAGCTCACGCGAGATCGCCAGGCCCAGACCGACGCCACCCGCCGCCGCCGACCGCGAAGGATCCGCGCGATAGAAGCGCTCGAAGATGCGCTCCGGATCTGGACGGTGCGGCCCGGCAGGGTTGGAGACGACCGCCTCAACCGAACCTTCCGTGAAACGCGCGCTCGCCGTGATCTTCGAACCTGACGGCGCGTACTTCACCGCGTTGTCCATGAGGTTGTCGAGGATCTGATGGAGTCGCTCCGGGTCGGCGGCAACTGGAGGGATGTCGGGGGGCACGTCCAGCTCGAGCACGAGCTGGCGCGCCTCGGCCCTTGGCCGGACTATCCCCATCTCCTGTTCCAGTTGACCGCGCAGATCGACGGTGGTGATGTGGATCGATATCGATCCCGCCTCGACTCGAGCCAGGTCGAGAAGCTCCTGAGCCATCCGCAGCACGCGCTCCGACTCTTCATGCACCACGGTCGCGGCCCGCGAGCGCTCGAGGTCGGTGACAAGGCTGCCATCGACCAGCGCCTGGCTGAAGCCGATGAGGCTGGTCAGCGGAGTCTTCAGCTCGTGCGAGACATTGGCCAGGAATTCTCGTTGCACCTTGCGCGCCCGCTCTACCGCTTCGGCCATGCGATCGAACGCAGTTCCCAGCGTGCCGATCTCGTCAGTTCCACGAATGCCGACGCGCCGTGAATAGTGCCCGGCCGCAATGTCCTCGGCGGCAGCCGCCAGCTGACCGAGCGGCCGGGTCAGGGAGCGGCTTACGAGCAGCACCAGCAGCATCGCGAGGACCAGTGCGGCCCCACCGGCCAGGAGCAAGCGAGGCACGAGCTCGTTCGCGGCCGCTGCCGCGAACGCACCCTGGGGCGCCGCCAGCACCACGTACGCGGCGGCCAACGGGTCACGCGCGGGCGGGATGGCCATGGCAGCCACGAGGTATGTCTGGCCGTCGAGATTTATTCGCGCTTCTTGGACTCCATTGACGCGTTTCGCGGCCGAGATGGCGATCTCTCCAATGGGGTCTGGATTGGCGCTGTCGAAGGCGACCCGGAACTGGCTCGTGAGCAGCAGAAGCCGATCTGTACCGAGCTGAGAAGCCGCCAGCGAAAGGCGCACTTTGTAATCCTGCCCATCGTCAAGGCGGCACGTCGCCGGTCCCGCATTCGACGGGGGTCCTGTGCGCACCAGGCACTGATCGTGAATGACAAGTGCGCGTTCACCGACGATCGATCGGTCGAGCTGGTCTTGCGCGCTCTGCAGCTCCAGGTTGCGCACGAGCACCCAGGTGAGCGCCCCGCTCAGCAGCAGGCTGACGGCCACGATGCCGGCCGCCGCGGCGAGTAGCCGGAGTCGGAGGCTCAGCTCGCCGCCAGCTCCAGCCGGTAGCCGACGCCCCATACCGTCTGGATGCTCGGGTCCGAGATCTTCGCCGCCGCGAGCTTCTCGCGAACCTGCTGCACGTGGACGTCGACCGTCCGCGTGTAACCGGGGAAGTCGTAGCCCCACACCAGGTCCAGCAGCTCGCTGCGCTGGAACACCCGGCCAGGGTGGCGTGCCAGCAGAGCGAGCAGGTCGAACTCCTTCGGACGAAGCTGGACTCGCGCGCCGCCCTGACGCACTTCGTGCCGCTCGAGGTCGACTTCGAGCTTGCCCGCCCTGATGAGCTTGGGCTGGTCAGGCTCCAGGCGAGCCCTTCGCAAGAGGGCCTTGGCACGCGCCACCAGCTCCTGCGGGTGGAACGGCTTGGTCAGGTAATCGTCCGCGCCGACCTCCAGCCCGACGACCTTGTCGGTGACCTCGTCGCGGGCGGTCAGCATGATGATCGGCACCTGGCTCTGCTTCCGGATCTCCTTGCACAGGGTGAGCCCGTCGGTGCCGGCCAGCATGATGTCGAGGATCACCAGGTCGGGCTTGACCTGGCCGAAGCGAGCCATCGCCTGCGTCCCATCCCCCACTCCCTCCACGTCGTACCCCTCGCGGGAGAGGTACAGGCGAGCCAGCTCGAGGATGTGCGCCTCGTCATCGACGACCAGGACCTTGAAGCTCAATGCCGCCATACCATCAATACATCACCATCCCGTCATCGCGTTGTGCAGGTGACGTGAGCGAAATGTAAACGGCGCGCCCTCACCTCCCCACCTGTGGGGAGGTCGGCCCCGCGCGAAGCGCGCGGCCGGGTACGGACGCCCTCACCTCCCCACTCGTGGGGAGGTCGGCCCCGCGCGAAGCGCGCGGCCGGGTGGGGACGCCCGTTTATCCGTACCCGCTCGCAGAACCAATTTGAGCGGGTTGCCCGACAGCCCGAACCGCTCCCTGATCGCCTTCTCGAGGTATCGCCGGTAGGAGAAGTGGAGCAGCCCGACATCGTTCACGAACATCACGACGGTCGGAGCCTCTGAAGCCGCCTGGGTGGCGTAGCCCAGTTTCAAGCGGCGGCCTTTGAAGCTCGGCGGCGGATGATCGACGAAGGCCTGGCGCAGGACACGGTTCAGCTCGTTGGGCGGGATCTTGGTCCGCCGATTGCCCACGACGTCTAGCGCCGCCGGGATCACCTGCTGGATGCCTTCCTTGGTCTTCGCCGACACGGTCACGATCGGCGCGAACGGGGCGAACTTGAACCTCCCGGTGAGGACGGTTCGCCAGTAGGCCGCCTTGCGCATGGCCGGCTCGACCAGGTCGATCTTGTTGACGACGATGACCAGCCCCTTCCCAGCCTCGAGCGCATAACCGGCCACGTGCTGGTCTTGCGCAAGCACTCCCGCTGAACCGTCGAGCACAAGGAGCACGACGTCCGCTCGCTCCATCGCATGGATGCCGCGCAGCAGGCTGTAACGCTCGAGCTGGTCGCGGGCCGTCGATTTCCGGCGGATGCCGGCCGTGTCGATGAGCACCACCGGCACGCCGTCGTAAACCAGTTCGGTGTCGACCGGATCGCGGGTCGTCCCCGGTATCGGGCTGACCAGCGCCCTCTCGTCCCCAAGCAGCGCATTGAGAAGAGAGGACTTGCCAACGTTGGGGCGGCCCATGATCGCGAGCCGGTCGGCTTTCGAATCCGGCGCCGGCTCTTCGGATGGCTCTGGCAGTTGCTGGATGACCCGATCGAGGAAATCGCCGATCCCCAGGCCATGCTGGGCAGAGATCAGGTTGGGTTCGTCGAAACCGAGCTCCAGGATCTCGTGCGCGAAATGGCGATCGTTCGGCGAATCCGCTTTGTTCGCGGCGACGAGGACTCGGCGGCCGGAACGGCGAAGGAGCCGCACGATCTCACGGTCGATCGCCGTCAAGCCTTCGCGGACGTCGAGGAGCAGCACGATGACGTCCGCCTGATCGATCGCCACTTTGGTCTGCCCTTCGATCGCGGCTCGTGACTCATCCTTCGCGGAATCCATGTCCAGGCCAGCGGTGTCGACGATCGTGAACTCGCGTCCGGCCCACTCCGCGACTCCGTACAGGCGGTCGCGCGTCAGCCCCGACTGGGAGTCGACGATCGCTTTGCGCCAGCCGAGGATGCGGTTGAACAGGGTCGATTTACCCACGTTGGGGCGACCCACGATGGCAACGATCGGCCTGGACATAGATCAATTAGGCCAGCTTTAGCCGCGCGGCGTTTGCCTCGAGTCTGGAGTACCGTGTGCACCACGCACTGGGGTGGTGCAAGGAGAGATCATGCAGGAAGCGAAGCTCGAGACCAGGTTCCGGATGTGGGTCGAGTGGGGCGGCAAGGTACGCCTCGAACCAACCGAGCGAAGGGTTCGGGCAATGGTCAGTGGAACGACCGTCGCCGACAGCAAGCATGCTCAGCTTCTGTATCTGCCCCCACCGTTCAACGCGTACGCCTTCCCGCGTGACGATGTGAGATGGGACCTGCTCAGCGAATCCAAGTCTGGGTTGAACATGCCCGGTCTAGGCGAAGTCCAACACTGGTCCGTCGTGGTGAATGAACATGTCCGCGAGGGCGCAGCCTGGACCTTTCCAGGACCGCCACCCGACCTGGATGCACTCACTGGCCTGGTCGTCCTTCGCTGGAACCTTATGGATGCTTGGTTTGAAGAGGATGACGAGGTCTTCGTCCATCCTCGCGATCCATACCACCGTGTCGATGTGCTCAATTCAAGCCGGCAGGTCGCTGTGACCGTCGGCGGTGAGCTGGTGGCCGAGACGCGCAGGCCCCGACTCCTGTTCGAGACCAGCCTCCCGGTCCGGTATTACATCCCGATGCTGGACGTGCGGACGGAACTTCTCGAGCCGAGCCCTACGATCACACGATGTCCCTACAAAGGCGTTGCCTCCTACTGGTCTGTGCACGCAGGTGGCACCACGCACCCGGATCTCGCCTGGGCGTACAGAGCGCCGATTCCTGAGTGCCCGAAGATCGAAAACATGATCGCGTTCTTCAACGAACGGGTCGACCTCGATGTAGACGGAGAGCGCTTGCAGCGGCCGCGGACCCCGTGGTCTGAGGCGCTTCGATGATGCCGGCGAATCAGCGCGCCGTGTGGTCGCGTCTAAGCGGTCAGGTATACCGGGTCGTGACCTCACCGTTCGCCCCTGCTCCATGCGCGATATGCGGACGAGGACGTGCATGGACCGCGTGGGTCGTCGACCCGTTAGGCCGGATGCACGGCCGCTGTCCGGGCTGCCTCGATGAAGTCGGCACAATTGACTCGACGCCGGCGCCCACGACTCCCACATCCGGGTTGACGCCTTAACCACCAGGCGCTTCACCGTCGAGGAACGCCGCGCGCGGCTCGTACGACGGCATCACCTGGCGCCTGGAAGCCGCGTCAACACGGCCACCGAGGTGGCCCGCGACATCGTCGGTTTGCACAGCACCGACCCGGCCACGGTGTTCGTCGCGGCCCGGGCGCGGATGAAGAACGCCGAGGTCGCCGGCATCGAGCACGAGCTCTACGAAGACCGCTCGCTCGTGCGTGTGCTCGTCATGCGCCGCACGGCCTTCGTCTTGCCGCCGGAGGAGGCTGCGATCGCGCTGGCCGCATGCGTGCGTTCGGTCGGCCAGGTGCAGCGCAGGCAGCTCGTTAACTGGATCGAGAAGGCGGGCGTCGCCAAGGACGGCGCCGGCTGGTTGAGGAAGGTGGAGGACTCGACGTTCGATGCCGTGGCGGCGCGCGGCGCGGCCACCGCGGTTCAGGTTTCGCAAGATGTGCCACTTCTTCGGCGAGAGCTGGTGGTGGCTGAAGGGACAAGGAACGAGGCCCGGGTGAACCTCGGTTCTTTCGTCCTTCGTCTTCTCGCTGTGGACGGTCGCTTGGTGCGCGGGCGGCCGCGCGGGGGCTGGCTGAGCACGCAATGGTCGTGGTCGACGACCAGGTACTGGCTGGGCAAGGAGCTCAGGCCGTGGACCATCGAAAAGGCCCAGGCCGAGCTGGTCCGGCGTTGGCTCAAAGCCTTTGGGCCTGCCACGGTCGAGGACGTCAGGTGGTGGACCGGCTGGACCCTGGCCGACGTCCGGCGCGCCCTCACCGCGATTGCTCCGGTCGAGGTCGAGCTCGACGGCACCACCGGCATCGCTCTCGCCGGCGACCTAGCGCCTACCCGCCGGCCGGAACCATTTGCTGCGCTGCTTGCGGGCCTCGATCCCAGCGTGATGGGCTGGGCCGGTCGCGACTGGTACCTCGGCCCTCACCGGGCGGCGATGTTCGACCGTTCCGGCAACGCGGGACCGACGATCTGGTGGGACGGCCGGATCGTAGGTGGCTGGGCCCAACGCCCAAACGGCGAGATCGTCCTGCGCCTCCTCGAAGACATCGGTCGTGATGGCAAGGGTGCGGTCGTGAAAGAGGCCGAGCGGCTGCGTGCGTGGCTTGGCGACAGGAGGGTCCTGCCGCGATTCAGCACGCCGCTGGTCAAGGAGCTTGCTGCGGGCGGCGAATCCAGAGCGTCGACGCCGCGACCGCGCACAGCACCGCGCCGAAACCAAACGCAGCGGCCGGGCTGACCAGCGTCCACAGCACTCCGGCGACGATGCTCGACACGAGGTCGCCCACCCCGTTGACCCCGTTGAGGATGCCGAAGGCGGTGCCAAGCCGGCGCTGCTCGACGATCGAGCTGGTCAGCGAGCTCTCTATTGAAGTGACTACCGGGTTCTGGGCGCCCACGAACAGCGCCAGCAGAGCCACTGCAAGCCAGCCATGACCGAGCATCCCGACCCCGCACGCCGCGGCGAAGGTCAAGTAGGCCGAGGCCAGCACCGGCACCTTGCCGATGCGGTCGGCCAGCCATCCGGCCGGGAAAGACACCGCCGCTCCAACCGCGTTGTGCGCGAGGTAAAAACCGACCGCGGCCGACAGCGCCGCCGGGCGGCTCAGCTCCGGCTGCAACATCTGCGCCGCTCGAAGGGTGAAGAAAGCCGTCGCGAAATTGCCCACCCCGAACACGGCCACGGCCGCGATCAATCGCCAGAAGGGTCCCGGCAGTGGCACCCTCAGCGACACCGGCTCGCCGCGTCCGTGGCGCGGATCGCGCGTCAGAATGCCGAAGAAAATCACGGCGACCACGCCAGGGATCAAAGCCACCGCGAACACGGTGCGAAAACCGTGGCCGGCGGCCAGCAGGATGAGCGCGATGGCCGGACCGAGCAACGCGCCGGCAGTGTCGAGCGCCTCGTGAAAGCCGAATGCCTTTCCCAGGTCGCCTTTGCCCACCGAGCCCGCCAGCATCGCCGAACGGATCGGTTGGCGCAGCCCGCGGCCCATCCACGCCAGCGCGCGGGCGATGATCACCTGCGGCCAGCTCGTGACCGCGATCAAGA
>WNFS01004793.1_pt1 | contig 13691 bp, 8 predicted proteins | sample 5400141 | NCBI WGS metagenome assembly WNFS01 (sample SAMN13153358, study PRJNA577476) | soil metagenome | isolation source: 60 cm saprolite under Madrone tree | place: USA:California | collected 2016-06-14
GCGCCCTTATCCTGCGTCGCGTCGGCCTCCTTGAGCGGGGAGCCGGCGGACCGGTGATCGTCGGCCGTGCCGAGAACGGCGACGTGCTGCGGCTGCAGAGCTTTCTCCAGCGCAACGGTCACCCGCATCAAAGGCTCAATCCCGAGACCGATTCGGAGGCGAAGGCGCTGATCGAACGTTTTCACGTCGATCCCGGTCAATTGCCCATCGTCCTGTGCCCGGGCGGAGAGCTGTTGCGCAATCCGAGCGAGAACGAGCTCGCCCGATGTATCGGGCTCGTTGGGCCGATTGATCCGAACCGCGTGTATGACGTGGCCATTGTCGGTGCGGGGCCGGCAGGCCTTGCCGCGGCCGTCTATGCAGGGTCGGAAGGGCTCTCCGTCCTGGTGCTCGACCGCCGCGCATTCGGCGGCCAGGCCGGCGCCTCGGCCCGCATCGAAAACTACCTCGGCTTCCCAACCGGAATCACTGGCATGGCACTCATGGCTCGTGCGCACAATCAGGCGCGGAAATTCGGGGTCGAAATGGCAATCCCCGATGAGGTGATCGGCTTCGATGCGCCAAGCGATCCGAACAAGGGCCGCTTTGTCCTGAAGCTTTCCAACAAGGAACGTGTGAGTGCCCGCTCGGTCGTGATCGCAAGCGGGGCGCGCTATCGGCAGCTTGCAGTGGATGGCCTGGCATCTTTCGAGGCTGCAAGCGTGCATTATTGGGCCTCCCCGCTCGAGGCGAAGCTGTGCGCCGGGCAGGAGGTGGCGTTAGTCGGTGCCGGGAACTCGGCGGGGCAGGCAGCAGTCTACTTGGCAAGCCAAGTCTCCAAGGTATGGCTCCTGGTGCGCGGGCGAGACCTGGCGTCCAGCATGTCACGCTACCTCGTCGATCGCATTACGGGACTCCCCAATGTGGAGGTGTCGACACAGACCACAGTCACCAGCGTCGAAGGCCGCGACGCGATGCTCGAAGCAATCCAGTGGCGTCGAGGCAGCTCAGGAGAGGACGTGCGGCGGCCGATTCAACATCTGTTTCTCTTCATCGGAGCGGAGCCGAACACCGATTGGCTGTCCGGATCGGGAGTAGCGTTGGACGCTAAGGGATTCGTATTGACCGGGGCGGCCGCCGCCGAGAGCCGGTCCCCCCTGGAGACAAACCGCCGGGGCGTATTTGCGATCGGCGACGTGCGCTCCGGCTCGGTGAAGCGTGTCGCCGCAGCAGTCGGCGAGGGCGCGCAGGTCGTGGCGACACTTCATGCTGCATTGTCCCCATCGGCCGCAATCAGAGTGCTATCGTAGGCCGGTAGGATTTCTGCAACGACAATGATCGATTGAGTCGGAGACCCATGGCTTACGCGCGGTTTCGCCGGAGCTAGGAGTTGCGACGCTTTTGTTTATTCCTGGTAAGTGAAGTCCGCTGCCACTGATGGAGCGACAAAAAGGAGCAATGACACAACCGAGAAAGGGATTTTCATTTTGAATATCGTCGCAGCCCCGTTACTCGCTGATCGTGCGCACGACGCTCGAGGTGGGGCGGGCGTCACCGCCCCCCGAACCCTTCACTTGCTTCAAGATCGTCTCGTCGTAAGCGGCAATCGTCGTCACCGCAAACTTCGGCTGCATGAAGACGATCTTGTAGCCGCCGGCCTTGAGATCATTGAGCAGGTCCATCGCCGCTTCCGCCGTCGCATGCTGGAAATCGAGCATCAGTAGCCGACCGCCCCCTTAACCACAGTAGCTGCGCCCCGATCTGCTTGCCGTCGGCTCCAAGTGAGCAGTTTTATACAGACGCGGAGAAATGAATAATGTAAGGCTGATTTAGGAGAGGGTAATCCGAACCATGTGGGGGTTGCCTCTTGAACGGTTTTTCAGTCAGCAGAACATTGAGCTTTATCGAAAGCTACTCGACATATCCACCGACGAGCCTCAGCGCCGGCTGATATTCAACTCGTTGGCAGCGTAGGCACATACTATTCAATGGACGCCAACAGTAGCCTGAGAGTTCGAGTCGAGCGGCACGGGGACAAGTACACTTGGGGGCTTCACCGCGATGGTCATTTTCACCCGGTGAAGTTTTCCGCGCCTGTTTACTTGTCGGAAGAAGCGGCCAGAGCCGCCGGAAGCGAAGTCCGGACGGATCATTTGGCCCAATTGGCACGTTTGGGGGCTAGACGGCCGAGAGCGAAGTGATGCCCACTTCGCAGGTATCGTGCGGCTCACCGACGAATACGAGAGCGCACAACAGCGTTCCGCCTACGTTCCCGCATTTGCTTTCACGCGACTCTTTGAACGTCTTTTGGTGACGGCTTCGTCATGTCCGAAGGTCGCCTCGGCTCTTCTCAGTTGACTAGCGAGAAAAAGCCACGCTTCCGCAGCAGTAATGAGTCGCTTCCGATTCCTGTCGTCGCGTTCCGCCTGCGCCAGTTTTTGTTCGGCCTGCGCTCGGCACTCGGCAGATGTCAACATTGCGTCCCCCGGTCCACTGCGAAGGCGTCTTCATAGCGAATGGCCAGGGCGTGAGTCTGGTCAAAACAGAGCACCTATCTTCATTACCCGCACGCCTGTGTGTAACCGAGTCGGCTCTTCGGCTTGAACGGCGAGACGAACAGGGTCAGGAAGAAGCGTTAGGCGATTCTGTCACCAGATCAAACGGACGAAGTTTTCGGCACACACAGCCGGGAGCGATCAGCGAAAGTCGTCGACCTTATGCTTGTGTATGAAGCGGGCGATCTGTCCCCGTAGCGTCGCTGTTTGCAATAGGCCGCCCATGGAACCGGCGTCATCGAAGAGCTGCTGAATCTTTGTTGGGAGCGCAGCCGACTGCGTTGCGACGTCGACCCCATCGCATTCGAGCGTATCCTTCCCTTGCTGCGCGAGGATGGCGTCGCCATACCAATTTCCGTCTGCGCCCGGACGGCTTATTTTTTCGCGATTGTCCGCCATCCATTCTTCGTTTTCGGCCAGCGTGAGGTAGCTTTGTTCGAGCCTCCGAAATTCGCGGATTTCGGCAGGCAAACTGGCCGCTTTCAGCAGTTCGGTGTATTCGGCCGCTTTCGCACGATATTGCTTTGCTGTGAACATGAGACGAGCCCTTTCCCGCCAGGAGGGAGCTCTACCGGTCTCTCAGTCACCGGCACTGGTTTTGATCGTAAGTCGGTGATGAGCGGATATAGGGCCGAGGAGGTCGATTAGCGAGGGTGGGCGCCTGAATTTAAACCCTGTCGCTTGCGAAAACTAGATTCGAGCGTATCGATGGTGTAGCCCGCCAAGGATCGGATATGCTGTTCGATCTGGTAGGATCCAAAATCATGACGGTTTACGTTGCCGAGATCAAAGGCAGGGGCATCGCCGCCTTCCATGCCAACAATGGCTCAGATGCCGAACGTCTCGTGCGCGACCGCGTCTTCCGCGACGATTTCATGGTGTTGGCGACCGGTGGCCTGCCGCTATGGGATGGCGTAACCGACATCGAGGTCCGCCTAGCGCGCCCCGACGAGGAGGTAAAATGGCGGGCATCACGCGCCAACGCAGATAGAGCATTGGAAGCCTTTCCGGCATCCGCTCCAGGCGATCGATCTGTACGACGTTGGGGCGCCCAAAGATGCGCGTCAGATAGCTGTCGCCGCCCGAATCGAGTCCGACGCAAAACACGTCGATCCCCCCATGTCTCAGCGACATGACGGCCTTTCGCGCATCCTCGATGAGGTAGCGCCGATCGCCCACGTCGATGTCCCACGGCTCGCCATCGGTCACCACCAGCAGCAAACGGCGATGGGTGAGCTGCCGGCCAAGCTCGTGGCCGGCATGGCGAAGCGCCGCGCCGATGCGGGTGGAGAGATTCCCGTTGAGCCCCGCCAGGCGCCGGATGACGAGCGCGTCAAACGGGTCGGCGAAGTCCTTGACCCGATAGTATCGCACGTTCTCGCGGCCATTCGAGCAGAACGCGCGGATCGCAAACGGATCGCCAAGCCCCGCCATGGCCCGCGCGAGCAGCGCCGTGGCATCGCGCTCAAGCGCCAGCACGGTCCGTTCGCTGCCGCGCACGACATCGTTGGTCGACGCGGAGACATCCAGCAGGACCAGCACCGACAGATCGCGGTGCCGGCGCTGCAGCACCGTGTAGACGCGCGGATCGGGCGTGTCTCCGGCGCGCTTGGCTACTGCGGCGACGATGCAGGCATCGAGATCGAGACGATCTCCCTCCGGCTGACGGTGCAGGCGAACCGGCCGACTAACCTTGGCGGAACGGATCAAGGCGGCGAGGCGGTCGACGATCTCGCGATAGCGTTCTTGCAATTGCTCGATCGAAGCTGAGGAGCCGGTCGGACACATGAATTCGACGAGCGTAGTCCAATCGGTGCGGTCGGCGGAAATCAGGTAATCCCACTCCGGGTACCGCGCCACCGGGATGCCGGCTTCCCCGTCCGCGACGCCCGCCGCAGCGGCCCGATTGGGCCGGTCAGGCGCCTCGGATTTGGTCTCGCCCTCGCGATCGGGAGGTGTCGCATCGTCTATTTGCTCGAACCGAACCGATTCGTAGAGCGTTCCGCTGTCGAGGCCTTGAGCATGCTCCGGCAGCTCCCACACACCGGCATTGTCGTCGCGGTATGCAGGCTCCACCACGTAGGTTCGCATGTTGAACTGCACCCGCATCTGGCCGAGATCGTTCCCAAGCATTCCGCCGATGGCTCGGCTCATTGCCGGATCGTCCCAGTTGGCCTGCGAGCCGAAGAAGAGTCGAGAACCCTTTCGCACCCATTCGTTGTCATCACGAAAATCTTGATCGAGCAGCGCACGCGCCAGCCGAGCGAACAGGCCCGATGCGACGACCGGGCCCGACGGCTCCGCCGTGTGGAAGGGAAGCCATAACCGCCGCAGACCGGGAAATGGGCGGATCGCCAGCTGCTCGACCCGGGCATCCTCGATCAAGGAGACCAGCGCCACTTGCACGGGCTTGAGCGTGCCTATTTCGAGCTTGCCGCGGCCGTAACGTAGGTGCGCCGCGATGTGCGCGAGCGCCGCCCGGTAAAGCTGCGTCGCGGCGTCGGCGGAAACGCCGCGAAATGCGTCGGGCACACGAATGAACCCGCTCTCGAAGCTCGCGCGGACTGGCGGGTCTCCGCTGCCGGCAACGGCCGTCCGGATCGGCACCCGCAACCCCCACATCGCCACCACGTACGCCTTCATCCGCCGCTCGACGTCGGCGAAGGCGACGGCGCTGGCGCCGCGCGCGAGCGAACGCCGCGCAAGCGGATCGGCAAGCGCGAAATATTTCAGCCGCCGCTCCGGGTCGTCTGCCGTCGAGTGCACACCGCCGAGAACCCACGCCTCGAAGGCTCGCACTTCGACCGTGTTGAGGATGCCTTCGATCCGATCGAGCAGGACCGGGACGGATTCGGGAGCGAACTCCGCAAGCTGCCGCATGACGCGCTGCCACTCCCCAAGGGCGACAGCGTCGGCGAGGATGCGCGCCGCCTTCGGCGCCGCAACGAACAAGGCGAGCGCCGCGCGCGCGCCGGCTCTCCTCCCGATGTCGATGCCGGTGCGCCCGAGCTCGAACGTTGCGTCCGCGCCGACGAGCGCCGCGCAGGCCGGCCCGTTGCGCAGAAAGGCCAGCGTGCATGCTGTGCCGAGGCCCGAATCGGCCACTTGACGGCAGATCGCCAGCCAATCGGTCAACGCCTGATCGCGAAACGTGCGTTCCGCTTGCCGCCAGACCAGCTCGAGGGTGCCGGTAAGCTCAGGCCGGTCAGGCAGGACCGAAGCCAGCGCCTGATTGGGTTGTGCGGCGGGACGTTTCATTCGTCGTCAAACACATGCCGCGATGGCCGCGGTGAGCGCGTCCCGGATGTCGGGATCGTCGGTGATGGGAAGGACGAGCGCGACACGGCAGGCGGGCTCGACCGAAATCCCGCGTGCGATCAGCCGTCCCGCGTAAATCAGCATCCGCGTCGAGGCGCCCTCGTCCAGGCCGTGACCCTTGAGGTTGCGCGACCGCTCGGCGATCGCGACCAGCCGCGCTGCGGTGGGGCCATCGATCCCGGACTCATGCACGATGATCTCGGCTTCGATCTCCGAGTCGGGATAGCCGAAATCGATGGCGCCAAAGCGCTGCTTGCTCGACTCCTTCAGATCCTTGAGCACGCTCTGGTAGCCCGGATTGTAGGAGATCACGAGCTGGAAATCCGGATGGGCCCTGACCAGCTCACCTTTCTTCTCCAGCGGCAGGATCCGCCGGTCGTCGGTCAGCGGATGGATGATGACGCTGGTGTCCTGACGCGCTTCCACGATCTCATCGAGGTAGCAGATGGCGCCATGGCGCACCGCCATGGTGAGCGGGCCGTCGTGCCAGACCGTCCCGTCCGCGTCGAGCAGAAACCGCCCGACGAGATCGGATGCCGTCATGTCTTCGTGGCAGGCAACCGTGACTAAAGGCCTGCCGAGGCGCCACGCCATGTACTCGACAAAGCGCGTCTTCCCACAGCCCGTCGGTCCCTTGAGCATCATCGGCATGCGCGCCGAATAGGCCGATTCAAACAGCGCAATCTCGTCGGCGATCGAACGGTAGTATGGCTCGCGATCGATCAGGTACGCGCAAAGGTCCATCAGTCTCGCGATTCCGTGGCAATGCTTCGTGCCGCCCCCGGGGACGCACGGCTGAGTCGACATTATAGGCAGCCCGGGGCGGGCACAATCTCCGCCCGGACCTCAACGATCAGCGATGAGCGGCGGCTTTCTGGTTGGGTATCCCCTCCAACGGGCACTCGTCGGTGCCGACCGTTGAACGCGTGAGCGCCTCGACCATCGAGCGGGTGGCTTCGGGATCGGTGACCCACCGCTTGTAAAAGTCGTAGGGGCAAATGGCCTCACCCCGCACGTCCTCGCGCGAATTGATCTTTCCCGTATAGCCGCGATGCAAGAGCTTGAAGAGGTGGTTCTCGGATTGCATGTTGCGGCGCGCGTCGCGGATCAGCGACTTGGACAGCTGCGCGTACTGAATGCCCATGTCCTCCTCCCCGCACTCTCCCAGCGTCCGGCCGTCGAAGCCGATGATCGCCGAGTGGCCGAAGTAAGAATACACACCGTCGAACCCGGCGGCGTTAGCGACCGCGACGTAGACGTTGTTGGCCCACGCCATGGCCTTGGCCATCAGCACTTGCTGGTCCTTCGCCGGGTACATGTAGCCCTGGCAGCGGACGATGAGCTCGGCGCCCTTCATGGCGCAGTCGCGCCAGATTTCCGGATAATTGCCGTCATCGCAGATGATGAGGCTCATCTTAAGGCCCTTCGGCCCTTCCGACACGTACGTACAATTGCCCGGATACCATCCCTCAATAGGAACCCACGGCATGATCTTGCGATACTTCTGCACGATCTCGCCGCGATCGTTCATCAGGATGAGGGTGTTGTAGGGCGCCTTCTTCGGATGCTCCTCGTGCTGCTCGCCGGTGAGCGAGAAGACGCCCCAGACCTTGGCCTTGCGGCACGCCTCGGCAAAGATCCCCGTCTCTTCGCCAGGCACCTTCGCGGCGGTGTCGTACATTTCCTTGGAATCGTACATGATGCCGTGGGTGCTGTATTCCGGGAAGATGACGAGGTCCATTCCCGGGAGGCCGACCTTCATGCCAGCGAGCATGTCGGCGATGTTGCGCGCATTCTCCAACACCTGTTGCTTGGTGTGCAGCCGCGGCATCTTGTAATTGACGACGGCGACGCCGATGGTGTCGTTGCTGCTCGATATATCACCGTGAATCATCCTGCTCCTCCTTTGCAAATCCTTGCGGTTTGCTTGCGAACTTGTTTCTGCTGGCGCACACCTCAATTCGCGCGCGCAAAGCCCGCGGAAAATGCAGCGCAGAAAACAAAAGCCCCCGCGTCGACCAACAGTGCGGTCGTCGCAGGGGGCCTTATTGCCCGCCAAATTTTCCGCGGCAGCGCTGCCGTGCACTCAGAAGCTAGGAAAAATCGTAGCCAAGCACATCGTCCGAGTCAACGATTGCGGTCGCGATCGTCCCGATCGGTACCCGCTTGCTCATCGCCTGTCGCCGCATAAAGTGATAGGCTTCCTCCTCCTCCAGCCGGCGCGTTCGCATCAGGATCGTCTTGGCGCGTTCGACATTGCGGATCGAGCGCAGTGTATCGTCGAGCTTCTCGATGCGCAGGCGAAGCCGCTGGCCATAGAGAAAGCTCGATCGCGCCACCATCAGCGTCGCCACGACTGAGTTGGCGGTAAAGGGGCGGGGCAGAACGGCGTCGGGCGCGCACTTTTGCAGCGTCGGCACATCGGCCGGTTCGGCCGCCGGAATCACCACGACCAGCGCCGCCCGCGGTTGCCCAGGCAGCCACGGCACCCGGTCCACCAGCTGAGGAACGAGCTCGCAAAAGATCGCGTCGGCATTTTCGGGCAGGCGCTCCGGCATCGGCCAGACGCAGCGGACAACGGCGCGAGTGCGCTGCAAGCTGCGCACCAGCAGCTCGCGATGATCGTCGGGGCGGACTGCCGCCACGATCTCCAGACCCGCCGGCTCACCCGCTCGCTGCCAGACCGCGACGCCTGATCTTGCTCGCTCGCGCATAGTGGCGGGCTCGGCGTCAGGCCGGCGTATGGCCGAAGCCGACCATATAGGGATCAGCCCAGATCGGCGCTTGCGACTGGAGAATGACGTCGAACTGGCCGCGCCGGTTCGCGCGACCTATGCGAGTCCACAAGTTCGTGTGGCTGGTCATGGGGCTGATCGCCACCACGCCCTGCGGCGCCTCGAAGTCGGAGCCGAGTACCATACCGCGAATGATGTCAGTCTCCATCGAGTTAGTCTTGCCGAGCGCGGCGGAGAAAATATGCACCTGGAAATACGCCGCTTCAGCGCACATGTTGGTCGGCTCGTCATCGCCATGGCGCTGCTTGTAACGGGCGACGAACGCCGCATTGCGGTCGCCGCCCACCGATTGAAAGTAGGAGGCGGCGGTGATGTGCCCTTCGGCGGCATCGTGACCCATCGCTCGGACCTCGGCCTCGGTCGTCGTGAGGCTGGCAACCGGCATCGTCCTGGGACTAAGCCCGCATTCCGCATAGGTCTGATACAGATAGACCGTTCCATAGCCGACGACCGTCGAGAAAATCACGTCGGGCATGAGATTTCGGATGTCGCGTATCACCGGACCGAAGTCGCCGCGCTTGGCGCGCAGATTGAGATACGTCTCGCCCACGACCTCGCCGCCAGCGCTGCGCAGCAACTCGCGCATCAGGCGGTTGGACCCGCGCGGATAAATATAGTCGGAGCCGACGAAATAGAACCTGCGGCCATAGTTCTTGATCAGGTAGGAGCACAACGCGACGCTGTTCTGGTTCGGTGCGGCGCCGGTATAGATCACGTTCGGCGAATACTCGAACCCCTCGTACAGAGTCGGGTACCACAGCAGCCCATTGAGTCGCTCGACCACCGGCACGACCACCTTGCGGCTGCTCGACGTATAGCAGCCGAAGATCATGGTCACTTCGTCGTCGACCATCAGATGCTTGGCGTAGGTCGCATAGGCTGCGGCATCGGAGCCTGGATCGTAAATGATGGGAACGATCTCGCGGCCGTTCACGCCGCCGGCCTGGTTGATCTCGTCGATGGCAAGCAACGTACCGCGCAGCTGCGTCTCCTCGATGACCGACGTGACACCGGTTCTCGAGAACAGAACCCCGACTTTCCAAGGCTCGTGTGTCGTGGACCAAGAGCGCTTCACGTGTACCCCTCCCAAACAGGCAGGGTTTGCGCGTACCCAATGGCTCTAGAAAAGCAAAATTCATGCTACCTCGCCGCTCAGGTGATTGAAACCGATAGCAGTGGAGGAAGCGATAGCAGTGGAGGAGAGGAGAGGCGGGAAGATTTGCCGCGGCTCCTTCCCGGAACCCGCAGATGCGCGGCGCGGTGATGCAAAGATGAGCGCCGTCCGCCAAAATCGTGTGCAGGCATCTGCCGCGATCGGCAAGTCTTTGCAGGGGCTAGTGGCTGGCACGTTTTGTCACAATGTTGACAACGCGAATTGCCCTTGCTAGCAAATTGTCAAGCTCGATAGAGGCAACGATTGAAGGCCCCGGGAGCCTCTTTCGGAGCAGCGAGATCTGGTGCGCGTCCTGATGAGCGCCGGAACTGATACGCAAAGACCGCTGCCCACCAATCCTCTAATCCGTGCGAACCGGCAATAGAAGCGGCAACGTCGCCGCGTGACACTGGGCATTAGGGCCCCGCGTGATCTCTCCAATGAGAGCACGGGGGGCTTTTGTCTTTTTGGTCCTTGCAACCGAGAGGTAAACCAATGGGCATTCGTCGACGCACGCTCCTGAAGAACGCGGCCGCAGGAATCGGCGGGGTGCTGGCTAGCAGCATCGCGCCCTATCATTTCGTCCGCAACATCGTGAAGGCGGCCGAAGGCGACACCATCAAAGTCGGCATCCTTCACTCGCTCAGCGGAACCATCGCGATCATCGAGAAGTCTCTCCATGATGCGGAGCTGCTGGCGATTGAGGAAATCAACGCCAAGGGCGGGGTCCTCGGCAAGAAGCTGGAGCCGGTCGTCGAGGATCCGCAGTCGCTGGTGCAGGTATTCGCCGAGAAGGCCAAAAAGCTCCTCCTGCAGGACAAGGTCGTGGCCGTGCTCGGTTGCTACACGTCAGCCAGCCGGCAATCGGTGCTGCCGGTGTTCGAGGAAAACAACGGCGTGCTGCTGTACCCGACGCTCTATGAAGCGCAGGAGTGCAGCAAGAACTGCTTCTACACCGGCTCGGTGCCCAGCCAGCAACTCGACGATTTCGTGCCTTGGATCATCAAAACCCTCGGGCGCAAGAAATTCTATCTGATCGGCGCCAACTACATCTATCCGAAGGAAACCAATCGCGAGGTGAAGGCGCTGTTGGCCAAGCACGGCGGAACGGTGGTGGCGGAGGAGTATTCGCCGCTCGGAGCGACCGAGTTCGCCACCAATATCAACAAGATCGCGGCCAGCAAGCCGGATGTCGTCTTCTCGGATCTCGTCGGCGACCAGATTGTCGCCTTCTACAAGCAGTTCAAGGATTTCGGCATCACGGCCGACGACATCCCGATCTGCACCCCGATCACCACCGAACAGGAAATCCAGGCCATGGGCCCGGAGAACGCGGTCGGCCATTACACCTCGTTCAACTATTTCCAATCGGTCGATACCCCGGAGAACAAGAGGTTCGTTGAACGCTTCAAGGCCAAGTACGGCAAGAATGCCGTCACCAATGCCGTCATGGAGGCCGCCTATTTCCAGACCTACTTCCTCGCGCAAGCGATCGAGAAGGTGAAGTCGACCGATCCGGATGCTCTGATCTTCGAAGGCCTGCCCGGGCAGGAGTTCCTGGCCCCGCAGGGCAAGGTCAAGATCGATGAAAAGAACCACCACACCTGGCTGTGGGCGCGCATTGGCAAGGCCAATGCGCAGGGCCAATTCGACGTGGTGTGGAAGTCCGACAACTGGATTCAGCCTGACCCGTGGGTCAAGCTGCTCTATCCCAACAAGAGCTGCGACTTCACCGACAAGCGGGTGCTTGACCGCCTGAAGGCCGACAAGAGGAACCGGTCGGGCACGATCGATCTGTGATGATCGGCTGGTAATTGGAGAGCCGGGGACGGGGAAGCGCGGCCGTCCTCGTTCGTTACCAGCTCGACCGCGCCAAGGGAGAAAATGCCCCGCGGAGTTCGCCGCGATCGCTTTGTTGCGGAGTGGAAGGTCGGCTGTTCGAGCAAGCGAGGCATTGCGATGTTTGGAGCGATTATCACGCAGTTTCTCACCGGATTCAGCGTCGTCGCCATTCTCATCATCGCGGCATTGGGGCTAGCCATCATTTTCGGCGTCGCCGGCGTCATCAACATGGCGCACGGCGAGTTCATCATGGTGGGAGCCTACGTGGCTGCCGTCGTGGGCCAGCTTGGCGGCAACACGTTTCTCGCGATCCCGGCGGCCTTCGCGGTCGTCGGCTTGCTCGGGCTCGCCGTCGAGCGCGGCATCATCCGCTGGATCTACGATCGCCCGCTGGAGACCCTGCTGGCGACATGGGGCGTCGGCCTGGCGCTTCAGGTCATCGTCAAGCTCATATTCGGTCCCGAACTGTACTACGTGGGCAGCCCGAAGATCCTGAGCGGGGCCTTTCGCATCGTCGGTCTGCTGCCGTTTCCCTGGTACAGGCTGTTCTTGATCGTGCTCGCCGTCTTGCTGCTGGTGCTCACCTTCGTCGTGCTGTTCAGGACGGATTTCGGCCTCAAGGTGCGGGCGGTCCGCCGCAATCGATCCATCGCGAGCTGCCTCGGCATCGACACCGCCAAGGTGGACATGCTGATCTTTATGTTCGGATCGGGGCTCGCCGGGATTGCGGGAGCCGTGCTGGCTCCGATCAAGTCAGTGTCGCCGCCGATGGGTTTTCCCTATTCGGTCGACTCCTACATGGTCCTGGTGCTTGGCGGCGTCGGCAACCTGTGGGGCGTTGCCGCTGGCTCCGCGGTCATCGGCGAGGCCGAGACCGTGCTCTCGTTCATATTCAACAACGTTATCGGCAAGTTGCTCGTATTCCTGTTCATCGTGATCGTCATTCGCATCGTGCCAAGAGGCATCTTTGGCTACTACGAGCGCCGGTAAGGCCCACAGCATGACAAAAGTCGAAGAGTGTTGAGCACATGGCGGTTACGATACTCAGGGGATGGGGGACGATTGCGCCGGGACGGCGCTCCCGCCTGATACCAGCCCTCATCCCGTATTGGGCGCTTCTCGGCGGCGTCGCGGTGGTGCTGGCCATCGGCGCCTACCCGTATTACGGGTCCAATGTCTACGTCATGTCGCTGCTGGGGCGGTTTCTCTGCTTTGCCATCTTCGCGCTCAGCATCGATCTGATCTGGGGCTTCACCGGGATCTTGAGCCTGGGTCAAGCCGTCTACTTCGGCATCGGCGCCTACTTTGTCGCGCTGTCGCTCAAGATCAACTATACACTCGATCATCCGACACGGTATGGCGGAAAGATTCCCGACTTCATGGAATGGAACGGCCTAACCGAGCTGCCTCGCTTTATGGAGCCGCTCATGAGTGTTCCGTTCGCGATCGCCTGCGCGCTGATCGTGCCGACGCTGCTTGCGCTCCTGTTCGGCGTCATCACCTTCAAGCGGCATATCTACGGCGTCTATTGCGCGGTGATCACGCTCGCCGAGTCGCTCATTCTTCAGGAGTTCATAATCGAGTATCAAGCCTATACCGGTGGCTTCAACGGCATAACGGACTATTCGAACTACGCGAACCCGACCTTTCTCTGGTTCATCCTGGCGGTGACGGTCATCTGTGTGCTGGCGGCCCGCACTCTGACGCACTCCCGGGTCGGCACCGTCATCAAGTCGATCCGCGACAACGATCTGCGTGCCGAGTTCATGGGATACAACGTCGCCAACTATCGCATCTTCGTATTCTGCGTGTCGGCCTTCATGGCGGCGGCGGCGGGCGCGCTTTACGCCGCTTGGGTCGGCCTGGTGTCGTTCCTCGATACTGGCCCGGTGTTCTCCATCGAGGCCGTCATCTGGACCGCGGTCGGCGGGCGCGGCACCATCATCGGGCCGGTTATCGGCACTTTCCTGGTGAAGGGCACCGAATTCTTTCTCAGCGGCGTGCTCGCCTTCTGGTGGCAGCTCCTGGTGGGCGGCCTCTTCGTCTTCG
>WNFS01002590.1_pt1 | contig 13690 bp, 13 predicted proteins | sample 5400141 | NCBI WGS metagenome assembly WNFS01 (sample SAMN13153358, study PRJNA577476) | soil metagenome | isolation source: 60 cm saprolite under Madrone tree | place: USA:California | collected 2016-06-14
ATCCCATGTGGCTGTCGCTGATCTGCACAAAGCTCAGTTCGCCCAAGGCTTCCTTCGCGCTCAGCTCCGGTAACCGGCTGAGGCTGTACGATTTCAGCACGCCGCCGCTCATCACACACAGGGCTCCCGTTCCCGCCCAAGCCATGCACTTCAGGAATCCACGGCGGTCGATGCCGTCGTGATTGTGGTCGTAAAGGATTTCGTCTTTCGCCTTACCAGCCATGCTTCCTCCTCGGAATTTGGATACACCCGTAGCCGTAACTATTTAATGTCGCCCGTTCCCGCCAATTTGCTTGGGAGGGCGGCGCGGGTGAGAGAGTCCAGGGAGCCCGCGCCGCGTATGGGACGTGTTTCACTTATCCAGACCATCAGGGGGCGCCAAATATTCCCGATTTCGGTGCTCACCAACCTTTTGCTCGATTAGTCACATCCAAGAGGAGATTGGGAATAAAATGGTCCTTCAGGCGGTTCCTGCCTATGAGTGGGTCTGACCAGGGAAAGGGTGCGGACGTGTTGGATGCGCAGGACCGGGCGCGCTTCGAGCAGCTCGTTCTGCCGCATCTCGACGCCGCCTTCAATCTGTCGCGCTGGCTCCTGAAAAGCCGCGCCGACTCCGAAGACGTCGCCCAGGAAGCCATGCTCCGTGCCTACCGCTTTTTTCGCGGGTTTCACGGTGGCGATGCGCGCGCCTGGCTTTTGCAGATTGTGCGCAATACTTGTTATACCTGGTTGGAGAAGAATCGCCCTGTGGAACTGATGACCGAATTCGACGAAGAATTGCATCCCCAGCCCAGCGTCTCTCCCGAGGCCCTGGCGATTGCTGGGGCGAACCGCGAGCGCCTCTCGCGCGCACTCGAAACGCTGCCCCCTCGCTTCCGCGAAGTCCTCGTCCTTCGCGAGCTGGAAGGCTGTTCTTATAAGGAAATTGCTTCCATTACTGCCATCCCCATTGGCACCGTGATGTCCGCACTGGCCCGCGCCCGCCAGCGTCTCCAGCGCGCGCTAACGCACGCCTCTCCGCAGGAGGCCTCCCGTGAGCTGTGATTTCACGCGTACTGTGCTCCACGGCTACTTGGACGGCGAACTGGATGCCACGCGCGCCGCGGAATTTGAGCACCACCTCGAAGGCTGCCGCGAATGCACGGCCGCCCTCGGATCCGAGGAATCGCTGCGCTCGTCTCTTCAGCGCAGCGGGCTTTACGAAAACGCTCCGCTTGCCCTTCGCAAAAAGATTCGCGCTGATCTCGATGCTGCGACCGCTAATCCCGTTGCCATTCGGATTCCCGCTTGGCGTTGGCTTGCCGTGGCCGCCACCATATTGGTGGTTGCTTCCGTTTCCTGGTTCGCTTTGCAGCGCACGGGCAAAGACAGTGCTTCTACAACGCCCTTCACCGTGGCCGAGCTCATCGACGCGCATGTTCGCTCCCTGCAGCCCGGCCATCTCACCGACGTGGCTTCCACCGACCAGCACACCGTCAAGCCGTGGTTTAACGGCAAGCTCGCCTTTGTCCCCCCGGTGAAGGATTTTGCGGATGAAGGATTCCCGCTGGTCGGCGGGCGTCTCGATGTTCTCGGAGGCCAGAATGTCGCCACGCTGGTCTATGCGCGCCGCAAGCACATCATCAACGTTTTTGTTATGCCCACAAGGGAGCCGGACACGCCGATTCATCCGCCCGGTCTCCGGCAAGGGTATCAGTGGCGCCATTGGCGCCGCCAAGGCATGGAGTATTGCGCCATCTCGGACGTCTCTGACTCCGACCTCTACGAGCTGGCCCAGCTCATCTATCAATAAGAAGTCTGGGTTTCGCCGGGAGTAGTTCACCTAGACGCCTTCGAAGCGGGGATCCTGAATGCCAGAGCTGCGGCGGATTCAGCGGGAAAGGAATTTATTGTTTGGAGTTGCTCTTTACGTAGGCCTTGGGGATTTGCTTTGCATAGATCAAACGCAACGTCAGTTCTTTCGTTGCCCCGGACCGCAGCGTGATGTTCTTTTCCCACTCTGAAAAAACACCCTTTCCAGACGCGCGGAGATCGTAGTTGTCCGCCTTCAGCTTCGAAATCGAGAAATGCCCATTCGAGTCTGTGCGCACCACGTGCGGCGCGCTGCCGTTCGACGATTGATAGGACACGCTTGCGTGCGCCACCGGCTTGTCATCCGGGCCCAGCACCACGCCACTCAGCGTGGAGGAACCTTTGCGTTGCGGAGTGGCGGACACCCCGCGCGCCGTGACCAACGCCACCAGAAGAATCGTAATCAAAAGCAATGCGGGTCTCATTCTTTTCATCCTTACCTTTGCTCACGGTGAAACATCGTGGAAAAACCGTGCCTTCTCGCTGTTTCGGGGCAAGTCCCAGCTCACTAACTCTGAGTGTAAAGCGTCTCCGGCAGGCTGAATCGCCGCATTCGGAAAATGTGCTTGACCACCAACCTGCCATTTCGGACAGGTACGCGCTCTCGAAGTTTTTCGCTTACATCGCCGCTTCGATTTGCAGTTCGTCGATCATTTTTTCCAATGCGTTGTTGGCCTTATCGCGCTGCGCTTCGGTGTCCTGGATTTTTTTCCGCAGTGTGTCAAGCTGCGTTTCCTGCTCGTCCAGTTGCCTGGTGTAGCGCTGCAGCAGCGCCTTTTCCTCCGCGCTGCCCCGCAGCGCTTTCATGTTTTCGCGCAGCCGGCCCTGGTCCTCAACGATCCGGTCGATGTCTTTTTGGCGGTTTTCCATCTCCTCTTCCAGCTTCGCGACCACATTTTTCTGCGCGGTGATCTTGGCGAGCGCCTGGGCCATTTCCGGCGTGATCGTCCCTTGCTTTACAAAGATGCCGATTTGCTCCTCGGTCAGATTCGAAAGCTGGTAGCTCGTCGCCAGCGTCCTCACTTCCTCCACCGGCAAAGAAGCAGTGGCCTTCGATGGAATTTCCTCACGAAATCGGTATACGCCTGGCGCCTTCTCCTCCGGCTCCTTGGCGCCCTTTGCTAGCTGCCACTCTGACCGCGCCGGATGCTCGATCACCAGCGCGCGGGCCACGCCGTCCTGATTTCGCGCCACATACAGAGTCCGTTCATGCAACTCGCTCACCTGCGTCAGCACGCCTTTGGAAATCCTCACTCGCGTCACGTGTTGCGGTTGGCTATTTTTCGAGGCTTCGACGAGCAGCCCCAGATCCGTGGCGTACGAAATCAGCCGTCGTTCTCCCGGCTTGATCGGATCTGTCAATCCTTCGCCTGCAAACACTTCGTTCTCCAGGACGCTGAAACTGCCGCCGTCGAATGTCAGTGGACTCGTGTTCTTCAGCCAGAGTCCACGCAGAGGACGGCCTGATCCCGTCGTCCCGCTCCAAAGCGACACTTTCTCTGCCTCGAGTTCGGTTTGTGCAATGGGCACAAGCGCCGACTGGTTTTTCTTCAGCGTCACCCGGTCCTTCAGCTTGTATTCGAACAGGTCGCCCAGCTCTTGCCCGCTCGCCGCGGCTTCGCCCCTGGCGCGAGCCTCCTCGAGGCTTGCCGGCGAGGGCGGCGGTGGAGGTGGCGGCGTTGCCAACGCGAACATGCCTCCTCCGCTCCCCGGCCCAGCGCCGCTTCCCACATGCGGCCGGTTTGCCGCGGCACTTAGCTTTCTCGTACCAGCGAGCATTGCTGTATCTGTGTTTACGGTAGCGGTATCCGCACTTACTTCCACAGTTTCTGTACTCGACCCCAAACGCAATTGGGTATTGAACTGGTTTTCTTCGCCCGGTGAGACGTTGAGGCCAGCAATTACATTTTTCTGGAAACCCTGTCGTTCTACTTCGACTCGGTAGTTTCCCACAGACACTCCAGAAAACGTGTATTGCCCGTTGCTCTCCGTGGTCGTCTGTGCGATCACCGCGTTGTTTTCATCGAGCAGCCGCACATTCGCTCCCGCCAGCGCAGCGCCGGATGGATCCGTGACAATGCCGCTTAGCCGCCCGTTTCCGCGCATGAGCGAAGCCGCATGGGTCTGCGGAGAAAGTTGTACGCTTTCCGGCAGCGGCACGACCGGCCGCCTCCCGTAAAACGGCTCCGAGAGTTGCTGAATAAACGAGTGCGGCGCTCCCGCCACGAGTGAGAGTTCCACGCTGTCCCAATCCTCGCCGACCGTGTTGTCTACAATGGCCCAGCCTTGAAGCAAGGGCTTCTTGTCTGCTTTCGACGGCAGGACGATGCGGTAGGTCGTCTTCCAGATGGGCACTTCGCTGATGTAGCTTACATACAAATTGCGGTCGCCTACGCCTGTCGTCGAGATGGTCATGCGGCGTACATCCTGGTCGCGCGAAGAAGCGATCAGCCCAAGGTATCGCCCCACTTCCACCTGCAAATCCTTTTCGGCGATTCTTACGCTTGTCGAAGCGTTGAGATCCACACTACGCACTTCGCCACTTTCCGTGATCAGCGAAATCTCGTCCGTCTCCACCGTCCAGCCGGGACCTGCGCCTGTGCGCGTCTTGCGCTCCACACTCAGCAGTTTTCCCGTGAGCAACGGCCCGTTCCCGTTGCGAACTTCCAATCTCGCCCCGCGCAGCGCGCCAAGGAATTCGGCCGTCGTCGGCCGTTCGCCCAGGGACAGCCGCAGCGTTGCCAGCCTCCGCGCCAGCGGCGCTTCCGAGTTGTAGTCCACGCCGGTAATCCGGCCGCCGGAGAGATCCAGAACGGTCAAAGACTTAAGCACGTCATTCAACTGGGCGCTGGTGAAGTCCACTTGTACATCCTGGCTACCGCGTACGCGCCCCAGATGTTCGAAATACCCGACGCCATTCTTGTAGAGCACCACGCGCCGCACGGGCAGCTTCGCCGCTGATGCATTTGCATACTCACGCGCCTCCTTCGCTGCTTCCGCATTTTGCGATTTTGTTGCTGGAGTTGTTTTCTCCTGTGCTGAAGTTGAAAGGCAACAGACGAAGAGACACAGTACTGGCAGGACCCGCCTCATGAACCACCCCCGTCCCGAATGAATGACACACTTGTCAATCAAGATGCGCGTGACCTCGCTCGCGTTGTCCGGTTTTGCAAATTATTCCTTGCCGCATCGCAGACATCATAGCCGCATTTGCTCTCCTGATCGTGCACACGAATCTGGTCTGTGAAATACTTGCATTTCAATTTGCTCTCAGGAGTTCCGATGCCACGCTACCTTACCCAGCATACACTTGCCTGCCTCACGCGCCAGGGCGCCGAGTCTCTTGCGCAGCGCATGCAAGCCGGACGGCTCGCTCATGCGGAACGCGTGCTCGTCAACATGCTCGAAGGAAAAATGTTCGTGGAATTCCGCGCCGATTCTCGCGAAAACTTGGAAGCCTGGCTCAAGACCGAAGGCATGCATTTCGATTGGCTCGTGCGCGTGGAGTGGGAAATGCACGGCGACAAACTTCAGATCGCCGATTAGACCTGGAGCATTGCGCGTAGTTGAGAATTGCCGAGCGCCCGAGTGGGGCTGAAGTAGTGACCGGAATCACCACCTCCCGTCCCAAAAACGGTCACTCCCGCCGCGGGCGCCTGATTGCCTGACGTCGCTAACATATTTATTTACAGGTGCTTACAGCGGTTGCTCCGGTGGCGATTGGCCTGCCAATCTTTACCGCACCATGTGCAGCACATCCCTATCGCTGGATAGCGCGGCACGCTCCGCGTTGCTGATGCAGGCGCGGAGGGGCGACCGAGAATCGCTGGCCAAGCTGATTCTGCCGTACGCGCCCGGGTTGTACCTGGGGGCGCTGCGGCTGACGCGCAATCCCGCGGACGCCGAAGACGTGCGCCAGGATGCGTTCCTGAAGGCCATGACCCGGCTCGAGCAGTTTGCCGGCGCGCCGGGCGAAAATCGCGACGACCTGCACGCCTGGGTTTCGCGCATCGCGGCGAATGCCTCGATCGACGTGATCCGCAAGCGGCGCGACGGCAAACTCTTCTCGCTCGAGGAACCGAAAGGCGCGGGCGACGAAACGCTGGGAAGCGACGTTGCGGCGTGCGAAGACAATCCCGAAGAGCGCCTCGCGCGGCGCGAAATGCGCAAGTTGATGGCGGACGCGATTACGCACCTTCCTCCGGATCTGCGGCAGGCATGCCTGCTGCGCGATGTCTTGCAATACTCGACTCAGGAAGTTGCTGGGCGGCTGGGGATTTCGGCGATGGCGGTGCGGTTGAGGCTCTTCCGCGCGCACCGGAGACTGCGGGAAAAGCTGAGCATTGCGCTACAGCCTTCGAAGCAGCGTAAAGCGCGCGCGGCAGCGGCGGCGCAGATAGCGCGTCACAGCGAGGAACGCAAACGCGAACAGAGAGTTCCACTCGCAGCGTTTGCGGAGTACGCCTGCGGAGATTGAGTAGAGAGTGACACGCACGTAGTAAGTCTTCACGCCCGCAAATTCTATCCAGTCGAACAATCCAAAAGAGATTTTTGAGGAAATTTGGGAAGGCCGGAGTAGAATCGTCGCGATTCTCTGCCAGGAGTCCCATGGAACAGGAGCGGCGCCGCAACCCCCGGTATCCCTTCGCTGGATCCATCGAGATGCGCGAAGGAACGTCTGAAGACAAGAGGACGGCGCGCGTCAAAGGACTCAGTTTGAACGGATGTTATGTGGATACGGAGAGCCCTTATCCGATGGGGGCGTCCCTGGCGATAAAGCTTTACACCGAGACCGAATTTTTTGAAGCGCAAGCAAGTGTGATTTATTCCCAGCCAAATCGAGGCATGGGGCTGATGTTTCGAGAGACAAAACCCTATTACCTCATGGTGTTGAGAAAATGGCTGCTTGCGGCGATGATGGGGAAAAAGGGGTCCCAAGGCTGAATCTTTTTCTCACACGGAATATCCTCGATCTGGTCACCTCGCGTCGGCGGAAAAATGCTTAACACAGAATTCGCAGAGAGCACGGAGCGGAAAAGAGAAACCCGGGTGAGGCTAAACAACAACACATCGGCGCGGCGAACGTGCCGCATACACATCGACTGAGGAATTTACAGGAAGTGGAAAAAAGACAGGAACCTTGGCGAGAGAGCTACTTGATTGTGCGGGTGGTGGAAATCGTGCGGGCTTCGGGACTCTTCGGAGTCCAGTCTTCGGGAGGAAATGACACTCGCCAGAAGGTTGGACGCGGCGCGGTGAACTCCAGACCGATCTCTGCTTTGCTGCTACGCACCGGACCGAGGAAAGCCACGTGGCACTCCTGTTCCTCTTCCGTTTTGTTGTGCCGCATGTGAACCGCGGCGCCGCTGGTGAGACGAGCGGTAAGCAGAACCAACGCTCCGTGGGCGTTGATGGCAAGAGTTTCGGTGAGTTCCTCGAAGTCCGCACCTTGAGCGTCCTTCCCGCGTATGCGCACGGGAACTTGCATCAGCACGCGCTGACTGCGGCGTCGAGCGCCCGTGTACGTGGGTGTATTCGAGACTTGAGCCATACAACCTCTCTACGATTTAACTATACCGGGAAGAGGGGGATTGTCGAGGGCGTCCCGGGAAGCGGTATTCAAAGAGGATACCGTATTTCCTAACTGCGCTGATCGATCGGAACGTAATGGCGCGTGTCGTATCCCAAGTAGATCTGGCGCGGCCGCGCAATTTTCTGCTCGGGGTCGAGGAGCATCTCTTCCCACTGCGCGATCCACCCGGAGGTGCGGGGAATCGCGAAGAGCACGGGAAACATGGTCATCGGGAAACCCATCGATTGATAAATGAGGCCGGTGTAGAAATCCACGTTGGGATAGAGCTTGCGCTTCACGAAGTATTCGTCTTCGAGGGCGATGCGTTCGCACTCCAGAGCGATCTCCAGGAGCGGGTTCTTGCCCATGAGCTCGAAGACTTCATAAGCGATGTGCTTGATGATGCGGGCGCGGGGATCGTAATTCTTGTAAACGCGATGGCCGAATCCCATGAGTTTGACTTCGCCGGCTTTGACGCGCTTGATGAAGTCCGGAACTTTCTGGACCGAGCCAATCTCCATGAGCATGTGCAGAACTTCCTCATTGGCGCCGCCGTGGAGCGGGCCATAGAGCGCGGCGATGGCCGCCGCAGCCGCGGAATAGGGATCGACGTGAGAGCTGCCGACACCGCGGATGGTGTTCGCCGAGCAATTTTGTTCGTGATCGGCGTGAAGGATAAAGAGAACGTCGAGCGCGTGCTCCAGGGTCGGGTTCGGCCGGTATTTAGGTTCGGTGGTGCGAAAGAGCATGTTTAGAAAGTTGCCCGGATAGCTAAGCTCATTGTCCGGATAGACGAACGGCATACCCAGGGTGTGGCGATAGGAGAATGCCGCGATGGTCGGAACTTTTCCTACGAGACGATAGGTCTGCTTCTTGCGCGACTCGGCGCTAAAGATGTCTTTCGCGTCGTGATAGAAAGTGGAAAGTGCGGCAATCGTGGAGATCATCATGCCCATGGGATGGGCGTCGTAATGAAAGCCGTCCAGAAATTTTTTGATGCTTTCGTGGATGAAAGTGTGGTGCGTGACGTTGTAGGTCCAATCCTTCAGCTGCGAGGCCGTCGGCAATTCGCCATGCAGGAGCAGATACGCGGTTTCCAGATAGGTGCTTTTTTCCGCGAGGTCTTCTATTGGGTAACCGCGATAACGCAGGATGCCGGCGTCGCCATCGATGAAGGTGACTTTGCTGATGCAGGAGGCGGTGTTGTTGAAGGCCGGGTCGTAGCTCATCATGCCGAAGTCGTTGGGATCGACTTTGATCTGGCGGAGGTCGGCGGCACGGATGGTGTCGTGGGTGATGGGAACCTCGTAAGATTTGCCGGTGCGATTGTCGGTGATGGTGAGCGTTTGGCGGGGCGTGCTGGAGCCTTCTTGCTTTCTCGTCGTCGTTGCGGAGAGTGGCGAGTCCATTGAAAAATCCTCGGAGGCCGCGGAGCGGTTGCTGCGCTTTCGTTATCACTGTACACCAAAGGGGGCGCCGCCGGAAACTGGCCGAAGGGGCGGCGCAAAGTGCACAAACGCAAAGGGTTGGTTGAAGAACCGGGGCACGGTGGAGGCGGAAATATACCTCTTGACAATAGTCGTTATAACGAGTATTATACCTTTGCAAGACCCAGGAGGTGGGCCATGATGGATATCCGCAAAAGCGACGAACGCGGGCACGCGAACCACGGCTGGCTGGATTCGCATTTCACGTTTTCGTTTGCCGATTACTTCGATCCCGAGCATGTGCAGTTCCGCACGCTGCGGGTGATGAACGACGACCGCGTCGCCGGGGGCGGCGGTTTTCCAAAGCACCCTCATCGCGATATGGAAATTGTGACCTACGTGCTGGAGGGCGCGCTGGAGCACAAAGACAGCATGGGCAACGGCTCGGTAATCAAGCCGGGTGACGTGCAGTACATGAGCGCGGGCACCGGCGTGGCGCACAGTGAATTCAACGCGTCCAAGACGGAGCCGGTGCACTTGTACCAGATCTGGATGCTTCCGGAAAAACAGGGACTCAAGCCGGCCTACGACCAGAAGAATTTCAGTGAAGCGGAAAAGCGCGGGAAGCTGCGGCTGGTGGCTTCACCGGATGGGCGCGACGGTTCGGTAAAGATTCGCCAGGACAACGAACTGTATGCGACGGTGCTGGGTGCAGGCGAGACGGTGAAGCACGAACTGAAGAAAGACCGGCACGCCTATGTTCAGGTAGCGCGGGGCAGCGTTATGCTCAACGGCACGGCACTTGAAACCGGCGACGGCGCGGCCATCTCCGCCGAAAAGGCCGTCGAGCTCACTGGCGTAAAAGACGCCGAGGTGCTGCTCTTCGACTTGGCCTGAGAACGAACTCGACCGACAGGGCGCGCAGGGGAACTCTCCCTTCTGCGCGCTTTGTTTCTTCCGGCGATGTTTTCAGCCACGGCGGTGGTGGAATTCGCGCATGAAGCTGGCAAGGGCCTCGTTTCAGCTGCTGGGCATGCCGAGCGGCTGAAACGCCGCCTTGAACTTGGGTTTGCGCGCGGCATAGAGAGCGTATCCGGCTCCGACCAGCGCAAAAAGAATGGTCAGCACTCCGCCCCCTTCGCGCTCAATTCCCCAGAGGTGCGACAGGACTGCGCCCAGGAGCCTGGTGGAGAAGGGCGCGCCCTCGTGCTTCATTATGGCTAGCGTATAGAAAATGGCATCGCCGAATAAGACGCTCGCAACCGTGAAAATGGGAATGATCACCTGCCCGAAGCGTGTCACTTTCCCGGTTCCTTTCAAGATGCCGCCTGCTACGAAATACCCGATCAGAATCGCGCCATATAGAAAAATGCGGTTGATGGCGTAGGCCACCAGCCCCCACGCGACCCCGCCGAGCACCGCCGCTCCGATACCCAGCGCCAGCCCATTGGGATAGTTCGGAACGATGGCATCGTAGTTGATGGCTGCTTGGTCCAACTCGTGATGCACTTTCTCCTGGCAACCCGGACAGATGAAAACTGGCACTCCATTCATGAGCGTCATTGCCTGTGTGGACGCGGAGGTGCAGTGCTCGCAGCGTCCGTCGAAGCCCTGCGCAATGGGTTTGATGGATTCCCGCAATGCATCCGCCAGCTGGGTGACGTCTTCGGCCTTGGGTTTCGTGAACGAATACTTCCATTCCCACCGCAGGAAATCATTCCCGACTTCGGCCAGCTTGCCGTGCTTTTTGGAAACCGCCGTGCTTTGACTTACTGCCGACTTGACCAGTTCCGGTTGCTCGACCTTCTTGAAGCGCACCAGAATGACAATCTTTGCTTCGCGGCTCCGCAGGAACCCAATCGCGGTGACATAACCGTCGCGAGTGCCGATGACAGTTCCAGATTTTCTGCCCCAGGGTCCTTGAAGTGGATAGTGCTGGAGTCCCGTGAGCGTGGCAATCTGCTTCAGATAGTCGTTTTCATTCATAAAGGTTAGCCGCTGGTGCGTTGAAATTCGCCCATGAAGCTGGTGAGGGCTTCGACGGCCGCGGGTTCGACGGCATTGTACAGCGAAACACGCATGCCGCCCACAGAGCGGTGTCCGGGCGTGCCGGCGAGGCCCGCCGCGGCGGCTTCGGCGGCGAATTTCTTTTCGATGGAGTCATCTCCCCCGCCTACGCGGAAGACTACGTTCATTTTCGAGCGTGAGGCTTTTTCGACGGGGCAGGAATAGAAGCCGCCGCTGGATTCGATGGTGTCGTAAAGCAGCCCGGCTTTAGCCGCATTGCGCTTCTCCATTCCCTGAACTCCGCCTTCGGATTCGATCCATTCCAGCACCAGGCCGACAATATAGACCGCGAACGTCGGGGGCGTGTGATAGAGCGACTTCTCCTTAATGTGTGTGCGGTATTGAAGAAGTGTGGGGAGATTCTTGTTGGCGCGTTCGGCGAGATCTTTGCGGATGATGACCACCGTGACGCCCGAGGGACCAAGATTTTTCTGAGCGCCGGCGAAGATGACGGCGTACTTTTTCACGTCGACGGGGCGCGAGGCAATGTCGGACGACATGTCCGCGACCAGCGGCACGTCGCCCGTCTCCGGGAGTGTAGTCCACTGCGTACCTTCGATGGTGTTATTCGTGCAGATGTGGACGTAGGAGGCGTCCGGGGAAAATTTCATTTCGTCGCGGCGGGGAAGACGCGCGAACTTTTCCGATTCGGTAGAGGCGGCAATATGGTGGAGAAACCCTTTTTTCAATTCACCGATGGCTTTGGCGGTCCAAGCGCCGGTGTGGAGAACATCAACGGGCTTTCCCGGGAGGCAGAGGTTCATCGGGGCCATGGTGAACTGCATGCTGCCGCCGCCCGGAACGAAGATGACCGCATAGTCGTCCGAAATTCCAAGGAGGTTCCGCAGCTTCTGTTCCGCGCCAGCGTTGATGCTTTCAAATTCCGGTGACCGGTGGCTCATCTCCATGACCGACATGCCGCTGCCGCGCCAGTCGAGCAGTTCCTCGCGGATGCGTTCGAGGACCTGTAGTGGAAGCGCCCCGGGGCCTGCGTTGAAATTGTGGACGCGCTTGCTGGTTTGCGTAGGAAGTGTCGCGGATCTCAGAATGGCTAAATCCTCTCACTTATGTTGAAATTCAGCGCGGCAGAGAAAGGCTCATCTCTGCCGTCTCAGCAATCCAGAGTAACAGAAATTGTCGGCGCTTCCGATCCACATGCGGTGGTTTTCTTTTTCATTTCCCGCTGACGACAGCGAACTCCACGCGCTTGCGCATGGGATCGATGCGCTCGGCGCGGACGCGCACGCGGTCGCCGTGCTGCCATACCAACTGCTTGGGTTTTGCGCCGCGGCCGCGCCGCGCACCGGGTGTCCCGCGGCGGCCGTCTCCGCTGGGCATGGCAACGATGGCGTGATCCCTCTCGCGGTAGACGCAGCGCGCGTTGGCGGCTTCTTCGAGCGCGCTGATCGGCAGCAGGCCCTCGACGAAGACTTCGAAAAGCTCCACGAAACATCCATATTTCTGCACGGAAATAATCAGCCCGTCGTATTCCTCGCCGAGGTGCTCCTCCATGAATTGAGCGGTTTTCCAGTCCATCAGTTCGCGCTCGGCGCCGTTGGCGCGGCGCTCCGCTTCGGAGGTTTCTGATGCGATTTCTTCGAGGTTCCGGTGCGAATAGAGCGTGGACTCCGACCCTGGCGAAGCGGCGACATGCGCCTTGATCGAGGCCGGGGCATCGTTCGGATGCTCGAGCGCCCATTTCAGAATGCGATGAACGATGAGGTCCGGATATCGCCGAATGGGCGAAGTGAAATGTGTGTATTCGTCGAAGCCGAGCGCAAAATGGCCGAGAGGCTCGGCGGCGTAGCGGGCTTGCTTCAGGGAACGCAGCATGAGGTAGGAGACGATGCGTTCTTCGGGCTTGCCGACAACCTTTCGAATCAGGCGCTGATAGTGCTGCGGGGTGATACGCAGCTCGCCGCCCGGGAGCGCCACCTTCATGCCACGCTCGCGGCCGTGGCCGTAGGAGTCGGGGCGCCCGGCTTTCGCGGGCGCCGGGACGCGGCCATGACGAACGACGACCTCGCGCTGATGCAAGTCTTCGACGCCGAGAGAGTAACCGAAGGCGCGTGCCAGCTCCTCGAATTCGAGGACTTTGCGCGCGTCGGGCTTCTCATGAACGCGATGCAGCGATTCGATGCCGCGCTGCAGGAGATAGCCGGCCACCGCGCGATTGGCCGCCAGCATGAATTCTTCAATGAGCCGATGCGCGATGTTGCGCTCGCTCCGCGTGATACTGGTCATGCGCTGCTCTTCGTCGAATTCGATGACCGGTTCAGGAAGATCGAAATCGATGGAGCCGTGCTCATTGCGTCGGGCATTGAGGAGCAGCGCCAGTTCCTTCATTTCGCGGAAGCGGGGCGCCAGCGCGGCGTAGCGCTTGCTCATCTCCGGGTCGCCCTCAATGACTTTGTTGACATTCGTATAGGTCATGCGCTCGGCGGAGCGAATAACACCGGAAGCCATGCGAGAGGACTTCATGTGGCCGGCGGCGTCGAATTCCATAAGCGCGCTCATCACCAGGCGATCTTCATGGGGTTTGAGCGAACACATGCCATTCGAAAGGGCTTCCGGAAGCATCGGGACGGCGCGATCGGGAAAGTAAACGGAGGTGCCGCGGAGACGCGCCTCACGGTCGAGAGCGCTCTCCGTTCGAACGTAGTGCGCGACATCGGCGATGTGGACTTGCAGGTGCCACCCGCCATCGGCGCGATGCTCGACGTAGACTGCATCGTCGAAATCGCGCGCGGTCTCTCCATCAATCGTAACAATC
>WNFS01002593.1_pt1 | contig 13685 bp, 14 predicted proteins | sample 5400141 | NCBI WGS metagenome assembly WNFS01 (sample SAMN13153358, study PRJNA577476) | soil metagenome | isolation source: 60 cm saprolite under Madrone tree | place: USA:California | collected 2016-06-14
AGCAGCGGCCCCGCAACCTGTTCCAAAGCCTTTGTAGCCTCGCCCCCTTGTGCTGCTTTTCCCGACCCGTTACGGCCGCGATCCAAGCGGGCTTGCGAAGGACCCCGGCTTTCATGCCCCTCCGACAGCCCCTTCCGTTGCGCGCGCAGGTCTTCGAAACGCCCCGAGGGAAGCGAAAAACTGAGCTTGCAGCTCGCGGCCCTGGGTTATCCAGGATTCGCTCACTTGCGGGCGAAAGCGCGCCGCAATCCTGCCGAGGTTCTGCTTACCGCACTCAAGGAGGCGAACCTCGATAACAGAGTGACGGAAGGCTTGCCGTGGCTGGCTCTGGCGTCGCGGACATGGATTGGGATTGGGTGGTGCAAAACGCCAAGCTGCTTGACCGGCAGAACCGGCTCGGATTTGTCGTAACCATGGCTTCTCAACTGGCGTCTGAGTCGGGCGACCCGCAGCGTTCTGGAAGGCTTCGGGAATACATGGGTGTGCTCGAACGCTCCCGGCTGGTCAAGGAAGACACTCTTTGCCACGATTCCCTGACGGAAGCGGAGAGAAAATGGGTGCGATCGAACCGCCCCGCTGAAGCCGCGCATTGGAATCTGCTGACAGACATGAAGGCGGAGAATCTTCCTCACGCCACACTCTAGTCGCGTATCGGAACCATGGCATTCCTTTCTGGGTGAACTCGACCGGGAGGCGAGGGAAGAAACACGCTTGGATTGCCTGGCCGGATTTGTGGCCAATCAAACTCGCCACAAGCCGAATCAGAAGGACTTGCCAAGGTGAAGATCGCGCTCTATTTGTTGGGAGTACAGGGACTCATCGGAGCCTTCGACACAATCTACTACCACGAATGGAAGGCCCGGCTTCCAGCACGCGGGCGGCGAGCCGCTCGGGAATTGGCCCTCCACGCCGCCCGGGATTTCCTTTACGGGGTTCTGTTCATCTCGTTGCCGCGATTCGCTTGGAAAGGCAAATGGATTGCTTTGCTCCTCGGAGTTATTGGCGCCGAGATCATTCTGACACTCTGGGACTTTGTCGTGGAGATAGCTGTTCGCAGAGACCTCGGAGACGTCTACGCAGGAGAGCGCGTGACGCATGCAATCATGGGAATCCTCTACGGAGCAATGTTGGCCACCCTCGCTCCCACGCTCATTTCCTGGTGGGCAAGCCCGACTGCTTTGAATATTGCACTCGTCCCGATCCCCAAATGGGTGCGCGTCGCTCTCAGCGCGATGGGTGTGGGGGTCGTTTTGTCCGGGCTGAGGGATCTCTATGCAGCCCTGCAACTTCCGGGGGGCGGATGGCCTTGGCGTTTGGGCGACGTCGAGACGCGGAACCGTTGGCCCGGCAAGCCTTGAAGGATTTCCTCTGCCTGTTTTCCTTTGCATCCGAGCCAAGCGCGTCATAGGATGGCGCCCACAGTTTCCCGCTCTGCCGACAGGAGAAAATCTTTCATGCACATGCATAGCTTGAATTGGCTGGCGATCCTGGTAGCCGCGATATCCACCATGGTGGTCGGTTTTTTGTGGTACTCGCCCCTGCTCTTCGCAAAAGCTTGGGTGCGCGAAATGGGCTACGATCCCAACGACAAAGCCCAGATGGAGGAGATGAAGAAAAGCGCTGTCCTGGCCTACACGGGTTCGTTTTTGGCCAGCATTGTCTCGGCCTTTACACTGGCGCTGTTCCTTCACGGGCTCCGCGCGGAGCGCGTAGACTTCGGCTTGATGGTTGGCTTCCATGTGTGGCTCGGATTTGTCGCCACAGTGCAATTGACCGGCGTCCTGTTCATGAAACAGAGCATGAAGCTCTTCGCCATCAACACCGGCTACCAGCTTGTCTGCTACCTGGTCATGGGAACGATCCTCGCCGCGTGGAGGTAGCCCTCCAGCCAGGTGCTACGAAAGCAGAAGGATGAAGTAGCTTGCAACAACCCCTCCGGACAGACAGAATGTCGGGCGTTCACACTTGCCTACCCCACCCGCCAACGAGAACAACAGGCCTGCGCGTCCGGCCACCCGGCTGATTGCGCTGCTGGCCCTCGCGGCCCTTATCAATTATATCGATCGCGGCAACCTCTCCATCGCCGCGCACTTGCTGAAGGGGGAGCTTGGCTTGTCAGGCTCGCAGCTTGGCATCTTGTTGTCCTCCTTTTTCTGGACCTACTCTCTCTTCCTTCCGGTTTCCGGATGGCTGGCGGATCGCTTTGAGGTCAAATGGGTGATGGCTTTTGGCTTTTTCCTCTGGTCCGGCGCGACGGCCGTCACCGGCGGCTTGCACACGTTCACGGCATTGCTCGCCGCGCGGCTCATGCTCGGGATCGGCGAATCGGTCGCTTATCCCTGCTACGCGAGGACGCTGGTGCGGCACGTTCCGGAAGTGGGCCGAGGATTTGCGAACGCGCTCATCGCTGCCGGAGTTGGATGCGGCCCGGCCCTGGGCACGTTTTTCGGGGGCACGCTCATGGCGCGATACGGCTGGCGCCCTTTCTTCATCGTCCTTGGCGTCGTCAGCTTGGCCTGGCTGATTCCGTGGCTCGCGTGGATGCCGCGAGGAAGCAAGGCCGTTTCCTCCGTGGGGCAAAGCGACGTAGGATTTCTCGAAATCCTGAAGCAACGATCGATGTGGGGAACCTGCGGAGGCCTATTTGGCGCAAATTACGTGCTGTACTTCGAGATCACCTGGCTACCGTTTTATCTGGTGCGCGAGCGGCACCTGCCGATGGGAACGATGGCGAAGATTGGCGGCCTGGGATACTTGTGCTACTCCGCTGCCGCGGTGCTTTTCGGTTGGATCTCCGACCGGTGGATCGCCTCGGGTGGAACGCCGACTCTCGTTCGCAAAACTTTTGCGGGTGTGGGAGCGGGGAGTGCCGGGCTACTCCTCCTCGGCTGCGCCCTCGCCGGTTCCACGGTTTCCGTGATTCTACTTCTACTAGCGTTCGCAGCCGGCGGCATGTGCGGATCCAATATCTGGGCCATCACCCAAACTCTGGCCGGGCCGAGAATGGCGGGCCGCTGGACGGGCTTGCAAAATTTCGTCGGAAATCTTGCGGGAGTCATCGCACCGGCGGTGACCGGATTCGTCATCGATTACACCGGACGATTCTTCGTCGCCTTCGTCATTATGGCGGTCATTGCACTGTTGGCTGCTCTTTCTTATATCTTTGTTATCGGCGCGGTGAAGGAGATCGCCTGGGAAAGATGACCGGACAGCGGGGCCATGGGCGATGTCGTTTCGTCCATTGAGGCAAGCCCTCTCTTGTCCTAGAATCTTGCTCATGAACGTCGACTGGCTGCGCGAATTATGCCTCTCCTTTCCGGGCGCCGTGGAACAGATCCAGTGGGGCAGCGACCTACTCTTCAAAGTCGGCGGGAAGATGTTTGCCGCGACGCCGCTGGAGCCGGCTCCGGTGTGTCTTTCGTTCAAGGCGTCACCGGAACATTTTGCAGAACTCACGGAGCGGCCCAACGTCATTCCTGCGCCTTACCTGGCGCGAGCGCAATGGGTCGCGCTGCAAACCTGGGACGCTTTGCCGGCTCACGAACTCGCGCGCTTGCTGCGCGATTCTTATGACATGGTATTTGCGAGGCTTCCGAGGAAAACCCGCGAGGCGATCGCCGACGCAAAGCCTGCGGCGCGCGAGGCGCGCTGTAAGAAACCGGTGAAAAAGAAAGCCGGGCGTAGCCGCTGACCTCCGGAAGAGATATACTCCGCGGAGTTTCCCAGCATTCGAAAGAGAGAGATGTTTCGTTGAGGTGGTCCATGATCGCACGCCTGTTATTGCTCCTTGTTTCCATGATGCTCGTTACTTCAGCGGTGCTGCGAAACGCAAAGTCAGCGCCGCCGGCAGGCGGTCTGCTGGTCGTGGCGAATCAGAAGGAGCACACCCTACTGGTGGTCGATCCCGACAATCGCCGCGAACTCGCAAAAATTGCAGTAGGGGTGAACGGCCATGAAGTCGTCGTATCGAATAACGGGCGCTTCGCCTACGTTCCGATCTACGGAAACTCGGGCGTCGGGAAGGCCGGGACGGACGGCAGCACGATTGACGTGATTGATCTGCAGGAACGCCAACTCGCTGCAACGATCGATCTGGGCAAACCGCTCCGCCCGCATCGCGCCGAATTCGGGCCCGACGGTTTGCTCTACGTCACCGCCGAGCTTGCGAACGCCGTCGATGTGATCGATCCATCCACGCGCAAGGTTCTCGCGGAAATTCCCACGGGCGAACCGCAATCCCACATGTTGGTTCTTTCGCCGGACGGCCACCGCGGTTACACGGCCAACGTCGGCGCCGGCAGCGTGAGCGTGCTTGATCTGGCGAAGCGCAATCTCATCACCGCCATTCCCGTGGCAAAGAGTGTCCAGCGCATTTCCATTTCGCCGGATGGCCTCCGCATCTTCACTCACGACCAGGATGCGCCCCGCATCGCGGTCATCGACACGGCCACCAACAAAATCACGAACTGGATCGAATTGCCGAATGTGGCGTATGCGTCGGCGCCGACTCCCGACGGACGCTGGCTGCTGGCGGTCTCCCTTGCTGCGAATCGCCTTCATGTCGTCGATTTGCAAACGCTGAAGGTGGTGCGTTCGCTGGATGTTCCGGAAAGATCGTCGGAAATCCTGATTCGACCGGGCGGGGAAATCGCCTATGTGAGCGGCACCGGCGCCGGGAAAATTGCGGTGCTCGACCTGCGCTCCTGGAAAATGCAGCAGTCGATCGACCTCACTCCGGGCGTCGATGGCCTCGCGTGGGCTACTGCTCTGCATTAGAAGTCGCGGAAGGTGGCGCCGGCGAACTTTGTCGAGCGGGAATGCCTGCCACGAGTATGCGAAGTCGCTCCTCCCGTCGTTGTGGTTACCGGGTTTCTTCGAGATTCACGAATTCCACGCGGTAGGGCATTCGTTCCAAGCTCAGATGTGCCACCGTGACCGGCAACTGAAATCTCCGTGGTCCGGCGCTTCCTGGATTGATGTACAGCACGCCATCGCGTTCGGTCTTTCCCGGTTTGTGGGAATGGCCACTGACGACGATGTGAAAGCCAGATGCGGCAGGATTCAAATCAAGGGCTTTCACATCGTGTAACACGTAGATCACTGCCGCGCCTGCCTCCGCCACGGCTGTCGCCGGCAACTCCTTCGCCCACGGCTCCGTATCCACATTTCCGCGCACTGCTACAACCGGTGCGATCTTTCTCAGCTCCTCCAGAATCTCCGGCTTCCCCACGTCCCCTGCATGAATGATCAGCTCCGAACCGCGCAAGGCTTCCACCGCTTCCTTGCGCAGCAAGCTGTGCGTATCCGAAATCAGCCCGATCCTCTTCACTCTGTTTATCATAGGCAGATCGTACCGCGGAACGAATGGAATCACGCCGCGCCCGTACTTCCAGCCGCTCCTCTTGACAATCTAGGGTAACGGTGCCATCTTCCTCTTGACAGTCGAGAGGAGCGGAATTCATGGCGGACAAACCGAGTGGCCTGGTCCAGGGCACGCTGGACATGCTAATCCTGAAAACGCTTGAGCTGGAAGCAATGCACGGCTACGGGATAGCGATACGTATCGAGCAAATCAGCAAGGGCGTCTTCCAGGTGAACCCGGGATCGCTGTTCCCGGCATTCCGCAGGCTGGAGCGGGCTGGCTGGCTCAAGAGCGAATGGCGGGACACGGAGAACAACCGGCGCGCGAAGTATTACGCGCTGACGGCACTCGGGCGCAAACAACTCAAGGGCGAGACGCGCGAATGGGCGAGGCAAGCGGCGGCCATTGCGCGCATTCTTGAGGCGGAATCGTAGGAGGCCGAGAATGTCTTTTCTGCGGAATCTTGCGGGTGGTTTGCGGGGATTGCTTCGCAAGGAAAGGGTCGAGCGCGAGATGGATGAGGAACTGCGCGGCTATCTGGACGCCGCCGTGAACGAGAAGATGCGCCGCGGGATGAGCCGCGAAGAAGCGATGCGGGCCGCGCGCATCGAGATGGGCGGAGCGGAAAGCGTGAAAGAACAGGTCCGCGCGGTGAGTTGGGAGTCATTGGTCGAAACGCTCTGGCAGGATCTAAAGTTCGGTTTGCGTCTCCTGCGCTTCAACCCTGCTTTCGCGGCAGCGGCGATTTTGTCTCTGGCACTCGGCATCGGAGCCAACACTGCTATCTTTCAGCTTTTGGATGCGATTCGGCTGCGCGCTCTGCCGGTGAAACACCCGCAGGAACTCGCGGCGGTGCGAATCGCGGAGCGCAACGGCGCGACGGGAAGCTTCGTGACCCGCTACCCGCAGCTCACAAATCCCATGTGGGAGCAGATCCGTGCGCAGCAGCAGGCGTTCTCTGGGGTGTTCGCCTGGGGACCGACGACTTTTAATATCTCTCCGGGCGGCCCAGTCCACTCCGTGCAAGGCCTTTGGGTGAGCGGCGAATTCTTCGACGTGCTGGGCATCGCGCCGGAAAAGGGGCGATTGCTTTCGCTTGCGGACGACCGGCCCGAGTGCACGTCTGCCGGAGTAGTAGTCAGCCATGCCTTCTGGCAGCGTGAGTATGGTGGTGACGAATCCATCGTCGGGCGCAAGATCACGATTGAGAAGCATCCGTTCGAGATGGTCGGGGTAGCGCCGGCGAGTTTTTATGGTGTCGAGGTCGGACGGAACTTCGATGTGGCGGTGCCGCTCTGTGCGGAGCCGACGATTCGCAGCGAGTTCAGCGTTCTGAACCGGCGGGATGGCTGGTGGCTTACGGTGATGGGCCGGCTGAAACCCGGTTGGACGATAGAACGGGCATCGGCACAACTGCGCGTAATTTCACCGGGACTTTTCGAAGCGACCTTGCCGGCCGAGTTCGATCCCGGAGATGCCAAACATTTTCTCGGCTACAAACTAGGAGCTTTTCCAGGCGCGACCGGAATCTCCGACCTGCGGGCGACCTACGAGGATCCCCTATGGTTATTGCTGGGGCTCGCGGCGCTGGTGCTGCTGATTGCTTCCGCGAATCTGGCCAACCTAATGCTGGCGCGGGCGAGCTCCCGCGAACGGGAAATGGGCATGCGCATGGCGGTGGGAGCGACGAGAGGCCGATTGATCCGGCAATTGCTGGCGGAAAGCCTGCTTCTTGGCCTGGCTGGCGCGCTCCTGGGCGCTCAGCTCGCGCAGGTGTTGACTCGTTTGCTTGTCTCTTCGATCAGCACGCAAAGCGCTCCTCTTTTTATGGACCTAGCCATGGATTGGCGGATGCTGGGATTTACCGCGGGGATCACCGTGCTGACGTGCGTCCTGTTTGGGCTGACTCCGGCGTTGCGGGCAACGCGAGTTTCCCCGGGCGTGGTGCTGAAGTCGAGCGGCCGGAGCGCCACGAGCGGTCCCGCGCGGTTCGGGTTGCGGCGCGTTCTGGTGGTTTCGCAGATTGCCATGTCGCTTATGCTGGTAGTTGGCGCAATCCTCTTTTCGCGGAGCCTGCAAAAACTAGCCACGCTGGATGCGGGATTCACGCAGAACGGAGTGTTGGAGCTGGATCTGGATCTGACAGCGCTCCACTTGCCCGCCGAACGACGCGCGGAGTTCAAGGGGTTTGTAGTGCAACAGGTTCGAGCGATTCCCGGCGTGGAGTCGGCAGCGGTAGCAGGAGTCGTCCCCTTGAGCGGCAACGGAATGAACCGCCAAGTGCTAGTAGCCAAAGGCGGACAGGTCGTCGAGGGCAAGAGCGAGTTGAATGAGATCAGCCCGAAGTACTTCGCTACGTTGCAGACGCCCATTCTGGCAGGCCGGGATTTTGACGATCGCGATACGTTGACATCGCCCACGGTGGCGATCGTCAACGAGACGTTTGCCAGGAAGTTTCTCGCCGGAGCAAATCCGGTTGGCTCCACCTTTCGAGTAAAATCGGAAAGCAAAGAGACCGGTCCATTCCAGATCGTCGGGCTAGTGAAAGATGCGAAACTTTACGAACTGCGGGAAGAGTATCTGCCCACGATGTTCATGGCGGTAGCGCAGAAGCAGCACCCCGAGCAGGACGAGACCATCCTCATCCGGTCCCAGGTTTCGCTCTTCAGTCTCATTTCCGCGTTGAAGCGTACGGTTCAGCAGATCAATCGCGGGATTGATATGGACTTCACGCCGATCGACAGATTGGTGGAAGTCTCTCTCCAGCGCGACCGCTTGATGGCGCGCCTTTCCGGATTCTTCGGTGTGCTCGCGGTGCTTCTGGCCACCGTGGGTTTGTACGGGGTGATCGCCTACCTGGTGGAACGGCGGACCAGCGAAATCGGGATTCGCATGGCCTTAGGTGCGGATCGCGGGAGTATTGTGCGCCTGGTGCTGCGGGAAGCTTCTGTTCTGCTCGGCCTGGGTCTGCTGATTGGAACAGCGATGTCGCTGGCAGGCAGCAGGGCCGCGGCAACCATGCTGTTCGGGCTAAAGCCGACAGACTTTGCGACCTACGTTCTGGCACTCGCGAGCTTGTCAGCGGTTGCGGCTTTGGCGAGTTTCCTGCCGGCCCGGCGCGCGGCTCGGCTCGATCCGATGGTGGCGTTGAGAAATGAGTAGGTTCGGGATCAGCTGAAAACGAAGATTATGTCAACGCAAAACCGCGGATGACCAAACAACAAATCTAGCGAGGAACAAAACGGGGAGCAGGAATTCGGCGCTCCGGTTTACGCGGAGACTTTGCTGGGAGCCACGCGGCGCAGCGGTCTTGCGCCTGGAATCGGGAACTGCATGTGCCAAAAGTTCGTTTCGGGTGAGATGAACTCCACTCCGATATACTGCTTGCCGTCGCGCGCCCGGTGGATGGAGACAACCCGGCACTCCATCGACTGCGTGGTGTTATCATTCAACAGCATCAGAGTTTGTCCCACCAATACGATCTCTTCAAGCTGAAACAGCGCCCCGTGCCGGTTCACCGATTGAGAATGGGTCTGTGCGGAGAACTTCTCGCCAGAGTCTGTCTTTCCGCGGACGGTCAACGGCACCGTCAAGGCTACCCTCAGTGTGCGGCGGCGTTCTTTGCAACGAAAGTGAAGCAGGGACATTTCGGCTTCGACCTCAAATCTGATTTATGAGTTCGCGGCGTTTTCGGCCAATTTCAATCGACGGGTTTACGCCTAACGTATCGTGCCAGCAGGGTGCTAAAGCGACAGAACAGCAGACTAGAGGTGAATAGCACGAACCTTGCCCACACACCCAGATACTGACGACTTACTTCTTCCAAGACAATGGCGGAACGGTACCACAGAATTGAGCTCGGTAACAGTACCCTCGGGCTAGAACCCCCATTTTCCCCGTCCCGTTTGCCACCAGGCCTTGAAACAGTCGTAGTTCCGCTGCCTGATGATCTTCCCTTCGCGGAATTCCAGAAACACGGCAAAAAAGGCCTTCATCTGCCCCCCGGCCGGAATGGATCCAAAGGGTGCGGCCAAAGTTCCGACCCACTCAACTTCCAGCGCTACCCGGTCGTGGTCAGCTATCTCTTGCTTTATCTTATACATCTGGCGGGACATCACCTTTCTGCCGCGTTCCGCCCCCTCCAGGGCCGCAGCCAGGTTTCGCTTCTTTCCGAGGGGCGTCAGCAGGTTCGGGAATTCCTCCAAGACTACATCGGGAGCAAGGAACTCCTTGAGTGCGGCACCAGTCGCCCCCCTTTCGAGGGCCTGCAGGTATCTCCGCGCAATCCCCAGATTTCCAACCGGTTCGCCCATTTTTGCCTCCACAAACAGCGGTTCTCCGCCGCCTGCGTAGTTTCTAGCACCGGCTTGTCCTACCTTAGTGTCCCGACCGGCGCATCCGTTTCAATTTTTTCGGGGCTTGGAAGACTTTTGCCTGGCCGCTTTCCCCGGTGAGTTTCCCAACAATGCTACGAGTTGCAGCGGGTTCACCCGCGCTCTTTCAACGGTGAGTCCCCAGTGCAGGTGTGGCCCGGTGACGCGTCCCGTGGCTCCGACTTTTCCCAGCACGGCGCCGGCTTCCAAAGCGTCTCCCACCTTCGCATCGATCTCCGAGAGGTGGCCATAAAGGGTGTAAATTCCCAGACCGTGATCCACTACGACGGTATTCCCGGCGAAGAACAATTCCTCTGCCAGCACGACCCGGCCGCGTTGCGCGGCATGTACCGGGGTCCCGGTTGCACCCGGTAAATCCACCCCGCTATGTGGTGACCCGGGATTCCCATTCAGAATCCGCCGTCTCCCAAAATTCGCACCGGTTGTCACGCCATCCAGCGGTATTCGAAACTTCCCATCCCACAAGCGCTCCGGCGTCACGCGATCAAAAATATTACGCAACTTCTGGCGCTCTTCGTCTGCGCGCTTGATTTGTTCCGGGCTGGGCTCGACGAACTGTTTCTCTACCTGCAATTTCTCGGTCGCGAACCGGCCTTTTCTCACCGTCACTCTCGCCATGCAGCTAATTTTCCCGCCGCTTGCCATTTGTCCTGTGACCTTCAACTCGTATTCCCCGGGGGCCTTTTCGAGGTCAACCCCCACCAGGCCTTTTCGCTGGGCTTCACTTGCGACCTCCGGCCAGAGTGGGATACTCCGCCCGTCCCACTCTCCTTGCACTTCCATCAGTGGCTTCGCGCTTTTCAGTTCGATCAGCAGCAGACTTCCCTGGCTGAATTCGGGCGCGCTCAGGCGCAATGTTGTTCCTGGAGTGCAAGCTCCCGCATCTTTCGCCATCGCTCCTTGCGAAAGCAGCGCGGCACTTGCCGCCAAACACACGAGGGCCAACCACTTCCACCGCTTTCGAACTGCCGTCCGGTCTTGCGAGCTCATCGCTGTTGCCGCATCATCGCCACGCGTGGTTCCACCTTTGCGAATTGCGCGCGCCCCAACTTCGATCCCATGATGGCCTTTTCGGACAATAGAAATAGATCAGGGTTTTTTGCTTTTTCGCGGAGTTCTTTGAGAAAAGGCCGCACTTTCGCAAACATGAAGTACAGCTCACCGCAAAATGCCGGTTCAAAGAACAGTTTTTCACTCACAACGCCATTCAAGACAAACGACGTCGCAATTCCCCAGTAGCTGCCCGCTTGCCGCAGCCAGTTGTTTTCTTGCGAGCCAAAGTCCATCGCCACCTTCATGAAATCATCCGCATCCTTCGGCCAAAACGTCGTCAGCCACCATTGCCGCGCTTTGCGCAGTTCCGGCTCGCGCCTCAGGTCGTAGAGTTCGAGGATCAATCTCGCCTCATCGACGGTCGGTTTTTTAGGCATCGTCCCCTCCCAGGAATATCTGCTGTGTGATTTTACCTTTCGCGCGCACCTTTTCGCTCCAGATTTCTCCCGTTACTTGCCGGGATTTCTAGCAGACGGTTAAACTGGGCGGCTCTCCAACACGTGAGGGGCGGTCCGGCTGCCCCGTGCCTTCCAAAGTGTCCGGCAACGCGACACTTTCATCCCGCCAGCGGACGCCAGCAAACCGGCTGAGGCCCTCCCTTTTCCCAGAAGTCTTTTTGATTCTGTGGTTTCTGCTCTTGCCGTGCGCGGCATGAAGATTGCCCTGAATACCTCCGGGAAATTTCGTCCTCCGCATCTGAAAAAGGACCCTCTAAGGAGGCTTCCGTGAAAAAAATCGATCGTATGCGAGAGAAAGTCAGCATCTTGCCGACTTCCGTTTACTTGTCGAAGATGCACGATGCGGGTTGGAGCCTGGTCGCCCTGGAATGGGAACGCGAGGTGGAGTCTTCAGCCCAGCCCGAGGAGCGGGAAGCTCCCATCGCCTCTGAAGAAATCCCGTTCGGCCTTCGCATTGCCTCCGACTGCCGTCATCTGGAAGACGACCCCCTGGAAATACAAACTCTCAAATTTCTGGCCGAAATGATTGTTCAAGACCTCTCGTTCACCAGCATGGCTGACGCCTTGAATGTCCGCGAGTATCGCACCCGTGACGGCCGGCCATGGACCGCCGCGGGCGTCTTCAAACTCACTCCACGCCTGATCGATGTCGCCCCGCGCCTCCTCTCCGGCGCCGAATGGGAGTCCCGCAAGAGACAGTTGTCCCGCGTCACCTGGAACTCCTGAGGCACGCAAAGAGTCGCGCCGTCATTCCTCGCGAAGCAAGGACCACTTCCTCTCCGACAATCTTCACGGCCCATGTCGCCGAGTTTCTGGTTGGTGCAGGGGATTTACGCTTATTGTCCAAAATTGAACAGCTTCGCGCCCTGCATGCTTTTACGCTTTGATTGGATTTTGCAGAGCGGATTCGTCAGCAGCAACCGCTGATGTGGTCCGTCCTAAGGTAGTGAAACCAAAAGACGAAAATCCCACTGTGGTGAGCCATCATGCAACAACAAACTTCCCATTCTAGAAGGTTCAGCTCTCGTGTCGCCACGCCGGGGGACATCTATGTGTACTGGAGCTCCGTTGGGTATGACGATACTTCGCGTGTTCGGGATCTAAGCTCGGGCGGTCTGTTTGTCCAGACACGCAAGACAAAGTCCGTGGGCGCGAAGACAAACCTTCATTTTCTTGTCGAAGAAGGTCAGATCAGGGCCGAAGCTGTTGTGCGGCATGTAAAGCCGGGTCGTGGCTTGGGGCTGCAATTCACGGCCGTGCGCGAGGAAGATCGCCCGCGCCTCGCGGGCTTGATGAAAAGGCTTCGCGGATTCGGCTTGATTTCAAGGTTTCAAACGGCCGAACACGACCAGCAAGCACCTTTGCAATGACCTCGGATAACCCGACGCCGGTTCCCACCCCGAACACGACTAATCCCACCAACGTGAGTTGATTGCAGTTGTCCGGCGTCACCTGCAATTCCCGCGCACCAACTCTCCGTACGCGCAATCTTTACGCCGGCGTTTCACTCTTTCGCGGGAACGGTGTACCGAGCTTCTCATCCCACCGAACCCGCCCTGTCATCTGCATGACCACAAACAGCGTGAGGATCGCTCCAATCGTCACCGCCAATCCCGTGAACCCCTCAAAGAAAAACGCGTAGGAAAACAGCACCAGATAGACCAGTTGCGTCAGTCCCGCATCCACTGCCGCGAAGCGCAAATCCACCACGAGTCGCAAATAACTTACGACCAGCGCAATCGAAACGATCGACGAAATCACAAACGCCAGATGAATCGAAATATGATCCGCCAGGTACGCCAGCAGCAGATGAAATGCAAAGAACGCGCAGGCCAGAAAAAAATAGTTCATGGGTTGCAGATCATTGCCGCGCAGCGCGGACAGAATGAATACCAGAAAGAAAAAGAAGAACAGCGACACGGGGCCGAAATAGCTGATGCGCCCCGCCAGCGGACCGGGTTGCAGCTTCTGCGGCATCTTCAAGGCGATGTCGAATCCGGATACCAAACTCTGATAATTCCACTCCAGTTCCCAGCCGTTCGCCGTCTGCCGTTTTTCGGTTGGCGAAAGCGAATTGTCCGGGAAATCGAAACCGGAAAAATCCGTTTTCACCAGCAGGTGAAAATCGCGCGCCTGCGAAATTTCCTTGCCGTCCCCGTCCGCATTTCCGCGCGCAGTCGAATGCTCTGCGTTCGCGCGTGAAAATGTGTATCGCCAGTTGTCGAGCCCCTGCGAGCGATAGGCCGCGTGCAGCACGGACTTCGCCCCGGCTGCCACGCGCGTCCGCGCTACGGCCTGCGATCCGCTGAACGTCACAGGCAAGGGCTTGTCGTCCAAAAGCAGTTGTACGTTGTCGTACACCGCCTGTTGCGCGGGAAACGGCAGTTGAAACACGAACTCTTCTTCCCGCGAAGTGGG
>WNFS01011301.1_pt1 | contig 13679 bp, 19 predicted proteins | sample 5400141 | NCBI WGS metagenome assembly WNFS01 (sample SAMN13153358, study PRJNA577476) | soil metagenome | isolation source: 60 cm saprolite under Madrone tree | place: USA:California | collected 2016-06-14
TCACGATGTGACGAATTGGCCAATGCCAGAAACCAAATAGAACAAGCTCAGTGATCAATTTATACGGATATCGGTAGAGATTGCCGCTAATGCTCCGAAATTCGGGAGGCCGGAGGTCGGAACTTGGGTCCGCGATTCAGAAAGCCGGAAGAACATTGGCTTTCGAACAAGGTCAGTTAAGCGCGAACTCACCGAAGCTGGCGTTGCCTTCAATCTGGCACTCTTCCCCACCACAGCTGAAGCCGAATGCCGTTGAGTACGAATAATACAAACCACACTCCGTCGGGCGGGAATCCCCTGCATACTGTTGTTCGTAGGGGTCTTGGGCAAGCGGCCGGCGGTTGAGTTACCTTGCCTCAATCCCGGCCGGTGGAGATTCATGTTGATCAGATTCACAAAACACAGAAGAAATGGAACGGAGCGGGAACTTTTGGCCTTCTTCTGACATTAAAGAAGCATGAACGATGTGAAAGTGCCGCAGAAGGATTTGCGCGGATTGAGCTGGCGCCCCGACTATGACTAGCGACGAAGCCTTGATGCTGGAATTCCAGGGCGGATCACGCGCAGCCTTCGAGGAGCTGTTTGCCCGCTATCGCAAGCCACTGTTCGGCTTCTTCGGCCGCCGGCTGAACAACCCCGAGCGGGCCGAGGATCTCGTCCAGGAAACTTTTCTCGCGGTGATCCGCGCCGCCTCCCGTTATGAGCCGCGCGCTTTGGTTCGAACGTATCTGTGTGGTATTGCGTTGAAGCTGCTGGCTGCGGAGCGACGCAAGTTCTTGACGAGCACCACATCAGGGCAGTCCGCTCCGGAGCCTAAGACTGACGGAACTCCCGACTGCGTGCTCTGGGTCCGGCAAGCCCTGGAAAAGCTGGATGGGACGGAGCGCGAGATCTTGATGCTCCGCGAATATGAACAGCTGAGTTACTCCGACATTGCAGAGCTGTTGCGAATTCCCGTAAATACGGTCCGTTCCAAGCTTTTTCGATCGCGACTTGCATTGAAGAGTTACCTAGAGTCGGAGGAAAAAAACAATCCTTCCCCGAGAGCGAGTGTCAGGCAGCCGCACCCAGGAAGACGAGGCATCAATGAGCACGAATAGACATCCGATCGAACAGGAAGAACTCATGGCCTATTTCGACGGCGAACTGCCCACGGAACGCGCCACCGAGGCCTTGTCGCACCTGGAGCTGTGTCCGGAGTGCCAGACCCTCGCTGCCGATTTCCGTGTTGTTTCCCAAGAACTAATGGCCTGGGAAGTTGAGTCAACAGAAGTAGGCATTTCCTCGAAGATCAACGCGGCGCTTGCGGAGCGCCTCCAGAAGCGGCAAGCGGCAAAGGTCAGCTGGCCGAGATTGCAACACAGAGTGATGACGAGCCGCTGGGTCTGGGCCGGAGCCTTAGCTATCGTCTGCTTGGCTGTGGGACTGAAGCTTACGCTTACCAGCCGCAGCTTACGCTTACCAGCCGCCATCGGAATGAGAATCGCTCGACAGCGTATCCGAGCATGGCTTCGATCGAGCAATACCTGATGCCGGATCGCAACGCCGAGATCGCCCTGGCCCGAAGTGCTGCCCCGGCTGCTATATCCAGCGACGCAAAGATCCTGGTCCTCGGTTGGCCTGGCTATGAGACCGCCATCGAAGGAAAGAACGGTTTTGTTTGTGTTGTGGAACGATCATGGGGGTCCCCATTCAACTCCGCGGACTTCTGGAACCCCAAGGTGCGTGTTCCGATGTGCTTCAATCCGGCAGCCGCGCGATCCATTCTTCCTCTCACGATCAAGCGGACGGAGATGGTATTAGCCGGGATGTCGAAAGCTCAGATGATCGACAGCATCAAGGCCGGATTCAACAATAAAGAGCTACCGGCACCGGCGCCGGGCGCGATGTGTTACATGATGTCGCGGGCAGGCTACCTTAATGACGCCCTTGGGCACTACGTACCTCATCTGATGTTCTACTTTCCACTGACAGACAAATCCTCTTGGGGTGCGGATCTGCCCGACTCGCCGGTCACTCTGAATCCGCAGTTTCGGGATGGTCCGGAGCCCATCACCGAGTTCGTGATTCCGGTTGGCAAATGGTCGGATGGAACCGCTGCACCGGTTATGTAGGAATGTCTCAATGAGATAGAGCGCGAAAGCGGTTTCAGTCGAGCCAGCAGGGAGTGGAAATGCGGATCTATGATCGTTGGATTTTGAGACTTTTGGCGGTTTTTGTGGCGGTGTGCGCCGTCATCCAAGGCCAGTCAGCGCCAAGGCAGCGGATCGATCCAGGGCTGGCAACGTTGGGAGGGGGGTTCGTCTCCGGCACTGCGCAGGCGAACGGAACAACCCTTCACTATGTGCGTGGCGGGACGGGTTGGGCGGTCCTTCTGCTGCACGGCTTCCCCGAAGACTGGTACGAGTATCACCGCGTCATGCCGCTGTTGGCGAAGCATTTTACGGTCGTGGCAGTTGATCTGCGCGGCATAGGCGGTTCCGCCGCGACTCCGGATGGTTACGACGCTGCGAATATGGCAGAAGACGTTCACCAACTGGTGGAACACCTACATTTGGAACACGTGTATGTCGTTGGACACGATATTGGTGGAATGGTGGCCTATGCTTTCGTCCGCCGGTATCCGGAAACCAGCCGCGGCGTGATGTTGCTCGATGCCCCGGTCCCGGGTCTTGGGCCGTGGGATGCCGTTAAAGCTAATCCCATTATTTGGCATATCCATTTTCAGCAGACGCCGGACCTGCCTGAACAACTGATTGCCGGGCGCGAAGCTATTTACTTCCGCCATTTTCTCGACAGCGACACCTTTAGTGACGCGGATGTCGCCCGCTATGCCCGGGCTTATGCCGCTCCGGAACATCTGCGCGCCGCGTTGGAGATCTATCGGGCTTTTCCGGCGAATGAGAAATTCAACGCAGCGCAACAGAGCGTGATCAGCCTGCCTCTGGTGTTGGCTCCCGGAGAACACTCGCCTTTCGAGAAACTCATGCCGAGCTTCGCCGAGGCTTTACGCGCGCATGGCTGCACCAACGTAAAGATCGAAGTCATCCAGAACGGTGTGCATTACGTGGCGGATGAGCAACCCGAAGCCGTGGCTGAACTCGTCGAACGGTACGCCTCATTATGAGTGAGGATGTCCAGAGCGGTATGTCTAAACACGTGAAGAATTTGAACATCCGACTTTTCTCGAATGAAGTAAAGGAATGGAGCTGGTTTATGCGCATGAAATCAGTCGGGATACTTGCTCTTTGCGGTTTTCTTCTTCTTGTTCCTCGACTCGTGGCGGGGCAGCGCGATGCATGGGTTGCTACCTGGGTCGCCAGTCCCGAACCAGCGGGCGCTGATGCGAGCGAACCCTTATTAAACATCGAAAACCAGACGGTGCGAGAACGCGTGCGTGTGTCGGTTGGAGGACCACAGATTCGCCTGCGGCTTTCCAACGAATTCGGCTCCGCTCCGCTGCTTATCGGTTCTGTCACAGTGGCGCTGCCGAATGGGCCGGCAGGTATTCAATCTGCTTCTGTCCGCACCCTTACGTTTGACAGTCGCAACTCGGTGAGCATTTCCGCGGGAGCGCCCATTCTTAGTGACCCCATCGACTTTCCCGTCACCCAGGGTGCCGAGATTAGCATCAGCCTCTACTTTCCAAAGCGTGTTAGTTCCGTAACATGGCACATCTTTGCTCTCAAGCACGCTGTCGTTTCGACTCCGGGCGATCATACCCGCGACGAGAATATTCAAGGCGGCGCAGATTCTGAAAGCAGCATTGCGGTCAGTGCTGTGCTCGTTCCTGCTGAGCCATCGCAGCGCCTGATCGCAGCCTTCGGTGATTCACTTATCGACGGCTATGGCTCAACCGTTGATGCGGACGGGAACTGGCAGAGTGATCTAGTTCGCCGCCTGCAAAAGACAAGCGTGGACTCGAAACTGGCAGTAGTGAATGAGGGCATTGGCGGAAATCGCGTGCTCAGCAATGGGCGACTGGCATTCATGGGGGACAACGCACTGGCGCGCTTTGATCGCGATGTGCTGAGTCTGCCGGGAGTAACCCATATCGTTCTGTTTGAGGGGCTGAACGATATCGGATTTCCTGGGGCCAGATTGGGGGAGAAATCGCTGCTGGCAGATCCGGCCGACGCGCGCACCGCCGAGGATGTGATCGATGCATACCGGCAGATGATTGCACGCGCTCATGTACGTGGCATCAAGGCGATCGGTTGCACGCTGATTCCATTTGAGGGAGCCAATCTCAAGATTCCCGGATACTACTCGGATGCAAAGGAAGCCGTTCGACAGAAGGTCAACCAATGGATAAGGTCCAGCGGCGCCTTTGACGGCGTGATTGACCTCGACAAGATACTGCGTGACCCGGATCATCCGAGCAGGATTGCGTCGCGCTTTGCCTGGAAAGATCATTTCCATCCGAACGATACCGGGTATCAGGAGATTGCGGACGCGATCGACCTTTCACTATTTAGATAACGCGCGGGCGGCGCGGATAACTCATAAAGACGAATCACTGACGATGACAGCCAATGACAATGGCAGACAAAGTGAATCTGGCTTGAAAAGTATTCAGGACAAAAGGAATCTTCGGCTGCTCGGTGTTCGCCGATCAGGTTTGGAGCCATACCTTAAATCTGCATCAGAAGGATTCAAGGAGAGAACCAAATGAAACGAAAGACAGTCAAGATGATCGCATTGGCATTCTTTGCCCTGGCCCTTGCCCTGGGAACGGCTCGGCACACGCAAGCACAGGACGCCAAAACTCCGTATCCCAGCATGGCTCCGCTGGACGAATACCTAATGGGCCGCGATGCCGAAATCACCTTGGCGCGAAGCGCGGCTCCGCCATCCATTGCCAAGGACGCCACGGTTATGGTCTTCGGAAGGTATGGCTATGAAACCGCGGTCGAAGGCACGAACGGCTTTGTCTGCAACGTAGACCGCTCGTGGATGGATCAATTCGAAAACAGTCCCGAGTTTTGGAACCCTAAGAGGCGCGGTCCGGTTTGCTACAACCCGCAGGCTGCCAGGACGTTGCTGCCGATCACTTTGATCAGGACAAAATTGGCATTGGCTGGAAAATCGAAAGCTGAAATGAACGAGGGTATGAAGGCAGCGATTGACAAAGGGGAACTGCCGGCCCTCGAGCCTGGAGGGATGGCCTATATGCTGTCGAAGCAAGGATTCCTTAATAGCAAATGCGGGAACTGCGCTCCCCATCTCATGTTTTACGTTCCCGTGAAAGACGCTCACACTTGGGGTGCAGGCGCGCTTGGCTCTGACGTCCCGGTTCTGCTGAGTCCACACTTTAATGGTGCTCCGGAGCCAGTGACCGAGTTCATCGTTCCGGTGACCGAGTGGTCCGATGGAACGCCGGCGAACACGGGTGATCACGCTCACTGACATCCGATCTTAACGCGAATTCAAGTCATGACCATGCGAAGAAGATCGGTGAAATCTTAAAGCTCCGCTCCCCGAGCGGTCAGCCAAGACGTTTACGTCTGCAGGAATAGAGATGGATGGTGACTGGAAACCATGCGCGTGTTGATCGTGGATGATGAGCCCCTGGCCCAAGCAGCTTTGGCGAATGTCCTGTCGGCAAGGAGCGACGTGGAGCAGTTCGATTCAGCCAACGATGCGATTGAAGCGCTCGAGAAATTGGCCACGGACTCTTACGATGTTTTGCTTCTCGACATTGATCTGGACCTGCCGGCCTCTCAACTCGTAGTCAAGCTTCGGGAACGAGACCTTCCGTTGCCGTCTATCGTGTTTGCAACGGCGCACGTTGAACACGCGGTCGCAGCCTTCGAGAGGCACACCGTAGACTACGTGCTAAAGCCTTTCTCGAACAAAAGCATCAACGAAGCCTTGGACCGGGCCTGTCGCAGAGCAAAGGGCGAGCGAGCTGCAAAACTGATCGAAGCTTTGCCGCAGTTGCAGAAGCTGTCTCGTCCGGGGCACCCGATGATCGCAATCAAAGCTAAAGGAAGGATTCTGTTCATTAATCCTGGCGATGTGGTCGCAGTTCAAGCTGAGGGCAATTATGTGTCACTGCAGCGGGAATCGGACTCCTATCTCCTGCGTGAATCAATCTCGATGGTGGCCGAAAAGCTGAAGCCGTACGGATTCATTCGGATCCATCGATCCGCGCTCGTGAATACCTCGTTTGTGGTAGAGATCAAGCCGTACTCGACAGGAAAGTGTGGCGTCCGCGTGAAAGGTGGGAAGGAATACACAGTTACTAGCAGTTACAAGAAGAATCTCAAACCCCTCACAGAATTTCGGATCGGTAACGGTGCGTTCTTCGCGGAATAGCCTACTCATAGACACCACGTAGACGTGAGTACTCCGGAACCGTGTCTCTGTGCTTGTGTGAACTTTCCGATCCACCAGACACACTGAACTCCCCCTTGCTCGCCCACGTAAACACTGCGAAGAGCTTCAAAACAGATTCAAAGAACCGGAGCATTCAGGACCTCCGGGCGTTGTAGTTGAATGCGATCCCGTAACAGGAGTGTCGATCGGCAGCGCCGCTCGCCAGTGAGCCCTTGGCTTGGGGCACCCACTCTGGGGCACCCATAAGAGAATGACTGAGATCCACGAACAAGAATTACATGAGTTTATGCGGTTGAAGCACCACTCACATGGATTGAAAAATCAACACTTTAGCGAATTTCCGTTGTTTCGGGACCAGGGGGTCGGAGGTTCAAATCCTCTCTCCCCGACCATTCTTTCTCTCGTTCTCTCAATTGTTTACGCCGCGTTTGCTGCTTCGTTTTTTTCGGCAGTTTTCGGTACATTCGGTACAACTGAGGGCAACTCAAACCCGAATCCGCACCGCTCTGCCCATTTTCTGCGGAACGCCACGTCCTCTTTGATCTTGTCGTAGAGGTCGCTCATGTCCTTCCCCGCGTGACCCAACGGATTTACGTACTTCAGCTCCTTCAGCGCCTTGTGCAGATGACGCCGGATGATGTTCGTGGGTGAGACGGGTTTCCCCTTTCGAGTACAGAAGAGGAAACCATCCTTCCGGTCGCCAACGAATTGTTTGAGAAGCCCGGAAATCGTCGGGTGAAGATCAACCTGACGACAGCCGTTGGCCGTCTTGAGCCGTTGCTCGACCTTGCCGTGACGAACCTTTTGTTTAAGGTAGAGGGTCAGGAAGTCGGGAGCGATGTGCTTATCGATCTCGATGCCAAGCACCTCTCCGATTCTCAGACCCGCCGCACCACACACCACAAAGATCATGCGTTCCCGTGGCTTCTTCCACCGCGCCAAACCCGTCATCACCTCAGCAGAAAAGGAGGGCGTGTTCTGCTTGTCCTTTTCCACCACGGGCAGATCGATGAACTCGTTGTTCCACTTTCGAGGATTGATTTCCTCTCCCTGCTCATCGACGGCGGAAGCAACCACCATCTTCACCACTGGAACGTAATTATCGCTTATCGTCTTCGGCGACAAACGACCTTCCGACATCTTGGCAACGAGTGTTTTGAGCACCGAATTGTTGACCTCGGATAGCGGCAGGTCTCCGCTAATTGGGTTGATCCAGTTGTCGAGGCAGCATTTCCAGAGTTCCAATGTCGCAGGTGCAAGAGGCTTGCGCTTGCGACGCTGCATATGGTTCAGCCACCAGTTCGCTTGCTCGCGGAATGTGACACTATGGGATTGCTTCACCACTTGGTTGAAGTGCTCCACTGTGTCCGCGCCACTCTCCGCGATGATTTCACGGGTGCGGCGTTCCCTTTCGGATTTGGACAGCCAACCGGGGCCAGAGATCGGGCATATTTTGGCTCGCATATGCCTTCTCTCCTCCTGTCCCGGTACATCCATCCACCAACGCACAACCCACCATTTACCGCTTGATTCGATATGGCCGTTCTGACCAGTTCGGCGGGACATACACTTTCCTCTCCGCTTCACTGGTGTCGCTGAAACGACCTTAATATCATTGGTCGGGAATTGCAACGGATGGAGCTGCGATCCGGCGACCAAGGCCGGAAACTTTCGCATGCATGCTTCTTCATTCACCGGCAAGAGCGCTGTTCCTCCCGAGGCGAAGTGGCAATGGGAACGGAGAATGGAAATCGGTGAATGGGTAAACGGGGAATGGGTTAAGGGAAGGGAGTCCGCCCTGTGGCTTACTGAGTTGGCGATTGCGGGCCTGCGGCCCGCATCGCCGGTGCTGTTGCTTGTGTTCGTGGGTGTGTGCGTCAGTTGACGCGTATTATCCTTGTCTGAGAAATAGCCGAAATAGTGGATGATAGAATTTGTAGTGACCGCGCCCCACCCGAATTAACAGGGCTTTTTCGGTCAAGCGGCTGAAGTATTTTCGATCATACTGACCGCTGAGTTCTCCTGGACTGATCTGCTCGCTTCCCGACTTGGCGATCTCTCTCAGAAGTTGAACTTCCTTTTCTGTCACTTGGGCGAGATCGGAGCGAAATTTGTCTCGCTCTAAATTTCTGAGAATCGCAGGCCAAAGTAGTTCAGGCTCGGAGATAGAACCCCGTGCAAGCGCCAATAGCTGTCGGCTGACGAAAGCCAAAAAGTAAGGATGACCGAGTGCTTTTTCATAGAGCCATCGGGAGAGATGTTGGGTACGAGCCGAATCTCCAAATACGGATGCTGTGTATTCACAAGTCTCCTCTGGGGTGAAAGAGGAGAGATAGACCTTCTCGTAGAAGCGTACCGCTGGTTCGGCAAAATTCCTGATGTTCGAAAAATAATCCGACCGCGCCGAGAAGCACAGGCTGTAGTTGACCCCGTGTATGGCGAATTCCTGGAATTGGTCCCGTAGCGCCAGGGCTATTCCCTGAGGACTTGGATAGGCGAGGTTGTGCAGGTCATCAAGAAAGAAAATGACACCCTTGAATTGCGCAGGAAGGATGAATTGCTTCCAGGCATCATGCAAAGCGTGTTTGAGGATAGCTGGGCCAGAACTGAGATAGAATTCCGGACCTTGGCGATCAAGGGAAACGGCCCCAACCGATAGCCTCTTTAGTTTCCACTTCTGCAGCTCATTTCGGAATCGTGCGGTTAGCGAGTCGGAGCTTTCCAGTGCGCGGGTGAACGTGTCGAGCAAGCCTTCCGCGAAGTGTTTGTAGTCAGAGAGTTCTGTCGAGACGGAAAAGAATACCGGCAGATAGTCGGGCCCCGAGCTAATGGCCGAGTATTTCAACAGCAGGCTGCTCTTCCCAACTCCCCAGTCTCCTAACACGGCGAAAGAGGGCGTTCTGCCAGTCAGCAGTCCCTGAACCAACACTTGCTCAAACGCTTCGACTTGCAGTGAACGCGGTCATTCTTGGCGACGCAAGTATTGTCGAGAAACTGAACGACTGGGGTCTCGCTGGCCTTCGTCAGACTCGGAGTCGGCTAAGCGAAGCCATTCACCGATTACGCCTTCGTCAAAAACCATTCCCTCGTTCCCAAGATCCCAAACTAAATCCCCAAGCGTTCCCACGCCCGCGTCACGTGCAGATCCACAGCGGTGATGCCGCCGCGCTGAGACACTTCATGGACTTCCTGCGTCGCCAGGGCGTAGTTCCCATAGAGAAGATCCCACCGCGCCGGCTGATCCCGATCGAGCACGTCGTACAAGCATTCGAGCGTTACTTACGCTATGAGCGCGCTCTGTCGGATGCAGCCGTCGTCAATTACGTGCCGTTCGTCTGCAAGTTCCTTGCCGATCGGTTCGGCGACAGGCCGGTGAGGTTGTCACGCCTGTGAGCAGGCGATGTGGTGCGATTTGTTCGGCGGCAAGCCCCGCGTCTGCATTTGAAGCGCGCAAAACTCCTGACGTCTGCGCTGCGATCGTTCCTGCACTACGCTCGCTATCGTGGAGAGGTCACGTATGATTTGGCCGCCGCTGTTCCTACCGTCGCCAACTGGTCGATGCCGTCGATCCCCCGGGCGATTCCGGCGGATGCGGTGCACCGGCTGTTGGCCTCCATCAATCGGCGTACCGCGACGGGCCGTCGCGACTACGCGATTCTGCTGTTGCTTGCTCGACTGGGATTACGAGCGGGTGAAGTGGTGCGACTCGAACTCGACAACATTGACTGGAACGTCGGATCGTTGCGGGTTCAGGGAAAAGGCGGTCAACATACTGACCTGCCGTTACCAGCAGACGTCGGCGCCGCGATCACTGCGTACCTGCGGCACGGACGGCCGCGGGGCAGCAGTCGTCGCGTCTTTTTACGGACCAAAGCACCCATCCGCGGCCTTCTCGGTCCTCAGGCTATCGCATCACTCGTTCGGCATAACCTCGTGCGCGCCGGCATCCAGGCGCCTACCTACGGCGCGCATCAGTTTCGCCATGCGCTAGCGACCGAGATGCTGCGCCACGGTGCCTCACTGGCTGAAATTGGCGAGGTGTTGAGGCATCGCAGGCCCGAAACCACGAAGATCTATACCAAGGTCGATCTCGATTCGTTACGCGCTCTGACCTTGCCGTGGCCGGGAGGTGTGCGATGAACACACTCCGTCAGGCCGTGCAGGAATACCTGACCATGCGCCGCAGCTTAGGATTCAAGCTGCGTGATGCCGGCAAGCTGTTGCTCGCATTTGTAAAGTGCATGGAGCAGTGCCGCGCCGCGCCTCCTACATCACAACCAAGTTGGCGCTCGCCTGGGCGCAGCAACCGTCGACCGTGCAACCGGCGGAATGGGCGCGCCGCCTGAGTGTCGTGCGCACTTCGCACGCCATCACAGTGCGACCGATCCACGCACGCAGATTCCGCCGGAGGGCTTGTTGCCGTATCGCCCCAAGCGAGCGCGACCGTACCTGTACTCGGCCAAGGAGATCCGGAGCTTATTGCGTGCGGCGCTTTCGCTACCCGCCCGTGGTGGTCTACGACCCTGGACTTACCATTGCCTGTTCGGATTACTGAGCGTCACGGGCTTGCGACTCGGTGAAGCGTCCAATCTCGAGCTTCAGGATGTGGATCTCAAGACAGGTGTGCTGACGATCCGGAGTGGCAAGTTCGGCAAATCTCGTTTGATTCCCCTCCATCTGTCGACCCGTCGCGTGCTGGCCGACTACCTCGCGCGACGGAACCGACAGTGGGCCCGACGGGCGGTTTCCTCTTATCTGTTCGTCTCCAACTGGGGCAATCAGTTGGATCGCGTTGAGATCCACCGAACGTTCTACGCCTTATCCCGCCAGATCGGTCTGCGCGGCCCATCGGACAGCCACGGCCCACGTATCCATGACCTTCGTCACCGCTTCGCGGTGATGACCCTGTTGCGGTGGTACCGCTCCGGCAAAGATGTCGAGCGAAAGTTGCCTTACTTGTCCGCCTACCAAGGCCATGTCCACGTCAGCGATACGTATTGGTACCTCAGTGCATGGCCGGAGCTGATGCACGAGGCGATGTCCCGCCTGGAACGCTGCTGGGAGGGTCAATCATGAAAACCGCCACCAACCTCGCTCCGTTGTTGGAGCGGTTCTTCACTCAGCGGCTCATGCAGCAACGGCAGGTCAGTCCACATACGATCAGTTCGTACCGCGATACCTTCCGCTTGTTTCTGAAATTTGCGCAACAGCGGTTGCACATGCCGCCAGTTCGGCTAACGTTCGAGGCCATCGATGCCCCGTTGATCGTGGCGTTCCTCGATCACTTGGAGAAGCATCGAGGCCTGAGCGTACGCAGCTGGAATCTTCGCCTGACCGCCATCCACTCTTTCTTTCGCTATGCTGCATTCGAAGCGCCGGACCATGCCGCCCAGATCCAACGTGTGCTGGCAATCCCCAGCAAGCGCTTTACGCGGAACCTGGTGCATTTTCTCACCCGTCCGGAGGTCAAGGCGTTACTCGCTGCGCCCAATCAACGCACCTGGTTCGGCCGGCGCGATCACGCATTCCTTCTGGTGGCAGCGCAGACGGGGCTCCGTTTGTCGGAAATGACGGGGATGACACGCAAGGATGTCACGCTCGGTACAGGTGCTCACGTTCGTGTGATCGGAAAGGGTCGCAAAGAACGCTGTGTACCGCTCGCCAAGCCCACGGTCGCCGTGCTGAAACCCTGGCTACGCGAACCGCCACGCGGCGATGGACAAGTTCTGTTTCCCAATGCCCGAGGTACGCGTCTCAGTCCCGACGGCGCACATTACCTGTTGGTCCGTCATGTCAAGGCCGCTGCCAAGGTTTGTCCGTCGTTGAAAAGCAAACACGTCACCGTTCACGTCCTTCGACACACCATGGCCCTCGACCTGCTGCAATGGGGCGTGGACCGCTCTGTCATCGCCCCGTGGCTCGGGCATGAATCCGTGGAAACGACCCAGACCCTCCAGCTAGCGAAAGCGGATGCAGCACCCTGCGCCAACCGATCTGCAGGGCTGAAGGAGATGGCCAGGCGGAGACATAGGACGTGTCAGTGTTGCTGGGTGCCAAGGCTCACCGGCTGACGCACCCCATGACATTCCGGGCAAACGATGTCCTGCACACATGTGCGATGCATACCTCCGACAGCAGAACGCCCATTCTGTCGGAATTGGAAACGGGGCCCCGGTGAACTCGCACCAGATTCCTGCACGGAATTTGCCTACCCCTTCCCCTTCCTGCCCGGCACCATCCTTGAGACGATGCCTCCAATAAGAGTCGGCTCATGCTCATGGGCAATGCGTTCGAGCGTGTAGGAGCGCTCGAACGCGTTCGGCCCAATAATCTTCAGCTCCCATCCGTCATTGGCCTGTGAACCGACAATCGAGACTTGCCAATCACCAGGACGATCGCTGAGAACATGTTCGATCACAGAAACGACCTCCGCCCGCTGTGCCGGATGTCCGGTATTGTGCATCTCCATCGTTACCGCCATGCCGCAGAGTCTACTCCTGTGTGTCTTTCGCGTTGAACCGATCATTCCCTAAACAAGGTCTCGATCGTCCGCATAGGCAGAAACAAGCGGTGCGGAGTGTCAGGCAGCGGCACGAACTCAAAGTGTTCATAGAAGCGTTTGGCGGGCTCGTCCTTAGCATCTACGATCACTGCGGCCGATGCGATCTGTTTGCTTTGTTGGAGACACCGGTAAAGAGCGTCCATCAGAAGAAGCTCGCCCAGCTTTTGCCCTCGAAATCTTTCGCTAACTGCCAACCTGCCAAGGAGTGAAGTCGGAACCTCGGGATATTTTGGAAGTTTCTTGGCCATTTCTTCGGGGAGTTTGACCAGGTCCACGGAATACTGCGAAAGCGTGTAATAGCCAGCGACCATCTTGCCGTCGGGCGTCAGTACAAAGCAGACGGCCGCGTGTTTCGCGACATCTTGGCTCGCCTGCTTCTTCAGGTAGTTGTCGAGAGGTTCAATGCCACACGAGAAGGCCGCTCGATCATGCGCCTTACCGAGCGGTTCGACTCTGAAGTCGTCCCGTTGCTGCTTGTGGACCACCTAGATCTTCGCTCGCTCTTTGTAACGTTTTGCAGCAGCGACCAATCTCGCACTCGGCGCAGGGGGATTGAGAAGAGCATTGGCAAATACCTCTCTCGCGCGCTCGTTCAGAGTCAAGACTTCCTGCTCCCGAATCGTTCGCACAGCTGCGTCGTCTGCACTTAACACCACGAAGTCAGAGACAGACGTGCCTTTGATCCGAGCAGCATGCTCAATATGCTTTTTCTGCTCTGGAGTAAGACGAGCCTCCAGACGTTCTTTCTTTGACTCCTTTTCCATCTCGGCATGGG